>JAEEGH010024099.1_pt1 | contig 12314 bp, 6 predicted proteins | sample 9134181 | NCBI WGS metagenome assembly JAEEGH01 (sample SAMN16246544, study PRJNA631951) | gut metagenome | biome: gut microbiome; feature: rumen; material: DP-attached | host: Bos | place: Iran: Karaj | collected 2018-10
TGGAAATGCTTAAAAAGGAACTTGCAAGTGCGGAAAAGACTGAAAATTTGAAAAAAGAAATGAGAAAAAGACATTAGTTTATGGTAACGAAAATGATATTACCCGTAATTGATACGGAACGGGGAAAATTTGAATATAAAGGGCGTGAACTTACTCGTGAAGAGTATGGAAACATGGAATACGATAAGTTTAGAAGGACAAACGGACAAATAAACAGGTTTGTTGATAACATGCGTAACGGAATTTCCAATGTAAACCCGTATGGAAACAGGTTTAGGGACGTTGATTACACCCAGCACCCTGATATTTTCTACAATGACGAGGAAGTTCAAGCTGTTTTTATGGATTCTTCCAAAAAAGAGATTGATGAGACGTTTTTGTTATCACATGCCGAGAAAGGTGATATGTTTTTGCTCGTAATTGACATAAATCCTAACACGGCAACGGGCGATGGAGAAAGCGAACTCCGTTTTTGGGTAGATGACAGCAATAAAGTCGTAAATGACAGGTGGCTTTCCGACGAAGTGAAACTAAAATCACTTCCGGGAAGAGATTATGGGGTAGTTTGCGGAGACAAGATTGTAACGATTACGAATTGTAAGATGGTACAGAGTTACGCAACGAAAAATCACCCATTTTATTTCGCAATTATAGTAGAAAAAGCAATTTTATAATATGGAACAAAATGTTAATCAAGTACCGGCCGGCGTAGTTAGGCCATTAACACCCGAAGAGCTGGAAGAAAGAAGGATACAGGCACTTCGCGTCCTTGAATCGTCTTATGATATGTATGAGACGAGTAAAAATGAGACAATTGACGAAAGAAAGAACAAGGTTGACAAGGATGGCAACAGAATTTACACAGACCAAAGCCTTTCTGACACACTTGACCTTATGGACGTAATGGAAGAAGATATCATTACGAAATATAAGGAACTCGGCGGCGATCCTGAAAATTTGAAGAAAAGAAAGGTTAAAAAACGTAACAATAAAGCCATTAAGGACACTGTTGAAAGGCTTAGTGCCCAAGACGCTATGGCTGAATACAAAAAATCAATGCTCGATAGTGCGAAGAAACGCGAAAGGAATAAATATGAAGCCGAAGCCAGCGTAGAAGAGGCAAAACCTACGACGGATCCGAAGCCCAAGACGGCACAGGAAGCGTTGCTTAAAGATAAGCAAAGCGAAAGCACACAATATGCCAACGAAGCACGCCCTTTCGAGTATCAGCCTAACGTGAAGGACTTTGAACTTCCGAAACAAGAGCCACCTGTTGTAGAAGTTCAAGCACCTAAACAGAATCAGACTTATGATGAGGTTACACTCCCTTCAAGGGGTGAGTGCTATGCATCAAAGAAGCCGACAATCAAGGTTTCTCACCTTGTGGCATACGACGAAAACCTTATTCTTTCGCCTGGCCTTTACAAGAACGGAACGTTCCTTGACCACATTCTGAAAAACAAAATTCTTGACAGTGTGGATCCTGATACACTCATTCAAGGGGATAGGGACGCTATTATCATTTGGCTACGTGCAGGCGGATACGGTCCAATGTACCCTATTAGGATGACTGACGATGAAACAGGGCAGGAATTCGAGACAGAGGTTGACCTTTCACAATTGAACTTTAAGAACTTTACGCTAAAGGGCGACGAAAACGGATATTTCGATTTCAAACTTCCAAAGAGCGGAGATTTGGTTAAATTCCGTTTCCTTACTGCAGGTGATGCGAAGAAACTTGATAAAATGCACAACGAAGAAGCGGACGCTGAGACGGCAACCGCAGTTCGTGACAAGATTAGGGATATCAAGGACTTCATTGAGAACTCAGGCAAATTTGGTTCAAAGGAAAAAGACGATATTTCGGCTGATTTGAATGATTTGGAAGAAGTTATCTACAACAGATACAAAGATGCGGGTGAAACTTATTTCACGCACGACCTGACGAACAGGCTGATTATGTCAACCGTTTCTGTAAACGGAATTTCAGACAGACAGTATGTTATGAACTACGTTATGAACATGAATTTGAAGGACGCATCAGAGTATAGAAAATATATCATTGAAAACGAGCCTGGTATTGACTACAATATCAAAGTAAAACGCCCTGATAGTCTCGGAGGTGGCTATATTGACACCTTTCTGCAACTTGATCAGTTTATTTTCGTCTATTGAGTACGGTCCTGAATACGAATATTCGTTTTGGAACGAAATCTACGGCTGCGTAAATTACCTTAACCTTCCATACGAAACTGTTATGAACCTTCCAATCTACATTAGGAAGTTTTGGATACAGAGGCATAACCGTCAGGCGGAAGAAGAAGAAAGGGAAATGGCAGGAATGAACGAAGGAAACAAAGTCGGCGGCGCTCAATTGAACGGCTACGCAAGACTTGAACAAGCAAATCAGTTAAATGGTGGGATTTAACCCCGCCATTTTTCTGTTTCAGGTATTTATAAGTGATAGAGAATACGATTTTTAGAATGTTATGGCGGACAATCTTACTGACATAAAAAATTCCGTTCAAAATATACAAACCAACATTGATGCGATTAAGCAAAGCGTCACCAATTTGGATGAGATTGAGAATAGGTTAAAGGAAGTTTCAAAAAACACGAAACCAGCTGGCGGAATAAGAGAAGATACGAAGAAAATCAAAGAAGGCGTTTTTGAAGTCGTATCTAAGCTTGACGCATTGAAAACTATTGAGAATTGGACCAAAAACCAAAACGGCAGCACTGGTTCAACGGGCAACGGCGTGGTCGGAACAATAGACAGTAAGATTGATTCATTGGTAAATTACCAAAAAGGCATACACGGATTTACCGATAAAATTTCAACTCATACTGAAGAAATCAGCAGTCATGCAAAATCAGCTTCTGAATATCTAAAAGCACTTAAAGAACATATTGTTGATGGCGGCGCCAGTAATTCAAGAACTGTACCTGCAAATGCAGAAGGAAAAAACGACAAGGAAACAAAAAGTAAAGGCATTGCTTCAATTGACGACAACGTAAAAAAGATAGTTTCGTTAATGGAAACTATGAAAGCAACTGCGCTTGCTGATAGGGATAAAGAGCTGGAGCAACTCATGATAAACAATGAGAAAGCTAAGCAAAAAGAAGAAGCAGAACGGCACAAATACGACGAGATTTCGAGAAAGGACAAGAAAAAGAGGACAAAAGACGAACAAAAATTCCTCGAAGATTATCAAAAGGCACAACGAAACAAGAAAAAAGAAGACGAAAAACTTAGCAAGAAGAAAAGCGGGGAAGGTTTTGCTAAAGCTGTTGGCGGAATAACTTCGTTTATTAGCGAAAAACCTTCGGCAAGCAAACTTGCAGATAAGGGAATTTCAGCTGTTTCACAGGCAAACCCTGCAATCGGTGCTGTATTGGGCCTGTTAAAAGCGGTAATAGAACTTGGTTCAAAACAGGATAGGGCTACTTCTACTTATGCAAGGACAATCGGCGGCGGTACTCTTGGCAAACAGCGTGTCGGTGGAACCGTATCGAATATTTTCAAATGGGATCAAGCAAGAGGCAACTGGGATAACGGATATACGGCTGATGCGGCATATAGTGCGTTAACGGAAGTTGCGGAAGCGCGAGGAAGGACAACCGAAAGAATGTCCCAGCAAGCCGTCAGGTCAGCAATTGACCTTAAACGTATGGGAATTGGTGCCGAAGCCGTTAACAATTTCGATACATTCGGAAAATCGCTTGAAAAGACTGACGAATATTTTGCAAGATTATATAGCGAAGTATCAAAGAAGGGCTTATCGTTCAAGAATGTTTCAAAGGCAGTAAACGATAACCTTAAAATGGCTCAAAGCCACACATTCGCAAACGGTTTGCGTGGGCTTGAGAGAATGGCTGAGAAGTCAACGCAGTTGAAATATAATATGCAGCAAGTTTTCCAATTTGCTGACAAAGTTTCTGAGATTGAAGGTGCCATAAGCACGGCGGCTAACCTATCGGTGCTCGGTGGAGAATTTGCACAGTTCAGTAATCCTATGCAACTACTTTATGAAGGATTGAACGATACCGAAGCGTTGAACGATAGGATTATCAAGATGTTCGGTAACAAGGCGTACTTCAACAATCAGACGGGGCAAATGGACATGACCGCTTTCGAGCGTGAACGTTTGAAGCAAGCCGCAAAAGCCGCAGGATTGGATCCTGGCGAAATGCTTAACCTTTCCTATAATCAAGGAAAGATGAACAGGATATCTTCTCAAATAGCACCGGGCGTAAGCAAGGATGTTGCTGAATATATCAAGAATATTGCTGAGTTGGATAAGAAGGGTAATGCGTATGTTAATTTGAATGGGAAAGAAGTATCCGTTAACAAATTAACAAACAAGGATAAGGAAATACTCGAACAGGAGTCAAAAGCGAAGGAATTGAAGGAAGGAGCAAAACTCGGCGACGTTTGGAAAGAAACCAAGAGTATTGGCGAACACCTTGACGATATGCTTACATACTTGCAGGAAAAACTTGGTATGTGGGTTTATTCATTGTTCCTAAGATGGGGAAGAAATGAAGGAAACAGAAGAGAAATAGCACAAGGCTCAACGGGTGACTCAAGGGAACTCAGGGAAAAACGTCTTAGTTACTATAACGAGCACGCAGGAGAGCATAACGCATTCTGGGGTGGAAGACGCCGTTTCGCACAAAAAATTGCTGAATGGAGTGAAGACGAACTAAACGAAAAGATAGAAGAAGATAGGAGAAAGAAAAACAAGCAAGGAGAATCGCCTAACGGACTTCCTATCGTTTCAAATATTCCCGGATACGGTGGGTTTGCTAACGGTCCTTCACATTGGGACGGCGGTGTAAAGGCAACCTATCGCGGGCAACCTTGGGAAATTGAAGGTAATGAATTCTTGCTGAACAAGCTATCTTCATTGAAATATAGAAATTTACTTCCTCAACTTCAAAATGGAACGTTCAATCCGTATTCTTATGGCAACAATCTGATTAAGAATGATATGAACAGACATTATATGCCAATGCAACTAACCGCATTTAATAGGGAATTGTTGAAACAGGCATATAAATCGGCAAATAGCAATCAGCCAAATCAGGTAAGCGGTACGATAAAGGTTGATATTCCACAGACGATAACTATTAACATTGCTGGCGGCGGAACGATTGGAAACTATGATATCAGTGAGATAATATCCAAGTACGTTGATCAGTTCATGAAGGAAATGATAATGCGTAAAGATTTCTCAGGGTTCAACAAGGAAGAATTTCACAATAAGTCTTCGGTGATTTAGTCGCCAGACTCTTGAGCTATATAGATTCTTTAGACCAGGATCTTGTAGAGGACCGGTATGAGGAGGATGTTATTTATTTAAAAAGACAAATATTGTCTTATATTAAAATAAAAAAGAAAAAATAAACAAAAAGAAAATGGCAGACAAAATTGCTCAGGTGCAAGGTGTCCTACATTACAACGACAGCACAAGGGAAGAGATGTTGAGACGAATATATTGGAAAGATGCCCAATATACTCGTTTCGGCGGTAATTTTGTCAAGTACGCGGAGTTGAAAGAGCGTTCAGCAGGTTCCTTGACAGACGGCGGCGGTCTGTTTGTCTACACGTACGACAGGGGTAAACCGTACGGCAGTGGAATTTGGAGAGACTATCTTGGTAACAACCTTAGAACGAGGAACGTTTATTCAAACGAGCCGGGTACGCCGAACGGTTTAAGGTGGAAATGGGATGGCGACTATTTAGAGAACTTCACCAAAGACACGAAACTTCAGCGAATTGGCGACATAGAAGTTACAAGGGAACTTGCTGTGGCAACATACGCTAAGAACGACCGCCACATGACCGAAAAATATATCACCCCCGAACTGAACGATTTCTACGGAAGTTCTCCTGGGTTGAACACAAAACTGTTCAAATATACTTTCGGGCAATATTATACGGGAAGAATTTCAGATATTGAAGAAGCGGATGTAGCAATTGAACATGATTATTTGAAATATCTTTTCAGTGGAAGCACGGCGGATATCACGGAAGCAGAGAGTTCGGAAGTTTTCAACAATCCTAACGTAGAGGCTCCTAAGAGGCACATGGCAGAAATGCTTTTCCAAGCACAAAAGATTACAGGAAAAAGCTATCTTGCAGAGGACGAACGCTACATAAAGCCGTCAGATTTCAACGCGGACGGAAGGGTTATATTTGACAACATAGAAGAATTTCAAGATGTTAACGGCGGATTTAGCGGAATCCCCCTTGGAAACGGACGGAATACAAACAAAAGAGGCCTCACTACAAGGTTTGATGAAGGAGATTACGAAAACGACAATAACACAAACGTAAACCAAGAACTCGGTCCGTTCGTATTCACGATACCGCAAGGAAGTAAGAAAAGTTTGTTATCAAAGACCAACGAACTTTTCAAAAGGCATAAAATAGCAACACTTTCAGGCCGTTTCCATACGACGGATTCAGAAGTTTCTTCTAAAATCGATGTCACTGATACAGCAAAATCTACTTTCGGAAATTCTCATGGACGAAATTTGTTGAAAAAAAATCCGTATGAAGATAACGACACCAACGGCTACGAGAACCCATATTGCCGTGTTTGGACGTATCACCACCAATACGACAGGGCTTCAAGGTTGATACGCCCGTTCAGTGAGACTGTTCCAGACAAGGAGTTCGACTCAATGGTATATACATATACCGCTAAGCCAAACGAGCGTACAAGTAGTGGATTTGAAAATTTGAGGCTGAACACTGTTCTTAGAAAAGACGGATATCTCAACATAGCGCCAAAGGGTGACGCTTGCGGAAACATTACAACGGAAATAAAAAAATGTATGTTCTCTTTGGAAAACCTTGCTTGGAAAGATGTACCTAGAAACCAAGGATACATTTCAAAGGAACAGAGAGGCCCGAACGGTGGACGTATAATGTGGTTCCCGCCCTACGACCTTGATTTCAACGAGAGTGTAAGTGTCAATTGGAACCAAAGTAACTTCATTGGAAGAGGTGAGTCTGTCTACACATACGGGAACACAACAAGACAAGGAACATTGTCTTTTGCTATTCTTATCGACCACCCTTCTATCATAAACAACATACCGAAGTATAATTTGAAAGAAAATGGTACATCTGATGAAGATTTCGAGTCTGATGTGCTAAGGTTTTTTGCCGGTTGTGCTGTTCCAAACTTGGTTGGAAAACTCGATTGCAATGAAAATGAGAATAATAAGCCAAACCAAGACGGTAAGAACAATGGAGACGAGCCTAAACTTGACAATCCGAGCGAAGAAAAAGGAAAGCATATAAAATTTTATGTGTTTTATCCAAACAACTATTCAGGAAACGGTTCGTATCTCAACAATTGGCAATGGGAAGTAGGCGGAAGCAGTGACGTTGATTGGTATGATTATATTTTCATAGGAAAAGACACGAAGATACCCGACAGTGCAGCCGATGGGTTTGGCTACGAAATGAACCATCCAGGCGGCGTTACGGGTCCGTCGTTGAGCCCAACTAAGAATGACCTTATCAATAACGGAGAGTTTGGCGAGAACGGGTACATAAACGTACACGCTAAACATGTAACGGGGAAACTCGGAGAAGGCTTGGTTGAAGACGTATGGTACCAATACAGGGTTGATTACGACTTACACGAGAAACTATACAACAGGAGGCCTGGACAGGTCCTTTACACAAGGGGAATGGACGCTGATTCAAACTATTTTGATTCGGCGAATTTCAGGCTTAACTGCAGTATGGAAAACGTACCAAGTGACGCAACCCATACTTTCGCACAGATAGTTGGTTTGATAAAAGCAGCGTTCCCGAACGCATTTGCAGGTAAGAAGGTAAACGAAATTAACACAAACACGTACATTGAGAGTCTTAGCGACAAGGATGATTTGATAAGTGCTTTCAAGAATCATAAATTCCAAAAGGTTGTCATGAAGGCGGGTGCAACAAGCCAAGACTCAGTAAATAGCGTTACGTTGGCACAGCGACGTGGACGTTCTCTCAGGAATTTACTTAAAAACGAAGGAGAGGTTGGTATACAATTTGATCCGCCAGAGATTGTTACGACGGATAAACTGAACGACCCAACTACAATAAACAGCCTTGAAGCAAAACTTCAACGTTACGCTTCCGTTGAGTTATGGTACGATGTACCTGAAAGTCTAAAGCTTTCTGATGCATCGCATAAAACAACTGTTATTGACAGTACAACAGGTGAAGAAAGAATAGTTAGTTATATCGGTGTAGACGAAGCAACAGGTAGTGGAGAAAGCAGTACTCCTGAATGGGACGATAACGATTCTCCTACTTCAAAGATAGACAGGAACCTTAACCCGGCAATTGTTGTTGCCGATGCTGTTGCTATTGCTACGGAAGGTGCTAACATGTCAAGCCGTTATGAAACTGAGGCTGAATTTTTCCACGAACTTGAGAAAGAGCACCCTAATTACTACACAAGTTTGATTAAAAAGTTTAAGTATTTTAGCCCCGCATATCATTCAATTTCGCCTGAAGGGTTTAACGCGAGACTTACGTTCCTTCAACAATGCACAAGGCAAGGCCATACAATTTCGGCGACGGATTTAAACTTTGCTAAGACTGCAGGAAACCTTGCGTTTGGAAGAATGCCTGTTTGCGTTCTAAGGATTGGCGACTTTATCAATACGAAGATATTGATAAACAGCATGAGCATTAACTACGGTGCAAGCGGAAATCCGCAGTGGGATTTGAACCCTGAAGGAATTGGTGTTCAGCCAATGTACGCAAAGGTACAACTTGGAATTACGATCCTTGGTGGCCAATCGCTCGACGGTCCTATCAATCGTCTTCAAAATGCTGTATCGTTCAACTACTATGCGAATACAGGTGTTTATGACGACAGGGCTGACAGGATTAACTCCAAGATGGTTAAGAAAGTGTTCAACAAAGATGGCGACGAAGTGCGTGTTGAAACAGTTGAGACTTCAGGCGATAAACTCAAGATATACGACACGTCAGAATACGGCGTACAGAGAACATCTTACGAACACATTTGGTCTCCATATCCAAATCTTGTGGTTAAGGACGATTATAACAACAATATTGCGTCTTACAACGAATATATGGCGGCAGGCGGTACGAAGGGCGTTGTAAAAGACGAAAACGGAAAATATAGAGTTAAACGATAATGGCATACGACAGATATAACGCATTCAGGACGAGCGGAAACGTTTTTATACCTCCGCATGTCAAGATACAGCCAAAATCTACGGATTTTTTCGAGGAATACCATCGAGGTGTTACCCGTTTGGACCTTGTTTCCTATGATTACTACGGGGATCCGGGTTATGATTGGCTTATCTTACTTGCAAATCCCGATTTGGGTAACCTTGAGTTCGAGATACCTGACGGTGCTCTCGTGAGAATACCATATCCGCTTAACATAACGTTGGAAGGATATAATCAGGAGATAGAGAAATTCTACACATTATACGGAATAGAAAAATAGTCTATGAGCGAACTATCACAAAGAGCGGTAAGACAGAAAGACAAGATTCTTTACATTGAGCCAAATGATTTGCCTGCATTTATGCGGGCAAAATCCGCTAATGGAGACAACCTTGATAACATAACTTGGGATCCGGATGAGTTGAACATTTCGGTTGATTTGCAGGTGATCATACCTTCACGTCAATATAATGCAAAAGATTTCGGTGAAGAAGATAATTTCAATCTTAACGGTGCGAAATATCATTCAATTCTTTCAGGCGAGAAGATTGGCGGGAAAGGAAAGGAAGGATATCTCACTACTGATTGGACGAATGTGAGTTATCAGGAGATAAAGAACAATAGGGCGGGTTCAAAAGAAACGTTCGGTATAAATTCCATACAGATTACGTTCGATTCATATATGTACCCAAGGGTTACAATGAATTTTACGGACGTTCGTGGAAGTTCTCTTATGGGTGCACAGGAGCAAAGGTTCCTTGACGTGAACACGCCGAACTTAGACGAGGATAAAATCACGAAAAGTTTTTTTGGAAGTGTGTTTAAGTTCCCATATCCAAGGTTTCTTCTTAGTGTAAAGGGAATTTACGGAACTTGCGTTACATTTGTCCTTTCCGTTGAAGATTTCAAGGCTACTTTCAACTCAGATACGGGCAATTTTGACGTTATAATCAAGTTTATTGGAAACATGTACGGGCTTTATACCGATATTCCAATGAACTACCTTCTCATTGCCCCTTATATTGGTTCAAAATCAGGTGGTTTCACTAAGAACGACTATTGGGAGAAGCAAACTCAGAACGGTGGAGCATTCTTTTACAGTGAAGATGGCGTTTCAGGACAGCCTATAAAGACGTTCCTTGAGTTTTACAGCGAATATCACTGTGCTATGGGTGAGACTGGTGACGCGTTGGCTTCCGCATACGGTGAAAATCTCGTTGATATGGCTGAGGCGGAGAGAGAAATTGCGTTCCTTACAGGTGACGAAGGTATTATTCCGAAATATTTTGACAGTATTCCCGGCGCCGTTAAGGAAACGCACAAGTTTGTTAATGGAGAAGATTATGGCCTAAAATATAACTTTATATTTTTTGACAGTGACATTGCAACCGCTACAATTTCTCCTGATTTCATTGACAATGGGAATGGGAGCGGTTTTGCACCTGCCGTAGAAGCGTATAAGAAGAGTTTTGCCACGGGATATGACGAAGTTTTTCAGCCAGATTGCAGGGGCGTTAGCGGAATGTGGAAAGAAGGGAAGAATGCGTTCCAAACAATACCCGTAAATGAGAATTCAGACACCATATTTACAACAGGAAGGCTTGGTGATTTACCTGATTTCACGAAATCAGACGCTGATAAGATTAGGCCGTTTATTAGCGGAATGAAAAGGGCATACGTTTACAGCATTGACGTTAAAAAGCGTGCTCAGAAACGTGTTGAGAAGATTGAAAACGAGAAAAGCAAGAAACTTGAAGGCGCAAGAAAAGAAGTAGAAGGCTTTTTCAAGGATATGTTCGGGTTCAGTCCTACTATTGAGAACATGATGAGAATGATTTTTGCTCATCTTGACGCTTTTATACACGAATTTTATACAACAGTTAAGAAAATACCGGGAACGAGGACACTTGCTTCATTAAAATTCCCGAAAAATCTTACTGACATAGAATCTTCTTCTGAAGGTGGTGCTCATGTACCTCCTTTTACCGGCTTTTACAAAAATACGGGAGATGGCAAGGTGGAAAGAATGTATCCGGGTGAAGATAGCAGACTTAAAGGGCTTGCAGAAGTGGATTTTGTTGAGTCTATCGTGAACGGAATCAGTTCAATGGTAAAATGGCAGGAAGACTATATCCAATCACAAGAAAATACAGACGATGGGGTTGAAATGGGTGACGATTCTTCAATAGAAGAAATGAAATTCACCGCAACTACGCTTAGTGATATATTCTATGATGGCACTAACCCGTATGATTCTCTTGCTAACTCAAACCTTTATCCAAACGACGTGTTTTATTACTTCTTGAGTAGGTGTTACAGCCATGAAATGTTGTCTTTGGGCGATAAGGACAAAGAGTTCTCCAAAATCGAAGCAAACAATTTCATTTCAAGCGATGCGTTCAAGATATTCAAGAGGAAAGAAGGGTTTAAGGGCGTTGTTGAGAACTTTAAAAAGAACGGAAACATCGCGTTGGATAAAATGGAATTTTCTTCAACCCCTTATATTTCAATTCTGAGCTATCAGAAAATGAAGGCGAATGGTGGGAACATTTACTTGAAATTTAATGGAATGAACCCAGGAGATGCTTCGTATGAGTTGAAAAACCATTCTGGCCCTGAAATTACAAAGTACAGCGAGAGCGATATTGAAAAATTTGCCAATGCTTACGGTACTTCAGGAATAAGGAACGCTCTTGATTTGACGTTTGACCAAAAAACGCATAAATTGTGCTTTTCAGCGAATGATATTCTTCCGATAATACCTTTGACATATATAGGGGGTAGATATGGCCCGCTTTTTATTCCAACGAAAGACAGAAAATCAGTAACAGTAACTACCAAATACACATCTTTTTCTCAGTTTGACAAAAAGAACCTTAAGAAAAGGGGTGATGATGGAAATCCTGTTGAATTTGATTATGGCTTTTACAACGATTTCATTACAAATGGCGATAAAGAGTCTTTCTGGATACCCATTGTTCCATATTGTGTAAGAAAAGATAATTACAAGGTAAATCACAACCTTCTTATTGGTGACTATGGAAAAAACAAAGGTGTAAACGAAGCAGTTACCAATAAAGAC
>JAEEGH010024100.1_pt1 | contig 12314 bp, 8 predicted proteins | sample 9134181 | NCBI WGS metagenome assembly JAEEGH01 (sample SAMN16246544, study PRJNA631951) | gut metagenome | biome: gut microbiome; feature: rumen; material: DP-attached | host: Bos | place: Iran: Karaj | collected 2018-10
CGTGATTTTGTTGCTGTCGAGATAAGCCACCATATCCTTGCCCGCTATCTGATTGTAACGCGGTATGGAGTCCACCTGCTGCGACACGAAGGCATTGCCAATCAATTCAGCCATATCCACACCGTCGTCTATGGTGTAAAGGCGGATGAGGTTGGCGGTGATTTGATTTTCCTTGTGCCAGATGACCGGCGTGTAATACATCGAGATGATGCTGTCGTGAAAATTATAGACCAAGCTGTCGCACATCGTCTGTATGTCGTAACGGTAACTCTTGACGTGCGGATACGCCCTCACGAGCCTGTATTCGGTGGTGTCGGTCTTGGTGAAAATGGTGTCGGTGCAGGATGAAATGGTATCGGCGTGGAGATACAGAGTGTCGCTCTTGGTGCGGTAAGTCATCAACGCCTTGTCAGTCAGAAAGCTATGCTCTGGAATTTCATAATAACGCGCCTCGTTGGCGGAGAGGGTGATATTTTGCGCAGTGTCCACAATCTCCACATTGGAACGTCCGATGCCGTATTTTTGCTCACGGAAATAATAAATGGTGTCGCCCGAAAATCTATGCTCCTTGCTGACAAGGTAGCTGCTCTTGGTGAGCTGACATTCTTCCTTGTCGTGATTGTACCAGCCGCGCTCCGAGTATAGATAATTGTCGTCGCTGATGACCTCGGTAGGTCCCTGGAATGTAGAAATGTGGCTCTTGACGTTGTAGGTGAGCGTGTCGGAATACATCTTGTAATCCTTGTTGTGAAGCACGACGTCCTTGTTATAGACCAGCTCATTGCGCTTTGGATAGAAATATCCGAGTTTGGAGACAAGCGTGTCGTCGCCGCTGTATGTAGTGCCGCCGTCGAAATAGTTGGCGACGTTCTTGTCCATATCGTAATCCACGTTATTTGTTACCATGCGCATAGAATCTGTGGTCATCACCACATTGTCGCGCATGCGGGCAAGGCGCGTCTTGCCGTCATAATCGAGCGAATCGCCCCACAGATGCACGGTGTCAGCCTGCTCCATGAGTCGGTAGGCGTGGACGTGTCCGAAGGCGCGGAAAGTGTTTTCGGCGGAATTGTAGAACGCCGAATCGCAAAACATCGACGCGCTGTCGTGGTAAAACTGCACGTCACCCCTCAGCACCTTGACATTGGGACCATAAATTTCATTGACCTCCAAGGTGTTGGAATTTACAATTTCTATCTTGTGAACCTGCCCGTTTTGCGCCTGTACCGTCATTGCGGCAATTATGGCCATAAGCAGTAATAACAATTTTTTCATAATGCGATGATATTGACGGCGCAAAGTTAGCAAAAAAGTAGCAAAAAAGATAGGATTTTACTCAAAATGGAACGACACGGTGATAGTATTGGACTTGAGGCTTTTCATGCAGCCGTCGTACTTGCCGCCGGTGCGATGCACAGTGTCGAGCAGTCCAAGGCTGTAACGCACCTCCACCGAAAATTTGAAATACGGCATATAGAAATCCGCGCCGCCGCCGAAGGTGACACACGGGTCAATCTTTTCAAGGCAAACCGCCTCATCATCCTCAGAATTTTTGCCGCCGGTGAGGTCGTAGCGGAAATTGCCGCCAGCCACGATGTACGGCGAGAAGTTGGTGATGCGCTCCGCCTTGTACTTAATCATCACAGGGAATTCGAGCATTGTGCTGCGTATCTGCATAGTGCGCTGCTCGATGTTTTTGACCTCGGTCTTTTTGCTCTCCTTAATCTCATAATATATGAGGTCGCGCTGATTGAACGAAAGGTCAAACAGCATCCTGAGATCCATATACTTATTGAGTCTTAGATTGGCGATGGGGCCAATGTGGAATCCTGTATATTTTTTGGCGTCGATGCCGTAGATGTCGTGCTGCTGCATAAACTCGTCCGTCTTCTCCACCCTAAAACCCATATTTGTGGTGCCGAGCGTAAAGCCAAAGTGCCACGTCTTCATATCGTGGTTAGGAAGGTTTTTCATACCCTTCACCTTTATGTCGTCCTGCGCAACTGCCGCCGTCACCGTCATTATTACCGCCAATACAATGGCTACAAAGTGTTTCATTTTTGTAAATCCGTAAAATTGTTATTAGCAACGCCTTACAACGTTGTTATCATTATCCAAAAATTCCAAGAATGATTAAAGAATAAAAAAGAATACCAACAATAATTCTTTCCATTCTTTCCAAATTCTTTTAATTATTTGGTCAAAAAAGACCGCCGTCTGGCGGTCGTAGTCAATAATAAAACAATTGTTTCTTAAAAAATATTGTGTGAGCGGCTGTTATTTAAGGTTTTTCAAGATATGACCCATACGGTCGCGCTTGGTCATCATATAACGCTGGTTGAAGCTGTTGGTGGGGATTTCGATGGGGACATTCTCAATGATTTCGAGGCCGAAACTCTCCAATCCGACACGCTTGACGGGATTGTTGGTCAAGAGCCTCATCTTGCGAACACCAAGCTGACGGAGGATTTCCGCGCCAACGCCATAATCCCTCTCGTCGGGGTCGAAACCAAGATGCACATTGGCATCCACAGTGTCCATACCTTCTTCTTGGAGTTTGTAAGCCTTGATTTTGTTGAACAAACCAATGCCCCTGCCCTCCTGGTTCATATAGAGGAGGATGCCCTTGCCAGCCTTGTCAATCTGCTGCATTGCGGTGTGGAGCTGGTCGCCACAATCGCAACGGAAACTACCAAAAATGTCGCCCGTAGCGCACGACGAATGTACGCGCACGAGGATTGGCTCGTCGGGCTCCCAAGTACCCTTGACAAGTGCCGAATGTTCGAGGCCATTGCTCAACTGACGGAAAACAGTCATCTTAAACTGTCCGTATTTGGTGGGCATCATCACTTCGGGGCCGCGCTCAACGGTGGTCTCGGATTTCAGGCGGTAGGCAATCAAATCCTTGATAGTCACAATTTTCATATTATACTTCTTTGCGACCTCCTCCAACTGCGGCAACCTTGCCATAGTGCCGTCCTCGTTGAGGATTTCAATCAACGCGGCAGCCGGATACAGACCCGCAAGCCGTGCGAAATCCACAGCCGCCTCGGTATGTCCGGCACGGCGCAATACGCCCCTGTCCTGCGCGTAGAGCGGATTGATATGACCCGGACGCGCAAAAGTTTCAGGTATCGACTTTGTATCCGCCAATGCCTTGATGGTGGCGGTTCTGTCGTGAACAGAAACTCCTGTGGTGCAGCCTTCTATCTTATCCACGGTGACAGTGAACGGCGTGCCAAGTATCGAGGTATTGTCCACAACCTGGTGCGCAAGTTTAAGCTCGTTGGCACGTGAAATGGTAATCGGAGCGCACAACACGCCACGGCCATTCTGGAGCATAAAATTGATCTTCTCCTCGGTGATGGTCTCTGCGGCGGTAATGAAATCGCCCTCATTCTCGCGGTCTTCGTCGTCAACCACAATTATTATGTTTCCTTTGGCAAATTCTTCGATTGCCTCTTCAATTGTATTCATAGTCAAAAAAATTTTTTTAATGCATAATGCTCAATGCATAATTCATAATTCATAATGCATAATTCATAATTGCCGTCCGGCGGCGAAAAACTTTACTCTTTAATCTTTAATCCTTCTTCTTCACCCTTCTTCTTTCCTCTGCGGAAGAATTTGGAGATTGTATCGAACGCCTTCATCCACGCCTCCTTATTGAAGAGCTGTGCATCGACTGTGGCCTTGTAAGTGAAGAACACGCCGAGGGGCAGGATTACAATTGTGCTTATCCACATGCCCTGCCACGGCTCCCAAAGTCCGTCACGCGACATCTTCATACCGGCGGTGGATATCAGGGAATAAATCAGGAACACAATGACGCTCACCACAATCGGAAGTCCAAAACCGCCCTTGCGGATGATTGCGCCGAGGGGTGCGCCGATGAAGAAGAATATCATGCATGCCACCGACAATGTAAACTTCTGATGCCATGCGTTGCGGTAGCGGGCTATTGTCTTCTGACGCGATGCAAGTTCATCGACCTCGCGCACGATGGTGGTATTGACCTGAGTGGCGTACTCCTTGACACGCTGCACCACCCTCTGCCTCTCGCTCTTGGTCATCGAATCAAAAATGCTGTCGATCTTTGCCACCGGCTTCATGTCGGCGAGGTTGACATTGTAGTTGTTATTGTAGATGGAATCCCTGAAATGCGCAATCTTGAGCCTGATGACAGAATCCTCGGCTGCGTATGCCGAATCAATTGACATCGTGTACGAAACCGTGACTCCGGCGCGTCGCGTATTGTACTGCGACTTGTGCTCGCGAGCCGCCCTCACAGAATCGGCGTACACCTTCTCACGGTGCTTGCTCTGACGGAAATATTGCGTCGTGGTGAGGCTTTCGTGGAGGTCGGTGGCGTATTTTTTGAAATCGCGCTGCAACGAGTCGGTGCTCACTTCAAGCTCGCTCACGTTCATGACCTGATAACGATTCTTGAAGCCGTTTTCGTCAGCCTTGTTGAAATCGAATCCCGCAAGATTGAATACCAGCGACTGTTCGCCAAATTCGTCCTTTTGGTACGGGAAATTGGTCTTCTTCTTGTCCTCCATCTCCTCGTAACGTACGCCGCTGTAGAGTGTTACAATCATATAGCGTCCGTCGTCAGTCACCCTCATGCTGCCCGAATCAGCTACGATGCAGATATTGTTGGCCTTGCCCTTGGTGTGGTCATACACCACAAAATCGTACATCATGCCGGTTTTTTCGTCCTTGCGCGATATGCGGATGGAGAAGTCTTCGATGTCGTTATTGAATATCGACGGCTTGATATTGAGCTCGGGACGCTGGTTGCGTATTGACCATATAAGCGCCGACATCTTGAGGTTGGCGTATGGGATGACATTGTTGGAAATGAAAAACGCACCAATGCTCACTATGACGGTAAACACCGTGAGCGGGAGCATCGCCCTCTGCAATGATATGCCCGCCGCCTTGATGGCCGTGAGCTCAAATTTCTCGCCGAGGTTGCCGTAGGTCATAATTGACGCCAAAAGTATCGCAAGCGGCAATGCCATCGGTATCAGGCTTATTGACGCATAATACAACAGCTCGGCAATCACCATAAAATCGAGACCCTTACCCACGAGGTCGTCAATCCACTTCCATAGAAACTGCATCAGCAGCACGAATACGGAAATGAAAAACGTTGCCACAAAAGGCCCCATGTACGATTTGAGGAGGAATATGTCAAGTTTTTTCAGCATGTCTGGTAAGTGTCGATGTGTCGTTCGCGTTTCTCAGGGAAAATATCATTGACGTTGACGAGGATGCCTGTCTCCTCCACCCCGCCAAAAAACGGATTGATGGCAGTGCCAAACACTTTCATCGTCGGCGAGAGGTTCATGTAGGCGTTGACGAGCGGGGGGATGTTTTCGCCAAGCGAGCGGACGGTCTGATTGAGTATCCTATAATCAGCCTTGAAGTCGTCGCCGGCAAACTTATTGCCCTTGTACTCGTAAGAGATGGATTCCTTGGGCGTCACGAGACCCTCCTTGTCGCGGAAGTAGATGTCGAGGAAAGTCAATATCATGTCCCTCGCCTCGGTATTGAAGGTGGTGTACATCGTCACCTTGCCAAAGAAGTATTTGGCGTGGTCTTCGTTTTGGCGGAAGATGGCGCCAAGGCCGTCCCAGAGGTTGTCCAACGCATATATCGAAAACCTGAAATTGGTGCGGCTCTGGAATTTTGGCTGCACAAAACTGCGTCCGAGCTCGATGGTGTAGGGCATGTATTCGTCTATGAACTTCTGCGAAAACTTGAAAATCTCCGACGTCGAGAGTTCGGGCTGCCCATTGTGGAATACGATGTCCTTGCTGCAATCGATGTAACGGTAGCCGCCAATTATCTCCTGCAATTCGTCGTTCCAGACTATGAGCTGCTTGTAAGGATGCTCCCAGAGGTCGGCGTCGTCGATGTCAACAGACTTGCCCGTGCCGCCCCCCGCCTCGCGAAACGACAATTCCCTCAGACGTCCAATCTCCTGCATTGTGTTGGGCGCATTGTGGGCGTCGCAGACGAAGATGCGGTTGCCGCCAAAATTGGAATTGCGGATGAACTTGTCTTCCGTCAATTCCGCGATTATCTTTTTCCTTTCAATAGGTGCAATTATATTTTCCATCTATGAAATAGATTAACCTTGTTGTTTCAAACTATATGTCAATTCCCTGACCTTCAATGTCCTCTCCGCCGGAGTCTTGTATGCGGCGAGTTCATCGGGCATTATCGGCCTGCCAAAATGGAGTCCAATCGGCTTGCCGCTGTACTTGAACACCTCGGAGGGCAGCAGTATCAATTCGTAATTGAACTTGATGCCTATCCTCTTGCGCCAATTGGCGACCGAATAGAAAAAGCTCGTGTTTTGCGCGTCCACATACACGGGCACTATCGGGATGCGGTTGTTGTAAGCCTTCTCGATAAAATTCTTTTTCCACGGCAGATCCTGTATCACGCCGTCGATGCGCCTGCTCACGAGCCCCGCCGGGAAGATGCAGATATTCTCGTCGCCTTCGTAAAGGGCGTCGATGTTGCGCACTATGTCGGGCGTATTGTGACCATACACGTTGACCCCGCAAAAAACGCTTTTCAAGGGGTCGAGGTTCAGCAACAATTCGTTGACGATGCCCCGCGCCCTGCCAAAATGCTTGTTGATCATCGAGATGACCGCAAGCCCGTCAAGCGCACCGAGCGGATGGTTGGCTACGAAGACTTTTTTGCCCTGGTAGTCAACGTTTTCGAGGCCGTAGCAATTGGTCTCTATCTTCATGTCTTCAAACACCGCGTCTATAAAGCCCACGCCGTCGTGGTGGCCATACAGCGACAGCAGACGGTTGTTTTGGTCCTGCCGGATAATCTTCTCCAACCACCTGATTGCAAACCTCGGCAGCTTCTTGTACAGCGCCGGATTCTTGGTCTTGATAATATTCTCAATATTAATGAGAGTCGCCTTGCGTTCTTCCATTGGTGCTAATTAACAACAGCGCAAAGGTACAATAAATTGAGGAAAAAAGAAAATTTGTTTTGGTTACAAAAAGTTTTTTTCCGTTTTTTTGCGACAAATACAAAAATGTTATACCTTTACCCCTCGAAATTTTCCCTCGAATATCAATTATATGGCCAAGAAAAAGAAAGATACTACACAGGGATTGTTTGACAAGCCGAAAACCGAGCAAGAACTTCGTTTAGAGAATGTTAAGGAACTTTACAATTTTCTTTTTGAAGCATGCAATATTATCAGGGGGCCGGTGAGTCAAGACAATTTCAAGGATTATATCACACCTATATTGTATTATAAACGCATCTCTGATGTCTATGAAGAAGAAAGGCAATATGCCCTCGAAGAGAGCAACAACGACGAGGAATATGCCAATCTGCCGGAGCAACATAGGTTTGTGATTCCCGACGACTGCCAATGGGAACAAGTGCGCTCACGCTCCGAAAACCTTGGTGCAGCCCTCGTGGGTGCTATGCGCGGTATCGAACTTGCCAACCCCGACACACTCTACGGCGTGCTCAGTATGTTTGGCTCGCAAAAATGGATGGACAAGAGAAACCTCTCCGACGCCAAAATCCGCGACCTTATAGAGCACCTGAGCAAGAAAAACTTAGGCAACAGACAATATCCGTCGGATTTGATGGGCGACGCCTACGAAATACTTTTGAAAAAATTTGCCGACGACTCAAAGGCTCAGGCGGGCGAATTTTACACGCCGCGTCCCGTGGTGCAGTTGCTTGTGAGAATCCTCGACCCAAAACCCGGCGAATCAGTTTACGACCCGGCTTGCGGCAGCGGCGGCATGCTTATCGAAGCCGTCCGTCACATGAATTACAGCAACCTGTGCTGCGGCAGCATTTTCGGTCAAGAAAAAAACGTCATCAACTCTGCCATTGCCAAGATGAACCTCTTTTTGCATGGCGCGTGCGAGTTCAACATAATGCAGGGCGACACATTGCGCAGCCCAAAAATTTTGCAAAACGGCGAAATCGCCAAGTTTGACTGCGTAATTGCCAACCCTCCGTTTTCATTAGACAAATGGGGCGCAGTAGAATGGGCGTCCGACAAATACGGGCGCAACATCTGGGGCACTCCGAGCGACTCATGCGGCGACTATGCATGGATACAGCACATGATAAAATCTATGAAACCCGGCACCGGCAGAATGGCGGTAGTGATGCCGCAAGGAATTCTATTCCGAGGAGGCGAAGAGGGGCGAATCCGCGAAAAACTTGTAAAAAGCGACATGCTCGAAGCCGTGGTTACTTTGGGCGACAAACTTTTTTACGGCACAGGGCTCTCGCCTTGTTTCCTGATATTAAGAAGGATGAAACCCGCGCCACACAGCGCAAGAGTGCTTATGATTGACGGCACTAAAATCCTAACCCCTCAACGCGCCCAAAATATCCTCTCTGATAATGATGTTGACCGTTTTTACGAGTTGTACACCAATTATCAGGATGTGGAAGACTTTGCAAAAGTGGTAACACTCAACGATATAGCGGGCAAAGGCTACGACCTTTCGCCCAACAAATACGTGCAGTACCACCGCGAAGCCCAACGACCTTACGACGAAGTGCTTGCCGACTTTAAGGCGGCATACCAAGAAGTAAAACTTCGCGAATCTCAGTTTATCAACCTTTTAACTGCGTAACCAATGATGGAAAAGAAAAAAGAAAAAAAGGTAAAACAATTTCGTTCCATCAACGACCCTATATCGCTTGACGACCTCAAAGAGTTTCTTTGGGGTGCGGCTACAAGGTTGAGAGGACAGATAGACGCCGCTGGCTACAAAGAATATATCTTTCCGTTGCTGTTTTTCAAGCGCATAAGCGACGTGTACGACGAGCAGTTTGCAGGATATGCAGCCGAAGGCGGCGAGGCATACGCCAAAATGCAAGCCGAAGACCTTGCCATACGCATCCCCGACGGCGCACACTGGAAAAACGTGCGCGAAGTTACCGAAGATGTTGGCAGAAGGCTTGTGGAGGCTTTTGTTGCCATAGAGCAAGCCAACCCCGGCATTGTGGCAGACGGACGAATAATAGGCGGATTGGAAAGCATTTTTGGACCCAAAGACGGATGGCTCAACAAAGCCAAAATGCCCGACTACATCATAACATCGCTTATCGAAGATTTTTCGCGTTACGAACTCAACCTAAAAACCTGCCCCGCCGATGAAATGGGACAGGCTTACGAATATCTTATAGGCAAATTTGCCGACGACGCGGGTAATACGGCGCAAGAATTTTATACCAACCGCACCGTTGTAACCCTCATGGCAGAGATTCTGCAACCAAAGCCCAACGAAACTATCTACGACCCTACATGCGGCTCGGGAGGTATGTTGATTAAATGTCTCAATTACCTGAAAGACAAAAATTTGCCGTGGCAAGGCGTCAAAGTTTTTGGACAAGAAATCAATGCAATTTCGGCATCAATAGCACGAATGAATCTTTACCTCAACGGCGTAGAAGATTTTAGCATAGTGCGCAAAGATACGCTTTTGTATCCGGCGTATGTGGATGGCAGCCAACTAAGAAAATTTGATATTGTGTTGGCAAATCCGCCCTATTCCATCAAAAATTGGAATCGTGAAGCATTTGAGCACGACAAATGGGGACGTAATTTTTTAGGAACTCCGCCACAATCAAAAGCAGATTATGCTTTTATTCAGCATATTCTTTCTTCTATGAATGAAAAAAACGGACGGTGTGCAATTCTTTTGCCGCACGGAATCCTTAATCGCCTTATTGAAACAGAAATAAGGAAAAAACTTCTTGAAGCAGATTTGATTGATACGGTAATAAGTATAGGCAAAAATCTTTTTTACAATTCTCCAATGGAGGCTTGTATTCTTATTTGCCGAACACAAAAAGAAGAAAAGAAAAAAGGAAAAATCTTGTTGATTAAAGCAACGGATTTGGTTGAACGTAAAAATTCTGAAAGTTATTTAACAGAAGAACATATTAAAACCATTCTGTCAATTTATAATAGTTACAGCTATATTGAAGGTCGTTCTTGTGTTATTGAGAATAAAGATGTTCCAACTAACAATTACACAATATCTCCTAAATATTATGTCAAATCGACAGACACAAGAGAAAGTCAAAATTTAGATGTTCTTCTTCAAAACTGGAAAGAGGCATCAGTAAGTTTACATAATAGTTTATCAACATTAATGGAGGGGCTTATATGAATATTGTTAAACTTGCAGACGTTGCTCACAGAGCCAATACCAAAGAAGACAGATTCAATACCGATAAGATTTATTATGTCGGGGGTGAGCATATAGAATCAGAAGAATTGATTATTCGCCACAAAGGAATAATCAAAGGTTCTACAATTGGACCAATGTTTTACTATGGTTTTAAGGCAGGGCAAATCCTATTTGTTACAAGGAATCCACATTTAAAGAAATGTGGGGTTGCAGAATTTGATGGAATTTGTTCTGAGAAAACGTTAGTAATTGAAACAAAAGATAACAATATTCTTTTACAGGAATACTTAGCATTAGTTATGCAAAGTGATGATTTTTGGAATTATTGTGAAGAAAACAAAAGTGGTGGCGTTAATTATTTCCTTAATTGGAGCACTTTGGCCGATTACGAATTCACCCTTCCACCGCTCCCCGAACAAAAAGCCCTTGCCGAAAAACTTTGGGCGGCGTATCGTTTGAAAGAGGCATACAAAAAATTGCTTGCCGCTACCGACGAAATGGTGAAGGCAAAGTTTGTGGAGATGTTTGGGGATATAACCGAAAAAGTATCATTATCCTCATTATGTAACACTTTCATTGACGGCGATTGGATTGAAGCAAAGGATCAAGCAGAATCTGGCATTAGGCTAATACAAACTGGCAATGTAGGAATTGGCATTTATAAAGATAAAGGAGATAAAGCACGTTATATTAGCGAAGAAACTTTTGCACGATTAAATTGTACAGAAATATATGAAGGTGATATTTTAATATCACGATTGCCTGACCCCGTTGGTAGGGCTCGTATTTTGCCCCAAGGCATAGGGAAGTCAATCACCGCTGTTGATTGTACGATAATAAGGTTGAATGACAAAGTTTTACCACAATACATTATCGCATTTACTAATACGTATGATTATGCAATGCAAGTAAAAAAGTTTCTTAGTGGCACAACAAGGTTGCGCATAAGTAGAAATAATCTTGGCAAAATACAAGTTCCTCTACCCCCGAAAGACTTGCAAACCAAATTTACGACCATTGCAGAACAAGCGGAAACCTCCAAAACCGCATTACAAAAATCTATTGAATCGATAGATTTGGTAATAAAGAGTATGATAAACAAATAAGAATGAAAATTATGGAGAACTATTATGACATATTAAACAGGTTATTAACTCATTCAGAAAATGAGGTTGTTGAGTTTAAGTCTGCCAAAAGCAACTTCGACATCGACAACTTAGGCAAGTATTTTTCCGCGCTTAGCAACGAGGCCAACCTTCGCGAACGCGATTCTGCATGGATAGTATTTGGAATAGACAACGACTCTCATGCTGTAACAGGAACTAACTTTAAAGAAGGCGAAGCGGCATTAAATAAATTGAAAAACGACATGTCGCAACACACAACCGACAATTTGATTTTTCGTGAAATAGTGCCAATTTTTGTTGACAATAAGCGTGTGCTTATTTTTAAAGTACCGCCTTCACCACGCAATATTGTAATGCATTGGAAGGGCATTGCATACGCTCGCGATGGTGAAAGTTTGAAACCATTGAATCAAGCCAAACGCGATGAGATACGACATCAGCCGCCTATTCCTGATTGGTCGGCTCAATTGGTGCCAAATGCAACAATTGCTGATCTCGACGAGTTGGCTCTTGCCACAGCAAGGGTTATGTACAAAAAAGTACATGCATCCAACATATCAGGCGAGGAGGTAGATGGATGGAGTATGGAAGAGTTTTTGAGCCATAGCAACATGATGCGTGATGGGCAAATCACCCGTGCTGCCATATTGCTTCTTGGCAAACCACTTTCTCTCAACAAAATTCATCCGGCAGTTGCACAAATCACATGGACGCTGCAAAATGAGGAAGAAATAGTGGATGATTATGAACACTTCACCATTCCATTTTTGTTGACTGTTGATAAGGTTTTGGCAAAAATTCGCAACAAGACTATGCGCGAGTTGCCTGGCGGTACTCTGTTTCCTGACACTATGAAACAGTACGACGACTATACCATCCGTGAGGCTCTCCATAATGCAATTGCACATCAGGACTACACACTACAACAACGCATAGTTTTTGTTGAAAGTCCGGGTATGCTATA
>JAEEGH010024103.1_pt1 | contig 12313 bp, 9 predicted proteins | sample 9134181 | NCBI WGS metagenome assembly JAEEGH01 (sample SAMN16246544, study PRJNA631951) | gut metagenome | biome: gut microbiome; feature: rumen; material: DP-attached | host: Bos | place: Iran: Karaj | collected 2018-10
TGGGAAAGTAGGTCGCCGCCCACCCTTACAAAAAAGCCCTCCGCTAACGCGAGAGGGCTTTTTTAGTTTAGAGATAAAAGATAAGAGTTAATAGTTAATAGTTTGAACCGCTACTTAACTTTTATCTCTTATCTCTTATCTCTTATCTTTTATCTTCAAAAAACTCTTCCTTGAAATTGACAAAATATAATCGCTCCTGCGCTCGCGTCACCGCTGTGTACAACCACCGCAAGTCCTCCTTCTCTACATCATCCTTTAAATTCAACGAAGAGTCTACAAACACATTCTTCCATTGACCACCCTGTGTCTTGTGACACGTCAAGGCGTATGCAAACTTCACTTGTAATGCGTTGAACCATGGATTCTTCTTCATAGCCTTGTATCGCTCCCTGCGATTGGGAATATCCATGTAATCGGCCTCAATAGCTTGTAGCAAACGCATATTCTCTTCCTCTGACAGGGAAGCACTATTGCTGTTCAACGTGTCTAAAATGATCTTTACATCCAAATTATGGGCGTCAGGATAGTCGGGGAAACTCAATTCTACATCTGCAAAACGGAAGCCATACATCTCCTCATAATGTGTGATCTTTTGAATCTCCGCCATGTCGCCGTTGGCAATGAAACTGATTTGCTGGTGTCCGTCAGCCCAATAGTAATTGTTCTTCACAATCATCAGCTTGTCGCCTGTGGCGATCTCTCCTTCAATGTTCAAAATACGGCTTCTTATGGCTTGGTTGAATAGATTAGCCCTTTTATTCGACTTGCACACAATGACGGAATCGTTGCTGTGTTCGGCATCAAATGCCTTATAAAGCATCTCTTCAAAGATTTCTGGGTCGATTCGTTCGGTATCATCAAAATGAAGATCGAATAAGGGTAGGGGATACTCCATCTTATCTTCAATCAGCAACTCCCTGAGATGCGTAGCATTGCTCAAAATGCCTGATTGCAAGGCCTGTCGCTTCACCTCGGTAAGTTCATACGTAGCGATGGTCAATGGAAATTGGCTCTCAAGATAATTGATGTCAAGGGCCGGACTCTCGTCGTTTCCTACAGGAGGTAGCTGGGCAGTATCGCCAATCAGCAGCAAACGGCAACGTTCACCGCTGAAAACGTATGCCAATAAATCGTCAAGCAGGCTTTTGGCGCCAAACTCCCTGTCTTCGCCAATCATGGACGCCTCGTCTACAATGAAAAGGGTGTCCTTATGCTTGTTTTGAGCTCTAGCCATCCTCAGGCTGCCATCAGGAAAGGCTTGAACTTGAAAGATCTTCTTGTGAATGGTTGAAGCGTACTTTCTTGTATAACCGCCAAGCACTTTTGCAGCACGTCCAGTTGGTGCCATCAGCACATAGTCCATGCCGATTTCAGGCAAGGTCTTCACCAATGTGGTTACCAGCGTAGTCTTACCAGTGCCGGCATAACCTCGCAAGATATATGTAGGATTGGGTTTTAGGGATAATAAAAACGCTGCCAGATGCCGTAGCACCGTTGCCTGCCCCTCGGTTGGTGTCAGTCCGAACGAGTTCAGCAGCAGTTCGTATAACTCATCCCTACGCATAACTTAGAATGGATATCCGATGTTAAATACCAGATGCACATCCTTAAGCTTATACGATTTCAAAGCCCTCCAATGGTTTCCATCATGATCCGTATAAGGATTCCTAACAGGAACAGCCATATCGAGGCGAAGGATGACCATCTTGAAGTCCAGGCGCACACCCAGACCGGCATCAACGGCGAGTTGATTATAGAAAGTGTTAAAGTGGAACTCACCGTTTGGCAATAGTCTGTTGGCGTGATAATTCCATACGTTACCTGCATCCATAAATACGGCACCATGGATCATGCTGTAAATGGGGAAACGGAATTCGGCATTGCACTCCAACTGAATATCTCCGATGCGTTCGATGTTCGTATCATCGTTGGGAACATAAGCGCCAGGGCCAAGTTTTCTGTAGTCCCAGCCGCGCATTCCCATGGAACCGCCAGAATAAAAACTACGCTCAAACGGCATGTCGTATGAATTGCCGTATGGGACGCCTACTCCAATCAATTCTCTGAAAACCAACCAGGTTTTTTCGCCTAACTTGAGGTATTGCCTGAAATCCAAGTCAGTGCGGACAAACTGTGCATATCGGATGCCAAGAATATCATAATGGCCGTCATCCTCAGTGATGAGTTTGGTATTGTTAAACAGCGATAGCAAACCACCGCTGGATTCCAAATTAAGCCTTAAGTATATGTAATTACTCGATTTATTGATGTTTTGTGTGTTATAGATCATGGAGTATCGTCCACCTACAATGAAATGGCTGGTGTATTGATCCTTGATGCGCTGGTTTTGCTCCTGATCCAGTATTTCCTGAAATTCGGGGATAGGATTGACCTTGACGTAATTGACGTAAATCGGGGTTATGATGAATTGCAACCGTGGATTTGACTTCCAATCGTAACCAAACGTGATCATGGTAATGTATCTCGAATAGGCATACCGTTCTTGTACGCTACCTCCGATAGAAAGCGTTGTTCTGGGCTGATAGTCAAGGGCGAAGGTCTTTAACGGGATAGGACTCAAAAACTTAGGGAAATAAATCGTGGAGTTAAGGATCAACTCCTTGGTGTTAAAGATCGTTCCTCGTTCGTCCACCTCGCCTACATCCATGACTTCCTGAGCTTCGAGACCCCCCTTCAAACTCACTGTCAACTGCTCTGCTCCCTTAAAGATATTTCGATTGCTATAGATGATGCTTCCGCTGATGCCCAAGTCGCCTCCGGAGTTAGTGCCTTCAGTTTGGAACTTGATGGAGTGCGTGTTGGCCCGTCGCAGCATGATATTGCAATTGAGCAGGTTAGCTGTGTCGCAAGGAATGCTGTCGAATTCTATGCTTGAGTTGGCAAAAGCCTTGAGACTCGACAGACCACTATAGGTCAACGATACCTGTCGCTGTCTGAATGGTCTACCTTGCTGAATCTGAATGACTTGTGAGAATGTATTGGGGCGAATTTTAGGTTTTTCGTGGTAATAGACATGAATCGTGTTGGGCAAATTTCTGAATCCAGTGGAGAAGGTAGCCGTTGCTGAATCCGTGGGTTGTTTGTTGGCCAACGAAGGCATATAGTTGGGGTAAATATTGATCTTGTTGACCAGATATTGCTTGTGCGGATGGTATTGACCGGTTTTGCGATCCAGGACATTGTCAATCTTCATGGTGACCTTCAGAGTGTGGTCGTTGAAGCTACTGTCAACCTCAAAACTGATGTAGTCGCGGGTGAAGTAGTAATAGCCCATGTTGCGTAGGAAATCTGTGACGTAAACTCGCTGTTCATCCAATGTATAGGCGTTGTAGGTGTCACCAACCCTGGCGGGAAGCCTGTCGCGATCTTTCAACCGCTTGACGATTCCCATGATTACAGTGTCTTCGATGTTGTAATCCACCTCGCTGATATGGTAAGGCGTTGTGGGTTGAATAACATAAGTAGCCTTGGCCTTATAACCGTCAAACGTGACGCTGTTGGTAACCTTTGAGTGGAAATAGCCTCGGTTGTCAAGATAGTCCTCAATCTGTCGGGCTGAGTTGTAGGCAGTTTCAGCATCATAGTATTCCGGTTTCCTTGAGAGGTGTTCGTTTACCCAATGCCAAAAGCCCTTTTCATATTCTTCAGTAACATAGTATAGCCATGTGCTGATTTTGTTAGGAAACCCTACTCTGTGTGTGCCTTGAATGATATAATTGGAGACTTCAGATTTGGTGAATTCCACCGGTTCGGCACCTTTGGTTTCTTCGATGATAACGGTATTCTTATGCAAAAAATGTTGTCCTTCAGGCACAAACTGACTGATCGAACACGATGCCAAAAAGGTAAGTGTAAAGCAGACGAGGATGATATGTAAGAGTTTTCTCATACGACTTCTGCAACAATGAAATTGGATCCTCCGACGAAGACGATGTCGTCGAAACTAGCGTCATTCAACGCTGACAGGTATGCGTCTCTCACTGAGTTGTAAACCTTTCCCCTCAGTCCAAGATCAAAGGCTTTTTCAGCAAGGATCTTGGCGTCAAGGCCTCTTGGGATATCGGCTTTGCAAAAATAGTACTCGCAGCTGTGGGGGAGTAATTGGAGCACATGGTCGATGTCTTTGTCGTTGACCATGCCGATGACGAAATGTAGCTTATTGTAAGTCATTTCAGCCAGTTGGCAAACGACTTCACGGATGCCGTCTACATTGTGACCGGTGTCGGCAATGGTCAACGGATCTTGACCGAGAATTTGCCAACGGCCCATGAGATGGGTATTTCTGATTACATTGGCGATGCCGCTACGGATGTCGTCGTCGCTGAGGTTGAACTTTCCGCGGAGCAAATCAGCAGCGCAAATCACAGTGGCCAGGTTTTTCTTTTGGTAATTGCCCATCAGAGGAATCTCACAAGCTTCCAGATACAGCTCGTTGTTCTTCCAAATATCGTATTCCTGCAGCGTCTGCGATTCAATGTGAATCTTGTCACAATCGAAGATCTGATCAGCGAAATAAATGGGGCTATGGCATTCGTTAGCCTTGTTTTCAAACACTTGATGGGTCTCGGCTTGGGTCTCACCAATGACAACCGGGATGCCTTCCTTGATGATGCCGGCCTTTTCGCCAGCAATCTTCTCTAAAGTGTTGCCCAAGAACTGAACGTGGTCAAGTCCGATGTTGGTAATGACGCTCAGCTCAGGAGTGATGATGTTGGTGGAGTCGAGTCGTCCGCCCATGCCTACCTCAATTATGGCGATGTCAACCTTCTCGTTCGAGAAATAATCGAAAGCCATGCCTACCGTCATCTCGAAGAAAGAGAGTTCCATCTTCTCGAATTCAGCCTTGTTTTTCTCGATAAACTCAATGACATGCTCTTCTGGGATCATCTCACCGTTGATGCGGATGCGTTCCCTGAAGTCGCGCAGGTGTGGCGAAGTGTAAAGGCCTGTCTTGTACCCTGCCTCCTGAAAGATAGAGGCAAGCATGTGTGAGGTTGATCCCTTGCCGTTGGTGCCTGCTACATGCACTGACTTGAAGTTATGATGTGGGTTGCCCAAGTATCCAAGAAGGGCTATGGTATTGTCTAAACCGGGCTTATAGGCATTGGCTCCGATGCTTTGGTACACCGGAAGCTTGTTGAACATCCAATCGAGTGTTTCCTGGTAGTTCATGGTAGTTGTTCCTTATTGGTTTTGAACGAAAGTATAAGTAATCGTTCCTTTTTGTTCTTCGGGTGCGGTGGGGTCGGCGACGAATTTTGACCGACGGGCAGCTTCTAACGCCATGTTGCGCATCTCCGTATTGGTGATGTCGGTACCCTTTGCGATGTTGGCCCTGATAACATTGCCATTTTGATCCACAAAGATCTCTACGACGATGTGACCTTCTTCTGGGAAGTCCTTCGACGGGCGCTGGAGACTCTTGGCACCACGGCCTCCCAAGTCATAGCCTGCGCCGTTGCCTTGCCCTCCGTGTCCCTCGTATTTCTTTACGCCGGCCAATCCGTTAGGATTCCCTTGGTCGCCAGGCTGACCGGTGATGCCTTCTGAACCGCCTTCCTGAGATTTGTCGCTGCCTTTGAACAAGGCTTTGGGGTTCACAACGGGCTTCGGTGTCTCTTCTGGCTCCTTGGGTGTTTCTTTTGGCTTGGTTGTGGTCTCTTCTTTTTGTTCTTTTTTCTTCTCGGTTTTGAGGGAAGGAGCCTCTTCGGTATCCTGAGTCACAATGTCATCCTTGCTCTTGATGTTTTTATCCTCATGGGGTTTGGGTGGCGTCGACTGCTGTGGGATGGCTGATTTGTCAGGCTGCACTTCACCCATGCCTTGGTTGTACATACCCAAATCGACCTCTACGCCTTCCTCTCCAGGAAGTGGCAACGGCGTGCGGAACGCCATCAGAAAGAGAGCGAGCACAATCAAGGCGTGAACCAAAATGGTCCCGACTGCTGCGATGGTTCTATCTTTCTTTTCTTTGCTCATTTTTTCGGTGATGTGGCCAAAATGACCTTGTGATTCTGTTGAGTGGTATTGTTGACCTCGTTGACGGCGTCGATCACGTTGACGACGTACTGAACGGGAACTGATTTGTCAGAACGGAGCACGATGGTTGCATCGGTTTGCCCTTCAATCTTTGCGCTGATGCTGCTGGCGAGTTCTTCGTCAGTGACAGGAGTCTCGTCAACATAATACTGGAAAAGGTCGTTGATATAAACCGTGACAGTTTGCTTGGCCATGGTTTTGCTGTTGCTCGATGGTAAAAGCAACTTGATGGCGTTGGGTGCCACCAAAGTGGATGTCAGCATAAAGAAGATCAATAGCAGAAACACCAAGTCCGACATGGACGAGGAGTTGAAGCTGACACCGATCTTATTTCTTGTTTTGATTGCCATAGCGCTAAGGTTTTATGCGGGCTCGTTGAGGACGTCCATAAACTCGGTGGTCTTTGATTCAAGCAGGTTGACCACGTTTTGGATCTTAGCTACGATGATGGTGTAAAACACGTAGGCAAGGATGCCGACGATCAAACCACCCACTGTGGTGACCATGGCTTCGTAGATGCCCGAAGAGAGCAGTTCAATGTCGATATTGTTACCAGCCATTGACATGTTGTAGAAAGCACGGATCATGCCAGTCACAGTGCCAAGAAAACCGATCATCGGGGCGGCGCTGGCAATCATGGAGAGCAAGGTGACACCTTTTTCCAACTTGGCGACCTCAAGGTTACCTACGTTCTCAATAGCGGTGTTGATGTCGTTCAGCGGACGACCAAGTCTCGATAGACCCTTTTCAATCATCCTTGCGATAGGAGTATCACTTCCGCTGCACAATGCCTTTGCACTATCAATCTTGCCGTCTTTTATGTATTCGCGGATGCGTTCCATGAAACTTTTGTCGATTTTGGTAGCGCGTTTCACCACGATGAAACGTTCAATGAAAATATAAACGGCAATGATGGAAAGGATGGCCAAAACGACCATAATCCAGCCGCCTTTCATGGCGAGATCCAAGATGGAGAGTTTGATTTCTGTTGCTTGTTCCATATAATTTAATAGTTACTAATTTCAAATTTCAAGATTTGAAAAACAAAGATACAACAATAACCAAAATTGTACCAAATTATTGCTGGTTTTTTGGTTGTGGATGCCAAATTTTTCCACTGCAGCTGTCAGTCGGAGCCCCTGTCACGGAACAAAGTACATTGGTTTGTCCTTCCAAGCGAAGCAGACCCAATAGGGCAAAGATGAGTGCTTCCTTATAATCAACGGTTTCATGGTCAGGCACTACAACCTGATGTTTGGTGTGTTTTTGGATGCGTTCAATGAGGTATTTGTTGCGCGCACCACCACCGGTGATCAACATTTTGCCTTGCGTAAGCATAGCGGTAGATTGTCCTATTTGTAATGCGATATGCTCTACGAAGGTAGCCAAGGCATTACTGGTGTTATAAGCCTCAAGGACTTGTTTCTGATAGGTCTCGAAGAATTCCCTACCCAGCGATTTTGGAGGTGCTTGTTGGAAGAATGGGTTGTCGTTAAGCTGCTGCATTAACAGTTCGTTTACCCTGCCTTGTCGTGCCATGAGTCCGTCTTTGTCGTAAGCAAGTCCTTCGCGTTGGGCGAGCCAATTGAGGGCTTGGTTGGCGATGCAGATGTCGTAGGCAATGCGCTGCCCATTTACTTCGTAAGATAAGTTGGCAATGCCGCCAATATTGAGGCAGATGTCGTAATCGCTGAAAAGCAGCTTGTCGCCAATTGGGACCAAAGGGGCACCTTGACCGCCTTTGCTCACGTCTTCAGTGCGGAAGTCATTGACGGTGAGGATGCCGCAATGGTTGGCTAAAGCCTGTCCGTCACCGATCTGAAGGGTGTATCGCAGTTCTGGTTTATGGAAGATGGTGTGCCCATGTGATGCCACAAAATCAGGCTTCACTTCGCATTGTTTGACGAATTCCGATACCCTTTGACCGAGATAAGCCCCATATTCTTTATCAAGCGTGACTAAATCTTCTGGCTTTGCGAGAAAAGCGTTGGCTAGTCGTTGCTGCCATTCCTCAGGATAGGGCAGGGTAGTGGCTTTAACAATGTTATAGGAGTAATGGCCTTCGCCATAAGTAAAACGCACCAAGGCAAGGTCGATGCCGTCGAGCGAGCTGCCCGACATGAGCCCTATGGCAAGTGACTCTTTCATTGGATCAAGGGCAGGGCTTTCTCAAGCTGTATGCCTCTTGAGCCTTTGACGAGGATGGTGTGATGCTCGACGGGATGCTTTTCAAGGTATGCTGCAAGATCGTCGACGTTGGCGAAAGTGATGAAGTCGGGGTTGTCATTGTAACGGCTGAAGCACGGACCGACCAAGAAAGCTTTCTTGAATCCAGAATCCTTGAGCAATTGAAGTATGGCTTTGTGCTCCTGTTCAGAGGCATCGCCCAACTCGCGCATGTCACCTAAGATCAGCAAGGCATTGTCGCCGCTGATGCTCCTGAAGTTCTTGACAGAAGCGGTCATGCTGGTGGGGTTGGCGTTGTATGCATCCATGATGATGCGGTTCTTGCCTTCGATGACCTGCGAGCGGCTGTTGGTTGGTTGATAGTTCTCCAACGCTTCCTTGATGGCGGTTTCATCCACACCAAAATATTGGCCTACAGCAATGGCGGCGGCTACGTTTTCGAAATTGTAGCTGCCAACCAAATGAGTCTGAATGGTGAGACCGTTCCAAACCACCGAGAGGTAGGGATCGCAACTCTTTGGCTTCACGATGCAATCTGCGTTTTCGCTGCCATAGGTGGTGTGATCCAGTGATTTTGCCAAATCGGTTAGCAAGGCATTGCCGCCGTTGACGAAAGCAGTCTTATGGTTGGCTTTGAGGTTGTCATACAATTCGTTTTTCGTTTTGATGACTCCTTCGAAACTGCCGAAGCCTTCCAAATGGGCCTTGCCGATGTTGGTGATGATGCCGTAATCTGGGCAGGCGAGGTTGGCTAATGTCTTGATCTCTCCGGGATGGTTGGCTCCCATCTCAACAACGGCGAACTCGGTTTCAGGGGTGATACGAAGCAAAGTGAGCGGCACCCCGATATGGTTGTTGAAGTTACCTTGGGTGTAGATGGTCTTGTATTTTTTGCTCAACACTGCCGACACCAGTTCCTTGGTAGTGGTCTTTCCGTTGGTTCCGGTGATGGCCAGCACCTTCAACTGTTTCATCTGAAGGCGATGGTATTGGGCCAAGGATTGGAGCGCTTCCAAGCTATCGTTCACTTTGAGGATGCGAGGGTGGTCTGGCAGTGACTGGCGGTCGGCTACCACGAGACTGGCAACGCCTTTTTCGGCTACTTCAAGGGCGAAGTCATTGCCGTCAAAGCGCTCTCCCTTAAGAGCAAAAAAGACCGCAGCAGGCTCAATGAGCCTGCTGTCGGTACTTATTTTATAGGATTTACTGAAATAATCGTAGATGTTCATGGTTTATTTGGAGAAAGAACTTCCCACTTTGTTCATGGCGCAACGGAAACCGATGGAAGCCGAAGATTGGTTTTGGTTGAGGTAGCGCCTATTGCCTGGGCTCAGGTAATAGGGACCGTCAGCCCAAGAGCCGCCTTTGTAGACGCGTGACTCGTCGCTGATCAACGTGGTACCAGGGGTTTCGTTGGTGGCGTAATCATACATATCTTTGGTGAATGTCTTCTGGTCTTCTTGAGTCTCAGTCCAGTTGTTTCTGATGTTCGACATGTAGTCACCGTCAGCATAGTTGGAATTGAAATAGGTGCGGTAGTTCTGGCGTCTGGCAGCTTCCTCTTGTGAGATAGGCTCTTTTTGGATGCGTCCGAGTGAGTCTTTCTGGGCGATGAAACCGTCTTCGTCAAGCTTGTTTTGCATGAAGACGTTGCCACGGAATGGGCTGTAGTCAGCCACGTCTTCGAAGCTTAACGGACGATACACATCAGCTACCCATTCTGAAACGTTGCCAGCCATGTTATACAGGCCAAGGTCGTTGGGCCAGTAGGAACCAACCGGTGCGGGCAGAGCAGCGCCGTCGTTGAGGTTGCCAGCCACACCCATATAGTTACCAGGACCGAGCTTGAAGTTGGCCATGAAGCTGCCGCGATATTTCTTGTCGTCGGTGCGCAAGCCGTCGCCGTTCCAAGGATAAACCTTACGCTGAGCGACAATCTCGTTGTTGGTGTTGCCGATCAAGCCGACAGCGGCATATTCCCATTCTGCTTCCGTAGGCAGACGATAGGAAGGCAGCAAGAGACCATCCGACATGTTGACGTTGCGGATGCCTTCGCCGTTCTGCTTGCCGAGATCCTTCTTGCCGTTCTTAACGTTACCGATATATTGTCCAGCAAGATAAGCGTCAGTGTTGAAGTTCTCTTCATCCTTTTGGTTGGGATCCCAATCGAGGACACCAGCCTTGATGAGTATCAACTCGTTTACACGGTCAGTACGCCAAGTGCAATAGTCGTTGGCTTGTACCCAGCTAACACCTACCACAGGATAGTCATTATAGGAAGGGTGTCTGAAATACACCTCGATCATTGGCTCGTTGTAGGTCAGTCTACCACGCCACACCAAAGTATCGGGCATAGCGTTGCGAACCACCATGGGGTAGTTCTCGCCGTAAACACGGTTCAGCCAGTACACATACTCGCGGTAATCCAAATTGCTAACCTCTGTGCGGTCTATGTAGAATGACGGCACAGTGACCTTGCGTGGCAAATTGTCCCAACTGTATGTGAGGTTGTCGGTGGTGCCGCCCATAACGAAGGTGCCGCCTTCAATGGCTACAAGGCCTGGACCGACCTGTTGTTCGTTGATAGTAGTCACCTCAAAACCGCCATTCTTGGGGTCGTTATAAGCCCAACCTGTGGTTCTGGAGGTCTTTTTGGCACATGAGGTTAAGAGAATGCCTGCCAAAAGGCAGATAGTCAAAGCTTTCAATCCTGATCTGATCATCATTAAAAACAAATTTTGTGCTATAAAAACTATCTTATATCGCTTTTATTGTGCGCAAAATTACATTTTTTTTCGTTTTGTAAGAAAAGCATGCCTAAAAATAATAAAAAAGTAGTAATTTCGTTTCCTCTTAATATGACTTATTATATATGATTAAAAGAATATCTTTCCTTATATTATTGTTCACATGCCATTGTCTTTGGGCCCAGACAAACGATGGGTCAAGATATGCCACCAAATCAGTGCTTTCGAGCGGGAGATGGTTTAAGGTGGGTATTTCTGAGACGGGCATTTATAAACTCACGTATTCGGATTTGTCGTCCCTCGGCATGGATGTCGATAATATCGATCCCCGCCATATTCGTGTTTATCATAACGGAGGCGGTGTCCTGAACGAAATCAACGCTCCCACACGAATCGATGACCTGAATGAACTGCCGATTGTTGTCGCTGGAGAGTCGGATGGAAAATTTGATAACGGCGACTATGTGCTGTTTTATGCCCGCGGTCCAGTGACGTGGAGCTACAATCCGCGAGAGAACGCCTCAATACATCATCCCAATGCTTACGATGACTTTTCTTATGCTTTCGTCACCGCCAGCTTGGGTACGGGTAAAAGATTGGCAGCCGATACCCAACCATCCACTGCTGAGACTTCGGTGGTGAATGAATTTCTGGATTACCAAGTTTATGATATTGATAGATACAATATCATCAATGGAGGAAGGACCTACTATAGTGACATCATTGATGGTAACGGTGCAATAACGCAGAGTTTTACCTTCAAAAACGCCAAAACCAACCGGCCATGTAGAATCAATTTGGCTATGGCGGGCCGAAATGTGAGCCCAGCGAGTTTTCAGCTTTATCTGAATGGCCAGATGCTCAAGTCTTTTTCCATCCCCACTACATCCTTGTCGTCCGACAAGACGTTTGCCCACGAGGTATTTGGCAATGCTGCCGGTTCCATGACAGGCGATGAGGTCAAAGTGACGCTTAATCATGTGGGTGTGTCGGGAACCACATCCATAGGCTATGTTGATTATATCGAAGTCAACGCGTGGAGGTCACTTTCATTTACGGGTCCAGAGATGCTGTTCCGCAACCCGGAAGCGTCCGACGCAGCAAAGGTTTATTCGTACCGACTCTCCGGAGCGTCAACCTCGGTGCAGGTGTGGAATGTGACGGACTCCATTTGCCCCAAACGGATCAATGGACAGCTCTCAGGCTCGGTGTTTAGCTTTAAGGTGTATGGAAATGAGAAAAACGAATTCGTTGCTTTCGACGGTTCGTCATTCCACACTCCTACCTTGTTGGGCGCCGTTGCCAATCAGAATCTTCAT
>JAEEGH010024105.1_pt1 | contig 12312 bp, 11 predicted proteins | sample 9134181 | NCBI WGS metagenome assembly JAEEGH01 (sample SAMN16246544, study PRJNA631951) | gut metagenome | biome: gut microbiome; feature: rumen; material: DP-attached | host: Bos | place: Iran: Karaj | collected 2018-10
AGCGAATTACGCCCGGGCAGGGCGCCGGGGAACGGTTGACCCGTAGCCAGAAGCAGGAGACCCTGTCGTGGTCCTCCTGATACCAGCGATAGAGTTCCTCCCGGGAGTGAATCTCCAGCAGATTGGTGACTTCCACGGCTACTGGGCCTGGAGAACGGCGTCGCAGACTTCGCCCACGGTGACGGGAGCGGGGGCTCCGTCGGGGAAGTGCATCTGGAATTTCTCCTCGGCGGCAAGCGAGAGCAGCAGCATGGTGAGGGAATCGATGCCGAGTTCCCTCACCAGTTCGGTGCTGAATGATACGTTGGTCAGGTCCGTGTTGGGGCGGATTACGCCGATAATCTCCTTCAGACCTTCAAAAATCTGTTCCTTGGTCATACGCGTGCTACTTTCATACTGCCCGTACGCTTGAAATCCTCCGTGCGGACAGTGACTTTGCGAATCTGATGGGTGGTGGGAAGGGTGGCGTTGATCTTGCCGACCAGGGCCTTCATATAGGCTTCAACTTCTTCCCACGGCTTGCCGTCGAAGGCGGGCATGAAGGGGAGAATCTCCACGGCAATTACGGGGCTGCCGTTCAGGTCGTCTTCCTTCACCATGGCGTCGCGGACGCAAGGGTCGGCATAGAACGGTTCCTCGAGGCTCTCCGGGCTCACGTTTTCTCCGTTCGAGAGAATGATCAGGTTCTTGATGCGGCCGGTGATGTAGAGGAAGCCCTCTTCGTCGAAGCGGACCAGATCGCCGGTGCGGAGCCAGCCGTCGGGGGTGAGGGCCTCGGCCGTCTTCTCGGGATCTTTGTAATAGCCGGAGAAGACATTGTCTCCCTTGACCCAGAGTTCACCGTCCACCACCTTGGTTTCCTGGCCAGGGTAGATGCGGCCGATCGAGGTGGGCTTCTCCACGGCGTCGGCGTTGGCGGAGGTCAGGTTGGCGGTCTCCGTGAGGCCGTAGCCGAAGCAGAACTCAACACCGAGCTTGGTGAAGATATCCACCAGGCGTGGCGGAACGTTGGCGGCACCGGAGATAATCATCCGGAGCGCGCCGCCCAGGAACTGCGGACCGTACATCTTGACGAGGCCGCTCAGAATATCGCAGATACCGGGCACGATCACGAGAATAGTCGGCTTGAGGGCGGGCAGTTTGCCGATGGTGGCCTTCATATCCTCGCAGGTGAAGAGCAGGTTACCGGTGTAGAAGCAGCCCATCGTGCCGGCAATCAGGCCGAACACGTGGCTCAGCGGGAGGAGGGCGATATAACGGTGCACGCCAATCACCTTGCCCGGCTTGAAGATGGCGTTGTAGTTGCCGCGCATCAGGGCCCGGTGGCTCAGCACGGCGCCCTTCGGCGTGCCGGTGGTACCGCCGGTAAAGAAGATGGCAGCGGGGCTCTCCGGATCAATGTCAGCAGCGGGAGCGGCCGTGTCGGCGATGGAAGCGGCGGGGAGCACTTTGACCCCCTGCAACTTGGCGGTCAGGGGCATGAATTCTTCGCGCACGAAAATGGCGGCGATGTCAAACTTCATGCAGGAGCCCACGACGGCCATCTCCGGGAGCGATGCGGGGAAATTCATGGCCACGTAGCCGGCCGAAGTTACGGCGAGGAAAAGCTCGATGGCATCCTGGCTGTTGCGGTCGAAGATGGCAATATGGGAACCCTTCGGGAGACCGAGCGTCTGGATGAAGGCGCGGCGGCGGGCTACCCGTTCACCGAGTTCTTTGTATGTAAGGGTATTGACAGTGTCAGAGAGCGCGGGCATATCTGCATATTCCCGGGTAAACCAGTCCACAAACCGGCCCATGGTGGGAAGGTAGGGAATCCGTTCGAATTCCTCCTTCGGAAGCATTCTGTAAAAATATTCCTGATTGGTCATGATCGTAGTGTATTAGAGTTCTTTGACGTAGGAGCGGCGGCGCTGGTAGGGCTGCGGGTTGTAGTCTCCGAAGAGGGTCTGCACCTTGTGGTTCTCCTCCAGCTGCGGGTTGAGCAGCATGCGCTTGATGCCCAGTTTGATGAAATTCTCATGCAGGTACTTGAACATCAGCAGGGCGGCGCCTTTGGCCTGGTATTCCGGCAGTACGCCGATCAGCAGCCCTTCTGCGATGTGATTCCGGCGGGGATTGAGCTGCGGCAGGATATGGAGCCAGCCCAGGGGGAAGATACGCCCCTTGGCCTTGCGGACGCCGGCGCTGATGTGGGGCATCGTGACGGTGAAGGCCACAAGTTTGTCCTCCTCGTTCACCACGAAGGCCACCATATCTTTGTTCAGCACCGGGGCGTACTGGCGGACATAACTGTCAATCTGCTCCTCGGAGAGCTTGCTGTATTCGTAGAGGCCGGCGAAGGCGTCGTTCAGCACGTGGAACATCTCGCGGCCGCGGCGGGCCATCTGCTTCATGTTGGCGGCGCGATAGATCCGCACGCCGTAGCGCTTCTCCACCAGGGAGGCATACTGCATCATGGGCGGCAGCTGGTCGGAGAAATCCACGTAGCGCTGGGTCCAGTCCACATCTTTGGTGAAGCCCAGCCTCTCGAGGTATTCGCCGTAGTAGGGGTAATTGTAAATGACGGTAAAGGGGCTTTCATTCTCGAAACCCTCCACCAGCAGGCCTTCGCGGTCCATGTCGGTGAAGCCCAGCGGCCCCTTGATTTTCTGCGCACCGCGGGCGCGGCCCCATTCGACGACCGCGTCAATCAGCGCCCGGGCCACCTCGAAATCCTCCACGAAGTCAATCCAGCCGAAGCGGACGGTCTTCTCGTTCCACTTCTCGTTGGCCTTGTGGTTGATGATGGCGGCTACGCGGCCTACCACCTCCTTGCCCCGCAGGGCCAGGTAGAGTTCGCGTTCACAGAACGAAAGAGAGGGATTCTTGGGTCCGAGCGAGGCGTATTCATCGCCCTCGAAAGCGGGTACCCACTTGTCGCATTTTTTATAAAGATCCAGCGGAAAGTGTATGAACCGCCGGAGCATCCGTTTTCCCCTTACGGGAACAAGGGTCAGTTCTTGCATCTTTGCGTATTGAAAGTGCAAAGATACAAAAAAAACGCCTCCGGGGTACGGAGGCGCTCTTTTGGGTCAGGTTCAACGGGTTAGAAGGTGAACTTGATGCCGAGGCCGATGCCCCAGAAACCCGGAGCAAAAGCGCCGTCAGCCGTGCTGACAACGATGCGCGGGCGATAGTCGAGGGAGATAGCGATCGGCGCTACCGGAATCTTGTATTCCAGACCCACGACACCTTCGATACCGAGCGCGAGGACCTTATTGCCGACAGCAGCCACGATACCAGGACCGTAGTAGAGCACGAAGCCGTCAGCGATGACGGGAACGTTGAACTCGTAAGCGACGTCGCCGCCGATGCTGTTATCCCATGCATAAGCGAGGGTACCCTCGATGGCGGAACCGCCGAAGTTGCGCTTTACGGTAAGACCGCCGAGGTCGCCGCCACCGCGGAGACCGACTGCCCAGTTATAATCCTGAGCGAAAACCGAAACAGATGCAATGAGCAGAGCTGCTGCGAGGAAGAATTTTTTCATAGGTTAAGTATTAATAGGTTAAACAATTCCGTGTTTTTGCAAAAGACAAAGATACAACTTTTTTCTTTAGTTCGACATTTCGTCCGGCAGCCGGAAGTCGCCCGAAGCCACGCGGCGCAAGGCGGTGAGGTAGGCGCCGGAATGCAGGGCGAGTCCCAGGTCGCGCGCCAGCGAGCGGATGTAGGTTCCCTTACTGCAGCGGATACGGAGCAGCGCCTCGGGACCCGGAACCTCACTGCGGGCGGCTGTATGAAAGTTCTTTACGTTGCGTACCACCTCCGATACGTGTACCGCCTCGGCCTGTGGCCCCTCGGCCTCTCCGGCCTCGCGCCACTCCAGCAGTTCGATGGAGCGAATGACGATGTGCGCCGTGCGGAGTTCCACCTCCTCGCCGGCGCGGGCAAATTCGTAGGCCCGGAAACCGCCCACCATCTTGGCGGAGTACATGGGCGGCACCTGCTCCTGCTCGCCGATAAAACCTTGCAGGGCGGCCTCCAGTCCTTCGCGTGTGAGATGATCGTAGGGGAAGAACTGATCCACCGGCTGTTCCAGGTCGTAGGAGGCGGTGGTGGCGCCAAAAGCAATGCGGGCCAGATACTCCTTCTCGTGGGCCTGCAGCGTTTCGGCAATCTTGGTGGCGCGTCCCACGCAGACAATCAGCAACCCGGTGGCCATCGGATCCAGCGTGCCCGCGTGGCCTACCTTCAGCTTGTGGGTGTGGAAATGCTTCTGCAACTGGAATTTAATCTTGCGGACCAGGTCCGCGGAGGTCCAGCGCAGCGGTTTGTCTATCGGAATCAGAATGCCTTCTGGATAATCCTCGATGCTGTGCGAGAGGCGGCCTTCGCAATACTCGAGGGCCGTCTCCACCGGGCATCCGGTCAGGATATAGGGGGTCAGTTCCAAACTATCGGCAGGGAATCTTGTCTATGCGGCGCTGGTGGCGTCCGCCTTCAAACTGGGCGTCGTTCCAGGCGCGCACGATGGCCTCCGCCGTCTCCACCGGAATGAACCGGCCGGGCAGGCAGAGTACGTTGGCGTTGTTGTGCTGCTTGGCCAGCGCACCGAGTTCGGGGGTCCAGCAGAGGGCGGCCCGCACGCCAGGATGGTGGTTGAGGGTCATGTTGATGCCGTTGCCCGAACCGCAGATGGCAATCCCGCAGGCCACCTCGCCTGCCTCTACGGCGTAGCCCAGCGGATGGGCGGCATCGGGATAGTCCATACTCTCCTCACTGAAAGTGCCGAAATCCTTGATGGCGTAGCCCAGCGACTCTACGAGCGGCTTGAGCGCCTCTTTCATGGCGTAGCCGGCGTGATCCGCCGCCATGCCTAGAATCGGTTTGTCGTTTGCCATAATGCGTTATTTTGCGTTGAGAATCCGAATGGCGCGGTCGATCCGGAAGCCCGTCTCGTCGCGGCCGATAATCTGCATGATGTCGGAAACGCCCGGACCTTTGGATTCGCCCACCAGGAAGAGGCGCAGGGTGTTCATCACCTTGCCCATGGACCAGCCCCGGAAGGTGATCAGGTCGTGCAGCAGTTCGTCGATATGTTCTTTGTCAAACGGTTTGAGTCCCTTGAGGAAGCGGGAAACCTCGGGCAGAATGGCGGGCAATTCCTCTTTCCAGAACTTGGCCACCGAGGCCTCGTCGTATGTTTTGGGCGGCTCGAAGAAGAAGGCGGTGAGCCCCCAGAGTTCGTGGGCAAAGTGGGCGCGTTCCTTCATCAGGTCCAGCACCGCACCGATGTATTCGTCGTTGAATCCCTCCAGGTGCTCGGCGTTGAGCGCGCGGAATTCAGCAATCAGCTCCGCCCGGTCACGGCGGCGCAGGTACTCCTGATTGAACCATTTGGCCTTGTCAAAGTTGAAGCGGGCGCCCGATTTGACCACTCTCTCCAGCGAGAAGGCCTCCACCAGTTCGGGCAGGGTGAAGAGTTCCTGCTCGGTGCCCGGATTCCAGCCGAGCATGGCCAGCAGATTCACGAAAGCCTCCGGATAGTAACCGTCTTCACGGTATCCGCGGGAGACTTCGCCCTCTGCGCTCACCCAGCGGAGCGGGAAGACGGGGAAGCCCATCTTGTCGCCGTCGCGTTTGCTCAGCTTGCCCTTGCCGTCCGGCTTGAGCAGCAGCGAAAGGTGGGCGAAGTTCGGACGGGTGTCCTGCCAGCCGAAGGCTTCGTAGAGCAGATAATGCAGCGGAAGAGAGGGAAGCCACTCCTCGCCGCGGATGACGTCCGTCACCTCCATTAGATGGTCGTCCACAATGTTGGCCAGGTGGTAGGTGGGGAGTTCGTCGGCCTTTTTCCAGAGCACTTTGTCATCCAGCGTGCAGGCGTTCACGGTGATATGGCCGCGGATGAGGTCGTCCATCTCCACCAGCCTCTCCGGATCGATCTTGAAGCGGATGGTCCAGTCGTTGGTCTCCACCAGCCGGCGTACCACCTCTTCCGGAGAGAGTGTCAGGGAGTTCTTCAGGGAGAGGCGCGTTTCGTGGTTGTAGGTGAAGGTGCGCTTTTCCGCCTCGGCGGCGGCACGCAGGGCGGCCAGCTCCTCGGAACTGTCAAAGGCATAGTAAGCAAATCCCTTCGAGACCAGCTCTTCGGCATATTTCCGGTAGATGTGGCGGCGCTGCGACTGGCGATACGGTGCGTGGGGATGCTGCTCCGAAGGGGTTTCCACCACGTGGCCTTCGGCATCGACGCCCTCGTCGGGCAGGATGCCGCACCAACGGAGCGCCTCGATGATGTACTCCTCGGCGCCCGGCACGAACCGGTTGGAGTCGGTATCTTCAATCCGGAGGATAAAGTCACCTCCGACCTGCTTGGCATACAGATAATTATACAGTGCAGTCCGGACGCCGCCCATGTGGAGCGGACCGGTCGGGCTGGGCGCGAAACGGACTCTTCTTTTCTTTTCGGTCATGATGAATATCGGTTCTTCTTATTCAGACTGTTGTGCTTCAATCAGCCGTTCGCGGCGGTTGTACGCCGCCTCTTCGGCCATCTGGTTGAGTTCTTCCTGGGTGGTCACGATCAGCGAAGGAACGCCTTCGAAGGCCTGCTTGCGGTTGATCCGGATCTCCTCCTGCGGATATACCGGGGTTCCGTGTTTGGGCGCTGCGCTGGCGGCTGTGACGGAAATCACGTTCTTGCGGCGCTGCGAGAGGACCGGCAACTGGGTCATCGCAAAACCGGTGGCGATGACGGTGACGCTGATCTCTTCTCCCATCGAATCGTCGCGCACCAGACCGCGCTTGAAGACGCCGGTACTGCCGATCCGCGCCCGGACCTCCTCCATAATCTGCCGGAGTTCTTCCGTGCTGGGTGCGTGTCCGTCCTCACCGCTGCCGGTGATGTTGACGATGGCGTTCTTGGCGGTCGAAAGGTCGATATTGTTGAGCAGGGGCGACTGCAGGGCAATCTCCACGGCCCTGACGGCGCGGTTCTCCCCGCTGGCGCGGCCCATACCCATCATGGCGACTCCGCTGTTGGACATCACGCGTTTGACATCGGCGAAATCGGCGTTGATGAAACCTCTCTTGGTGATGACCTCTGCAATACTCTTGACAGCCGTGCAGAGCACCTCGTCGGCCATATGGAAAGCGGAAAAAATGTTCAGGTCGGGGTAGATGTCGTAGAGCTTCTGGTTGTCGATGATCAGGATGCTGTCAACCTGGCCGTTGAGGTCCTTGATGCCCTCAATGGCGCGCTCCATCGCCTCTTCGCCTTCGTCCCGGAAGGGGAGGGTGACAACGCCTACGGTCAGTTTGTTGGCCTTGCGTGCGACTTCCGCGATAATCGGCGCCGCTCCGGTGCCGGTACCGCCGCCCATTCCGCAGGTGATGAAGGCCATCTCGACCTTTCCCTTGAAGAGTTGCGAAATCTCCTCGATGGAGGACTCAGCCGCCTTGCGGCCCACGGACGCTTCGGTTCCGGCACCCAGGCCCTTTTCGCCCAGTTGCACCTTGCGGGTGACGGGGCTGGCTTCGAGCGCCTGGCTGTCCGTGTTGCAGATCGCGTAGTTCACATCTTTGATGCCCTGTTCCTGCATATAGTTGACGGCATTGCCGCCGCCACCGCCCACACCGATTACCGTGATGATGTTGGGCGAGGATTCCCAATCGGAAGGAATGAAGGAAGGATGAATGGTCGTGCTCATAGTCTTGTCTCCTTATACATTATCGCCTGCATCGCTGTCTCCGAACAGGGTTCCCATAAACTTGTTGAATCCGGCCAGGCCGTTGCCCTTCTCTTTCCGGGGCTTCTCTTTCTTCGGTTCCGGAGCCGGTTTGGCGGCTGCAGGCTCCGCAGCGACGGGTTCGGCAGCCGGTTTTTCCGCCTTTTCGACTCTCTCGACCCGCTCCGCCTTGTCGGCCTTCTTCCTCTCGGGCTCGCTGAAGCGGAATCCACCCGAGAGCGGAGCTTCCGGACGCTGTGCCGCATTCAGCGTGGTGGAGAGTCTGGGCTCGTAGAACTCGAGCAGCAGACCCACCACGGTGGAGGAGACGGTATCGAGCGCAGCCTCTACGGAGTCGTCGGCGATGGCGCTGCGCGGAGCGGCCAGACGGACCTTGCGGCCCAGGATGGCCCCGGCCAGCAGCGGCAGGTGGTTCAGGTAGGCCGTTCCGCCCGTGATGACTACGCCGGCCGGAATCCGGGTGCCGTATTCGCTGTTGTCGATCAGGTATTTGACGGCGTCCAGAATCTCACTCATGCGGGCCTCGATGATGCGGGTCAGCAGGAGCAGGTCCACGCTGCCCTCCACGTTGCCCTCTTCGCCCACCAGTTCCAGCATCTTGCCGTCGGGCACCTTCTCCTCGAGACAGGAGCCGTTGGCGAGCTTGGTGGTCTCGGCCCAGGTGGCTGTGAAGTTCGTGAGGTTCTTGATGTCGTTGGTGATGCTCTCGCCGGCGAAGGGAATCACGAAGGCGTCGCGGATGACGTTCTCCTTGACAATCACCACTTCGGTGAGATCCTTGCCGATATCCACCAGCGCCACGCCGTTGTCCATCTCCTGGGCCGTGAGCACCGCGCGGGCGGAGGCGACGGGGGAGAAGATGGCCTTGCGGATGGAGAGCGAGCACTCGGAGAGCACGCTGCGGCGTTTGTCCAGCTGCTGCTTCTTGCCGCTGATCAGTTTGAAGTAACCGTCCAGCACGCTGCTGCGGATCCCTTCGAGGTCGCTGCCGGAGAGGCCGATCTGGTCGTCCACGTTGTAGGACTGCGGCGCCACCTCAAGGATGGTGTCGCCGCTGGCGGCACGGGTGTACTGTTCGGCGATCATCCGCTTGACATCCTCCATGCTGATGCGGCGGTTGGGGTCTTTCTGTTTGTCGCGCGCCTCGGCATCGGTGGTCCGGACAAACTTGCCGGAGATGCTGACCACGGCGCTGGAGATGGTCTCTCCGATGACCTGTTCGGCCCTGCGGATCATGGGATTGAGGATCCGGCTGACCTGGTAGTCGTTGAAAATCTCGCCGTATCGGATACCGGTTGCCTGGGCGGATTCGTAGTGGACCACGTGGACGCGTCCGTCCCGTTTCTCACCGACTGCCACGGCAATTTTTCCGGAGCCGAAATCGACGGCTGTTACGTAAGTGCTCATATCTCGTTGTGTATTATTTGCAAACGATTTGGTCTTTGAATTTCAGGTTGACGCTGCGGTAGGGTTTATGTCCCTCGAGCGGTGCGATGATTCGGTAGTAGCGGCTGATCTTGTCGAACTTCTCCTGCAGGTTGTCCGCCCGTCCGAAGATGAACTTCTCCTCGCCGCTGTTCATATAGAGAACCAGGTCTCCGCCCGGCTCCACATCGATCTGGGCAACCTGGCGGTGCCAGAAGTCGTGTTCCTCGATATAGCGTCCCAGCGCCAGCAGATCCTGCAGCCACTGCATGCCGCCCGCCGTGCGGGGACGTCCCTGGTACTGACTGCCCAACTGCAGGGGAATCGCGCCCGTGACGACCGGCACGTCGGCCGGATTGCGGAGCGGGAAAAGGTAGCCGGAGGGGTCGCTGTAAAAGGCGTTGTTCGCGCAGAGCAGGCGCAGCGCGGCCCGGCGGTGGCGTACGTCAATAATCACGGTGCCGTCCGCCTTGCAGTAGGCCTGGTTGTCCAGGATTTCACCGCACTGGGCGAGCGTCTGCTCGATGCCGCAGAGGTTGATCGAATCGGCCTTGCATCCCACCAGGCTCCGCTCGCCGCCGATCAGGCCGTAAATATCGTCTTTGGCAATCAGGTTGCTGCCGTCCCCCTTGATGTCGATGCGGACCTCCTTGCATACCACCTGTGCACGCTCCTTCAGCGTCATGCGCCCGACGAAGTAGAGATAACTGCCGCCGAGTCCCGAGGTGCCGAGGAGGATCAGGATGGTGAGGAGGATTTTTTTCAGCATATCGTACGGAGGTATTGTTCGATGGGTTCGATAAAACGGTCGATGTCCCCGGCTCCGAAGGTGATCAGGCAGTCCAGCTTGCGGGCGGCCAGGTGCGCCATGAGGTCTTCTTTGGCAACCAGCTGCTTGTCGGCAAGGGTTACTTTGTCGAGAATCATCTCGGAGCAGACGCCCGGAATAGGGAGCTCGCGTGCCGGATAGATGGGCAGCATGATCAGGGCGTCCAGCTGGCTTAGCGCTTCGGCGAATTCATCGGCGAAATCGCGCGTACGGGTATAGAGGTGCGGCTGGAAGATGCCGCAGAGCTTGCGACCCGGGAAGATATTGCGGATCGAGGTGATGGCCGCCTTGATCTCGTTGGGATGGTGGGCGTAGTCATCCACGTAGGCAATTTTCGGGGTGTTGAGATGGATGTCGAAGCGGCGCTTCACCCCGCTGAAGGTGGCCACGGCGGCGCGCACCGCATCGGGGTCCGTGCCGTGAAGCAGGGCCACGGCCGATGCCGCCACGGCGTTCTCTACGTTCACCCAGCCCGGGATTCCAACGCTCCAGTGCGGGAAGCGTCCCATCGGGGTATTCAGGGTGAAATCGAACCGGCCGCCGTCGATGGGGACGATATCGGAGGCGTAGAAGTCACAGGGCGTGTCATAGGCGTAGCGCCAGATGCGGGCCTTCACCCCCTCCGTCGGGAGTTCCACCCCTGCCTTGACCACAAGGGCCCGGCTTACCTGCGCGGCAAAGGCCCCGAAGGCCTCCAGCAGGTGGCTGCGGTCGTTGTAAATATCCAGATGGTCGGCGTCGGTGGCGGTCACCACGGCGATCTCGGGGAAGAGCTGGAGGAAGGAGCGGTCAAATTCGTCGGCCTCCGCCACGAGCACCTGGCGGGTGCTCAGCAGCAGATTGGTGTTGTAATTCTTGGAGATTCCGCCCAAAAAGGCGTTGCAACCGCCTTCAGCCTGGGTGAGAATGTGGGCCAGCAGGGTGCTGGTCGTGGTTTTTCCGTGGGTGCCGGAAACGGCGAGACATTCCTGGCCGCGAGCAATTTCGCCGAGCGCGCGACTCCGTTTGCAGAGAGCGTAGCCCTTCTCGCGGATGTAACGGAACTCGCCGAGGTCTTCTGGAACGGCCGGGGTGTAGATCACAAAGGTCTCCTCCACGGCGGCGGGGACAGCGGCGGGATTGTCGTCGTAATGGATGGCGATTCCCTCCTTCTCCAGGGCGGCCGTCAGGGCTGACGGAGTCCGGTCATAGCCGGAGACGGCGTAACCCGCGTGGTGGAAATAGCGGGCGATGGCGCTCATGCCGATGCCGCCGATTCCCAGGAAATAATAGTTCTTATAGTTGCCCATCGCTATTGTTTTTTAACCAGTTTGAGGACCTCTTTCGCAATCACCTCGCCGGCATCCTTGCGGGCCAGTTTGAGGATATTCTCTTCCAAAGAGGCAATCTCCGCAGGGTTGTTCAGCAGCTCCTCCGCCACGCCCATCAACTTTTCGGGCGCCTCGGCATCCTTCACCATCCGCGCGGCACCCTTGGAAACCAGGGCCATGGCATTGTGGGTCTGGTGGTCCTCCGCCACATTGGGCGAAGGTACGAAAATCGTGGCTTTTCCGGCCACGCAAAGCTCGGAAATGGTGCCGGCTCCGGCCCGGGAGACAATCACGTCGGCCACGGCATAGGCCAGGTCCATCCGGCGGATGAAGTCGTAGTGGTGTACATTGGCCGCCGGATGTGCCGCCACGAAGGCGTCCACGGACTCCTTGTAATACTTTCCGCACTGCCAGATTACCTGGAAGCCGGCCCGGTCGCCGCCGTTCTCAATCCAGCGCATCAGGGTCTGGTTGAGGGTGCGGCAACCGAGGCTGCCGCCCACCACGAAGAGGGTCTTCTTCTGCGGATCCAGACCGTAGAAGCGGTAGCCCTCCTCCCGCTGGGCTGCGGTCGGACGGTTGATTTCCGCGCGGATCGGATTGCCAGTCAGGATGATGCGGTCCTTCGGGAAGAACTTTTCCATTCCCTCATAGGCGGTGCAGATGGTCTTGGCCCGGCGTCCCACGATCTTGTTGGTCAGTCCGGCATAGGAATTCTGTTCCTGGATCAGCGTGGGGATGCCGTGGTGCGAAGCGCTCCAGAGAAGCGGGGCGCTGGCAAATCCGCCGACCCCCACCGCGACGTCAGGCTGGAATTCCTTCAGAATCTTGCCCGCCATGCGAAGACTTTTGAGCACCTTGAAGGGGAGCGCCAGGTTCTTCAGCGAAAGCTTGCGTTGCAGTCCTGCCACCGGAAGCCCCTTGATGGGGTAGCCGGCTGCGGGAACTTTTTCCATTTCCATCTTGCCCAGGGCCCCGACAAAAAGGATGTCGATCTCCTGAGCGATGGCCTTGAGGG
>JAEEGH010024109.1_pt1 | contig 12309 bp, 9 predicted proteins | sample 9134181 | NCBI WGS metagenome assembly JAEEGH01 (sample SAMN16246544, study PRJNA631951) | gut metagenome | biome: gut microbiome; feature: rumen; material: DP-attached | host: Bos | place: Iran: Karaj | collected 2018-10
GTCTGTATCTGTTGGGGCTTTCTGACGCTGATGTTGCGGCTTTGATGCAACGCGCCTACAACACCGTATCGCAACGCGCCCGCAAAATGAAGGCCATTTTCGGCAGCGAGGAGCCGCTTCCTGTCACGCTGCGGGGTTTTGCATCTGTCTAAAAAACCATAATTTCCTCCAAAAAACACACATAAATACTCAAATTGTATGCTTGGTTTTGGAAATAAAGTGTACTTTTGCATGAAAGAAACAAAACCATGAAGTGCTTTCAGGACATATTCGAAGCCATTGCCAAAAACGATTTCGCGGAATCAACACTTCATGCTATTGATGAACTTGTAAACCAGATAGAAAATGGATCCACAGACCTTCCTCGATTTAATCTTCGAGAGCATTCAGGAATCTGCAAGGCAGGCTCGGCTCTCATCGGGGCGTCCATCGTCGCAAGCTACGCTGAAAGAAGCCTTGCAACAGGTAGCCATGCTGGAAGCAGCCAAACAAGCCCAAGCAATTGGGAAATAGATGAACTGCAAGAAAAGCTTATTGAACAGTGGGCCAAAGCTGCCCACTTGTGGGTGGAGGCTTCAGACGACATCGTCCGCAAAGGATTCGGCCCGATGATAGCCGAAGGAGCAGAAGCGAAAGTTTATTACAGAGAAGGATCGCCAGCCGTTCTGAAAGAACGTGCTTCGATTTATTCCACCACGCAAAAGGCTCTTGATGCCATTGCGCTCCATAATTACCTCTTCCCTGAAACAGCCATGTATGTTATTGGTTTCACTCGTGATTCGGACGGACTCTTTCGTGTAATCCTCACACAGCCATACGTCCGCTGTCAGCGTCTTGCCACGAAAGAAGAAATTGATAAACTCGCTTTTGAAAAAGGCTTTCGTGACAATTGGGAAGGACAAGGGGTGAATTACATTTCGGACCGTATAGCTTTGGAAGACATGCACCCCGCCAATGTGTTTATTGACGAGGTGACCTCTCTTCCCATCTGCATTGACTGTATCGTCAAATTTGTTAAAAGGGGGCTTTGATTCCCCTTTAGCAAATCTTTATACAGTCTACTGATTATCAAGACGATAACCAAAAAAACGCACAAATACGCACATTGTTTTTCTTGACACGCGCAGCATGGATGGTGTATTTTTGCCGAAAATTTCAATTTCAAAAAAAGTAAGCGATATGAAAACAACAAAGAAAATCATGATGACTTGCTGCCTGATGGTTTTGGCGGCAGTGACTTACGGACAGGAATGGGTTACCTCTTTAGATGACATCAATTTGCCACATGAGCAGATAGCCGTTGATGGTGGCGACTATATCCTTCATGTTGGTTCTCTCCCTGAGCGGGACGGTTATATTCTCAAAGTGGATAAGGAGGGTGACTACATTTTCAGGCAAGTACATTTGCCCGAGATGGCACTTGTATACTATTCCGCCGTCGAACTTGACAATGGAAACTTTATGGTGTTTGGAATTTGCGACGACAGCCTTGCCGATCTCCGTTATCAAAGGTATCTGCAAGTGGATGTATTCGACAGCCAACTTGAAAGCGTAGCATCACGTACATACGACATGGATGATGATGTGACCGATTTGTTCAGTTTCCCGGAAGAAAAAAGCAGCCCTATGAAGTCCATCATAACCAAAAAGGGGAGCGTGCTATTGGCCGCTACTCCCAGCATAGAACATAGCTTCGAATATGGTTACTATTACGAACCGGTGTTGCGCTTTTTTGAATTCGGTGAGAAAGGAGAACTGTTAAGGATTGTGGACAATCCGACATTGGCGGCATTGACATCGAACATAAAAACAATCACTTACGCCCCTAATTCCGACAATCTGATGGTGTATGTCGATGATGGCATTTTCGGGAACGCAACTGGTGTTCCTGGCATCATTGTGGCAGATACATCTTATACCATCGTGGCCAAGCAGTCGCTGTACCATCTTGATGGGCATGAATGTACCAGAATTGCTTGCGATGGACATTGGATTGACGACCAGTATATGATCCTGGATGTTGAGCGATACATAGGCTCCTCATTCACCTTCCATACCCTATATAAGATTGATTCCGCCCTTCATGTATATAACCAACACTATGTGGAACCTGCCGATTCGTGTTCAAGGGTGCCTCGTGAAAGGAACACCGCCTATGTAAACGATTCGACGATATTTGCGTTTAGTGCATTCAGTGAAACAATGTACAGCTCTTTTTCATACGAAAACGCAAACATCCTTTTGTATGACAAACACTTGAACCTGCTCGGGCGTAAAGTAATCAAAGCGGACGATGTATTATATTGGCCCAGCGTGCCAGCGGTATTCAACGATGGAGGTTGCCTCGTCCATATTAGAACTCGGAACGGAGAGCACTATCAAGGAGAGCCATTCGTTTTACATGAACTCTGGAAGTTCAGGCGCGAGGACATCGAAATCACTTGGGACGTGGTGCAAGAAAACGAGACAGAGAAGCATTTTGCTCCTTACCCCAATCCCACCAATGGTATTCTTAACATCCCAATAGGTGAAACGGATTGTTCAGATGCAAGGCTTCAAATCTTCGACATGAAGGGAGTGAAATGCTTTGATTGCGCTATCACCAAGCAAGGCGACCTTATCACCGTGGACACGCAGAACCTTGATGCGGGGGTGTATGTGTATCGCATTGTGGGTGGCGGCAGGGAAATTGCTGGGGGGAAGTTTGTAAAAGAATAAAACAAGCAAAAAAGAACAAATCTCACAATTAACTAATTAAAATCATTATGGATATCATGGTTGGGAAAAAGACATTCGATAGAATTATAACAAGCCTTGTAGTCTCTTCTATATGTTTATTCTCTTCATGTCAAATACGTCATTATTGGGGTTACGATGTTTCAAACACAAGTTTATCTGGCACCTATGTATGTAATCAATTTGTTAAAGATGAACTTGTTATGAGCGACACATTGGTATTAGAGGATGATGGCACTTACCAAATCCACACATGCATGAAATACCATGACTTGAGCAATAAAGACGTATACCCTACCATAGGTGTTTGGAAAACAATTGGAAACACAATTCTTCTAAACAGTATTTTCCCTTGCGAAGACGATTCTTGTTTCATAAAAGAAATTGAATCGGACAGTAAAGACGATAATTTGATTGTCATAGAAATGATACAATTATCAACGGGAATGCCTTTGGCGGACTATAAAGTATTTTCCATCTATGACGGAGATATAGATTCTATAGCAGCTACCGACAAATCGGGAAGAGTTGCTTTTTCACGTGATCATACATCTGCAATAGATGTATCAGACCCTAACGGATTGCGAGTTATTTCCCATCCTCGTAGTGGTTTCATATACCGTGTTTATTATCGTGATTGTTATTTGAGGATTCACAAGAATCAAAAATTAATCATAAAAAAAGACACCTTATTTTTACGTGAACGAGGCGTAGTTGGCTACAGTAAATTTGGTCTGAAGAAGTATAAAACTTTTGAATACCCATTTGTAAAAGTTGATGAGGCAAAGAAGGAGGAGACACCATGCACTACACCCTGAAAGACCACCAAGGCAACCTGACGGCCACCATAAGTGGCAACACCGTGGAGCGGCTGTGGTATGATGACAACAATTCATAAAAGGATAATTAAAAAATGAAAAATACAGTAAAATCAATCATCTTTGCAGCAGCAGTGGTGGTTTTTGCCGCCCTGCTGTTGGCGGGGTGCCAAAATGGAAGCCCACCCACTCAAAAGGTTCAAGAGGAGCATACTGAAGCCCAAACCGACAGCTTGAAGGAAGACTCCATGAAAGTCTTTTATGAGCGGATGGAGCGATGGAAGGTGCTGCATGGTGGGATGAGCAGGTGGGAGAGCGATAAATGAGAGGGACAAGATTGGAGGAATAATTGTTGCAAAACAAGTAAGATTTAAGCATATCCTACGATATAGTATTAGAACATCAAATAATGCCAATATGATGAAAACGAGAATCGCTATCGCATCAATTATTATGATACTGTGTCAATCATGCCTTAGGGTTCAGGTGGCTATTCCTAACCAATGGAACGAACGCTACGCCAAAAGCCATGATTACATTGAATGCCTGGATGCAGACCAATTGAAGCATTTGATCACCTCGGACACGACACATTACAAAATCGTGATGGTTTACAGTTCAGGGTGCGGTGCTTGCATGGAGCATTTGAGGAGAACCTACGCACCAGCATACGCCATGCATCGTGGCGATGTGAAGTTCTACTTCATCAGCGAAAGCACAGGAGGCATCAAGTATTGTCGTGAAGAGTTGGAGCGGTTAGGTATGTATGACGGCAAGGTGCTGTGTTTCCTTGACGAAAGTCCGCAATTCAACAACCAAAACCAAGGTAAGGATGCCAACCTTCAAGTCCTCAACAATCTGACCAACCATATTTTCGCAAATGGTCCTGAAGTGACTGGAAACTTCGGATTACCTTGTGAGTTCATCGTTAGTAAGGACAACCGCGTCTTGAAGCGGCTGACGACTACACCTAATTCAGGTTCGGCCATTGAGACCGCCCAACTGTGGCAGATTGATTTCGACAGCATCCAATCCGTTGATTTCGATTCAATCTATCGACTTGATTTGGATTTCGATAGATTTGAAGGACTGAATGTTTGCGAAGGAAATCAATGTCCGATTCAGCAAAAGAAATAAATAGAAGGGATGAGCAGGTGGGAGAGCGATAAGTGAAATGTTGTAATCTGGAACTGCAACGTGTTGTAAAACAACGAAGTGGTTTTGCAAAAGTTTGTAATGGCCTTCGGACTTGAAAAAACAGCGAAAATTTGCTATACTTTTGCGGCATGGAATTCAGAACAAATTATTAAAACCTAAAATTAAAGTATTATGAACAACAGAAAATTCAGATTCGGAACGCTGCTGGTGGTTTTGGCAGCAATGACTTTCGCCCTTCCTTGCTTGACTTCGTGCGAGTATTTTGTAGATGTCTATTTTAACGTCGAAAACCCCACCAATGACACCATTGATTTTATAGGGTGGCAAGGTACTGGGGTGGTCAATATGACAACACCATACACCAATCGGCCAGATCAGGAATGGGAGCAAACCATGGATCATGTAACAGTAAGTCTTGCGGGCAGTATGGGCGGTCCTTCAGTCGCCATTTCAGTAGAGCAGGCTTTCGCCAGTTTGTGCAATGACTACGACAGCGTGAAACTGACCCGCCGTTCAGATGGTGCCTCCACCATCACCTACCGCCATGATGAGAACGCGACGGATGCACAACGCTATTTCTTCACCCGCGAAGCGTGGAGTTGCACCCCCGAAGGCGAGACGGAAAAAGACAGGACTTACACGCTTATCTTGAAGGAGGAGATGTTTAAATAAACTGATAACATTAAACAATGATAACAACAATGAGAAAAGTAGTATTATTTGTAGTTTCCATGTGCTGCATGGTGTCAGCCTTTGCGCAACAAACCAGAGATGGACAGGAATTGCTCAAACAGATGCAGAGCAAAATCAAACAGGTGGAAAAATGGAATCGTTACGCCAACACTTTTAGTGAGCAACTGGATAGCGTTTATGGTGACTTCCAAAAAAGTGTGTTTGAATATGACGAGCGCTTCAACTGCGTGAAAATCGACTATTACTGGTTTTATGACAGTTGGATGCACGACTATACCGAGAAGTATGCTTATGATGAGCGAGACCGTGTCACAATGATCATGGATAGTACAGAAAGCCATGCCAGTAAATCTGTATTCTTATATGAGAATGGCGAATGGATATCTGATGAGTATGAATACGAACTTGATGGTGATGAGTGGATTGCCATCGGCAAATACACCTACGAATACGATGCTGACGGTCACATGGTGCTGTCGGTAGGTTATGCTCTTGAAGAGGATTGGGTAGCGGAAAACAAGATGACATGGGAATACGAGGATGGAAAACTACAGAACGACATCTATTATTACCATGGCGAAAACAGTTGGAATCCTCTCACAAGAAACGATTATTACTACAACGCCGAAGGTCTCTGCCGAGAACAGTTACAAAGCAATTGGGAGGGTGACTGGATAGAAAGCTGGAAGGTTGAATACGAATATGATGAAGCAGGCAACCGACATACAGAAACCACATCAACCATCTATGAACTTGACGACTGGGTTTATACCTACATGACTGAATATTATTATGATGCTAACGGGAATTGCTATTCTTCAGCGAGTTATTACAATGATGATTTAAGGGACTGGGAACTGGAAAACACGATGACCTACAATTACGACCTTTCGGTGCCGGTGGAAACCACCGCGGGAATCTGGATGGTTTGGGACGATGAGCTGCCCATCCATAACAAGTTGCTGGATTGGGAGTTGCGTGCAAACGACGATGGCTATACCACCACATTCTATTATTCAAATTGCGAGGGTTTGACCGATAAGCCGGAAAGTTTGTTGACTGTTTATCCTAATCCTGCCAAAGAGAAGGTTACAATAGATGCTATTGAAGTTACTGAGGTACAAGTTTATAATGCCCTTGGGCAGAAAGTGAAGACTATGCGAAACACGAATGAAATTCTCGTTTCAGACTTGCCTCAAGGGGTTTATCTGCTACGGATTATCAATGCAATGGGAGTCTCGCAAACGGAACGCATCACGGTAATAAAATAAGCCACAGAGAATGCCTTCGATGAGCAAAAACTATTTCTTCAGCGCCTCCTCAGCCTGCTTCACCGTGCCGCGCTCGCCGTTGATGAAGGCAATGACGAAGGCATCCTTGAAGCCCAAATCGCGCACTTCGTTTTGCCGCGCTATGGCTTCAGCTTTGGTGAGAAAACGGCCTGAAATGTAGCGATAAGCGCCGTTGTATTCGTAGACTTCCACTTCTTTCACACCTTTAAAAGCCTTGTCTGTAACGGGCACTTTCTTGTTCAAGGTGGAAAACTGAACCGAAAAATAGGTGTCTCCAACAACTGAAGAAGGCTTTTTATCATTAGTCTCAGGCTTGTCGGAAACATGGTTCTCAGCCTCAAACTCCCGCTTGTACTCTTCAAAGGCGCGGTAAAGAGCCAAGGCCATTTGGTTTTGGCCACGTTCCGAATTGAGGAATTGTTCCTCTTTTGTATTGTTGATAAAACCTAATTCCACGAGAATGCTCGGCATGGAAGTCTTCCAAAGCACCAGAAAACCAGCTTGTTGCACACCTCGGTCGTTGCGACCTTTGCTGGCAAACTGTTTCTGCACCTTGCCCGCCAAATCAAGGCTTTGGCTTTGGTAAAGGCTTTGTGAGAGCGAGAAGAGGATATAGGCTTCGGTGCTGTTGGGGTCGAAGTTGTCGTAAGCATCGGTGTTGTCTTCCAATAAGATGGCCGCATTTTCTTTTTTAGCCACAGCCAGGTTTTTCTCGTTTTTCGATTCACCCATCACGAAAGTCTCTGCACCAGAAGCAGAGTTGGCGACTTCCGTGGAATTGCAGTGTATCGAGATGAACACGTCGGCATTGTTGCGGTTGGCAATGGCGGCACGCTCGCTCAGTTCGACGAATTTGTCTTTTTTTCGCGTGTAGATCACTTTCACATCGGGAAGGTTCTCCTCGATATATGCTCCAAACTTGAGCGCGACAGCCAAATTGAGCGTCTTTTCGTTGGTCACCTTGCCCAAGGCTCCCGTGTCCTTGCCGCCATGACCCGCGTCGATGACGATGGTTTGGATCTTTTCGCCCTTTTGGGCAAAGGACCATAAAGGTATCAGAAAAAGCAGGGCTAAAACACCAAATCGCGAAATCTTTCGTTCTATCATACTGAGTTTGTTTATTTATGCGCGAAGAAAAACTATCTTTGCAGCGGATTTCTACCGTACAAAAGTAATCGTTTTCACGTTGACAAAACGCACGGCATATAAGAATTATTTTCATCTGGCGGCCTTTTCTTTGCTCACCGCCATGGTCGTGTTGTTTTATGGTTGTAAGCAACTGTCTCATACTGAGAAGGATAAGTATGATTTTGAGCAAAACAAGGTGGATAGTGTGCCTTTGGCTCCTGAGCGCATTGTCGATACGATAACGCTGGTTTTGGATTCCATTCAACCTGATACAATTGCCCAACACTTCCCCGACTCATTGACTTTTCCAGCGGATAGCATTGCGGCTTTTGATTCTTTAAGAATTACTGCTGATAGTCTCCAAGTTGATTCTTTGATGAACGATACGTTGAAGCAAACAAAACCTCGCCGCATCGAGCCCAAACACTCGGAGTCGGCCATTGAGACAAAGGTGATTTGCTCGGCAGTGGATTCTTCGTATCGCGACATGAACAAGAAGAAAATCTACTATTATGGTCAAGCCGAGGCCAAATATGACGACATCACACTCAAGGCCGATTACCTTGAATTCGATTTGGAGACCAGCACCTGCATTGCCAAGGGCAGCATTGACTCGTTGGGCAAATTGATAGGTCGTCCAGTTTTCACCCAGGGAGAATCTACTTTTGAGGCCGTTGAGATGAGGTATAATTTCAAGACCAAGAAAGGCATCATCAGTAAGGTTTGGACTGAGGAAAGCGACGGCTATTTGCACGGTGAGCGCATCAAGCGCATGGATGACAACACCATCAACATCCGCACGGGCGGCTACACCACCTGCGACCTCAAGGAGAATCCTCACTACCAGTTCAAGTTCACCAAAGCCAAAGTCATCCCCGACGATAAGATTGTCACAGGTCCTATTTATTTGACCATTTCCGACATCCCGTTGCCCTTGGCGCTGCCTTTCGCCATCATTCCCAACACGAAGGGCAAAAAGTCGGGTCTCATCATTCCCACTTACGGCGAATCGGCCAACCGAGGTTTCTACCTTGAAAACGGTGGCTATTACTGGGCTATCAACGACTATTACGACTTACAGGTTTTGGGCGACATCTATACCCGTGGTTCATGGGGCATCAAGCCGACATTTCGTTACAACAAACGCTACCGCTTCAATGGTTCAATGGCTTTGGGCTTTGCCGTCAACAAGATAGGTACGAAAGGTGCGGCCGACTATCAAGAAAGCACCGATTTTAAGATTCAGTGGACCCACAAGCAAGACCCTAAAGCTCATCCAAGACGCAATTTTTCGGCCAATGTCAACATCGTGAGCTCCAACTTCAACAAATACAATGCCCAAACGGTCAACGACCAGTTGAGCAACACCTTCAATTCGAGTATTTCCTATCAGACGAATTTTGCTGGTAAGGTCTACCTCACCATTAATGGCAGCCACAGCCAGAATACAATGACACGTCAGGTGACGGCTTCTTTACCTGAGCTTACTTTGTCTGTTAACACGTTTTATCCTTTGAAAAATGTGGGCAAAGCAGGCAAAAAACGTTGGTACCAAAGTCTGAGCATGGGCTACACATTGAATGGAAAGGCTTACATCAACGATGTGGACACGGTGCTCTTCCATGGCATCTCTGACGACTTCAGCGGCTGGGCGAGAGAGATGTTCCGCGACCACGTGCAGACAGGTATTTCGCACAGGATGCCCATCAATGCCACTATTAAACTCTTTAAGCATTTCTCATGGACCAATTCGTTGACATTGAACGATTATATGTATTTCAAGCGCATTGAACGTCAATGGATTAACGACAGTGATTCAACAGGACATCTGCAGACCGACACTATCCATGGTTTCCGTAATCTGGTGGACTTCAATGCAAGTTCCAACCTGACCACCAAAATCTATGGTATGGTGAACTTTGCCCAGGGCCCCATCCGTGCCATTCGCCATGTCTTCACGCCAACCATCGGTTTTACCTATCGTCCTAACTTCGGCGACCCGAAATGGGGCGTTTATGGTTCCTATGTCGACGGCAATGGCAAGGAGCAGATTTACAATAAGTTTGAAAGGGCTCTTTACGGCACGCCATCGCAAACCCAACAAGGGCTGTTAACCTATAATTTTAATAACAACCTGGAAATCAAGGTGCCATCCAGTTCCGACACCATTACGGGCGTGAAGAAAATCCCCATTTTGGAATCGTTCAGCATTTCGGGCAATTACGACTTGACCAAGGACTCGGTCAACTTTTCTCCTATCTCGATTAGTGGGCGTACTACTTTGTTCAAGAAGTTAGGTATCAACTACAGCAGTTCATGGGATCCCTACGCCGCCGACTCGTTGGGTCGTCGCATCAATCGCTTTGAGGTTACTGACAACGGACGGCTATTCCGAAAGACGGGCTCGTCCTGGCGTTTCAGTTTGAATTATAGTTTCAACCAAAACGACCTCAAGAAATTGCAAGGTAAGAAAGGTAGCCAGGAATTGCGTGACGAAATCAACGAAAATGCCAGAAAATCAGGCAATTTTGACCCAGATGAATTGAACGAAATCTTGGGTAATCCTAATGCCTACATCGACTGGACTACACCTTGGTCGCTCTCTGTGAGCTACAACCTGACCTACACGACATCGATTGCATACGCTGCCTTTATGGGTATTGCTACCAACACCCATGTGCATACTATCGGCCTCAACGGCGATATCAGCATCACGCCCAAGTGGAAGGTGACCTTCTCGACGGGATGGGATTTTGTCAACAATAAGCTTTCCTACACCAACCTCAGCGTCTACCGCGATCTGCATTGCTGGGAGATGCGCTTCAACTGGATTCCCATCGGTAGCTACAAGAGCTGGAATTTCACCATCAACGTGAAGGCTCAGGCCTTGAAGGACTTGAAGTATGAGAAGAAGAAGGACTACCGTGATAATTAGTTGAGAGTTTAGAGTCAGTTGAAAGTTGAGAGTTGAGAGTTGACACTTCGCGTCATTCTGCATTCAGCATTCCGAATTAATCATTAGCTTTGTCGCCTAAAACCTAATAAAATAAACAACTATGAAAAAAGTATTTACCCTTCTCCTCGCGCTGGCCCTTGGTTTTGGCCTGAAAGCGCAATGTCCTCTCACACAAGCCGTCGACTTCACGGCTACAGACTGCCACGGCACTGAAGTCCATCTGTTCGATATCCTTGACGGTGGACAATATGTGCTCATCGACTTCTTCTTCGTCGCCTGTGGCCCTTGCCAACAGGCTACTCCGAAAATCGTCGAATCATACTATGCCATGGGCTGCAACATGCATGATGTGTTTTACATGGAAATCGCCACGGGTGACAGCGAGGCAGCATGCCTCAACTGGGTAAACACATATGGTGTTGAGTATCCCACCATCAGCGGTGTGGCTGGAGGCACAGGGATTTGTAGCCAATATGGTATTGGCCAATACCCCACCGTCATCCTCATCATGCCTGACCATCAGATTGTTATCCAAGACCTCTGGCCTATCAACAATGCCCAGACCGTCATCAATGCTTTGGAACAACACGGACTGCAACAGCACGACTGCAACACGCCGAGTTACAACCCACAGGTAACCATCACCGTTGACCAAGTGCTGGAGACCGAAGTCACGGCCACTTTCACACCTAATGAAGACTGCGCCTCATACGCTTACACCTTGGCCACCGAGGCCGAAATCCAGGAATGGATGGGCATTGCAGGTCTCGACCTCCCCGAATACCTTTGGACCTATGGCATGCCTGGATCGGGAGTCATCTCCAACACTTTTGGTGACTTGACTCCTAACACGGAATACATGATTTACGCCGTGCCCGCCGACAATGACGGCAACCTTGGCGAAGTCGTTATCGAGCCTGTCACCACCACACCTGGCGGCGGCAGCGACATCATGCCCGACTTCACCGCCACCGACATCGAGGGCAACACTATCCATCTTTATGACATCCTCGACGCAGGTCAGGCCGTGCTCATCAATTTCTTCCTTACCGGCGACTCATTTAGCGAGGCTCCTATGGCCGATATGGTCGAAGCCTACCGCCTCTATGGCTGCAATCAGGCTGGCGTGTTCGTTATGGAGATTTCACCCAATGGTAACGACGATGCTTGCCAAGCCTGGGCCGACCAGTTTGGCGTGAAATATCCCACCATCAGCCGCGACGGTGGCGGCAACGTTATTGCCCAAGCCATACCAGTGGGCTACTATCCCACCATCATGCTCATCCGTCCCGACCACACCTTTGCTAACCGCGACATCTATCCACCTTCGCTTGAATACATCATTGATGCCATGAACGCCGAAGGCATCCCACAATACCCCTGCTTTGAAGAAACACTGACTTTCAGCGATGATACGGTTAGCCTAACTTGGGGCGAAATGAGTTGGGTTACGGTTTACAACAACACCAATGACAATGTTACCGTTACGGGCGGTTGTGATGAGTTGGGGATGGTAGTTTTCAAGATC
>JAEEGH010024111.1_pt1 | contig 12309 bp, 12 predicted proteins | sample 9134181 | NCBI WGS metagenome assembly JAEEGH01 (sample SAMN16246544, study PRJNA631951) | gut metagenome | biome: gut microbiome; feature: rumen; material: DP-attached | host: Bos | place: Iran: Karaj | collected 2018-10
TGAGTTTTTCGATAATCTGAGTTGTCATGCTTTACTGCCGAATTTGTTCGCGGCCCTCTCCAGCGCGTACCGCACCGCGTCGATCGTGTGGTTGTTCCTGTCCGGGTACCCGCTGATCCACTCATCCGCCCGGTTCTTCTCAAACTCGTAGTTCACGAACTCCTCATACGCGTGCGGCGTGCGGCGCTTGTCGATCACAATGGTCCGGTTCTGCAGCCACTTCATCCCGTACTCTACGCTGTTCGGCCCCTTCACGGCCTCCTTGGCCCGGATGCCCTGACTGCGGTAGTCCGCGATGCTCTTGGGGTCGGCGCTGTCGCAGACGGTCTGCACGTCGTTGTACCCGTGCTCCAGGATCCACCCGGCGCCCTGCTCGTTCGAGATCCTGTTGCCGAAGTGCTCGTCGATCAGATAGATCGTCTCCCGCGTCTTGTCATAGTGCAGCCGGACAAAGGCGTACGGGTCCGGGAACCATCCCCAGTCCACCCCCTGAAAGATATGGTCGAACCGGCTCAGCTCCTCATCCGTGATGACCCGCAGTTCCAGATTCTCGAACACGCTTCCGCCGGTCCCCACCGGCACCCCCAGATACTCGTGCTGATACCGGCCCTCATCCCGCTCCCTCAGGCTCTCGGCCTCCTCATAAAAGGCCTCGCCCAGCCACTCCGGGTCGTCCAGATCCAGATACGTGCTCCGGTGCTGGAAGCGGTTTTTCTTCTCCTCCTCGCTGTCCCGGTTTGCCCAGTTGTCCTTCGACCGGGGCGGGTTGTAGGTCTCGAAGTTCCAGAACACCGGCCCGCCGCGCATCGTGCTCTGCAGGATGCTGTCGATCTCGGCCCGGCCCGAGAACTGGTCTTTCTCCTCAAAATGCGTGATCCCGATATACCCGAATTTCATCTTGATGCTCTTGATCTTCATCGGGTCGTCCGCACCCCGGAACAGGATCTTCTGCCCCGTAGGGCGATAGATGAGCTCGAGAGGGGATTTCCGCGCCTCCCAGAACTCGCTCACCCCCAGCTGCTCGATGGCCCACAGATACTGGCTGTAGACCGAGTCCCGCAGCGTGTTGCCCACCTTCCGCAGGACCAGCGCGTGAACGTCCGGGTTCTCCATGACCAGGCGGACGACGGTGAGGGAGGCCCAGCTGGACTTCCCGCTGCCGCGGCCGCCGCTGGCCTCATAGTGGGTGTAGCGGTGCTTGAGCGCATACACGCTGATGGCGCCGAAGCTCGAATTGATATTCTCCAGGTAATGCGCCCTGGCAAGAGCCAGCGCCCGGTCATCGGCGCTGGTGAGATTCTCGAACGCCTGCCCCTCGACGCGGTCCACCATCTCTTCCCACTTTTCGATGGCGGTGACATTCCCGCTTCTTGCCTCGTAATACAGACCGGCGGCAATCATGGCATCGTTCTGAACGACCTCGTCCGTAATGCCGAGCTCGGCCAGGATCTGCCGCTGTTCGTCATCCTGCACAGGGGCGGCGCCAATCTGGCACACATATTCCGCAACCGCCTTCCTGCGCCGATTGGCTTCCGCCGCTGCATACCCGCCTTTCCTCCCGTTTTCTCTCGCGGTTTCCGATGTAAACTGCGTTGCCTTTCCTTTTTTCAGGTTGTCCAGCTCGGCCTGCGTTTTCCTTCGCTTCATGCCTTCACCTCTTTTGTGTTCTGCGGCAGTATAGCAGAGAGAGGGGCCTCAGCGTCTGCCGGAAAGTGCCGGAATTTCCGTATCAAAACTGCTGTTTTGCGCCGATTCGTCAGGGACTTTCAAAAGCAGCCCGCATTCCCGCAGCGCGCGGCTGTTCATCTCCCGCACATAAGACTTCGAGAAGCCGATGTTGGCCGAGATCTTCTCCCATGACCAGCCGTACAGATAGCGAAACTCGACGATCGTCTGATACTCGGGCCTGGACAGACGGCGGATCAGCCCCATGATCTGCGTTTTCAGCGCGGCCATCTCGTCGATATCCCGGCGGATTTCGTCCTCCAGCGCAGCCGCCCCGCCTCCGCCGCCGTCCGTGTCGGCCGCCAGGACCTGCCTTCGCAGGGCTGTCAGCTGCATCAGCTTCATGTTGATCCGCAGGTCAAGATACCGGGCCTGTTTCAGATACGATTGGATATCCATTCCGTTTTTTCTCCTCCTTCAGTCTTGCAAGCAGCGTTTCCGCGTCGAGCCCGCAGAGCGCCGAGAACCACCTGGAGCGGAAAAACCGATCCAGCTTTTCCAGCTCTGTCCTGCTCTCCCAAGTCCTGTAATCCTCCGCGGCCTGCCAGATGATCGCATTTGCCAGCCTTTCCCAGGGGTTCGTGCCGAGCGCTTCGATATCCTCGACGGTCAGATACCGTTCTTGTTTTTCTTCTTCGATCCCCATCATTTGCTTTCCAACCTCCGGTTCCCCTGCGGGGCCTGCAGCACATAGCCCCGCGCCCGCTCATAGATCCGCCCGCCCAGGGCCTCGTCCCGCCGCAGCAGCTTCTCCGGCGTCATCTCGCTCGACAGGATGGTCCGCAGCCCCCTGTCGTTGTAACGGCTGTTCAAAATCTCGTACGCCAGGCGGATGTCCGCGTCCGTGTCCCCGCCCTTCAGAAAGTCGTCGATATACAGCACCTCGGTCTTTTTCAGCACCCGCATCCTGCCCGTATACGCCGCCGCGTCCGTGACCAGCGACTTCAGCGCCGTGCTCTCATCCCGCCAGGGCATATAGTACACGTCCTTGCTCCGCTCGATCAGCGCCCCGCAGATGGCGGTGCAGATGTGGCTCTTGCCGGCGCCGCTCTGACCGAAGATGTAAAACCACCCGCTGTCCTTCGCCGCAAAGCGCCGCGCCAGCCGCAGGATCTTTTCCTGCTCGGGCGTCTCGGCGATATAGCTGTCAAACCGGTATCGCCTCAGCAGGTCGCTCATGCCGCTCCGCCGGATGCGCCGCAGGGCGATGCGCTTTTTCATGCAGCGGCACTCGCGCGAGTACAGCGCCCCGTCCTCTCCGACCCGGGTGACCATCCCGCTGTTCCTGCAGTACGGACAGTCCACCCCGCCCAGGTCATAGCTTTCCAGTATCATCGATTCAGTCATACCTTACCTTCCATTCCTTCTTTTCATTTTCATATTCCTTCTTCATATTCATATTCCTGTTGGTGCAGCATTCTGTTTCGGCAAAATGTCGGTTTTCCCCCGTGTTCTCGGGCATTCCCGGCGCAGGATTCCGCGCGTTTTTCCCGCAGACCGACCGCTTTCTGCTGATATCCAGCATGGGTTTCACCAGCGTAAAGACGATCTTTGCCTCCGGTGTGATCTCCGGAACCCTCCCCTCAAATGCGTAAAAAAGGATCGCTTCCAGGAACGCCAGCCTGTCCCTTTTGCTGCTCAGCTGCTGTTCGACGTCGAAGTACGAACGGAAAAATGTGACCCTTTCCATCTCCGTGTTTCCCATTTTTTCCTCCTCTTTTTCTTCTTTTTTTCCGGGCCTCTGCCCGCCTGACGCCTGTACCATACCCCTTTTCTCCGCCCGTTTCAGCAGCCCCCGTGGGTGCCCGTTTTCCCGCCCCCGTCCCCGCAGCATCCCCCGCCTTCCCCAAAAAACCATAAAAAAATCCGGCACCCTCCCCAGTGCCGAAAATGATAAAAATATTTTTTATTTGAACTTTGAACTTTGAACTTTTAAAACTCCTCCTCCCTTCCCTCCGTCAGCGGCTTCAGCCCGTGCTGCCGCATGATCCCGTTCGCCCTCGCCACCGTCAGATCCTTCGTGTCATACAGCATCATGTGCAGGATCTTCTGCTCATCCGTCATCCGAAAGCTGTATCCCGCCAGCCGCACCAGATTCTCTCCCACGTGCCCCCAGACGTCCAGCGCGATGCAGATCGCCACCACATGCCGCAGCGACATCCCCCTCGTGCACCACTTCCGCAGCGCGGCCCTGCTGACCCCCAGCCGCATCGCCAGCTCCTCCTGCGACAGGCCCTTCCTGTCCAGGATGACCTGCACCGCCCCCGCGATGTCGTCGGGCAGCTCGGCCTCCAGCGCCGCCCACATCCGCGCATCCGCCGCGAACAGCTCGTTCTCCTTCCTCCCGGCCTTCGTCTCGGGCTCGGCTGCAAAGCTGTACCGCGTCTGATACTGGTCCTTCACCGGCCTCTTGCGTGCCGCCCACGCCGCCTCCCCGGCGGTGCCGGTCGGGTACCCGCCGACCTCGAACGCGATGCAGCATTCCTCCATGTGATGCCGCGCATAGGCGGTCAGGCTCTTTTCCGGCCCGCTGCCCGCCTGGATGTACCGCGGCTCGTCCAGGCAGAAGTGCCCCTCCGCATACACATACCGCCTGCTCCCCAGCGCGCGCCGAAAGTCGGCGGATTCCTGCAGCAGCGCGCCCGCGTCCGCCTGCGATATGGTATAGCTGACCCCGTTCGGCCACGCCCCTCCGCAGCCGTGATCCGGGATCCGCCTGCTGTCCCGGTACCCGAATACGCCCTCCGCCTCCGGATACCCCAGCTCGATCATCCGGCACCGCGCCATGCTGCGCGACACCCCGAAGTCCTCCGCCAGACGGCGGATGACCCGCCCGATGTTCTCCGGCGTGCGTGCCCCGCCGCCCTCCGCCATCAGCTGCCCGATCCGCGACAGGCTGTTGTTCTCCTCCATCAGGATGTACGCGGGCAGCTTCTCCGCCTGCGTCTCCATCCACGCGAGGGGCCCGGCCGCCCGGACCGCCCGCGGCGCGCCCGGCCGCCTCCGGCTCATCGACACGGTACACGGCTTCCCGCTCAGCATCTGCAGCCGGAAGAACAGCCTGTCCAGATACACGTGGCAGCACTCGTGCACCAGTGTCGTGTTCTCCGCCTCCTCCGTCCTGCACAGCGCCGTGTTGATCAGCACGGTCATGGGCGGGATGCTCTCCTCCGTGACCCGTCCCTCCGCATCCTCCAGCTTCACGCGCATCCGGTCAAAGGTCACGAGGCCCATCGCCTCGCTGCCGCTCTCCAGACGGACGTGCCGCACCTTCAGGCCCATCCGCAAGGCCAGCTGCCGTCCGTCCACGGCCGCCGCCTCCTCCAGCGCCTCCGGATAGTACCGGCGCAGAAACGCCTTGGCGATGGCGGGGTAGTCCTCCTGACCCAGCACCGGCAGCAGATACGCATCGCTGACCCCGACGCCCATCTCCGTGAACCCGTCCCGCAGGACCTGCCACGACGCCGCCACCGTCGGTCTGCTGCAGATCATCTCCTTCAGGTCCAGCAGATAGCTGATCCGATACTCCGGCAGAAAGCGCTCCCGCTTCACCCCTGTGCTGCCTGCCTCCCGGCCCGCCGGGACCGTCGCCTCCACCGTCGGCCGGAAGATCAGGTCGACCCGCGTGCACCGCTCCGGCTGGCAGAACGCGCTTCTCACCCGCGGCTGATTGGGCCGGATCAGGCGGAACTCCCTCGCCTCCGCCCGCCCCGCGGCGATGGCGGCTGCCTTCGGCTGCCGGTCCATCTCTTCCTGGATCAGCCTGCCGAAGTCCTGATGGAATACCGCCTCCAGGATCTCCGCCGCGCTGTAGGGCCGCGCCCAGCGCACCAGCGTGTTCTCCCTGTCCGCCGTATAGTACTTAGGTCCCGCCGCCGTCCGTCCGCCTGCCCGGCTGCCCGTTTCTCCCACCGTCTGCATTGCCCGCTGCCTCCTTTGTTTTGCTTGCGGGCTTCATTATACCCGGCCTGTAACCGGAATGCAAGGAAAAAGTTGTAGAATTTTGTGCATTTATCTCTTGCAATGTAAAAGAATCTTGTGCTATAATAGCCCCGGACACAGTCAATACGGTTCGTCACAGGCAGATGTTTTTGTTCCGCCCCGCGCGGCATGCGGGCAGGAGGGTGATTTATGATAAATGATAAGATGGTTTCCGTTCCCGGTGCGCCGGTCGTCGGCTTTCCCGGGGCCCAGGGCGCGCCGCTGCAGTTCGGCGCCCTGCTGAAGGCGCGTCGGCGGCAGGCCCGCCTCTCGCAGAAGGACCTGGCCGACATGATGCATGTCACGCGCAACACCGTGGTCAATTGGGAGGCCGACAAGTCCCGTCCGGACTATGCCATGCTCCCCGCCCTCTGCACCCTTCTGAATATCCGCCTGCACGAGCTTTTCGGCATCCCGGCTGAGAATGGCCTTTCCCCGCTCGAGGATCGCGTTGTCCGCCACCTCCGTGCCCTCTCTCCCGCAGGCCGCCGGGTGGCGGACCGTCTGGTCAGTGCCCTGGCGGAGGAGGAACAGCGTGCCCTCGACGCCCGCCTGAAGGAGGACTATGCCCTCTTCCTCGTGCGTCCCGGCTCTCTGGCCGCCGGCACCGGCAGCGAGGTGCCCGACCTCCCGCCGGAGTATACCTTCCTCCGCCGCAATCAGCTCAATGCCCGTGCCGACGGCATTGCCCTCGTCGACGGCTGCAGTATGGAGCCTGTTTATCACAGCGGCGACTATGTCTATTACCAGGCCGCCTCCTCGGCTGACCCGGGTGAGGACGTGCTTGTCGATACCGACGACGGCGCCGTCATTAAGCGCGTCGGGGCCGACTATACGCTCTGCTCCGTCAACCCCGCCGTTCCGTACCCCGCCAAGAGCGAGCAGAACACCCTGGTCATCCGCGGCCGGGTCCTCGGTGTTGTCTCCTCCTCCGACCAGCCCTCCGAGGGCGATGCCGCCTCTCTGGAAGAGCTTTTCGCGGACGAGATCCGCGCCTTCCGCACCCGCCACCCCGCCCGCTAAGTCAGGCCCCCAAAAAATTTCTCGCTGTCCGGACAAGCGGACAGCTCCTGTGTGATAATCCATTCATCCGATGAAACAGGGAGGATAGGAAATGGCTGCTGCAAAACCCGATAAAAAGAAGGACCTTCCGGTCTCCGCCGTAAAAGGCACCCCGGAGGAAAAGAAAAAGGCCCTCGATACCGTCATCGCCCGCCTCGAGCGCGACTACGGCAAGGGCACCATCATGCGCCTGGGCGACGATATCCCGCTCAATGTCGAGGCGATCTCCACCGGCTCTCTGGCGCTGGACCTGGCCCTCGGCATCGGCGGCGTGCCCCGCGGCCGCATCGTCGAGATCTACGGCCCCGAGGCCTCCGGCAAGACCACCCTCGCGCTCCACATCGTGGCCTCCGCCCAGCAGTCCGGCGGCACGGCTGCCTATATCGATGTCGAGCATGCGCTCGAGCCTGCCTATGCCGAAGCTCTGGGGGCGAATATCGACGACCTCCTGATCTCCCAGCCGGACACCGGCGAGCAGGCCCTGGACATCTGCGAGTCCCTTGTGCGCTCCGGCTCCGTGGACGTCGTCGTGGTCGACTCCGTCGCCGCCCTGGTCCCCCGTACCGAGCTCGAGGGCGAGATCGGCGACTCCTCCGTCGGCGTGCTTGCCCGCCTGATGAGTCAGGCCATGCGCCGCCTGGCCGGCTGCATCTCGAAGAACAACTGCACCGTCGTCTTCATCAACCAGCTCCGGCAGAAGATCGGCGTCGTCTACGGCAATCCCGAGACCACCCCCGGCGGCCTCGCGCTGAAGTACTATGCCAGCGTCCGTATCGACGTCCGCCGCATCGAGCAGCTCAAGCTCGGCAGCGAGATCGTCGGCAGCCACACCCGCGCCAAGGTCACCAAGAACAAGGTCGCGCCCCCCTTTAAAGAGGCCGAGTTCGATATCATGTACGGCGAGGGCATCTCCCGCATCGGCGAGGTGGTCGACCTGGCCGTCAAGCTCCGGATCATCGACAAGGCCGGCGCCTGGTATACGGTCGAGGACAACCGCGTCCAGGGCCGGGACGGCACCAAGAGCTTCCTGCTCGACCGTCCGGATATCCGCGAGCGCGTCGAGGCGCTGATCTTCCAGCGCGCGGCCGAGATGGGCTCCTTCCGCAGCCTGCAGCCGCTCGGGGCCTGACGCGCCCCTGTCTCATACCGAGGTGAACTATGGAAAACATCATGGATATCATAGACGAGCTGCCCGATGATCTCGGCCTCTGCCGCCTGGATGATATCGATTATCTCACCATGCTGGACGAGCTCCGGCTTCTGTCCCGCGAATAATCTGAGAATAAGAGAATAAGAGAAGAAGAGAAGAAAAGGAGTGTCATGCCCATGTATGCCGTCATCAGAAAGCCCGAGGATTCCGTCCTCTGCACCTGCCTCTCGAAGGAGGCCGCCATCGTGGCGGCCCAGCTTGAGAAGTCCAAGGTCAGCCTGGCTGACCGCCGCAACATCGCCGCCGTCGTCATGGACGACGAGGGCTTCTCCGATATCCTGTTCTGATTCCGCAGCGCCCGGCTTCCCGCCGGGCGCTTCTGTCTGAACGCGTTTATAAAAAAGGCTTGCCCTTTGCCTCCGTATTGGTTATATTGGAACAGGGATGCGGCCTCTATCACGGGGCCCTTCCCGATGCTTCAGAAACCAGGGGGCTTTTTTCATGGAGATCGTGAAAAGAACACTTTGCATGATCCTGACTGCCGCACTTCTGGCGTGCTTCCCTTCGGCCGAGGCCGCCGGGCCGGAAAGCCGCGAGGACTATCAGCTCCGGATCCCGACAGAGGAGAATCTTTCGGAGAACGAGCGCAGGCTTGACGACATGCTCACCCGGATGAAGCAGGAGGCGGATCAGCTTTATCCCTCCACCGTCCCCTATGCGATCATCGACTGGGAGGGCTCGCCCGTCCATGAAGAGCTTTACCGCTTCTGCCGCGAGCTCCCGAAGGGCGGGGACCTGCATGTCCACGATGATAAGGTGATTCCGGTCTCGCGCTTTATCCGGATCCTGAAGGACAGCGGGAAGGTGTTCATCGTCCCGGAGGAAGGCCCGACATACGGCTATCTGTATGTGGCGTCCAACGCGCCGGAAAACGCCGTCCCTCTGAACGAGGCGCTCTCTTCCGGCCTGCTCTCCGAATCCGAGCTCCGCGAGATCCTCGTGAGCTCGGACCTGGATGTGCCGAACGGCCGCTGGGCCAGCTTTGAACGCCTCTTTTCCGTTGTTATGGGTCTGCAGGCGGACGAGGCGCTTCTGCAGTCCCTCTATGAGGAGGGCTTCCGGTACAGCTGCGAGAACAACGTTGACCTGCTCGAGCTGCGGCTGATCCTCTTCGGCGATGAGGAGAGTGTCGGCAACAGGATCCGCCTGGTCCGTGACGCCTACTATCATGTGAAGGATGAATATCCCAACTTTACCGTCCGCGTGATCGGGACCTCGGGCAAGAACCGTTTCTTTGAAAAGGAATTTGCCCAGCAGATCCTTCGCAGCGTCATTCACCTGAGCCGCGACATCAAGGATGAATACGACCCCGCGAATCCGAAGGATTTCATCATCGGCATTGACCTCGTGAACGAAGAGGATGCCAGCAAGCCTCTGAGCGAGTATGCCGACTTTTTCCTCTCGGACGAGGTGAGGGAAAGCGGCCTGCAGACCTTCCTTCATGCCGGCGAGAGCCTCCGCATGGAAAACGACAATGTGATCGACGCCTATCTCTTCGGCGCTTCGCGGGTCGGCCATGGCTTTAACCTCTACCGCTTCCCCGAGCTCCTGCAGAAGTTCCGCGAGAAGGGGATCGCCCTCGAGATCTGCCCCATCAGCAATTATCGCCTCGGCTATGTCTCGGACATGCGTCTGCATCCCGGCCTGATCTATCTCCAGCAGGATCTGCCGGTCGTCATCTGCTCGGATGACGGGCTGTTCCTGACCAATGCCCCGCTGACCGACGACTATTATGCCGTGATTCTTTCCTGGGATCTGGGCATCGCCGAGATCAAGGAGCTGTGCCGCAATGCCATCCTGTACGGCGGCCTTCCCGAGGACGAGACCCAGGCGCTGCTTGCGCAGTGGCAGACGGAATGGAACGCCTTTGTGGACAGCTTTGCCGGGGCCGGCTGACGGGACGGACGGGCCTGCAGGCACACGCCTGTTCTGATCTTTCCCTGTTGACATTCTGGAACCCACTCGACTTCGGCGCCGAAATGCGCTATAATATCCTGACTATATAAAGGAGGTCAAGGATATGGAATTGACCGGCAATACTTTTTTCTTCCAGTGGGAGGTTGACCTGATTATCTGGCTGCAGGCACATATGGGCAGCTTTGGGACCTCGTTGGCTTCGTTTATCTCCGCCTTCGGTGAGGAGCTGGCCTGCGTGGCGGTGATCGGCTTCCTCTACTGGTGCTATGACAAGCGCTTCGGCCGCTTCGTGGGCATGAACGCGCTCTTCGCCCTGGTGCTGAATCCCATGATCAAATGCGCCGTTCTCCGCCGCAGGCCGTATTTTGACACGCCGGAGATCAAGTGTCTCAAGCCGATTAAGAAGGACGCGGATATCTTCAACATCGCCGCTCAGGAGTATTCCTTCCCCAGCGGCCATTCCACAAACGCGGTGACCGTCTACGGCTCCATCGCGCTCTATAAGCGGGAGAACAAGGCCCTCACGGTGATCGCCGTGCTTCTCGCGCTGCTGATCGGCGTGTCCCGTTTCTGCCTGGGCGTCCATTATCCCACCGACGTCCTCTGCGGCTGGCTGCTTGGCCTTGCGGTCATCCTCTTTGTTCCCTGGCTGCAGAAGAAGCTCAACAACGACCGCATGCTTTACGCCATGATGCTGCTGGTCGGCCTGCCCGGCTTTTTCTACTGCCGCAGTCATGACTTCTTCGAGGGCTATGGGATGCTGCTGGGCTTTGCCCTGGCCATGGAGTTCGAGCAGAAGTATGTCAACTTTGAAAACACTCGCGGCGTGCTCCGCTGCATCCTGCGTGTCGTGGGCGGTGTCGCTGTCTTCTTCGGGCTGAACACCCTGCTGAAAATGCCCTTCAGCCAGGATTTCCTGAATTCCGCCGAGATGGCCTCCCTGCTCGTCCGCACCGTGCGCTACACCCTGGTGGTTTTTGCCGTCCTCGGCGTTTATCCGATGCTTTTCAAGTACACGGCGAAGTGGTTCGAAAAGCCAGAGGAAAACAAAGCGGAAAAGACCGACGAAAAGCCGGCGGAAAAGCCGGCGGAAAAACCGGAGCAGGCGAAAAAGGAGCCCTGACCGCTTTCGTGCGGGACCTTTCTCAAACACTGCAGCACACGGAGGAAATTCACGTTGTATATCATCATTTATGACGTTGGTACCAGCAATGTGAAAACCGGTCTCTTTGACATCGATTCTGAGGTACGCCTTGTGGCCGGCGCCTCGGCCTCTTATGGGCTTACGATCCTGGATAACGGCGGCGCCGAGCAGGATCCGGAAGAGTGGTGGGCCTCCCTGTGTTCCACCACGCGCGAGCTGTTTCGCAAAACGGATGTCAGCCCCGGGGATGTTCGGGGCATGGCCTTCTGCTCGCAGATGCAGGGCACGGTTCTCGTCGATGAACACGGCACCGCGCTCCGGCCCGCGATGAACTATCTTGATCAGCGGGGCGTCAAAGAGTTCAGGGACTGCATGGGCGGCGGCCTCATCCGGGCGGCCGGCTGCGATGCGCTGAAGCTTGTACGGAATCTGCGCGTGAACTGTGCCGCGTCCGCCAGTGTCAAGGACCCGGTCTGGAAGTACAAGTGGGTCGAGAACAACGAGCCCGATGTCTTTCGGCGGGTCTATAAGTGGCTGGATGTCGGCGATTATCTCACCTCGCGCTGCACCGGCAGGATCGCAATGACCGCCGATTCCGCATTCGCGACCTTCCTCTATGACACACGCAAAGGAAAAGAGGGCTGGAACAAAGGCCTTCTGAAGATGTACGGCGTAAAGCCCGAGCATATGCCCGAGATTATCGAATGCACCGACCTGGCCGGCGGTCTGACAAAAAAGGCGGCGGACGAGCTCGGCCTTCCGGAAGGGACCCCCGTATACGGCGGCGGCGGGGATGTGACCTTTGTCAATCTCGGTGCCGGAAGCGCAAGGCCGGGCGACACCCATATCTATATCGGCACCTCCGGCTGGGTTTCGACCTTTATGGATCATCAGACGGTTGACGTAAGCGCGATGATCACCGGCGCGCTGTCGGCCAAACGCGGTTATTATAATTATTATGCCGAACTGGAGACCGCAGGGAAGTGCTTTGAATGGGTCATGGATCATCTTGCCCTGGATGAGGTCGGCGTTTTTCTGGAGCCGATCAAAGTGACCGATATAGAAGGCAAGTATCGAAGCCTCTATGATTATCTCTCAGACGAAGTCAGCAAGGTCCCCCCGGGGGCAAACGGCGTGATCTTTACCCCCTGGCTCCACGGCAACCGCAGCCCCTTTGAGGACTCCCGTGCCGGCGCGATGTTTTTCAATATCCGCCTGGAGAACGGGAAACGGGATAGGCTTCGCGCCGTTCTCGAGGGCATGTGCTATC
>JAEEGH010024114.1_pt1 | contig 12308 bp, 9 predicted proteins | sample 9134181 | NCBI WGS metagenome assembly JAEEGH01 (sample SAMN16246544, study PRJNA631951) | gut metagenome | biome: gut microbiome; feature: rumen; material: DP-attached | host: Bos | place: Iran: Karaj | collected 2018-10
CTTCATGCGACCATCTCCTCACGCAGCTCCAGGGTTTCGATGTCCCTGGCCTCGTCCTCCGCGTTCATCGACGACAGCCCCAGCAGCAGGCCCATCGAGAAGAAGGTGGAAATCAGCGAGGAGCCGCCGTAGCACACCAGCGGCAGTGTGACGCCGGTCAGGGGCAGCAGCTTGGTGTTGCCGCCGGCGATCAGCATGGTCTGCAGCCCCAGCATGATCACCAGCCCGAAGGCGGCCAGCGAGTGGAACGACGTGCGGGCGTTGAAGGCCACGATCAGCCCCCGCATGATGATCAGCACGTACACCGCCAGCAGCCCGACGGCGAAGATCAGGCCGAATTCCTCGGTGATGGAGGCGAAGATGAAGTCGGAGTGGTAGAGGGGGATGTCCCTGGGCATGCCCATGCCCAGCCCCATGCCGAACAGGCCGCCGGAGCCGATGGCGATGAGCGACTGATGGACGTTGTAGCCTACGCCTTTGGGGTCGTCCTTCATACCCAGCAGCACTTCGATGCGGGCTCTCTGGTGGTCCTGGAGCACATTGTTGAAAATGAACTGGACGGAGAATATGAAGCCCGTGAACAGGATGTAGAAGATGAGCAGGTTGCGCATAAATTTGTCCTTGGTGCGCAGCAGCAGGCCTCTCACAAGCACGAAGACCGATGCGGCGCAGCAGACGATGGCGATCCATATCTCAGCCGGGAAAGGGTTCTTCGCCGCAATGGATTCGACGGCGAGGAGCTTCGGCAGGAAGGCCAGCAACGTTATTACGACTGCGGTGATGATGATGCCAGGGAGGACATTCCTGTTCCTTATGAAATAGATCAGCAGGAAGGTGCCGGTCAGCACCAGCATCGCCACGAAGGGCGAGAAGACCAGTCCCAGAATGAATTCGAGGACGGCGAACAGACCCGCCAGCAGGAACCAGCCGCTCATACCTTCCCGGTAGAACACCAGGAAGAAGCCAATGTAGACCAGCATCGAGCCGGTCTCCTTTTCCATCAGGATCAGCAGCATAGGAATGCCGATGGTGGCCAGGGCCTTGATCCAGCAGTCGGTGCGTTTGAACACGTATCCGTATTTGCCCATCAGCGCCGAAAGGGCCAGGGCGGTTGTGATCTTGGAGAATTCTGCAGGCTGGAACTGGATGCCTCCCAGTGAAATCCACGACCGGGAGCCCTTGACTTCCACTCCGATGACCAGGGTCACCAGCAGCAGCCCTATCATAAGGATGTACATCCACCACGCAAGGCCGTTATAGATCTTGGAAGGTATGACGAAGACGATGGCGACAGCCAGGGCTATCGAGATGCACATCCAGATGAAGTGCATTCCGTACCGCTGACTGAAGTCGAACAGCATCGAATCCTCCGCGTGGACGGAAGAGAATATGTTGAGCCAGCCGAAGACGACGAGTATCAGGTAGTAGATAATCAGTCTCCAGTCCAGCTTGCTGTATATTGATGCGTTGCCTGTCATCTTGTCTTGACCTTATACAACAGATTGGCGTCGAACATTCGTTGTTCGAGGTATTTTCTTTCGGGGCTTATCTCCCCGTTGAGGTATCTTTCCACGAGCAGCGAGGCTATGGGGGCCGCCCAGGTCGCACCGAAGCCGGCGTTTTCCACATATGCCACCACCGCTATCTTGGGGTCGTCCTTCGGGGCGAAGCACATAAACACCGAGTGGTCGCTGCCGTGCGGGTTCTGGGCCGTGCCGGTCTTGCCGCACATCACTATGCCCGGGATGGCCACGGACCTGGCGGTTGCGCCGGGACCGCCCTGCACGGCCATCTCCATACCCTTGACGACTTCAGGGAAGTAGGTCGTGTCGACCATCGTATAGTGACGGGTGGTGTAGAGGTTGTAGGTGCTGTCCACCGCCTCTCCCGGCTTGTATTTCACATAATGGGGGATGTAATAGTATCCCCTGTTGGCCACGGTGGCGCACATATTGGCAAGGTGCAGCGGCGTGCAGCCGAGCTCTCCCTGGCCGATTGACAGCGAGATGATGGAAAGGGACCTCCAGCGGTCCTTGCCGTGAAGCCTGTCGTAGGTCGCGCGGCTGGGGACGTTTCCGGCCAGTTCGTAGGGGATGTCGCTTCCCAGCTTGGTGCCGAAGCCGAACGAAGTCACGTATTCCCTCCACTTGTCGAAGGCCTCGCCCACGCTGCCGTATTTGGGATTGTCGATGATGTTGCGGAACACATAGCAGTAATATGCGTTGCAGGACATCATCAGGGACTGGTACATATCGATGGGCGAGACGTGGTTGTGGCAGCCCAGCTTGACCCTTCCGACCTGGTAGCCGGCGTGGCAGGGATATTTCGTGTCGGGAGTCAGCACTCCTTCCTGCAGGCCGATGAGGCCGTTGACCACCTTGAACACGGAGCCGGGCGGCTGTGCGGACTGGACAGCCCTGTTGAACATCGGCTTGTAGGGGTCGTTGATCAGTTCAGAGTAGTATTTGTTGATTTCGGCCAGCTGGGATACGTCGATGCCGGGGCTGGACACCATCGCCAGGATCTCTCCGGTCGAGGGCTCGATGGCCACTACCGAACCCACCTTGTTCTGCATCAGCTGCTGGCCGTAGGCCTGCAGGTGCAGGTCGATGGTGGTCGTGACGTCTGCCCCGCCGATGGCTTCCTTGTCGTAGGCTCCGTCCTCATAGTGCTCCTGGATGCGGTTGTGAGCGTCGCGCAGGAAGATCTCGAAGCCTTTCTCGCCTTTGAGACGGTCTTCGAAGGCCATCTCCATTCCGGTCTTGCCTGCGAAATCACCCATCACATAGCCTTCGTGGTTCTTCAGGAAATTCTGGTCAACCTCGCTGATGTAGCCCAGCAGGTTTCCGCCGGAATTGACGGGGTAGTCGCGGGCGGTCCTTATGACTGCGTCGAAGCCGGGGAACATATAGCTCTTCTCGGCGAATTTGTCGTACATCTCGCCCGGAATCTGCTTGAGGAAGGAAACGGATCCGTAGCCTATGCGGCTGCGGTAGCGGCGGTAATAGTCGAAGCGCTCCTTGACGAACTCCTCGTCGAGGTCGAATATCCGGCAGAAGGCGAGGGTGTCGAAGGGCTGTACGTCGATGGGTGTCACTTCGAGGTCATAGATGATCTTGTTGTCGACCATTATCTCCCCGTTGCGGTCGAGGATGCGTCCGCGGGCGGGATAGTTCACCTTGTATTTCAGAGCGTTGTTCTCGGCGTTGATGCGGTATTTGTCTTCAATTATCTGCACGTAGAACAGCCTGCCTATGACTGCAAGGAAGGCAATCGCTATCGAAGCGAGGAGGATGTTCTTTCTGCTGATGGATAGTGCCATTGCTTATTTCCGTGCGTTGAACATAAAATAGTCGATGGCCAGGATGATGGCGAGGTTCGCCGCGCAGCTCAGCACAAGCCTGAGCAGCGTGGTCTGGAAGCTCTCCATACCTACAGAATCGAGGCAGATGTAGACGATGAAGTAGACCAGCAGTGAGCAGAGGATGAAATTGATGTGCCGCATAACGCCGGTGTCGCGTATGGTCGGGAATATGGCCCTCTCCACGTTGTCCTTCGTGAAGAAAGCGGCGAAGAGAGGCTTGCGGACGGCTGCCAGGGCCACGGCTGCTGCCGCATTCAGACCCATTATGCCGTCGCCGAGGCTGTCGACGAGCAGGCCGCAGCCGAAAGCGATGAGCATCGACAGGCTGGTCTCCTGGTAGAGCGGGAGGTAGATGACGATGAGGGGCAGGCAGCACAGGTAGATGTACGGGCCGACATTCACATAGCCCGAAAGGACTATCTGGATTATCAGCAGAGCTGCATAGAATATGAAGCGTCCCCAGTTGTCTTTCATTGCCGTTCCTCCTGCTCGAGTTCGTCGATCTCCTTGCGGTCCTTGTTGGCGACCACATATACGTGGCGCAGCCTGCTGTAGTCCTGGAACAGGTCTACTTCCAGGCTCAGGTAGAGGCCGCTGACAGGCTTTATCTTGCTGATGACGCCGATAGGGATGTCGGCGGGGAAGATGCTGGAGTGTCCGCTGGTCGCCACGCTGTCGCCGACGGCGGCTCCGCAGTTGAGGGAGATCTCAGTCAGAGTGGCTTTGTGGGGATTGACGCCTTCCCAGCGCAGCAGGCCGAAGTGGTCGCTCTTCGTCAGCCGTGCGCTCACGGACTGCTCCGTGTTCAGGAAGGAGATTACGTATGAGTAATTGTCGCTCACTGCATCTATCACGCCTACCACTCCGTTCGCAGTGACTACGCCCATACCTTCAGATACCCCGGCACGGGAGCCCTTGTCGATGAGCATATAGTTGTGCTGCTTGCCGCGGGTGCTCTTGACGATGTCGGCCGCCATATAGGAGTAAAGGCCCGAAGGATGCAGGTCAGTCGAGTCCTGCATCACGGCCAGGGCCTTGTAGGCGTTCAACTGGCGCTGCAGGTCGACATTCTCCTGCACCAGCAGCCGGTTGTCCTTCTTGAGCGAAAAGTAGGAACCTATCTCGCTCGTCCTCTGCCACAGGGCAGCCTGGGCTTCACGTATGGCCCCGAGGATCTTGTAGCGCTGCACGACGCTGTTGCCTGCAATCATCATAAGGCACAGCACCTCCAGTGCAATGAATACCACGATATTTATTGCGATGCGTACAAGGGCGGGGCGACCTGTCATTACCTGAACAGGAATTTATATGTTGAAGTGTTCTTGAGAGCCTGGCAGGTGCCGCGGGCAACTGCGCGCAGCGGGTCTTCCGACACGTGGAACGGGATGTTGATCTTTCTGGCAAGCCTCTGGTCGAGACCCTTGAGCAGGGCGCCGCCGCCGGTCAGGAAGATTCCCTTGTGGACGATGTCGGCGTAAAGCTCGGGCGGAGTCTTTTCAAGCACGGTGAGGATGGCTGTCTCCAGTCTCACGAGCGACTTGTCGAGGCAGTGGGCGATCTCCTGGGAGGTTACTTCAGCCTCCACGGGGTGGGCCGTCATCAGGTTGGGACCGTTCACGATGTAGGGATCCGGAGTCTCGTCGAGTTCCGATATGGCTGCGCCGATCTTGATCTTGATGTCCTCGGCAGTGATCTCGCCGACACGGATGTTGTGCTGCTGGCGCATATACTGCTGGATGTCGCTGGTGAAGACGTCACCTGCGGTACGGATGCTCTCGCTGGCTACGATGCCGCCAAGAGAGATGACTGCAACTTCGGTGGTGCCGCCTCCGATGTCGACCACCATATTGCCGGAAGGAGCGGTTACGTCCAGTCCGATACCAAGCGCTGCGGCCATAGGCTCGAACATCATATAGACGTCACGGCCTCCGGCGTGTTCGCAGGAGTCGCGCACGGCTCTGATCTCCACTTCCGTGCTGCCTTTGGGGATGCTGACGACAATCTTGAGGTTGGGGGCGAAGAGAGTGCGTTTGCGGTTGATCATCTTGATGAACTCTCGCAGCATCAGCTCTGCGGCTTCGAAGTCTGCGATTACGCCGTCTCTGAGGGGCCTGACGGTGCGGATGGTCGGGTTTGTGCGTTCGTGCATCAGCTTGGCCTGGGTTCCGACGGCGATAGGTTTATTGGTGGGGATGTCTATCGCAACGATGGAAGGCTCGTCTATCACCTTCTTGTCGTTCATAAAAATGACGATGTTGGCGGTACCGAGGTCGATTGCAAGTTCTTGGGTTAGAAACGAGAATGCCATATCGATTAATAATAGTGATTTCTAGTGTTTGAAGTGTCTGAATCCTGTGATTACCATAGCCAGGTTATGTTTGTCGCAGTAGTCGACGCTTTCCTGGTCGCGGATGCTGCCGCCCGGATGGATGACAGCGGTGATGCCTGCCTGGTCTGCGATTTCTACGCAGTCAGGGAAGGGGAAGAAGGCGTCGGAAGCCATAACGGCGCCCTTTAGGTCGAAGCCGAAGCTGAGGGCCTTGGCGATGGCCTGCTTGAGGGCGTCAACCCTTGAAGTCTGGCCTACGCCGCTGGCGAGCAGCATACCGTCTTTGGCAAGCACGATCGAATTGGACTTCGAGTGCTTGACGAGTTTGTTGGCGAAAAGCAGGTCGGCAACCTGGGCGTCAGTGGGAACGGCCTTGGTGACGGGCTTGAGGTCGGCCGGGGTTTCGGTCTTGGTGTCCCTCTGCTGCACGAGGGCTCCGCCCAGCATAGAACGGAACTTGACGGCAGACGGGGCAGCGTTGCGGCTGACCATTATTATGCGGTTTTTCTTCTGCTTGAGAATCTCGAGCGCCTCGGGAGCATAGTCCGGAGCGATGATGACCTCGAAGAAGATTTTGTTGATCTCCTCGGCAGCTGAGCTGTCTACAGGCACGTTGGAGATGATGATGCCTCCGAATGCTGAAACAGGGTCGCCGGCAAGGGCGTCTTTCCAGGCTTCGAGGACTGTCGCCCTGGTGGCGCAGCCGCAGGCGTTGTTGTGCTTGATGATGGCTACGGTGGGCTCGCTGAAGTCGGAGATGAGTTCGATGGCGGCCTCGATGTCAAGCAGGTTGTTGTATGAGATCTCCTTGCCGTGAAGCTGCTCGGGGAGAGTGGATGCATCGCCGTAGAAGGCTGCGCTCTGGTGAGGGTTCTCGCCGTAGCGCAGAGGGGTGGATGTGTTGTAGCTGCGGGCGAACATATCCACCTCGCCGTCGCGGTTGAGGTAGTTGAAGATTGCGGTGTCGTAAGAACTGCTCACCGAGAAAGCGTATTTGGCGAATGAGAGCCTGTCTTCCTCGCTCGTGCAGCCGTCTTTCTCCTTGAGGAGGCTGGCAAGCTTGCCGTAGCAGTCCTTGCAGGGCACGATGACTACGTCTTTGTAGTTCTTTGCGGCGGCGCGGATGAGGCTGATGCCGCCGATATCGATTTTTTCGATGATTTCCTGATGGGAAGCGCCCTTTGCGACGTATTCCTCGAAAGGATAGAGGTCGACGATGACGAGGTCGAGCGCAGGTATTTCATATTGCTGCATCTGCTCCAGGTCGGAGGGGTTTTCGCGTCTTGCGAGGATGCCGCCGAAAATTTTGGGATGGAGGGTCTTGACCCTTCCTCCGAGGATTGAAGGGTAGCCGGTGACGTCCTCTACTTTGGTCACTTCATAGCCTTTGGAGGCCAGAAAATCGTAGGTTCCTCCGGTGGAATACAAGGCTACGCCTTTGCTGGCGAGGATGTCGGCAATCTCTTCGATGCCGTCCTTGTAAAACACGGAAATGAGTGCAGATGAGATTTTTTTCAATTCTGGTGTCATGGTTTTAGCTTAATCACGCAAAAGTAGTGAATAATGGCTAATTAAAAGTTAACTTTGTATACAAGTTATTGACAATATGGACAGAAAAAGATACGCCGTTATCGTAGCTGCAGGATCGGGTGCGAGGATGAATTCAAAAATACCCAAGCAATTTATTGAAATCGCCGGGAAACCAATATTGCGCCATACCATCGAGAGGTTCCTTGCGATGAGCCCGGCGGTAGAGATAATCGTGGTTCTGTCAGACGAATACAAAGATTATTGGAAGAACTATTGCCGCAGCACCGCCTTTCTGGAAAGATACACTCTGCCCAGCGGCGGCTTCACCCGTTTCCATTCAGTCAAGAACGCCCTTGAGTATGTCCCCGACGGGGCCCTCGTCGCCGTCCACGACGGGGTGCGGCCCTTCGTGACGACGGAATTCCTGGAAGGCCTGTTCGAAGAGGCTGAAAGATGCGGCGCGGTGGCGCCCGTGGTGCCTTTGGTGGAGAGTATACGTGAGAAAACAGAGGACGGTACGGTGCCTGCCGACAGGTCCCGCTTCGTGGCTGTCCAGACACCTCAGGTCTTCCGTTCGGAGATACTTCGCAAAGCTTACGGGCAGTCTTACGACACTTCCTTCACCGACGACCTGACCGTGGTGCAGAAGGCCGGCTTCCCCGTGAAGACGGTGGAAGGTCTGCGTTACAATATCAAGATTACAACTCCGGACGACCTCAGGATCGCGGAAGCGTTACTTTGACGCTTTCTTGCGGCTCTCTTTCTTCGCAGAGGCGCTCTTAGTCCTTGAGTATGACGAAGTGTCGTCGATAGAAACCTGCCTTTCGATGGTTTCTTCGAGAGAAATCCAGGTCTCGGTGCGCTCGACGCCGTCGATGTTCTGGATGGTGTCGATGAGCACGTGCATCAGGTGGTCGTTGTCCTTGCAGTAGATTTTGAGCATCAGGGCGTGGTTGCCGGTGATGAAATGGCACTCGACGATCTCAGGGATGTTCTTGAGGGTGTCGATGACCTGCGAGTATGCGTTTGCCCGGGAGAGGCTCACGCCGATGAAGGCGCATACGTTCAGTCCCAGGGCCTGCGGCTTGACGAGAAGTCTGGAGCCGGTGATGATGCCCATCTGCTCCATCTTGTGTACGCGCTGGTGGATGGCTGCGCCGGAAATGCCGCATTCGCGGGCGATTTCGAGGTAGGGAAGTCTGGCATTCTTGATCAGGAATGAAAGGATCCTTCTGTCTGTCAGGTCAAGCTGGTGAGAGATCATATTATGACGTATGTTTATTTGGCGGATTTGTTGGCTTTTTCGATAATGGCTCTGCAGGCTGCTTCGTCAAGCGAATCGGGAGCTGTGCCTTTCGGAATCTTGTAATTGTTCCTGCCCTGCTTGATGTAGGGGCCGAAACGTCCGTTGAGCACCTCGATGTCCCCGAAGCTGGCGATGTGTTTCTTGAGCTCCTTCTGCCTGTGGTCTTCGATCAGGGCGGCGGCTTCTGCCTCGGTTATCAGCATCGGGTCGTAGTTCTTGCCGATAGACACGAACTCCGAGCCGAATTTGATGTAGGGGCCGAAACGTCCCACAGCGACGGTGACTGGCTTTCCTTCAAAAGTGCCGACAGTGCGGGGCAGCTCGAACAGCTTGGCAGCCTCTTCAATGGTGATGTTCTCGATCAGCTGGCCTTTCTTGAGGCTTGCGAACTGCTTGTCGGGGTCGTCGTTCTCGCCTTTCTGAACCAGCGGGCCGAAGCGTCCCATACGGGCGATGAGCATCTTGCCGCTTGACGGGTCGACGCCGAGACGGCGCTCTGCGTGTGTATGGGTGCGGTCGTTGAGCTTCTCTTCGACGGTGTTGTGGAAGTCAGAGTAGAAATCGGCGATGACTTCGTTCCACACCCTCTTGCCGTTGGCTATGTCGTCGAAATCCTGCTCTACCTGGGCTGTGAAACCATAGTCCATAATGGACTGGAAGTTGGCGTCGAGGTAGTCGGTCACCACTATTCCGATGTTCTCGGCGAACAGCTTGCCTTTCTCCTTGCCGACGGTCTCAGATTTGGTCTGGCTGGTGATGCTGTCGCCCTTCAGCGCGTAGATGTTGTAATTGCGGGCTTCTCCCTTGCTGTCGCCCTTGGCCACATAGCCGCGTTTCATAATGGTCGAAATGGTCGGGGCGTAGGTTGACGGGCGGCCGATTCCCAGCTCTTCGAGCTTCTTGACCAGGCTGGCCTCGGTGTAGCGTGAGGGCTTCGGCGTGAAGCGCTCCACTGCGTCGATCTCCTTGCGGTCCATCTTCTGGCCTTTGGAGATTGAAGGCATAAGGGTGAGTTCCTCAGTGGTCTCTTCGTCGTCGGTGCCTTCGATGTAGACTTTCAGGAATCCGTCGAAGACTACTTTCTCGGCTTCGGCCACGAAAGGCTCGCTGACGCCGTCAGCCTTGATGTCGACTGTCGTCTTCTCGACTACCGCATCGGCCATCTGGCTGGCGATGGTGCGCTTCCAGATGAGGTTGTAAAGCTTCTTCTCGTTGGTGTTGCCTTCGATGGTGACGTTCTGTATATAAGTGGGGCGGATGGCCTCGTGAGCCTCCTGGGCGCCCTTGGTGCGGGTCTTGTATTTGCGGGGCTTCGAGTATGACTCGCCGTATTCGCCGACGATGAATGCCTTGGCGGCATTGATGGCGAGCGAAGACAGGTTGACGGAGTCGGTACGCATATAGGTGATCAGACCGGCTTCGTAGAGCCTCTGGGCGATCGTCATCGTCTGGCTTACGGAGAAGCCGAGCTTGCGGGAAGCCTCCTGCTGGAGGAGTGAGGTCGTGAAAGGAGCGGCCGGGGTGCGGGTGAGCTCCTTCTTCTCGATGGATGCTACTGAGAAATCAGCGTTCCTGCAACTCTCGAGGAATGCGACAGCTTCTTTCTCATTGGCGAACTTCTTCTCGACGCTGCCTCTGATCTTGTTCTTGAGGCCGGCGGGGACGAATGTGCCCTCGACCTTGTAGAACGATGCTGCCTTGAAGGCGGAGATCTCCCTCTCCTTGTCCACGATCAGCCTTACTGCCACTGACTGTACGCGGCCGGCGGAAAGCTTGGGCTGCACCTTTTTCCAGAGGATGGGGGAGAGCTCGAATCCCACCAGGCGGTCGAGGATGCGGCGGGCCTGCTGGGCGTTGACGAGGTTCATATCTATGCCGCGGGGAGTCTCGATAGCTTCCAGGATGGCGTTCTTCGTGATTTCGTGGAATGCGATGCGGCGGGTCTTGGCGTTGTCAAGCTCCAGGGTCTCGAAAAGGTGCCAGGCAATGGCTTCCCCTTCGCGGTCCTCATCGGATGCGAGCCATACCATAGAGGCGTCCGAAGCTGCTTTCCTGAGGTCTGCAACCAGCTTTTTCTTGTCGGGGGCAATTTCGTAATGCGGTATGAAACCGTGCTCCGTGTCGACTCCGAGTTTCTGCTTTGAGAGGTCGCGGATATGACCGAAGCTGGATTTTACGGTATAACCCTTGCCAAGGAATTTCTCGATTGTCTTGGCTTTGGCGGGTGACTCGACGATGACAAGATTCTCTCCCATAATAACGATTTTTTAGGAAGCGCAAAGTAAAATATAAATAGAGGTATAATCCAAATTTAATTGCTAAATTCGCGTTTCAAACCTATTCCGAAATGAAGCTTGAGACCAAGAAAAAAATAGTCAAATGCTGGTGGATCCTGCTCACAGCGCCCTTCTTGCTGTTGCTGCTATGTCTGCTTTTCGTAGCAGCTTTCGCAGACCTGCCTTCGTTTGAAGAACTGGAGAATCCAAAGAGCAATCTTGCCACCCAGCTCATCAGCTGTGACGGTGAAGTGTTCAATACCTACCATATAGAAAACCGTTCGTACGTTTCGTTCGAGGAGCTGCCGAAGTCCCTCGTCGACGCAGCGATAGCCACTGAGGACGCGCGCTTCCGCAAGCACTCCGGCATCGACTTCCGCTCCCTGGGCCGCGTCGCCGTCAAGACCATCCTGATGCGCAATACCAGCCAGGGCGGCGGCAGTACCATCACCCAGCAGCTTGCCAAGACCCTCTTCCCCCGCGAGACGTCGGAATCCCGCTTCCCCGGTGCCAAATACCTCAAACTGATAAAGAACAAACTCAAAGAGTGGATCACCGCAGTCAAGCTCGAGCGCAACTACACCAAGGACGAGATAATCACGATGTATCTCAACGCCGTGTTCTTCGGCAGCGAGGCCTACGGCATCAACACCGCTGCCCGCACCTACTTCGACAAGAAGACCGGCGACCTGCTGCTCGAGGAGAGCGCCTGCCTGGTGGGCATCGTCAACAAGCCGACCCGGTACAACCCTGCAGTCAATCCCGAGCAGTCGATGGAGCGCCGCAACCACGTCCTGCGCCAGATGCAGAAATACGGATATATCAGCAAGGCTGAGTGTGACTCCGTCAGCGCCCTGCCCATAGTCCTTTCCTACCAGAGGCAGGACCACAATGCCGGCCTGGGTTCATATTTCAGGGATATGCTGCGCAAGACAATGAACGCCGAAAAGCCTAAACGCTCTTCATACACCCAGATAGAGGATTACCGCAGGGATTCGACCCGCTGGGTCGAGGACCCTCTCTACGGCTGGCTCAACAAGAACACCAAGCCGGACGGAAGCCGCTACAACCTCGACAAGGACGGTCTGCGCATCTACACCACCATTGATTCGCGTATGCAGAAATATGCCGAGGATGCCATCAAGGAGCATCTCGGAAGCGACCTGCAGCCGCTGCTGTTCACCGACCTCAAGTCGAAGCGCAACAAGCCGTTCTCCAACAGCGTCGACCAGGCCACCGTGGAGCGACTGATGCAGCAGGGCCGCCGCTGGAGCGACCGCTACACCAGCCTGAAGAAGGCCGGAATGTCCGACAGCGACATTATGAAGACCTTCGACGAGCCCACGAAGATGAGGGTGTTCTCCTGGAACAAGAACGGCTATGTGGACACCGTGATGACGCCCAACGACTCAATCAAGTATTACAAGTCGTTCCTTAGGGCCGCCTTCGTGGCTGTCGAGCCGAACACCGGCAAGGTCAAGGCTTATGTCGGAGGTCCGGACT
>JAEEGH010024119.1_pt1 | contig 12305 bp, 9 predicted proteins | sample 9134181 | NCBI WGS metagenome assembly JAEEGH01 (sample SAMN16246544, study PRJNA631951) | gut metagenome | biome: gut microbiome; feature: rumen; material: DP-attached | host: Bos | place: Iran: Karaj | collected 2018-10
TATCATAATCGGGTTCTGAATATTTTCTATCGAACGAATGCGCCTTCCTATGATTGGCTTGAAGTTACAAGAGATGCTGAAACTTTCGTCGAACAATGGGGTGCTTTGTTAGACGAAATTGATACTGAAGAATCCCGTGCAAAGGTATATGATTTTATCGAAAGTGAACGATTTGCCGAAGACTGTCGAAATCTTGGTTTTGAAATGGATTGTTTTGAAAGTTTCGAGAAACTTTGCAATCGTGATTCTGAAAATACTTCAGGCAACTCGTATAAAGAATTGATTACTGTTTGCTCGGATTATCATGTTTTAGGCAATGCGATTTTTAGCCAGTGGCGTTATTACAACCACTGGGCAGATGATGTTGAAACTGAATTTAAGACAGAATGGTTCAGGCTTGCGTTTAAGCGGCTGCTAGAGCTGTAAAAACAACAAGTATTCCTGATAACCTAGTTTTCTTCGTCCAGGCAGCGTTTGATTTGCTTGCGGATATATTCCTTGTGCGTGTCGATTCGTTCCAAGTAACGCGGGTTCACTGTCGTGTCGCCATCGCAAATCTGTTTCTTGGCGAGAACATCTACATCTGCATAAGAACGGCTGATGTGTACATTTGCCAAACAGTTGGAGTCGCTTTCCGAAAGGTTGTTCCCTGCCGCATTCTTGGCGCTGTCCAAGAGATCGTTCATGTCTTTTTCGAAGACTTCTTGCATCTCAGAATAAGTGGCGAAATCGTTCTTTTGGCAGAGCGGAGACGGAGTCGGAACGCTGCTGCTGGATTCTGGCTCCGGTTCTGAGCTGGAACTCGATTGAAATTTCTCGGGATACTTTGCTCTATACTCTTCTTCGGTATAGAGAATTTTATCTCCATCAACATAAAAATTGGCGGGATATGTTTGCCCATCGGAACATTTATATACCGCAGTTCCCAAATCTCGATGTGTGCATGTGTTGCTGGGCACCCCATAAAGAGGAACATCGTATTCGTCAAGGACTGCTTTTGTTTTGTCTTCGAGGGAATCTAGCTGCTCAAGGGTTCGGGTCTGGTTATTGGCAAGTTGTTCCTTTTTCCATCTTACGGAGGCTTGGTAGTCTTGTCCGTCAAGGCATTCGAATGTGGCTCCGACAAAGTTTTCCCAAGCGCAATGGATACTTGGGTCGCTTGCAAGCCTATAGGGCATCGAAGGGTCATAGCTGGAGCTAGACTCAGCTTCGCTGGAGCTGGATTGGACTTCTTCGGAGGAACTTGAACTTTTGCAGGCGTCGGAACTGGAAACTGCGCCCGAATCAATGTCGTAAACAGGCCTAATTCCATAGAGCGTGTCGATTTTGGTACCGTCGAGGTCATCGGGTGTGGTGATCGAATCGGGTGGCGTCTCGTTGTTCGCGCCACTTGTTACAGAAGCGCTTTCGCTATCGCCGCCGCAGCTTGCCCAAAAGAATGCGGTTGATGATAACAAGATCTTTTTCCAGTGTTTGCGAATATTCATATGTTCTCCTCGATTCTATATAACATAAAAATACCCTTTTGTGAGGGAATTTTCTACTAAAAAATGATTTTGCTATGGATTATTTGTATAAAATTGTGTAAACTAGTGTTTTAATATGGGGTAGTATGCGCCTTTGGCGGCCTTGGCCGGAACGTTACGGCCCTTGAGGTCGGTCATTTTGCTGGCACGGACGTTGCCGATATTGCCGCTTTTTAGAATGCGCCTGTCTGCGATAGCAGTGGTTCCGTTTTCGTCAAGGAGTCCTTCGATGACAGCTGCGCTCCCGTCGAGATTTGCCTTGTAGGGGATAGTTGCATATTTTAGGAGCTTGTCGCTGGTAATGGATACTTCGGGCGATTCGCTATCGCCGATTTGGATGCCTGCAACAGTAAAGGTTGCCTCTTTGCCGGGCAAAAGTCCCTTGAGCGATTTTTCGCTGCGCACGCCCTTTACGGTCACGTAGGCGTTGTGGTATAGTGGGGCAATGCCGATGTTTTTCACGCGGACGGCGGCTGAAATTTTGTTGACCGCGTAACCTGTGATTTCGAATTTGTAGCCTGCGTAGGAGCTAGCCTCGTACACACGATCCTTGGTGGCGTAACTGCCTTCGGGTGCATCGTTGCCGATGACGTAGGTCATGTGGTATTTGGCGGCGGCATCTTCCCAGGTGACGCCGTAGAGACCTGCGGGGTTCAGGAATTCGTGCTGGTCCTTGCTGTCGTAGTAGCTGATTTCACCACCTGCTGGGGCGCTTTTCCAACGGTTTTCGCCAATGGTTTGCCAGTTCTTTTCGTTGTCGCCGTCACCTTGCGAAATGTCGTGTTCCTTGTGCATGAAGGAGTCATCGAACAGTCCGAATCCAAGTGCAAGCAATGTCTTGTTTCCGGCGATGGGAGTGTAGTTTTTATCGGCGGCGTCAATGGAAATACTCCAGGGAGTTTCCTGGAAAAGGGTGTCGAGGTGCTGGAGGAATGTGCTCTGGTAATCCTTGCTGGCGAAGTTCGTGTCCAACTTTAGTGTTGTTCCGTAAATATGGTATTCGGCCCAGTGCCCAAAACCCGCCTGCACGAATGCAATACGCGGATCCTTGTCATATTTGGCGGCGAAGTCGGTGTAGAACTGCTTGTAGAACCACTGGAGTTCCTTGTTGCTCCAGTCGGCATAATACGTGGGGCCGTCGCCGCCCGGGTCTTCGGAATACGTCTCGGTGTACGACTTGTTCGCCTTGATGTAGTTGGGGACTGCAGTGGCGCCCTTTACCTTCTCGGTGCAGTTGGGAGCGTTTTTGATGGTTTCGTTCGGGTACTCGATGCGAAAACGTACGATAGCCTGGTGCCCGCGGCTCGCGATGTCGTCGAGCATTTTTTCGAAGCTGCTCCAGTCGTAGTCAATCTTGTCGTCGGTCTTGCCCTTCACCACGGCGCAGGGGAGGCAATACGAGAATTCGAGCGAAATCGAACCTTGCAAATTCTTCTGGCTTTTGGCCTGGTCGGGCCAGAACACGATTCCCTTCATGGGCTCGAGCGTCTCGATTTCCTTGTTGAGTGCAACGGAACGGTCCGCCGTGAATGCCGCTGTTGCCAAAAATGCAATTGCGCTACTTGCGATTATCCAATTCTTTTCCATACACACTCCGTTTCGAAAAAAACTTCGTATCTACAAATCTATCGCTTGGATTGTTTGGAGTCAAGTAAAATTATGGATTTTTTGCCTTGGACTCGGTGACCGCGAATGTCGATTTGCTTGCCGGTGGCGCTGTTGGTGCGTATATTGCCGTTGCGAATCTTTTTGATTGCTGTGCCGTCGTCTTGTAGGGCTATGGCGATACTGTCGAGGATCGGATTGCCGGTACCTTCTATATAGTCGTGCGAGACTTCCCAGACCATGATGCCTGCGTATCCGTTGTCCTTGACCCAGCGGCTCTTGACTGCAGAAGAATGCGGGTCTTCGAAGGTGACGAAGCCGGTGGATGATACGCCGTAGGGCTCGACGGAAACGCTGTCGTAGAAGTATTCCCAGTCGGGGTTCGTGACAATGTCCTTGTACGCGACTTGCTTTGCGGAACCTTTGGTAAAATCGGTGCCGGGGCCTGTGGCGCCCTTGAATTCGAACCCGAAGGAGGGAATACCGAAGACCATCTTTTCGGTAGGAACGCCGCGTTTTTTCCAGTAATCACGGGTTTCTTCCCACGACCAGGTGGTGTAACCTTCGTGCGGGTAGAGCGGCGAATCGAACATGGCCTTTTCATCCCAGTCACCAGTCATGTCGTAAGTCATAAATCCGAACCAGTCCAAGTTTTTCACGAGAACTTCGGGCGTGAACCATTTGCCGTAATAAGGCGAGCAGGGAAGCGCTGCAGAAAGGCTTTTGTCTTTGGGGAGAGCCTCGCGAAGTTCGGTGAGCAACTTGCTGTAGGCAATGGTGTCGGCTTCGGGCACGGGGTTGTATTCCCATTCCCAGTCCATGTCGAGCCCGTCTAGGTTGTGGTCGGCAACGAACTGCACTAGGTTTGCGATAAACTTGCCGCGAAGAGCGTCGTCCGATGCGACGGGGACGAAATTTTCGCTTTGGCTGCCACCGCCCAACGAGACGATGACCTTAGTGCCAGCGGCGTGGGCAAGCGTTACCATTTCATCCAATGCGCTCGGGTCTTCTGCGGCGTCGCCTTTGAGCGAACCGTCCGTATTTGGCGTGATAAAGCTCCACAGTACGTGAGTCAGCTTTTCGTATGGAACCTTGTCTACGGTGTAGGCGGGTTTATGCCATTTTCCCCAGTCAGGGTAGTAGCCAATGAATAGGGGCTTGGCCCATGAGGCGCAAATTCCGAAAGTGATTAAAAATGCAATCCAGAGCTTGTTGCTTCTCATAGGCTCTCCTAATGAATAATCGTCTATCCGTCTTTAAAATAATATTTTTTTGTGATTTTAGTCTGCTTAGGAGTGTTTCGCATTGGGATTAGTTGAGCCGTTATCTAGGATTTAAACGCTAAGTTTCTATATTTACATTCAATGAAATTACCTGTCGTATGTATAGTTGGACGCCCGAACGTGGGCAAGTCCTCTCTTTTTAACCGAATCTTGGGGCGTCGTGCCGCAGTCGTTTCTGACCGCGACGGCGTGACCCGCGATAGGCATTACCAGACGGCCAATTACAAGGGCCATGAATTTACGGTGGTCGATACCGGTGGATTCTTGCCGGACGATTCCATCGACGTGCTCGCCGATAGCGTGCGCACCCAGATTTTTAATGCCGTCGAAGAAGCCGACCTGGTGCTCTTTATGGTGGATGTTCGCGTGGGCATTACCAAGCTCGACGAACAGTTTGCCCGCATGATCCGCAAGCTCGACAAGAAGGTGATTCTTGTGGCGAACAAGAGCGAGAACGGTGCCGACCGTCAAGAAAGCTATGAGTTCCTGAAACTTGGCTTTGGTCTCCCGCGTACCATCAGTGCGCTCACGGGCTATGCCTGCCTTTCTTTGATGGACGAAGTCATTGCAGTGCTTCCGACTCCCGTTCGTGGTGAACGCCGCGAAGAACGCCCGATTCGCTTTGCTATTCTCGGCCGCCCGAATGCCGGTAAGAGTACGCTATTGAACCGCTTGCTGAACGAAGACCGCGCCGTGGTGTCCGATATTCCGGGTACAACGCGCGACTCCATTGACTGCGACTTTGCGGTCGATGGTGTCAAGTTTGTGGTGACTGATACGGCGGGCCTGCGCAAGAAGGCGAAGGTCGAAGACGAAGTCGAAATTTTCAGCAACATGCGTACGCTCGAAAGTATCCGCCGCTCCGATGTGTCGGTGCTTATGGTTGACTGCACGCGTGGCCTAGAAGTCCAGGACTTCCGCATCATTACCGAAATCCGCAAGGCGGGTAAGGGCCTGGTGCTTGTGCTCAACAAGTGGGACATTTTCCCGGACAAGACCGAAAAGTCCTTCGACCACATGGTCAAGGACATGCTCGAACGCGAGCCGATGCTCGAATATGTGCCGATTATTTCGGCGAGCGCCAAGGAAGGCCAACGCGTAAACCGCATCGTGCAGGCTATTCAGACGGTGTATGCCAACTGCCGTCGCGTGCTTGGCCGCGACCGTGTGGCAACCGCTTTCGCAAGTTTCCTGGAAAAGAATCCGGTGCCGAGCCAGAACGCCCGCGTGGTGCAGCTCACTCGCGCCTGCCAGATTATGGTGGAACCGCCCGTGATTGCCATCGAAACTCGCACGCCGGAACTGGTGGCCGATTCTTACAAGCGCTACTTGCTCAAACAGTTTTACGAAGAATTCCAGCTGCAGGGTGCCCCCCTCCGCTTGAACTTCGACCAGAAATTAACCCTTAGAAAGGATGAAGATCTTGAACAGTTTACTGAGTCTTCCAATAGCGTACTTGCTGGGGTCAATCCCCAGCGCGATCTGGATCGCAAAAATCGCAAAGGGAAAGTCGTTCGACATTAGAGATTACGGTTCCAAGAATGCGGGCCTTACCAACACGTTCCGCGTGCTTGGTTGGAAACCCGCTCTTCCGGTAGTGTTCCTGGATTTGCTCAAGGGATTCTTCGGACCGTGGATTGCCATGAAAATGTGCGAAGCTCAGGTGGCTGCTGGTGGTGCGGATCACTCCCACTGGGTTCCGCTTGTCGCTGGTCTCTTGGTGATTTTGGGCCACAGCTTCACCTGCTTTGCCGGATTCCGTGGCGGTAAGGGCGTACTCGCCGCTTTGGGTGTCTTCTTGGCCCTTTGCCCGATTACCGCGCTTTCTGCTTTCGGCGTGTGGATTGTTTTTACCTTTGCATCGAAGTACGTGTCGGTGGGCAGCATTGCGGCCTGTGTCGCTCTTGGCGTGTTTGCCGTAATGGGCTACCTCAAGTTGCCGTTCCCGCCCGACGACATTAACTTGGGATTGATGATTACCTGCCTTATTGTGGCTGTTTTCGTGATCGTGAAGCACAAATCCAACATCAAACGCCTCATGAACGGCACTGAAAACGGTTTTGGCAGCAAACGCAAGACCCCGAAGGCGTAATTATTGTAGATTATAGGAAAAAGTGATAGGCGAGGATTTATTATGAAGGTTACAGTTTTAGGTACAGGTGGCTGGGGCTTGTCTCTTGGCCAGGTGGTGTACGAAAATAAGAATGAAGTGATGTTCTGGACCAATTCCCAGGCCGAAGTAGACTTGCTTTCTACGGAACACCAGTACAAGGATAAACTTCCGGGCGTTATCTTCCCGGCCGACTTTAAGTATACGACTGATATGAATGCAGCCCTGGAAGGCTGCGATATGGTTTTGATTGTGGTACCCAGCCAGTTTATGGGTGGTGTGGCCAAGAATCTTGGCAAGTGGACTCCGGCCAAGGGTAAGGAACCGGTGGTGGTTTGTGCTACGAAGGGTATTCTCGAAGGCACGAACCAGCTCATGAGCGAAGTCTTGCTCGAAAACGTTCCTTGGCTCACCGAAGACAAGATGGTTGCTTTCAGTGGCCCGTCTCATGCCGAAGAAGTCAGCCGCCACATTCTTACGGCCATTGTCTCTGCTAGCGTGAACGAAGAATCTGCGAAGCTCGTGCAGAAGGCTATGAGCTGCTCTTACCTGCGCGTTTACACTTCCACCGACATTGTGGGTGTGGAACTCTGCGGCTCCGTGAAGAACGTGATTGCAATTGCTTCTGGCGTACTTTATGGTCTCGAAGCCGGGGGCAAGTTTAAGATTGGCGACAATACCCGTGCAGCCATCCTCACTCGCGGCCAGGCTGAAATGTGCCGCCTCGGTAAGGCTCTCGGTGCAAAGCCAGAAACCTTCGCTGGCCTTGCCGGTATGGGTGACTTGATTGTGACTTGCCTTTCTCAGCATAGCCGCAACCGCTATGTGGGCGAACACATCGGTAAGGGCGAAACCATCGAACAGGTCCTCGGTGGCATGAAGATGGTGGCCGAAGGCGTTCCCACTTGCAAGAGCACCAAGGCTCTCGCCGACAAGTTGGGCGTCGAAATGCCGATCGTGAATGCCGTTCATGCCCTCTTGTTCGAAGGCAAGAAGGTGGACGATGTCATCAAGGAAATGTGGGACCGCGAACTCAAGACGGAAGTCTGGGAATAAGGGTATCGCGAAAATATTCTTGAAAGCTCCGCTGGATTCAACTCCGGCGGATTTTTTTTGAGGTGCGGCTGTTACGCTTGTTTCTTGCTCGCAACGAGTACGATAGCACCTTGTACGGCCTGGAATACCAGCGGGAAATATCCCAGAAGTCCTGCCGATAAAACAACTGGTGCAGGAATCCCTAAAATTCCCGTGAACAAGGCGACCTGAATGCCTTCGCGGACGCCGATGCCGTTCAGCGAAATGGGAAGCATGGAGACGATGGTGGTTATGTAGGTGAACACCACCAGAATGCTGAGGTCGATGCTTTGGCCGACGGCCTTAAAATAGGCGTAAGTCATGAATACGGCTAAAAACTGCAACCACAGGGAATCCAAAGATGAAAGTAGGACTTGTTTCTTGTGCTGCCTATAAATAGACAGGCTCTTTTGCAACTTTGGAATAAAGGTGAGTTTGTTTAAAACGATTTCCGGGATGGGTACTTTGTCCGAAAAAAGACAAAGTACTACAATTGCGGTACAGACCAAAAGGGCGATGGTCATGATGACGGTGTAGATAAAGGGAATTTCTGCCTTGTTTAGGGCAAAGGGGAGTGCCGCAAAAAAGCAGAGGAACATGGCCAAAAGCCCTTGGATGCGAGCTAGGAATACCGCTGAAACCGATTGGCTTGTTTGATTGAATTTTTTTCCGAAGGCCAGCGATTTTACGGCGTCACCTCCGAAACCGGTGGGGAGCAGGTTGTTGAAGAAATACCCCATGGCGGTAAAGGCGTAATATGTCTTGAAGGGAATTTCTGGACCCTGAACCGAAAGACCTTTCCAGCGATTAGCCTGGATAATCATGGTCAGGTTTGCGGCGACGAGCGTGGCAAGGACCCATGGAGTCATTCCAAGGCTCCAGTTGTCCATGACGCTTGCCAGCGGAATTCTGTAGAAAATGTAGGCAAAGCCGCCCACGCTAACAACGAGCTGGAGAATTCGCTTGACAAGGAGCTTTACATCTGTCTTATTGTCTGCCATTGGACCCAATATAGCATTTATAGGCTTTCTGCAACTTCCCGGATTTTTCGGGCGCTTTCTTCCCAGGAGAATCTGGATACCCAGGCGTCGATTTCGGCGTCGTATTTGCTCTTGTCGTCAATGGAAGTTTCGAGGGTGTTGGCGATGCTTGCCGGATCATTCGGATCAAAGTAGTTGGCGATGTTGCCACCCACTTCGGGCATGGACGAAGTCTTGGAACAGGCCACGGGGGTTCCGCAGGCGAAGGCTTCCAGGATTGGCAAGCCGAATCCTTCGTACAGCGAGGGCAGTACGAATAGGTCTGCCAGGTTGTAAAAATTCACCAGGTCGTCTTGGCTGACCATGCCGGCGTGAATGGTCAAGTTCTCAATTCCCAGTTCTTTTTCTTGGGTGGCCTTGGTGCGTCCGTCAAAGGCCTTGCCCACAAAAATCAAACGGCAATTTTCCTTGTCCTTCATTTGGGCAAAACCCTTCAGCAGGCCGTTCAAGTTTTTGTGGGGGAGCAAGTTCCCTACGTACAGCAGAATTTTCTTGTCCCGGGGAATGCCGTATTTTTCGTATAGGTAATCGTATTCTTCAGGTGATTTGCGCACGAATTCCTTGCCGACTCCGGATGGAATGACGGTAATCTTGGATTCGTCGATTTTGTAGAAACGCAACAGGTCGCGCTTAGTGCTTTCTGAAACTGTAATAATCCGGTCGGCACGTTTGCTTACGAACCAAAAGATAAACTTGAAGTATAGGTGCACCAGTTTGAATGGCAAGAATTCGGGGTAAATCAGATGGGTCAGATCGTGAATTGTCACCATCATCTTGCCGCGGTAGAACAGGGGCACATTGCAGTGGGGAATGTGCAAAATATCGGGTTTTTCTCGATAAAGGGCTCGGTATGGGAATTTTAGCTGTTCCTTGTAACCGTAAATACTGCTGATAAATGGGATATGCTTGGGGATCATCTTGTAGGCTTCCAAGTCTTTTGGGTCCCCAAGGGCAATTTTATAGCCTACGTCCTTGAGCCAGTGCTGAATGCAGGTGCCAATGCCTGAACGGGAGACCATACGGGCGTCAATGGCGATTTTCAGATTCGGATTTGGAACGTTGCTTTTCATTTTTTTTGCGAAATAAGGCTTTATTTTTTGCGAAAAATACATTTTTTACAAAAATAAAAGAATTGAACTACATCTAAAATAAAAAAATTGCAAAAAAAAGAAGGTTTTTGTTATATTATTCTTACGAATACTAGTGGAGGACTATATGAGTCGAAAAATGGTGAAATGGCTTTCGGCGTCTTTGGTGGCTATGGGTGCTTTCTTTTGGGGGTGCTCCGAATCGGATACCTCTGCGGAAAAGTTTGTTTCTAACGGTGAACCCGTGTTTCAGAAGAACGATGCTACACAAATGTGGGCTCGTATCGATGAACTTGGAATTGCCGGTTATTTTGATTCTCTTTCTCAAGATCAGGGATCTCCCGTTATTGGAGGCTCTGCCCTTGTGAACGGTCGCTGTGGGGCTCCGGCACTCGCCATGGACGATAATACTCGCTACATGGACGAACTGGAATCTCTCTTCGATGAAGGCGAATTGGTCGAAGGTGTTTGCGGCAAGGGCCTTAGACTGCAAGATGGCCAGGTGGCGCCTCTCGGAGTAAATCTGATTGATTCCATGAAGGTCGGAACCGTTGAATTTTGGTTCCGCCCGAATGAGGACTTTTACGACAAGGCGCGCACCCTTATCGGTAACGATGGCGCCCGAATTCATTTCTTCTATAAAGATGGCGAACTTTATTTCCAGAAAAACCATCATAACTTGCATTACTACGTAAATGGCAAGGCCAAACTCAAGGATGACTGGAACTTGATTGCTGGGCAGTGGGGCGACGGTTGTATGAGTGTGTGGCTTAATGGCAAGATGATTGCTCGTATGGAACATGACAAGGGTTATGCTCCAGCCACGCGCGGCATTCCGTTCGAAAATCTGGTGGTAATTGGTTATAAGTCCAGCTGTTGCATGGAAGGCCCCGGCCAGTATGCAGCAATGACCACTTCGGGTTCCTTCGACCAGTTCCGCATTTCCAATATTACGCGATACAAGATGGCTGATGATGCCGTTGTTGAACCTGATACTTTAACTTCCGATACGGCTGTTGTTGATACTTTACCGAAGGATTCGTTGGTGGATGACACCTTGGTTAACGATACGATTGTTGACGACACGATTTTGAATATCGATACGGTGCCCGCGCCTTTGGAACAACCGTTGTGGTCGCTGTTGGCGGCTCAGGGATCGCGCTACTTTGAAAATGCTACGGCTCCGGTGGCATCGGCTGCCGTTAAGAAGTGTGTTGCACCTGCTCTTGTAATGGACGATTCCACTCTTTATCTGGATGAACTTGAAACGGTCTACCGTGAAGGTGAATCGGTCGATGGCGTTTGCGGCAAGGCGATTTCCTTGAAGAGTGGTGAAGTCGCTCCGACAGGAATCAATCTGGTCGATGCGATGGCTGCCGGTACGGTTGAATTCTGGTTCCGCCCGAATGACGATTTCTTTGAAACCGCCCGTACGCTCCTCGGCAACGATGGCGCCCGCGTGCATTTCTTCTACAAGAATAGCGAACTTTATTTCCAGAAGAACCATCATAACAAGCACTTCTTTGTGAAGGGTGCTGTAGAACTGAAGAAGGATTGGAACCTGATTGCCGGTCAGTGGGGCAACGGCTCTATGAGCCTTTGGGTGAATGGCGAAAAGGTTGCCGATATGGTTCATACAGAAGGTTACGAAGCTGCCAGCCGCAGTAATCCTTACGAAAACTTGTTCGTAATTGGATTTAAGTCGGACTGCTGCATGGAAGGTCCTGGTCAGAATGAAGCTATGACAACTTCGGGTGCGTACGACCAGCTGAGAATCTCGAATGTGGTTCGCTACAATTCTGAAGATCAGTCCTCGGTACTTGAACCGGATACGACGATTGCTATGGATACGATTTTGACCCCAGTGGATACCACTGCGACGATTGATCCTATTACCTCTTCAAATTCTCATGATTCGGCTTATGTTGATTCGATAGACTATACAGACACGGAACGTTATCCGCTTGTCGTGTATGATTCTTTGGGTAGAGCGGCCATTTTTGGCATTCCCTTTGAAGATTCAAAAAATTAAAAAATCAGAACTTGTTTAAACCAAGTCCCGCATCGCTGCGGGCTTTTTTCTTAGGCTCCATTTACTAAATTGCAGTTATGGCTTTTGTTCACCTCCAGGTTCATTCCGAATTTTCTGTTTTACAGGCGTCCGCCCGTCTCGATGATATTTTGGCTGCCGCCGCCGATGAAAACGCCCCTGCCGTAGCCCTTACCGACCATGCGGCTATGTTTGGCGTCCTTGAAATACAGACGCGTGGAAAAGACATGAACAAGGGCCGTAAGGAAAAGGGGCTTCCGCCGGTCAAGACGATTTACGGGTGCCACATTTACGTGGACACTTCGAGTGCGAACCAGAAAGACCCGATTACCTTTGAACGCCTGACGCTGTTGGTCGAAAACGAAAAGGGCTACTACAACTTGCTCCGTATCGTGAGTTACCGTTACGAAGACGGCGACCGCTGGGCTGAAATTCCGTCTGTTCCCCTTTCCGTGGTTGAGGAACACAAAGAAGGTATTATTGCCATTGCGGGGGACTTTTTTAGCAAGTATGGCCAGAATGTGGCTGC
>JAEEGH010024122.1_pt1 | contig 12304 bp, 10 predicted proteins | sample 9134181 | NCBI WGS metagenome assembly JAEEGH01 (sample SAMN16246544, study PRJNA631951) | gut metagenome | biome: gut microbiome; feature: rumen; material: DP-attached | host: Bos | place: Iran: Karaj | collected 2018-10
TTTTTGCCCGCCCGGGCCGCGTTCATGTACAGGGCCGCAGACTCCATCTCCGCTGCCAGCACGCCCATCTTCACCCAGGCGGTCTGGTCCACGGCGTCGCAGTAGAAGTTGTCGGAAGCAAGGAGGTTCCCCACCTTATAGCGGAGGCCCCGCTTCTCGCACTCGTCCACGGCCTTGCGGCAGAGGCCGAAGTCCGCGATGGCGGAGTAGGTGCCGGGCAGGGCATACTGGCTCACGAAGGAGCTGTTGTAGCAGGCGCCCTGGCCGATGACGATGTCGAACAGCTTGAGATCGGGGTTCATGCCGCCGGCGGAGCCCACGCGGATGATGCTCTCCACGCCGAAGAAGTTGAATAGCTCGTGGGAATAGATGCCGATGGCGGGCATGCCCATCCCGCTGGCCATGACGGACACCCGCTTGCCCTTATAGTAGCCGGTGTATCCCTGGACGCCCCGGATGTTGTTGACCAGCTCCGCGTCGGTGAAGTAGGTCTCCGCGATCATCTTCGCCCGCAGAGGGTCCCCGGGCATGAGCACGGTCTTGGCGAAATCCTCCGGTGCGCAGCCGATGTGGGGCGTGAGATTCAGTTGCTTCATGGAATGCATACCTCCCGATTCTTTTTCCCTATCATACCACAGGGACCATCCCTTTGACAACCGGGTATTCGTCCTTCTTCCCGGCCTTCCCGGCTTCAGGAGAACCGCGCCGTGAGGACCCGGCTGGCGCCGTATTCATCCAGCCAAGCCGCCTCCTGGGACAGCAGCGCGCCGGCGGCGTCGTACCAGCCCAGGAACTCATGCCCCTCCTGGGGGTAGGCGTAATAGGTCTGCCGCCATTCCCCGGTCTCCTTCCACTGGGCGTTGTAGACCGGGTTGAACTGCATTCCCACCGTCCCCGGCCCGTCGGCAGTCAGCTCCAGGGGCAATCGCTCCTCCCGCTGGGGCGCCAGGGACCGGATGCGCTTCAACGGGTTCCCCGTGGCGTTCAGATGCCGGAGCAGCGGGTTGGCCCTGGTGTCCAGCTCCTGGATGCGGTTGTTGTGGCAATAGAAGTATTTCAGCTTCGGACAGCCGCCCAGATCGATCGCAGAGAACCCGTTGTCGTTGATGTACAGCTCCACCAGCTCATGGCAGCGGCTCACGTCCAGGGACGCGAGCCGGTTCTTCCCGGCGTCGATGCCCCTGCAGGAGACCAGATCCCCCACGTCCAGGGTCGAGATGTGATTGTCCTGGATGCCCAGGATCTGCAGCGACGTATCGCCGCCCACGTCGACGGAATCGATCTCGTTGTGGTAGACGTCCACGAAGAGCAGATCCTGGCAGCCGGACAGGTCCAGATGCCCGGTGAGGCCGCAATTTCTGAGGTAGATCTCGAAGCTCTGCAGGGGATAGATATCCTCGTTGAAGATGTGGATGCCGAAGCCGATCAGCTTCCCGTCCACCACGACGACGCCGTCATGGCTGCCTGCCTCAGGACCCGCGTCCTCATAGCTCTTGGTTTTGTCCGTGGTGGCCACCCGGCGGATCACGCGCTGGTTCCGCTCGATCCTCTCACGGTTGGTGCGTCCGTCCAGACCCCTCTGATCCAGGAACGCTCTCACCTGCTCCGTCTGCACGGACAGCGCCTTGCCCCTGCCTTCTTCCATCTCCATCTCCATTCCCTCCCAAATATCGATCTATCGTATCTATAGTATCACGACTGGGGACCCGGCGCAACGAAAAAGCGCAGCCGCCGGAAAAGGAGCTGCGCTGTGCGATATACTGTGATCGTTGTGGCCCTCTCGGTATCTTAGCGCCGGTTCGCCCTCTTCGCCTCGATGCGCTTTTCCAGGGCGTAGCCCAGCCGCTCCCAGCGGAACCGCTTGGCGAGCTGCAGGGGGATTTCCGACACCAGCACCCCGGCGGGAATATCCACCAGCACGTGCTGCTTCACGAACAGGATCGAACAGCACACCAGCAGCAGAAAGACGAAGTTGAACCGGCGATACCAGGTGGGGATGCCCTCCGTGTCCCAGATGGCCCGCCAGCAGTAGTAGCTGCACACCACGTGGAGGGAGGGGCACAGGTTGTTGGGCTGGTCGCAGGCGTAGACCACCCGGGTGAGCCAGGGAAAGAAGCTCCTGCCCGTGACCTCCGGGCGCTGGATGGCCCCCGGCAGCAGCAGGAAGGTGGCCCCCGTCAAGAGCAGGGTCAGAAGATAGGCCGCCGAGTTCCGGTACACGTGCTCCTTCCGTTGCCGAAAGAGCAGGAAGAAGGTCACCAGCCAGGAGACGAAGGACAGCACGTAGATGGACACCCAGCCGGGCCGGAAGGGGATGCGGCCGTCCCACGCGGTGGCCAGATCGATCTTCTCCATGAACATCAGGGGGATGCGGGTGGCCCAAAAGACGGTGCACTGGACCAGGACCAAGAACAGCAAACAGACCCAGCTGTAGTCGGGCAGCAGGCTCCGTATCCAATTGAAGGCTTTCTTGATCATCCCATTCCCTCCGGACAAGAACGTATTGTATCACAACATCCTTCGGGTTTCAAGGAACGAAACGTGAAGAAACGGTGGCGAAACGAATGGCGATATGATAAGATATACCCAACGAACGACAAAGGGAGGACTTGCCATGTTGGATATCATCGAAAGAAGCTTTGAGGAACAGGTAAAGGACCTGCAGGAACTGATCCGGATCCCCTCCGTGTCCCGGGGCGAGCCCAAGGAGGGCATGCCCTACGGGGAAAACGTCTACAACGCCCTGCGGAAGGCCCAGGACATCGCCCGCAAGCTGGGCTTTGAGAAGGTATGGGACGTGGAAGCCCGCTGCGGCGTGGTGGAGTACGGCGAGGGCGACGAGATCGTGGCCGTCATGGCCCACCTGGACGTGGTGCCCGAGGGCACGGGCTGGCAGTATCCCCCCTACGGCGCCGAGATCCACGACGAGGCCATGTACGGCCGGGGCACGGCGGACGACAAGGGTGCGGCGGTGTCCGCCCTCTACGCCCTCTACGCCCTGAAGGAGAGCGGCGTCAAGATGAAGCGCCGGGTCCGCATCCTCCTGGGCTGCGACGAGGAGCGGGGCTCCACGGGCATGCAGCGGTACAAGGAGGTGGAGGGCGAGCCCACCATGGCCTTCACCCCCGACGCCACCTACCCGGTGGTCAACAGCGAGATGAACATCTCCCACATGTTCTTCGAGAAGAAATACCCCTGCGCTGTCCGGGCCAAAGTGGGCACCGCCGGCAACGTGATCCCCGGCGAGGCGGCCAGCACCGTCCCCGCCCTGCACCTGCTGGGCAAGGAGGGCCACGCCTCCATGCCGGACCACGCGGACAACGCCCTCATGAAGCTTCTGCGGGCCATCGCGGACAGCGACGTGCCCCCCGCGGACAAGGAGACCTTCAGCGCCCTTTGTGGCCTGTTCTGCGGCTACAACCATGGCGAGGGCCTGGGCGTGGACTTCACCGACGCCTCCGGGCGGCTGACATTGGCCCCCACCATCCTCGTCGCCGACGAGACCGGGGTCACCCTGGGCTTCGATACCCGCTACCCCGCCTCCATGACCTTTGCCGAGCTCACCGGCCCCATCGACGAGCGCATGGCCGCCGCGGGCTTCACCGTCAAGGAACGGTCCAACTCCCTGGGCCACTACATCGCCCCCGAAACCGAGCTGGTCAGCACCCTCATGGACGTGTATGGCGAGCTCTCCGGCGACAGGGACGCCAAGCCCATCTCCATCGGCGGCGGCACCTACGCCCGGGAGTTCCGGAACGCCGTGGCCGTGGGCGTCACCCAGCCCGGCCGGCCGGACAAGTGCCACGTGGCCAACGAGTGCATCCTCCTTTCGGAGATGCTCTTCAACACCCGCTTCATGGCCGAGTCCCTCAAGCGCCTGGCCGCGGAGTAAGACAAAGCGCCTTGCAGCGCCCGGAGCGATCCGGGCGCTTTTGATTTGGAAAACCTTGGCAAGGATGCGGAAAAATTCATCCGGATGTTGCAAGTTTCCCGCAGTTTGTTTACGAGCCGTTAACAAAAAGGGGGGCCGATTTCGGTACAATAGAGGCAAGAAACAGGAAAGGGAACGGCTATGGAAAAACGGGTTCAGCAAAAGAAAGGACGGGATCGGACCACCGCGGTGCTGGTCTGGCTCCTGTCCATTTTGGTGCTGGGGCTCATCGTAGCCGGAGGCCTCTACGCCCGGGAGTATCTGCATCGGTCCTTCCTGGCGGTGGCGGTGGAGCAGCCGGATCCGGGCCGGAACGAGCACGTGGTCCAGGTGACCCCCAGTCCCGAGACCCGGGACAGGACCGCCGCGCCGGTGGAGGCCACGCCCGTGCCCACCCCGGTGCCTACCCCGGTGCCCACCCCGGTGCCCACCGAGGTGCCCACGCCCACGCCCACGCTGAATCCCCTGAACGGGGATGTGATCGGCACGGGCATGCGCTCCCCCATCGTACTGGACATCCAGATCCGGCTCATGACCCTGGAATATTTGGACTTCGAGCAGCCGGAGGACGTATACGGGGCCGGCGTAGCCACGGCCATGGCCCTGTTCCAGCGCCGGAACGGCTTGCCGGAAACGGGCTTCTGCGACGAAGCCACCTTCCTGAAGCTGAACGACGAGGACGCCGCCCTCTACGCCGTGCTCCCCGGGGATCAGGGCGCCGAGGTCAAGAGCATCCAGGAGCGGCTCATCGAGCTGGGATATCTGGCCACGGCGGCGGACGGCAACTTTGACGACGCCACAGCCATGGCCGTGGACCGATTCCGGGTGCTGAACAAGCTGGGCAGCGGCACGTCGGTGGATTCCACCGTGATGGAGACCCTCTTTGGGGACGAGCCCGTGGCCAACTTCCTGCGGATCGGGGACAAATCCGATCAGATCCTGGCCTGGCAGCAGCGGTTGCTGGACCTGGGATACCTGTGTTTGAAACCCGACGGGACATACGGCAAGCTGACCGCCCAGGCGGTGAAGCGGTTCCAGGCGGACAACGGCCTCGTGACCGACGGGAACCTGGGCGTGGGGACGCTGACCCTGCTCAACGACGACACCGTCTCCGCCCACGCCTTTGAGGAGGGCGACCGAGGGGAGGACGTGCTGGCCTTCCAGCGGCTGCTGGTCAAGTATGGATATATGAAATCCAGCCAGGCCACGGGCAACTACCGGGAGATCACCCGGACGGCCGTGGAGGAGTTCCAGCGCCGCAACGGCCTCTCCGTGGACGGCAAGGTGGGGCCGGAGACCCTGAAGAAGCTGCTGTCCGACTCGGTGACGGCGGCGGCCACGGCCACACCTAAGCCCACGGCGAAGGCGACGCCCAAGGCCACGGCCAAGCGGACGGCGAAAACCACCCCCAAGCGGACGGCTAAGGCCACCGAAGCCCCCGTCACAGGCGGGGAGATCACGGAGACCACGCCCCAGGCCCCCGATCCTACGCCCCAGGAGGAGCCCGAGGTGACGGCCGCGCCCACGGTCAAGCCCACGGAACGGCCCGCCGGCAACTACGGCTCCGGGGTGGAAGGGCTCATCGCCGCCGCGGAAAGCCGCCTGGGCTGCCCCTACGTGCGGGGCGCCAAGGGGCCCGGCAGCTTCGACTGCTCCGGCTTCGTCTACTGGTGTCTGAAGCAGGCGGGGGTGAACGTGAGCTACATGACCAGCGTCCGGTGGCGGACCTGCTCCCGGTTTACCCGGATCACCGATATCAACGACCTGCAGCGGGGCGACATTCTGGTGTTCTCCGGCAGCAGCGAGTCCACGGGCCATGTGGGCATCTACATGGGCGGCGGCCGGATGATCGACGCAGGCAGCTCCGCCGGGTGCGTGGTGATCCGCAGCAGCATCTATACCAACTACTGGAAGGGCCACTTTTTGATGGCCTACAGAATCTGGTAAACAAATAAAAAATGAGGTGAGGTTTCCCTCACCTCATTTTTTGTTGCCCTGTTAAATCTCCGCGTTCTTCTTCCACAGGGCGCGGGTCAGGAACACCAGCCCCAGGGTCATGACCACCAGGCACCCCTCCACCGCCGCCGCGGGCAGGTGGGCGGCCAGGATCACCAGGATCCCGTCGAGGGCCGCGTGCAGGAGGATGGCCAGCGGGAACAGCCAGCCCTTCCCGGGCTTCTTGGCCGCAAAGAAGACCAGCACCGACAGGCAGATGTGGGTCGTGATGGCCACGGCCCGCTCCACGATGGCCAGGAGATAGGTCCAGGGGGCGGTGGCGATCAGGGAATCGAAGACGGCCTTCAGCTGCTCCGCCGCCTCGCCGGTGGCGGTGGCCGTCAGCAGGTCCGCCTGCCCGGCGTTGATGAGCACCGAGATGACGATGTTGCCGATGTAGGTAAGGCCCACAATCAGTATGGCCTCGATGCCGCCGTGACCCGCCCCGTACATGAGGGCGTTGCGATCGTTCCCCAGCTTCTTTTTCAGCACGGTCATAAAGGCCAAAAACCGGCCGGTCTCCTCGAAGATGCCGGCGGCCAGGCCCCCGTAGAGGGCGTAGAGGAGGGTGTTCCCCAGGATCGTCTTCCCCACAGGCAGCACCTTCAGCACCAGCTGATGCATGAGAGACTCCAGGATCAGGGCGAAGATCACGAACACGGCGCAGCCGATGAAGAAGGGCAGGATGTCCGCGCCTTTCTTCCGATAATAGATCAGCAGCAGGATGGGCATGGCGAAGCAGAACAGCGCCGCCAGGGCCATGAACACCATGGACAGGATGGGGACGCTCACAGCCGCACCGTCCCTTCCTTGGGCCCCAGGATCTTCACCGCCGTGCCGTAGGCCAGCACCTCGGCGGCGCCCTGCATGACCTGGGCGGACCCGTAGCGGATGCCGACGATCGCGTCGGCATCCAGGGCCTTGGCCTCGTCCACCATGCGCTTCACGGCGATCTGCCGGGCCTCGTTGAGCATCTCGGTGTAACTGACGATCTCGCCGCCCACCAGGGTCTTCAGGGCCGCCATAAAGTCCTTGCCGAAGTGCTTGGTCTGCACCACGGCCCCCTTCACCATGCCCAAAGCCTCGATCTGCTGACCGGGCACATGATCAATACTGAGCAGCTTCATCTTCTTCTCCTCCTTTGATTTCCTTGATCCGTTGAATGAGCACCGCCACGATGCAGGCGATGACGACCACGGGCACGGCGATGATGGCGATCAGCACCGGGATAGGCAGGGGCGATTGCCCGTTGGCCCACAGGATGACGAACAGGGCGGGCAGGATCAGGGCGATGATGATGGCCGCGCCCAGGACCGCGCCCGTGGCCTTTTTGCGGTGCACGTCCCGCTTCGACACGTCCATAAAGCTCTGTCCCTCCTTCTCCAACCGTTCGATACGCTCCAGGCACTCCTCCGCGTCCAGCCCTTCCAGGGTCAGGCCCGGCCGGCTCAGCAGCTCCCGGGTCATGCCCTCCATGGCGTCCAGGCTCTCCCGCTGCCGGTCGAATTCCCGAAGCTGCCGGGTGAGGCAGGTCTCCAGGGAGCCCTGGCCCTTCAAGACGGCGCGGATGTCCTCGATGGGCACGGCCAGCTTCCGGAGGAGCTTGATCTCTTTCAATCGCAGCACGTCCTCCCGCCCGTACTCCCGGTAGCCGTTCTCGGCCCGGCCGGGAGAGAGGAGCCCTTGCTCCTCGTAGAAGCGGATGTTCTTCTTGCTGATGCCCACCAGCTCCTCCACCTGTTGTATCTTCATGGCCGTTTCCGTCCTTTCACCTCTTGTATACAGCTTCCACCAGGGGGAAAGTCAAGTGTTTTTTTGTATTTTAGAGGAATTTTTTTAGAGCTTGCAGCTTTTCTTGAAAGAAAAGCTGCCCAAAAGAACTTTAAGAAGGGAAAGAGGCATGTGTACGTACCCTCTATCCCTTCTTAAGCTTTTCTTTTTCCGCCGCTTTTTCTTTTCACTGAAAAGAAAAAGCGGCAAAAGAAAATCTGTCCCTTACTTCCCCGAGATGGTGATGCCGTCGAAGGCCATGTAGGGCAGGGCCATCATGCCGTCCGCCACCTGCTCCGAGGAGATGTCCCGAAGACGGTTGAGCATGTCGGCCATGTTCCCGGCGATCATGGTCTCGGAGAGGGCCGGGCCGATCTTCCCGTTCTCGATGAGGAAGCTGTTCTTGGCCACGCCGGAGAAGTCGCCGTTGGAGGAGGGCTGGCCGCCGGAGAACCGGCCCACCAGGATGCCCTTGTCGATGGAGGCGATGATGTCCGCGATGGGCTTGTTGCCGGGGGCAATCACCACGTTGAAGCTGTCGTTTTTGCCCCGGGGCAGCTGCAGCTTGTTGGCGGCGTATAGCCCCAGGTAGAAGGCGTTGAGCTTCCCGTCCTTGATGATGTCGAAGTTCTCCGCCCGGAAGCCTTCGCCGGTGATCCGGCTGCCGCAGACGATCCGCTCATCGAGAGGCGCCAGGCTGATGGTGATGCGCTCGTCCGCCACCTTTTCCCCCAGCTTGTCCTTCCAGGGGCTGGTGCCGGAGAGGAGGCCGCCCTCGCCCGCAAAGTCGCTAAGGAGCGTGTAGAACAGGGACACCACGCAGCCGGGCATGAGGACCATGGTCCCCTCGAACTTGCCGTCCACCACCGTGGTCTCGATCTGCTTCTCCACGTTCTCCAGGTCCTCGGCGATGGAGCCCAGCTCCAGGAAGGGCTTGTCCAGGCTGTCGGCGATGACGCCGCTGCCGAAGAAGGAGGAGGCCTTGTCCCCGTCGTGACCGGAGAACATGAGCTGCACCTCGTAGCAGCCCTCATGGGCGGAGAAGAGCACGCCGTAGGAGTTGGCCTGGGCCCTATAGACCTCCTTGTGGGCCACGATCATCTGCTCCATGATGATCTTGGGGAACCGCTCCCGGACGCCGGCCATGAGCTCCTGGCAGCGGAAGAAGAGCTTGTCCGTGTCGGGCTTCGGCTCGCCCTGAACGAAGTCCTCGTTCTGGGAGACGGGCGCGAAGTCCCAGTTCTCGTCGGGCTGGGCGGAGGCCGCGGCCTCCAGGCACGCCCTGGCGGAGGCGGCGATGGTCTCCTCGTCGTACCGGTTCTGGGCCACGGTGCCCTTCTTTCCGCCCTGGATGGCGGTCATAGCGAGCTGCTTGTCGAACAGGGTGCGAAAGAGGCTGAACTCGCCTCCGTCCACGTTGAACTCATGGGTGATGGTGTAGGAAACGTTGGCCTGGGCCTTGTCGGCGCCGGCTGCCTGCAGGGCGCTCACCGCGCTCTGGGCCGTTTTCTTCAGAGATTCGATCATGGCTTTCTCCTCCTTATCGTCCGCCGATGTTCACCCGGCACTTGACCGCCGGTCCGCCCATGCCCACGGGCATGGGCTGCTTCTTGCCGCACATGCCGGAGCTGGCCCAGATCATCTCGTCCGACAGCATGTCCACGGTCTTGAGCATGTCGAAGGCCACGCCGGAGATGGTGGTGTCCAGCAGCGGCCGCCCCAGCTTCCCCTTCTTGATCTCGTAGCCGAAGGTGACGCCGAACATGAACTCGCCCGTGGTGTCCGCCTGGCCGTTGTTGGTGTCCAGCAGGTAGTAGCCGTCGTCGATGGAGGCGATCATATCCTCGAGCTTGGATTTGCCCGGCAGCACGGCGGTGTTCCGCATGCGGATCAGGGGCTCGTCGGAGAACAGGTACGCCCGGGCGTTGCCCGTGGGGACCATGTTGAATCGCTCGGCGCTCTCCCTATTGTTCATGTACCCCACCAGGATGCCGTCCTTGATGAGCACGGCGTCGGTGGCGGCGGTGCCCTCGTCGTCCACGTACACGGGAAGCGGCGTGGGCTGGCCGAAGGCGGTGTGGGCGAAGTCCACCAGGTTCACGAGGTCGCTCCCCACCCGCTTGTTGAGGCAGGGCCCCGCCACGGACCCGCCGATGACCAGGTCCGCTTCCACCGTATGGCCCACGGCCTCATGGGCCAGCATGCCGGAGAGGATGCCGCCCAGGATCACGGTCTTGGTGCCGGCCTCGGGGTACACGCCGTCCTTGGCCTTCCGCTGGATGCGATCGTAGAGGCCGTCGATCTCGGCGAAGCAGTCCTCGGGCCTCGTATAGTTCCGATCGAAGGTGCCGCAGCCCCCGCCGATGACCTTGTAGAGCTCCACGGGCTTGCCGTCGGCGCCCATGGCGGTCATCATCACGTAGATGTAGCTCCGGGGGATAATGCTGTGGCCGTCGCAGCCGTTGCTGACGCACAACAACTTCTCCATGGAATCGCAGGTGATTACCACGGTCCGGCTGACTAGGTCCGGGTACTTGCTGGCGATGTAGTTGTCCAGGGCCTGGGCGAACTCGATATAGACCCGCTGCTCCAGGTCGTTGAGGTCGTAAGCCGTGGCGATCCGGTCCGGGGCCATGGCCTTGTGGGGGCCCTTGCCCTTGCCGGCGTGTTTGGCGAGGAAAGCCGCGTTCTCGCTGGCCGCCTTCAGCACGTCCTTCACGGTCTCGTCGGTGTACTCCGCCGTGGAGGAAAAGCCGTAGACGCCGTTCTCGTACACCCGGGCGGACACGCCGAACTGCTCGGTCCGCACGTTGCCCACCAGGGCCCCGTTCAGCAGCACGGCCCGCCGGTTCAAATTCCGCTGGGCCCTGAGCTCCGTGTTGGCGCCTGAGGCAAACAGATACTTTTTGTTGGTCAAGAGATCCTGTATCATCTGCACGCTCCTTTTGTTTGGATTGACGGCTTCGCCGCCCTATCTTAGATATCATACCATACTTCTTCCGGTTGTGGAATCATCCAGCGGTTGAATTCACAAAAAATCCCCGCAACCAAGAGGTTGGGGGATCAGAAAATGGGGTGCACTTCAATTTGGCTACATGCCAAGCAGCTCTTTCTTTTTATAGTTAAATTCTTCCTCGGTAAGGATGCCAGCATCTCGCATTTGAGCCAGCTTTTCGATAGTTTCCAATGTCTTATCGATATCGGTTTTCTTTTTTGACGCCGCGCTGCTCTTTACCTTTGAAAAAGCGTTGGTCAGTCCGGCTCCCGCCGACTTGACACCGGCTTTCACGCCTTTTGCCAGCTTTTCAGAACTCGCTTTGACTCCCATGGATACCTTTTCAGTGAAGGATAGGTCAATTTCTGGTTGAGCATTTTCATCGGTCTGTTCTATGACTTCGATATCCTCCGCAAACTCTTCGTCGCTGTAGTCGAAACAGGCTTTATCCAGCGTCGCTCGGAGCCTGTTCGCCATAGGCATCATGGACGCGAAATTGAGGGTTCCCGAAACGACGCCGCCGACGATTGGGATGATCTTGGAAACGCCATTAGCGACGGTGCTCTTCGTCACGCGAACGCCCAGCGCCTTTCCGATCTGCTTCACGATGGGATACCAGAAGGTTTTCGTCAGCGCTTTCTGCGGCAGTTTCTTCAAGGCTGTTTTAGAAAGCTGTGTCGTCAGGACCCTGACGCCGGAAACTGCCCCCGATACGCCGAACATGGTCCCGATGTACAGCAACAGCTGATTTTGTACCTTTTCCTCATTGAGCTCCTTGCCATCCCAAAGATCGGACGCACCATAGAGATAGGACAACTCCTGCGCCAGCCGGAGAGCCATCCCGAAGAACTGCATCACGTCCGCAGGGATGGTGGCTGCCATGGCCCATCCGCCGGGGATCCCGGCGACGAAGGATGCCGCAGAGGATTCACTCGTCCGTTTTAGTATTTGCTTTTTCGCTAACACTTGTAACTCATCACGAGAAATCCCTGCCGCAATCGGTCCCTGTTCGATGATCTCCTGGATTTTGTCCGGAGTTGAGGAAAAGCTTTCCGCAAGAAATTTGCTTCGATTGACTTTGATGCCAGGAAGCTGGACCGAGGTGGTGATGACATTTTCAAGTGCGAACTCTTTTACGATCTGTTTTTCCATTTGTTGTATCACCGTCCTTTCACAACGGGACATGAATTCTACGCGAACACAATATGCCTTGTATTATATGTATTATACAATGTTAGCTTTCGTTTTGCAAACGAGATTCACTATAATCAACATAGCTTTCTTTTGCAACCTATAAACTGATAAAGTTCTATGTTTCAAAGAGGCTTTTCCTTTTTCCCTCGGCCATTGCTTTTTCGCCGGGCCATGGGTAAAATAAGGGGACGATACAACGAGGAGGGCGCCATGGACATCACCTTTGAGACGGAGGCGGGGCGGTTCAACTACCGGGTGGCAGCCGTTTTGCTGGATGGGGAGCGGATTTTGGCCATGCACGACGAGCGCAGCCCCTATTTCTACCTGCCCGGGGGCCGGGTCAGGATGGGCGAGCGGGCGGAGGACGCCGTCCTGCGGGAGGTCCGGGAGGAGCTGGGGATCGAAGCGAGGATCCTCCG
>JAEEGH010024125.1_pt1 | contig 12303 bp, 12 predicted proteins | sample 9134181 | NCBI WGS metagenome assembly JAEEGH01 (sample SAMN16246544, study PRJNA631951) | gut metagenome | biome: gut microbiome; feature: rumen; material: DP-attached | host: Bos | place: Iran: Karaj | collected 2018-10
GATTCTGCTCGACGAGATTGAAAAGGCGCATCCGGATGTATTCAACGTCCTGCTGCAGGTGCTCGACGACGGCCGTCTGACCGACAACAAGGGCCGCACCGTGGACTTCAAGAATACGATCCTGATCATGACCTCGAACCTGAAGCCGGAGCTTGTGAAGGACTCCTTCCGGCCCGAGTTCCTGAACCGGATCGACGAGATCATCACCTTCCACTCCCTCACGCCGGCCGACATCCGCAAGATCCTGCTTCTGCAGACCGGCCAGCTGCAGGCCAAAATGAAGGAAATGGGCATCACGCTGCGGTTCAGCGAAGAGTTCCTGGACTACCTGAGCAACAAGGGCTACGATCCGGCCTACGGCGCGCGCCCGGTGAAACGGGTATTGCAGCGCGAGCTGATCGACGAGCTGGCCCGGAAGCTGCTCGAGGGCTCCCTTTCCCGCGATGCGGTCATCACCGCCACCTACGAGAACGGCTGCCTGAAGCTCGTCTGATTTCGGAAGAATAATTTGGGATTATTCCTGTAAAATACTAACTTCGTGCGATTATATCCTTTCATGTGATATGACCCGCACGAAGTTTCTTTTTGTTCTGCTATTCGTCCTGCTGACGATGCCCGCCGCGCTGCGCGCCGGCGACATCTCCCTGGGCCGCGCACGGCAGACCGCAGAAGCTTTTCTGAACGGGCGGGACCCCGCTACCCGGTCCGCCGGCCGCCTGACCTGCATCAATGCAGGCGAGGCGACGCGCGGCACGGATCAGCTGGAATACTATTACATCTTCAACCGCGAAGGCGGCGGATTTGTGATCATTTCGGCGCTGGATGCCGCCAAACCGGTGCTCGGCTACTCCCTGGAGAAGACCTTCTCACTGGATGAAGACATGCCCGAGAACCTGTCGGCAATGCTGGAACTCTACCGCTACCAGATCCGCGAGCGGCGCGCCTCCGGCGTTCCCGCCACGAAGGAGGAACTCGCCCGCTGGGACGAGGCGCTCTCCCCGACCCGCGCCGAGCGCCCCCTCGCCATCGACCTGCATACGCCGCAGTGGGGCCAGGGCGATCCGTTCAACCGCTTCTGCCCACTCGACACCAACGGCAAGCGCACCATTACAGGCTGCACGGCCACGGCCATCAGCGAGGTAATGTACTTCCACCAACATCCGGTGGCGGGCACCGGCACCCTCCCGGGCTACACCAAGAGCAACGGCATCACTATCGAAGACCGTCCGCTCGGCTATGCATATCAGTGGGATAAGATGCTTCCCAAATACAAGAATGTCTCCTACACGGATGAAGAGGCCGATGCCGTCGCGCAGCTGATGTCCGACGTGGGCGTGATGTGCCAGGCCAAATACGGCGCAAGCACCACCTCTGCCGGCTCCAAGACCGGAGTCCCGCTCCTGGCCACCTATTTCGGTTACGACAAGGGGGTCCTCTTCTACGTTCACAACTACCTCTCCGACGAACAGTGGAAGGAGGGGCTGCTCGAGGAACTCGGCCAGGGCAGGCCTATGGTCTGTTTTGCCAATGTCCCGTCCGGCGGCGTGGGGCACAACTTCGTGATTGACGGCTACGATGAGTCGGAACGGTTCCATGTCAACTGGGGCTGGAACGGCAGCAGCAACGGCTACTTCAGCGTCGGTGCCTTCTATGGCGGGTACAATGTCGGCCAGATCGGCTATGCCCGCATCCGGCCCGACCAGGGCGGAGATTACGAACCGGTCGCCTACCTGCGCAAAACCACCCAGAGCGGCGTGGAGTACAGGGGGATGGTATATACCAGCGGGAATGTCCTTCCCGGCAGTTCCTTCAAATTGCGCTTCGGCGCCATCTACAACGAGACGGCCGTCACCGTCACCCTCCAGTTCATCTTCGCCCTCTACGACAGGGAAGGAAACCTCAAGTGCTACCTGAGGGAGAGTCCTTTCTCCTCCAGTTTCACTACCGGCAACTACAAATGGTGGTCCAGCGCGACGGCCACGATTCCATCGGGCACCCTCATCGAGCGCGGAGACTACATGGAGCCCCTGTGGCGTGTCTCCGGCGAGACCGAGTGGCGTCACTTCGACAACGCCGCCAACGAGGAAGACCTGATCGAAGGCCAGATGCCGTTGGATTTCAGGGACTACTCTTCCCTCTCCTACGACAAGTCCAGCCGGACCTTCGCCCTGTCTACCTTCAACGGCGTCACCTATACCCTCCTCGGCCCGGAGAGCGACATCGTCGCCCAGGGCACGGTCTCGGCCGTCGATACCCCGATCAAGCTGCCCGCGGATGCTTCCGGCATCTACATGCTGCGCCTCACCTACGGCAGCAAGAACCATATCATCAGACTGACCTTTTAGCAACTGACATTTTTACTATCAATAACACAGCAACACTATGAAGAAAACCATCCTGTTCGCAGCGGCGCTCATTGCCAGCGTTTCCGCTTTCGCCCAGCCGGTTCAGCCGGTCCAGGCACTCGCAACCCCTACCGCAGTCTCCGCCGACAAGCCGGCTGACAAGGCTCCGGAAGGATTCAAGTTCGAGACCGTCAAGGAAGTTCCCATCACCTCCGTCAAGGACCAGGCAAGCTCCGGTACCTGCTGGTGCTATTCGGGTATCTCCTTCCTCGAGTCCGAGATTCTCCGCGCCACCAACGGTAAGGTCGAGGACCTCGATCTCGCCGAGATGTTCGTGGTTTACAACTCCTACGCTGACCGCGCCGTGAAGTATGTCCGCCTGGACGGCCACCTGACCTTCGGCCAGGGCAGCTCCTTCGGCGACGTGCTCTACACCATCAAGGACCACGGTATCGTTCCGCAGGAAGCGATGAACGGCCTGAACTACGGCACCGAGCGCAACCAGCACGCTGAACTCGCAGCCGGTCTGAAGGGCTACATCGAGGCCATCGCCAAGGTTCCCAACAAGACCCTCACCACGGCTTGGCTCGACGGCTACAAGGGCATTCTCAACGCCTATCTGGGCGTGGCTCCCGAGCAGTTCAGCTACAAGGGCCGCTCCTACACCCCGCAGGAGTACTTCAAGACCCTGAAGATTGACCTGAACGACTACGTGGACCTTACCTCCTGGACCCACCTCTCCTACTACGAGGAGCACCCGGTGGAGGTTTGCGACAACTGGCGCTGGGAGCGCGCTTACAACCTGCCGCTCGACGAGATGATGGCTGTCATCGACAACGCCATCGAGAACGGCTACACCGTGGCCTGGGCTGCTGACGTGAGCGAAATGGGCTTCACCCGCAACGGTATCGCCGTCAACCCGGATCCCGAAGTGATCGAGAAATCCAAAGCTGCCGGCAGCGACGAGGCCAAGTGGCTCGGCGTGACCGCAGGCGCCCGCAAGTTCAACCCGAAGGCTCCCGTAAAGGAAATGGAAGTCACGCCGGAACTCCGCCAGAAAGGCTATGAGGAGAAGAGCACGACCGACGACCACGGCATGCACCTGTTCGGTATCGCCAAGGACCAGAACGGCACCAAGTACTACCTGGTGAAGAACTCCTGGGGTACGGGCAGCAAGTATAGCGGCATCTGGTATGTCTCCGAGTCCTACGTCCGTTACAAGACCATGGACATCATGGTCAACAAGGACGCCCTCCCCAAGGACATCAAGAAGAAACTGAACCTGAAATAAGGTTTTTCCCTATCTTTGCAGGCGGGTCCCGGTGGCCCGCCTGTTTTTTTGTTATGAAGAAATACATCCCCGACTGCATCACCCTGCTGAACCTGCTCTGCGGCACCTTCGCCTGCATCCTCGCCATGATGGGCCAGGCCATCCCCGCATGGCTTTTCATCCTGGCCGCCGCCCTCTTCGACTTCCTGGACGGATTCGCGGCCCGGCTGCTGAAGGCCATCTCGCCGCTCGGCAAGGAGCTCGATTCGCTCTGCGACCTGGTCAGTTTCGGCCTCGCCCCTTCCCTGATGCTCTTCCAGCGTTATCTCTACGGCGCCCATACCTATCCGGCATTCGCCTACTGTGCCCTGCTGATCGTGCTGTTTGCGGCCCTGCGCCTCGCCAAATTCAACACGGATGCGCGGCAGCACGCCGACTTTATCGGCCTGCCCGTTCCGGGCGCGGCGATGATTGCCGCCTCGGCCGCCGCCTACGCCTCCGTCTGCACCCGGACGGGAACCAGCACGGCCATTCTGCGCATGATGGATTCGAGCTGGTTTATCCCGGTGCTCGCCCTGCTGCTGGCCCTGCTGATGGTGCTGGAGGTCCCGATGTTCTCTGCCAAGCACAAAAGGCTCTCTTTCAAGGAGTTTCCGCTCGAGAGCATCTTCTTTGTGATGGTGGGTGTGATCCTGCTGACGCTGACCATTCTGCGCAGCGTCGGCCGCCCGGCCCTCACGATGGCCGGCTGGCTCTACACGGTGCTGCCGCTGGGCCTGCTGCTCAGCTTCACGCTCTATGTGCTGATGAATCTCGTGGCGCCCCGTCGGCCTCAGAACTCCACGCGGTAGGCATAATCGGCGCGCAGCTGTTCGAACCGCGAAGGATCGGCTCGCAGCGCGGCGTCGTCCGCCCAGATATCATACCGATTCAGGAGCATTTCACAGATTTGCTCCTGATTTTTTTCTGCGAAATCGAGCGGCCGGACCGTCGTGGGGATGGCGAAATCGCGCAGCGGCGCGATCCCGAAGTGGCGTCCGAAGGCGCGCACGACGGCCACCGTGCCGTTGATCTTGCCCTGCTCGGAGTAGCCGGCGATATGCGGGGTGGCGATATCGGCCGCCGAGAGCAGCGCCGGATTGATGTTCGGCTCATCCCGCCACACATCCAGGCAGATGGCGCCCAGACGGCCGCGCGCGGCAAGCAGCGCCTCCTCCACCACCACTTCGCCCCGGGAGGCGTTGAAGAACAGCGCACCCGGTTTCAGGGCGGAGAAGAACCCCTCCCCGGCATAATTCAGGTTGTATTCGAGCGGAATGTGGATCGTCACGATATCCGACTCGGCCAGCAGCTGTGCCAGCGGGCAGAAATAACCCGGTTCGGGCTTTTCGAGCGCCTCGCGCGGCGGGTCGTTGCGAAGCACGCGGAATCCGAGTTGCTCCGCCAGATCGGCCACCCGGCTGCCCACATGGCCTACGCCAATGACGCCCAGCGTCTTGCCCTCCAGCGAAATCCCCTTTTTGGCAGCGACGGCGTACAGGGCCGTGAAGAAATGCTGCACCACGCCGCCGGCATTGCAGCCCGGGGCGGAGGCCGTCTCGATGCCCCGCTCGTCGCAGAAATCGAAGTCGATGTGGTCCGTGCCGACGGTGGCCGTTCCGATAAACTCCACCGGGGAGTCGGCCAGCAGCACTTCGTCGCAGTGGGTGCGGCTGCGCACCAGCAGCGCGGAAGCGTCGTGCAGGTCGGAAGGACGGATTTCGCTGCCGGTCAGGTAGCGTACGGCGGCATAGGGCTCCAACACGCCCGAAATGAAGGGTATGTCGCGGTCAACAATAACGGTGATGGGAGTAAGCATAGGGATAGGTTATTGAAGGACGATCTTGTCAACGAGGGGCTCGGGCAGGCGGTCGTTCAGCCGCTTGCGGAGCGATTCCACCTCCATCTGGAGATGCATGCGGACCATGGAGGAGGCCATTTTGCAGGTCAGGGTGCGGTCCGCGTAATACTTTCGGAGCGTGAGCTTTGCGGCCTCCTGCGCGGAACAGGGGCCCGCCACGGATTCAGCCATCAGGGCATCCCAGGCCTGGAAAATCCGGTTGCGCTGCAGCCCCTCTTCGATGGGCTTCTGCGCGACGAATTCCCGGACCAGGTCGCCGATGAGGACCATGTTCTGCCGTCTCATGCTAGAGGGCTTCGCAGCGGCCTCCTTCCACCGCAAAAAAGGCGCAGTCGGCGTGGATGCGCTCCACGATGCCCGCCACGCGGGTCCGGTTGCAGTCGGTGAGGAATATCTGTCCGAAATCGCCGGTGGAGACGAGCCCGATGAGCCGTTCCACCCGCGAAGCGTCGAGTTTGTCGAATACATCGTCGAGCAGCAGGATGGGCGTCACGGCGCAACTCTCCCGCATGAACTGCATCTGCGCCATCTTGAGCGCCAGCAAAAAGCTCTTCTGCTGCCCCTGGGAGCCGCATTTGCGGAGCGGATGGCCGTCCAGCCGGAAACCCACTTCGTCCCGCTGCACGCCGGAAAGGGTAAAGCCCAGGGCGCGGTCTTTCTCCGCGTTGGCCTGCATCAGGTCGCAGAACCCGGTGCCCGCAAGCTGGGAGCGGTACTCCATGGAGACGGATTCCGAAGCCCCGGAAATCTGCGCATAGAAGGCCTGCGCGATGGGCTGCAGCCGTTCGCACAGCGCCCGGCGGGCCTCATACACATACTGGGCGTGGGGCGCCATCTGTTCGGAGACCGTATCGATCAGCAGCGCTTCCGCGCTCTCGTGCAACAGGCGGTTCCGCCGCAGCAGCAGGCGGTTATACTGCTGGATATGGGAAAGATAGGCCCGGTCAATCTGGGCCAGGATGGAGTTCAGGTACTTGCGCCGCTCATCTCCCGCGTCGTTCACCAGGGCCGAATCGGCGGGCGAGACCACCACCACGGGAAGGAGCCCGATGTGGTCCGAAAGCCGCTGATAGACCTTCTCCCCGCGGCGCAGGGTCTTCTCCCCTTTGCGCAGCTGCAGGGCGATGCGCTCCTGCGTACCGCTGTCCATCCGGTAGGTGCCGCTGACGACGGCCTCCTCGCAGCCGTGGCGGATCAGGTACTGGTCCGAGGCGGAGAAGTGGCTCTTGGTCATCGAAAGATAGTACACGGCATCCAGCAGGTTGGTTTTGCCTGCCCCGTTGCTGCCTGATATGCAGTTGATTGCCCCCGAGAAGGAAAGCTGCGCATCGGCGATATTGCGGAAGTCGTGTAGGAGAATCTTTTCGAGATGCATAGCGCGCGGGTATTGCCTTGCAAATGTACTAATTTATTTGTACCGATTTATTCTTGCCAATTCCCATTTTTGTTGTAAATTCGCGAGATATTTCAAAAGCATTATATAATACTATTCGCATACTTATGGCACAGAAAAACCAAGTCCAGGAGGAACAGCCTGAAGTTCAGGTTTCCACGTTCGAAAAATTCATCAAAAAGTACCAGAAGATTCTTTCTTGGGGCGTCATCGCCATCCTCGTGATCGTGTTCGGCGTCCTCGCCATCAACCGCTGGGTGGTGAAGCCCGCCCAGGAAGAGGCTCGCGGACAGATGTTTGCCGCTGAGCGTCTCTTCGCCGAAGGCAACTACGCACAGGCCCTCGAAGGCGACGGCAACAACCTCGGCTTCGCCCAGGTCGCAGACCAGTACGGCTCCAAGGCCGGCAAGGCAGTCTGGCTCTACGCCGGCATCTGCGCTTACCAGACGGGCGACTTCGAGTCCGCTGCCAAGTACCTCAAGAAGTATAACGGCAAGGACAAGATTCTCAAGGCACGCGCACTCTGCTGCCTGGGCGACACCTACGTCAACCTCGACCAGAAGAGCAAGGCGCTCGGCTGCTACAAGAAGGCTGCCGCCCTGGAAGAGAACATGTACCGCGCAGGCTACCTGCTCAAGGCAGGCACGCTGTGCGAAGAGATGGGCGACGATGCCCAGGCCCTGAAGTTCTACCAGGAGATCAAGACCCGCTATCCGCAGACCATCGAGGCCTACGAGATTGACAAGTACATTTCCAGAATCGAAAACAAATAGTCGCCATGGGAAGAGCATTTGAATTCCGCAAAGAGAGAAAGTTCAAACGTTGGGGCCACATGGCCAAGACGTTCACCAAGATCGGTAAGGAGATCACCATCGCCGTCAAGCAGGGCGGTCCGGACGTAACCGGCAACCCGCGCCTCCGCGCACTCCTGCAGACCGCACGCGGCGAGAACATGCCCAAGGAGAACATCGAACGCGCCATCAAGCGCGCTTCCGAGAAGGACCAGGCGGATTACAAGGAGATCGTCTATGAGGGATACGGCCCGCACGGCGTAGCCATCCTCGTCGAGACTGCTACCGACAACACCAACCGCACCGTTGCCAACCTGCGCAGCTACTTCGGCAAGTTCGGCGGCAACCTCGGCACCTCCGGCAGCGTGGCTTTCATGTTCGACCACAAGTGCGTCTTCAAGATCAAGAACGCCCCGGGCATCGACGTGGAAGAACTCGAACTGGAACTGATCGACTACGGCGCTGACGAAGTCTTCATCGACGAGGTGGAGAACAAAGACGGCGACGTGGAGGAAGTGATCAACATCTACGGCGAATACACCGCCTTCAACAACATCCAGAAGTTCATCGAGGAGAAGGGCTACGACATGATTTCCGCCGGTTTCGACCGTTTCCCGAACGGCGAGATGAAGGCCCTCTCGGGCACCGACCGCGAAGACGTGGACAAGCTGCTCGAGAAGCTCGAGGAGGACGACGACGTCCAGAACGTCTATCACAACATGGAATAACCTATCAATTAATCAACACACAATATGGAACTTACACACATTGAACACCTCGGTATCGCTGTCAAGTCGCTCGAGGAAGCCATTCCCTACTATGAGAAAGTGCTCGGTCTGAAATGCTACGCCATCGAAGAAGTCGCTGACCAGAAGGTCAAGACCGCATTCTTCAAGATTGGCCAGACCAAAATCGAACTGCTGGAGCCGACCAGCCCGGAGAGCACCATCGCCGGTTTCCTGGAGAAACGGGGTGAAGGTATCCACCATATGGCATTCGCCGTCGCTGACGGTGTTGCAAACGCCCTCGCTGAGGTGGAAGGCAAAGGCATCCGCACCATCGACAAGGCTCCGCGCCGCGGCGCCGAAGGTCTCGACATCGCTTTCCTGCACCCGAAGTCCACGGGTGGCGTCCTGACCGAACTTTGTGAAAAAGGCAAATAATCAATCTGTTATCATAAAGCACACTTAAATGAGCCAGCAACTCGAAAAAGTCAAAGAGCTTATCGAACTTAGGGAGAAAGCTCGCATCGGTGGCGGTGAAAAGGCCATCGAGAAACAGCACGCGCAAGGCAAATACACCGCACGCGAACGCATCAACATGCTCCTCGACGAGGGCAGTTTTGAAGAATTCGACATGTTCGTCACCCACCGTTGCCACAACTTCGGCATGGACAGCAAGAGCTATCTGGGCGACGGCGTCGTCACCGGTTACGGTACCATCGCAGGCCGTCTGGTTTACGTTTTCGCACAGGACTTCACCGTGATCGGCGGTTCTCTCTCCGAGACCCTCGCCATGAAGATCTGCAAGGTGATGGACATGGCTATGCGCAACGGCGCGCCGATCATCGGTCTGAACGACTCCGGCGGAGCCCGCATCCAGGAAGGCGTCAACGCCCTCGCAGGCTATGCTGAAATCTTCCAGCGCAATATCCTCGCTTCCGGTGTCGTGCCGCAGATCTCCGCGATCCTCGGTCCCTGCGCCGGCGGTGCCGTTTACTCCCCCGCCCTCACCGACTTCACCATCATGGTGGAAGGCACGAGCTACATGTTCCTCACCGGTCCGGCCGTCGTGAAGCAGGTGCTCGGTGAAGAGGTCACCCAGGAGCAGCTCGGCGGTGCATCCGTGCACGCTTCCAAGAGCGGCGTGGCACACTTCTGCGCAGCCAACGAAGAAGAGGCCATCGCTACGATCCGCGACCTGATGAGCTACCTCCCGCAGAACAACATGGAAGAGCCGAACTTCCTCCCTACCAACGACCCGGTGGACCGTTGCGAAGATTCCCTCAACGAAATCATTCCGGACAGCCCGAACGCTCCGTACGACATGTACGAGGTGATCCGCGACATCGTCGATGACGGCAAGTTCCTCGAGGTCCACAAGGACTACGCAAAGAACATCATCGTCGGTTTCGGCCGTTTCGGCGGCACTGCAGTGGGTATCGTGGCCAACCAGCCGAAGGTGCTCGCCGGTGTGCTTGACATCAACTCCAGCCGCAAGGGCGCCCGTTTCGTCCGTTTCTGCGACGCCTTCAACATCCCCATCGTCACCCTCGTGGACGTGCCGGGCTTCCTCCCGGGCACCCAGCAGGAGTACGGTGCAGTGATTCTCCACGGTGCGAAACTGCTCTACGCTTACGGCGAGGCTACCGTTCCCAAGGTAACCGTCTCCCTCCGCAAGTCCTACGGCGGAAGCCACATCGTGATGAGCTGCAAGCAGCTCCGTGGTGACATCAACTATGCTTGGCCTACCGCCAACATCGCTGTGATGGGCGCTGACGGCGCTGTTTCCGTCCTCTACGCCAAGGATATCAAGGCTGTGGAAGATCCGGAAGAGAAAGCAAAACTCGCAGAGGCCAAGAAGAAAGAGTACAACGACCTCTTCTGCAACCCGTACAACGCTGCGAAGTATGGCTATATCGACGACGTGATCGAGCCGCGTAACACCCGTTTCCGCATCATCCGCGCCCTCGAGCAGCTGAGCAACAAGAAACTTGTCAACCCGGCCAAGAAGCACGACAACCTCCCGCTCTAACCGTTAACCGAAACCTCAAAATGAAACGCATCAAACTCCTTTTGACGGTTGTCGCCCTGACGGTCTCCGCGACGGTGTTTGCGCAGAGCCAGGGCCAGATGCGCCTGAACGAGTACCTGGTGATCAACGTCTCTGATTTCCAGGATGATTTCGGTCAGCACAGCGCCTGGTTCGAGCTCTTCAACGCTTCCTACGGCACGGTGGATATCGGCGGATGCTTCCTGTCCGACGATCCCGACAACCTCAAGAAATACCAGATTCCCGGCGGCGACATCCTCACGCAGATCAAGCCGCGCCAGCACGTCCTCTTCTGGGCTGACAATCAGCCTTTCAGAGGCACGTTCCACGTTAATTTCGATTTGGAAAACGCCAAAGAGATCATCTTTACCAAAGGTGACGGCAAGTCGATCGTAGACCGCATTCCGGTCCACCACGAACTGGGCGAGAACGTCTCGTTCGGTCGTCTGGAGGACGGTATCGGCTCCATCAGCGGTGACGGCGACGGTTGGGCAGTTCTCGAGCGCACCTCGCCGAGCACCAACAACTCCCTCATCGACAAGGCAGCCAAGCCCGACAAGATGAAGGCGATCGACCCGCACGGCTGGATCCTCGCCCTGACGGCCATGTCCGTCGTCTTCACGGCGCTGATCATCCTCTACCTCCTCTTCAAGCTCATCGGTATCCTCAACATCCGCGCGGGCAAGAAGAAGTCGGCTGCCGCACAGGCTACCACCGTGGAGAAATCCTCCTACGGAGAAGTGCCTGCGGAAACCTACGCCGCCATCGCCACCGCCCTCCACCTCTATCTTGTAGCGGAAGAGGCACACGACGATGAGAGTTTCGTGGTCACGCTGAACCCGGTCGACCGGACCTACACCCCATGGAGCACGCATATCCAGGGCTTCCGCCAGACCCCTACCGTCATCAAAAAGAAGTAACTCCAAACGAATCAACGAATTATGAAAGAATATAAACTCAAAATCAACGGCAACGATTACAATGTCGCCATCGACGAGGTCGTTGAAAACACCGCCAAGGTAGAGGTCAACGGAACTCCCTTCACCGTCGAGTTCGACCAGCCTGTCGCAGTCAAGAAGAAACCCGCCGTCGTCATCAACACCGGCCGTCCCACCACGCCGGCTGCCCAGACCGTCCAGGTCAGCAAACCCGCTGCTGCCGGCCCTGCAGGCGGCACCAAGGTCAATGCCCCGCTCCCGGGTGTCGTCCTCTCCCTCAACGCGAAGGAAGGCGACGCTGTCAAGAAGGGCCAGTGCATCCTGATCCTCGAGGCCATGAAGATGGAAAACAGCATCGAAGCGCCGTGCGACGGTACCCTCAAGCAGTTTATGGTCCAGAAAGGCGACTCCGTTCTCGAAGGCGCACCGCTGGCAGTTATCGAATAGGACGTTATGGAAAATATTCTCTCCAACCTCCAACAGTTCTGGCAGTTTACCGGCTTTGCAAACTGCAATGGCCAGTATCTGATCATGATCTTCTTCGGCCTGCTTTTCCTGTACCTCGGTATCAAGAAAGAGTGGGAGCCGATGCTCCTGGTCCCGATCGGATTCGGTATCCTTATCGGCAACATTCCGTTGTTCCAGGGGTTGAAGGTCAGCGTCTATGAAGAGGGTTCCGTGCTCAACATCCTCTACCAGGGTGTGAAGCAGGGTTTCTACCCGCCTCTGATCTTCCTCGGCATCGGTGCGATGACCGACTTCTCCGCCCTGATTTCGAACCCGAAGCTGCTCCTGATCGGTGCAGCCGCCCAGTTCGGTATCTTCGGTGCATACGCCATTTCCCTGGCCTTCGGATTCGATCCGGCACAGGCAGGTGCGATCGGTATTATCGGT
>JAEEGH010024128.1_pt1 | contig 12302 bp, 11 predicted proteins | sample 9134181 | NCBI WGS metagenome assembly JAEEGH01 (sample SAMN16246544, study PRJNA631951) | gut metagenome | biome: gut microbiome; feature: rumen; material: DP-attached | host: Bos | place: Iran: Karaj | collected 2018-10
TCTAAAAGGCGATATTTGATGCAACCTCTCCTGTTCAGGGGGGAGGATGCAAGAAAAGCGAGAAAATTTTCATCGGGCGGTTTGCAAAAACGGAAAACAGGTGTAAAGTAATAGCGTTTTCACAATGAAGACGCCAGCATAGCTCAGCGGTAGAGCAGCGCATTCGTAATGCGCAGGTCAAGGGTTCAAATCCCTTCGCTGGCTCCATCATAGCCGTCCGCCGTTTGGCGGACGGTTTTTTTGTGTATGGCGAATGTTCACGCGTGGAGGCGACTTTCCATGAACCACCATTCATGTCATCTGCAATGCCTTGCCTTGCTGATTGTAGCGATAATCTGTCCGTCGATTTCGGATGGCCAGTATATCGAAGAGCATCGCATCCATCCGGTCACCGCCCGTTGGTTTGGAAAAGCAAAGCCTGTGCAGGATGAGAACGGCGAGATGGTCGGATCATGGGAGACGCCGTCGGGCATCCGTGAAATCTTCGGTATCCGTTTGACAGACGACGATCCGCCTTGTTCGTCTTTCGACACTGTTTCCTTCGACTACCGTCTGTCCAATCCGGCGGCATGGTTCGGCCTGCGGATAAACGATTATCCATTGGTAGACGGATATGACGCCATCTGGTATCTTCGTAATATTCCGGATGACAAATGGCACCGCTATACAGGAAATGTCCAGAAGCCTACCAATGTCTGGGGTGAGAAATTGACGGATCGGCGGCTCCTCTGCTGGCGCGTCCATAGCACAAAAGACCGCCCGACGACCGTATGGGTGCGCAATATCGTGCTTCGGCGTTTCAAGATTCTGATGGCTGTCCAATTACGGAAATTGAAATGGATTGCCGCGGATGTCGTGGAGATTCCCGTCGAATTGACCAGCCGATTGCCGCAACCATTTGTCGGAGAACTCTCTCTGGCGGGCGATGGTTTGGAATTATCCGGGCCAACGGCCGTTCGTCTGGCGGAAAATGAAACGGCTACCGTCAATGCGCGCGTGAAGATTCGCCAGCCGTTGCCCAAACCGTTCACACCGCTTGACATTCGATTCAATTTGATGGACGGCGATGGCCATTTGGCCAGTTTTGCGGAAATCGAAACCCGTATGACACACGGCCATGTTGATGGACCGTCGTTGGTTTTCACACGGAAGTCGTTGGAAGACATCCGGAAAAAGCTGGCGGATGACGCCGTGACGGGCGGTTGGTGGCGTGGCCGTTTTCTGCCGTTGGTTGATTCGTATCTTCCTCAGACGCTTGATATTCCGACACGGGGGAGCCAATGGCCATGCCATTATATCTGTCGCAAATGCGGCGGCGCCTTGAAGATGAAGACCGCCACGGAACATGTCTGCACACGCTGCGGAACCGTCCATTCGGGCTGGCCCTATGATGACTGCCCGTTGTACCAACAACATATGAAATATGCGGAAATGGCTGAATACCTTGGCATTGCGTATGGAATCACAAGAGAGGAAGCCTATGCCCGGAAGGCAACGGACATCCTGCTGAAATACGCCGAACTCTATCCTTCCTATAAATTCCATGACAATTATGACAAGCCCGTCATCGGCGGCGGTTACGCCTTTTCGGAAGCCCTGCATGAAGCCATCTGGCATATCAAGCTGACACGCGCTTTTGACTGTGTCAGGGAGATTTTGAACGATTCGGAGCGTGATGAAATCGCCGAAAAGCTGCTGTTGCGTTTTGCGGAATACGTCCGCACTGTCAACCACGGCATCCACAACCATGAATGCTGGCATCTGGCGGCGGCGGGAATGGTCGGCCTGGCGTTGGAAATCCCTGAATACGTGCATGATGCCATATATGGGCGGACTGGCCTGCTGGAACAGATACGGCAGGGCGTGAGCGACGACGGCCCATGGTTCGAAGGCACATGGAACTATCATTTCTTCACATTGCAGGCGTTGGAGCCGTTTACTCTCGCCGCCTTGAACAACGGCATTGATGTCCGTTCGGAACGCTACAAATCCATGTACGACGCGCCGTTCCGACAGCTGACACCGACGTTTGAACTGCCTGCGTTCCATGACTCCCATCGTGTCCAGTTCACGCCAGCCGCATACGGCAAGACGTATGAAACCGCCGCCACGCTTTGGCCGTCGCCTCTTTATGACTGGTGGCTTGCCCAGTCCCCACGGCGGAATCTCGCCGCCATTCTGTGGGGACGCTCTATCCAAGTCGGCGACAAGGTGTTGCCGTCATTTGAATCCATGCTCCAGCCATCGGCCGGATACGGTGTTCTCAGAAGCGTTTCAACGGACATGCCACGGCAGATGATTCCACAGAATTATCTTGCGATCGACTTCGGGCCGCATGGCGGCTGGCATGGCCATCAGGACAAGTTGAACATCGTGCTGTGGTTGCGGAATGTGATGTTCGCGGAGGATTCCGGCTGCGCGTCCTACGCCGATCCGCGGGACAAAGGATGGTTCAAGGCGACCATCAGCCACAACACCGTCATGCTGGACGGCAAAAGCCAGGCGGCCGCGACAGGCCGTTGCCTTGCGTTTGCGACTGGTGGCAATGCATGTATCATATCATGCGATGCAGGAAATGTTTATGATGACGCAACGCTTCAACGCCATGTCGCGTTGATTGACGATATTGTCTTGGACATGTTCACGGTTCGTTCCACACGTCAACGTGACATCGCGTGGCTGTTTCATTCCCGTGATGACCATGCCGCATTGCCCGGCCAAGCTTGCGGCGCACCGAGCCTTGAAGGCGCGGAATGGGGCGAAGACTGGCATGAAGAATCTAACAATGGTCGATGGAATGCATCATGGGAACAGAATGAATTGACATTGAGGCTATTGCAACAGTCGATTCCCGGCAAGATCCTTTCCTGCCGCGGGATGACGACGCCGCAATCTGCAAGGCATTATCTCCGCGTCAATCAAATTCGGGCGGATAGGGCGCTGTTCGCAAGCGTCCTCACGGCATCCACGAAAGATCGTGAGCCGGAAATGCAAGTCGTTTCATCTGAACTTCTTGAAGATGGCTCATGCCGCATGGAGATCGTTGTGGACAATCGTCGGTTGGCCTTTTTCGCCAGTCCTGCCGGAAAAATCGCCAACAGTCTTCTGAAAACGGATGCAAAGGCGGCGTTGGTTGAAATCGGACGTCCGGAAACTGTACTGATCGCCGAATGATGATGTCCATTCCGTCATGTCCAAGATGAAAACGGAAGCTTGTCTTTCATTGACAGATGCATATCGCATGATACATTAAACGATATGTGCTTATGGTTTTATCTTCACAAAGGATGCACGATGCTGAACACGTTATTCTCAAAAACACGTCGAATGATCGCCCTTGCGGGCATTGGCCTGTTCGCCGCGAACTGCCTGATGGCGGATGTGCTGCCGTTTCCGACACGCAAGCGTCCACGGCCGATTCCCATGAAGGCCAATCCGTCGTCACAGCAGCCTGTCAGGCCGTATATCCATCACATGGATCCGTCGGGACAAAAAAAGGATCCGGAGCCGATGACGGCGACGATGTACGGTCGCTTGATTTATTTGGGTGCCAACGCGACCGCTGACGCGAATTATGCGTTATACCGTAAAGACGGTGAAAAAATGATTCCCGTGTGTTTTTTCATGTGGGAAGGAAGAGGCTTGGAAAAATATTTGGATCATGATGTGAAAATCACAGGCTTCGTCAAGGAGAAGAAAGGCTGGACATGCCCGTTGCTGATTTTCGAATATCTGGAAAATGTCGAATTCTTGCATACGGAAGAGTCGAAGCCCCAACCGCCTGCGCCCGTTTTCACACCGGTGGAGCCGCAGCCTGTTCAGCCGCCGAAACCGGAAGCCGTGAAGCCGTTGCCGCCTCCGCAGCCTGCCAAACCGTTGCCGCCTCCAGCAGCCGCCCAGCCGCAACCGACGTTCATTCCGGCATCTCCGCAGCCTGCCCAGCCGTTGCCGCCTCCGCAGCCTGCCAAGCCGTTGCCGCCTCCAGCAACTGCCCAGCCGCAACCGACGTTCGTTCCGCCGTCGAAACCTGTTAAGGTCCAGCCGCAGCCAGTGGTCGTCCCGCCGCCGTTCCCGAATCCTGTTCCGAAACGGCAGCCGCAGCCAGTGGTCGTCCCGCCGCCGTTCCCGAATCCTTCGTCCGCCAAGCCGTTGCCGCCGCCTGAGCCAATCATGCCGCCGCCAGCGACCGTAGAGCCGCCGTTGCCGCCGCCAGCGACCGTCGAACCGCTGTTGCCGCCAACGGAACCAGTGAAGCCTTTGCCGCCTCCGCCAGCGACCGTCGAGCCGTTGTTGCCGCCGTCTGAACCTGTGAAACCGTTGCCGCAGCCGCCTGCGGCGCCCGTCGAACCGCAGTTGCCGCCAGAGGTTATCAAGCCGCAGCCGAAGCCTGCGACTCTCGAATTGCTGTTGCCTCCGACTGAGGCTGTCAAGCCGCAGCCGAAGCCTGCGACGATCGAACCGCTGTTGCCGCCGCCTGAACCTGCGAAGCCATTGCCGCCTCCGGAGACCATTGAAATGTTGCCTCCGCCTGATGCTGGCAAGACGTTTACTCCAAGGAAAGCGAAGCCTTTCAGGCCGCTTCCGCCTGCGAAGCAATTCCATCGCTGATTTTTGACGTAACGGCCCGGATGCGAGTCATCCGGGCCGTTTTCTTTTTTGTCCATTTTGCTTGATTTTTGGCATTTTTCCGCTAAAATTTAGCATATGTCATGAAAGTGGGGGATAATATTGTCCATGCCTTGAATGAGAGGATTTTGGGGCATGCGCATGCAACGCATGCCATGCGGAGGTAATCATAAAAATGGAAGGAGGTTCTCATGAAGACGATGAAACGGAACAATTGTCTTATGTCGCTGGCGGCATGTTTTCTGATGCTGGCGACGAATGTTGCAATGGCGGATATCATTGGAAGGTATCATCATCCGAGGCATCCACGACCGTGGCGGAATTCTTTCCGGCTGTTGCTGACCATCGTGAAGGATTCTTGCAAACCGCTCCGGCCGAATCCGAATAAGTCAAAGCTACCCAGACCGATGGCCCCGAAGGGGGAAATTCCGGAAGAGCAAATTCATTTGCACGTGTTACAGCTGAATGATGAATGGCGCAGGAAACGCTATCGCTTTCCGTCCATGACGCGTCTGGAGTGGTTGAAGCGACGCTTGTTGCAGATTTTCGGAAAGAAGTTATTGTATAAATTTTTCAAAGAAAGATAAGATTGTTTCAATTTGAAGACCGATTGCGAGACAAAACGATGCTGATTTTCGCCATGATATTCCATTTCCTTGTCGATGCGCTGTGCGGATCGACGATGTTGGGATGCGTCGTGGCGGATCTTCCTGAAAACGCATTTGAATTGGTCATGCTCTACAACTCACTGGCCTTTGCGACGCAGATACTTACTGGATGGCTGGCGGACAGGGTGAAGCATGACCGCTGGCTATGGGTGTTTTCCATTGTCATTGTGTGTATTGGTGCGACTGGTGCGTTGCGCATTCCATGGTTGGCGACCGTTTTGCTGGGGCTTGGAAACAGTCTGTTTCATGTCTCGGCAGGACGGGAAGTCATTCGCCATTATGCACATAGAGGGAAGGGGAGGGCATGCGAACTCGGCCTTTTCGTCGCGCCTGGAGCATTGGGCATCGGGCTGGGCTGCATGTTTCCAGAGAAGCTTTATGTTGTTTCGTTGGGCAGTATGGCTCTTTTGTTTTTGGTGTTTGTCTGGATTTGGCCTACCGAAACGACTGAGACGGATGCCGTTGAAAAAACAGAATCCGTTGATATCCAATGTCTTCTTGCGGCTATCGTGATGACGTTCTGCGTCTTCTGTAGGGCGGCGTCTGGATTCTGTACGGAAGCACCATGGAAGGCGTCCATAACTCTGTCTGTCCTGTGTTTTGTGTTGGTTATGGGCGGCAAGAAGGCGGGAGGATTCGTTGGCGACCGTTTCGGCCATTGGTTGACGGGAATCGCGGCGTTGGCGGTATCGTGGGCGCTGTTTGCGTTCGGCGGCAGCAACGTTGTCATTGGACTGTCCGCACAGTTCATCGCCAATCTGATGATGGCCATTACATTGTATATATTAGTTCGCTTGTATCCATCGTCGCCTGGACTGATGTTCGGGCTTGCGGCGGCTGTTCTGTTTCCAGGCTGGTTGATGCAATTCCTTCCAAATCATGGACTTGTTTTCAATATCGCCTATCTTTTGGCCGCCATCAGTTTCGGTGTCGCATGGTGGCTGTGCCGGAGGGCGAGGAGGAACGTATGTATATAACGATGGTCATTATCGCGAGTGCGTTGGTGACGATTTTCGTGGAAACGGCGATTTTCATGATGTCGCGTGAATACCGCAATCGCCGTTTCGTGTTGGCGTCCGTCATTGTCAATGCAACGACAAATATCATTCTGAACGTTTGCTTCTTGTTGTCCGGCAAGGAGTTCGAACTGATATCGTTTCCTGTTCTTCTTGCTGAAGCCATCGTCTTTATTACGGAATTCATTGCATACGGCCTATGGTTTCGTTTCACATGGAAACTGATGGCTTTTGTCTTTCTGGCCAATCTTGTCACATATTCTATGAGTTTTCTTTTTTGAGTGAATATTGTTTGACAATCAATTTTTGATGAATAAATTAAAAATGTCGTTTAAAACTATTGAAGAATCAAAAAAGGTCGGAAAAATATGAAAAAGTCATTCAGATTCCTAATCCGTCATTGGAAAGCCATTGTCGGAATCATCTTCCTTCTTGGATGTTCCGGCTGCATCACGACGGCGGTCGTCATCCATAAGAAACTGAAAAACGCCGATTATCTGGAAGACTGGAAAAAAAGCGACGGCACCGTCATCACCGACATCGTCTATGACGAACAGAAAAACTTGACGTATGACCTGTATCTGCCTGCCAAGGCGGAAAAGGACAAGCCTGTCGGCGCGATGCTGTTCATCCATGGTGGTGGATGGAATGCGGGAAAGAAAAGCGACATGGCGTTCGCCTGCAAGCGTTTTGCAAAACAAGGCTATGTGACGGCGACAATGCAGTACACTCTGGTCAAAAAAGGAGAGAAGACGACATTCATCGATATGCTGGATGACATTGGCAAGTGCTTGGAACACATGCGTTTGAAATCGGCGGATGAGCATCATCCCATCAAGGCAGTTGCCTTGTCGGGCATATCGGCTGGCGGTCATCTGGCGATGCTGTATGCCTATTCGCGTGCGAAGACGTCGCCGATTCCGATTGCATTCGTCTTCCAGCAGGTCGGTCCGTCCTGTTTTGAAAAAGGCATGTGGACGAACCATCCGGAATGGGACTATGCTTTGGCAATGGCAGGTTCAGGCATCGCCATGAACAAGGAGGATTACGAAAGCGGCAAAATGGCGGATGTGGTGAAATCCATTTCTCCCGCGCTGTGGATTGATGAAAACACGGTTCCGACCATTGCCGCATACGGCGGAAAGGACTGGCTGGTTCCATCCACCCATGCGGAAAAAGTTCGCAAAGCCCTTGAGACGCATCATGTTCCGCATGTCTTCATCGTTTATCCTAATTCGGGGCACATGCTCTGCGATGATCCGGATTGCGCGAAACAATACCGCAAGGCGATTCTGGAATTCTGTCGGAAATATTTTGATTCAGAGGGCGAATAGACTGTGGCTTATTGGTCTGCGTTCAGAAAATCCGCTATTTCCTTCCAGAAATCATCGCCTAGGCGATTGAACAGATCATTGTGGTCGGCTTCAGGGAGCAGAACAAGTTTCTTGCGGCCTTGCGCCTTCTTGTAGAGCAACTTGCTGTTGCGGACAGGAATGATGCTGTCCTTTTCGCCATGGAAGATCAAGGCTGGCGTCTGGCTTTTCGCTAAGAGTTTATAGTTCAGGAATTTGTCGCCTGGCAACGAAAACGGCAGAACAACATGCACGGCTGACGCGAACGGCGCGCAAAGGACTAGCGCCCTGACGGGATGATTTGCGGCCAAATGGCAACTAGGACCGCTGCCAACCGAATAGCCGATGGCCACAATATCTTCTGGCTTGACATTCTTTTCTTTTACAAGAAAGTCGTATGCGGCTTCGACGTCATGGCAGGATTGTTTGGACGACGCTTTGCCTGTGGATGCGCCATAGCCTGCGTAATCGTATGCCAGAATACCGTAGCCATGCATCTGGAAGTTCTTGCAAAACAACTTTATATCAGTGATTCTCTGGTAATTTCCATGACTGAATAGCACGACGGGCATGCCTTCCTTTCCTTCCAACCATAAGGCATCCAGTGTTTCGCCGTTGGAGGACAATTGGCAGTTGCCTGTTGGCGGTGTGGGCGGCGGCGTCGGAAACAGTTGCTTTTCAATGGTTGCGCAGGAAATGAACATGGCTAGAAAAGGTAGAATAAGAATGTAAAAAAGGCAACGGTATTGCCATTTGGAGAGAAATGAAGGGAGTTTCATGAAATACTCCTAAATCATGCTAATGCAATATTGATCACAACGGAAATATAAGAGTCACAGTGCTTTCCGTGGCTTCGGGAGCGGTGATGATCGTCCGATAAAGCATGTCGCCCCAATTGCTTTGCAACCAGGCGTCGTTGATTGGGAACGGCTCCGTCATCTTCGGAAGTGCGCAGTTGAACGATGGTTCTGGCATTTCATGGAGCAATGTCATGGTCGGTTTCAATGGGGCGGATGCTTTCCATTCATCATGAACGTTTAAGATATGACCATCGTAAGTCAATGTCCGATAGTAGGATAGTAGACCAAGAGCAGCAGGATAGCAACCATTGATTTCCACACGGCAGGTGAAGGCGTTTTCATCGCCATCGACTTCAAACAGACTGGCGTGGCCGTCTCCCGCTTCTTGCGGAATGCCGTTGAAGACGAGCGGATTGTGGCTCAGGCCGCTCTGCGGATAGTTGTCGTAGCGATGCTTGGAGAACGTTGTCTTGTCATAAATCGCCGAACCGAGATCGAGAACGGTGAAACGACCATTCTTTGCGATGACGAACTGGCCGACGTCGTTATGGTTGTGGGATTCATGGTTATGGCCGCCTTTGATCGCGATGAAAAGGCCGTTGCGTTTCATAAATAGTTGCTGTGTCTTGGGATAGACTTTGAAAGACCGTTGCGGTAACGACAAGTCCGGACGGCGTTTTGTGAACAAATCGAATAACGGTGGGATGATGGCGGAATGCGGCTTCGGAAAAATCGTCGTGCAATCGTCGAGCATGTCCGCCAAGGCGATGCCTTGCGGCACGCCTGCGCGTTCGGACATGGCGCGAAGCAAGCCTGTGTTGAGCGTATGACGGCCGCCATTGTCCGCAAAGCGAACGTTTCTGTTCTTATCAACCCACGCATCGACGATGTAAGTGCACATGTTCTTGAATTTCACATCGTTGAAGCAGGAGACGGCGCCGTCGGACGCACGATAAAGCCCTTCCATGAAGAGGAAGAATTTCGGCGGCGAGAGATTCCAGTAGCCTGGCCCTTCATCGCAGCAACCGTCTTCCTGATAGGCGTCGTAGTAATGATCGACGGATGGCATGAGAAGCCGCACATATGCGTCGAAGCGCGACGGATCGTCCGCGAAAACCGTGTTGGCGGCCCAAAGCAGATTGGAGCAGATCCACGGCGTCCAGTTGTTCGTGCCATGGCTCCAGCCATAGCGGGACAGATTGGATTCCGTCGGAACAATCACGCGCCGAATCACTTCCAACTTGATCCGCTTGACGAGACTCGGGGAGACAGCCGCCAAATCGTCGGACATGATTTCCAAAATCATCGCCATAAAGACGCCTGTTTCAGCGGCGAAGAGATCGACGATTTCATACTCAATCGACGGCAGCGGATCTCGTACAGCAGTTTTCTCGCCTCCGATATGAGTGTGCGCAGGAACGCACCACGTTGGCTCACCAATGATCGCCCAGATATAGTCGATGATCTTATCGCGAAAACGTCCTTTGTATTCAAGTCCTTCCGCCAGAACAAGAGACGACAAGTTGATGCGTCGCGCGAAATAATCCGCTTCGTAGCGCGAACGGTTGCCGTTGCGGACATATTCCATGAACTGCGACGCTGTCAGCTGCGGAATAGGCAACGGCAGGACTTCCTCCGCCTTCGACAGAATGGCGGAAACCAGCGGACGCTTTTCTTCGGAAGAAGAAAAAGCGTCCCAACTGTCTCGTTCAGAAGTCTTTGGAAATGCTTTGAATGGATGGAACATAACGAAGTATGGTTTCTTTTCCCTTTGTGTTTTGTGAAATGCAAATTCTTACAATAATATCTTGCAAGACAAGGCTTTTTCAAGGGACGAAAGGGACAAAAGGGGCGAAAGGTCTGTTTATCCCTTATGCCCCTTATAAACAAAAACTCCCGCGGCTTTTTCATGGCTGCAGGAGCGGAAAAGTATGGTACCCGGGGCGGGAATTGAACCCGCGACCAATGGTTTAGGAAACCACTGCTCTATCCACTGAGCTACCCAGGCGACAACAAACTTAATATAGAGGAAAAAGCGTTTTTTACAACTTGCAGGCATCTTGGAAGCCATTTTTTCCGTGAAGGCTTACAGGATGCTTCATTTGAACTGGAGGCTTGATTGGTTATATTTCTGTTAAAACAAATTGTTTTCGAAGGAGAAAGATAAGGTTACACGATGGGGCATCAACGGCGGGACGCCGTCGTTACAACTCAAAGGAAATCACCATGTTCATCGACAGCCATGCCCATGCATTCAGACGTCCTGTACCGTTTGTCGTCAAATTCTGCACCGTCGATGAATTGCTGAAACGATATGACGACGCGGAAATCGAAAAGGGCATTCTCATGCCAGTCGTCAATCCGGAAGTCTATCTGCCGCAGGCAAATGAAGATATTCTGGACATGGTTGCCGCGCATCCCGACCGTTTGGCGGCATTTTGCAACATCGATCCGCGGGCGATTTCCAATTCGCCGCAAGCTCCGTTGGACAAGATTTTACAATATTATAAAGATTTGGGATGCAAAGGGATCGGCGAAATCATGCCCAATCTGCCGATGCTGGATCCCATGGTGCAGAATCTCTTCGCCTGCGCGGAAAAGGTTGGACTGCCTGTCACGACGGACGGCTCCATGATTGTCGGCGGTGATTTTGGGCTCCAAGACGAGCCTGGCCTGCCGCAGTTGGAATACACGTTGGCGCGTTTCCCAAACTTGAAATACATCGCGCATGGACCGATTTTCTGGGGGGAACTCGGTGGTTTCAAAACGCCTGCGCAACGCAAGCCCGTCATGAAAGCCAATGGTGGCCAGACGCATTATTTTGCTCCAGAAGGTCCTCTGTCTGGAGAATGCGTCATCCATTCGTTGTTCAGACGTTTTCCGAATCTCATGGCGGAACTATCTGACGCGTATATGGTTCTGAATTGCGACCATGCATACGCGGCGCGTTTTCTGACGGAATTTCAGGACCGCCTGTTCTTCGGGACGGATATCTGCGGCTTCGGCCATCGTTTCACGATGATGGAATTGTTGCTGAAACTCCGCGATGACGGCAGTCTTCCGGAAGACGCCTTCCGGAAGATCGCGCATGATAATGCTTGCAAATACTTTAGCTTAAATTGAAGGGACTAAAAGGACATAAGGGACGAAAGCGACAAAAGGGACGAAAGGGCAGGGCTTACAAGATATATAGTTAAGCCATGAGCCATAAGCCATAAGCACTCCACCGACGATGGAGTTACTTGAACCACGATTCATCTATTTCTCTTCCAAGAAGATAGAACTTCTTGTCGGGGAACCAGAGGATGCCTTTGCCGTCGATAATCGTATAACTTGTGTAGAAGGAATTGCCGCCTTTGCGTGGTGCGAAGAGTTTCGGTTCTGCGAACTGAATAGGCTGTTCTGCATCTGGATCAAAGTGGCCTGCAATGAGATACAACGGGCCGCGCGGCTGATAGGCGTTGGGCAATGACGGATCAAATGTGTTGTGAACTAAAGCGAAATACATGCCGCTGGCGGCTTCACAACCTTTCCAGTCGTAAAGCGGGCAGGGAGAGCGTGGATGCTTGTATGGATTTCCGTGACGGTCTTTTAGTTGCTTCGTCGGCTCCCATGTGACACCGCCGTCGCGGCTTTGCGACCATAGCGGCGAACCGCAGCTGCTGCGCATCATGGCGAAAAGCCTGCCATCAGGCAACTTAACGATGGCAGCTTCTTCAGCGGCTGGTTCGTAGTCGTTGAGCTTCGGGGCGGTCAACGCGGCGCGATTCGTCGAAAAGTGCGATAGATGGATCTTTTCGACAGGCGGATCGTCGTCGATGTTGTCATATTGCAGGAAGT
>JAEEGH010024129.1_pt1 | contig 12302 bp, 14 predicted proteins | sample 9134181 | NCBI WGS metagenome assembly JAEEGH01 (sample SAMN16246544, study PRJNA631951) | gut metagenome | biome: gut microbiome; feature: rumen; material: DP-attached | host: Bos | place: Iran: Karaj | collected 2018-10
AAAAGCCTTGTGGTGATCCATCTCAACACCATTGCCGAGGTAATAGGCGTTGGCCACATTGACCTGTGACTGCATGTCACCCTTGTCAGCGGCCTTCATGTACCATTCAAATGCCAATACAGGGTCTGGTTCCACACCTTTGCCGTGATAGTAACACTCGCCAACGTTGAAGCAACCATAGACATCATCAAGCTGAGCTGCTTTCATATACCAGTCGAAGGCCATCTCCAGATTGACCTTCACACCAGTACCACGCTCATAGCAGACACCGAGGTTATTCATCGCCTTGGTATCTCCCGCATAAGCCTTTTCGCGGTAATCGTCTGCTTTGTTTCGCTCTTTTGGCATGGTTACAACTCCTGATATTTGTTGATTGTTTGCTCCAACTCTTCCAAGTTAATGAACTGAGAGGCACGGTAGATTTCCTTCCCTTCCATAAGCAACAATACAGTCGGCCCTGAATAAACCAGGAATCGCCCGGCAATCAACGGCTCTTCACGAATATCTGTGTAGAAAGAACAAAGTGACGTGTAATTGTCTGCAAGACGCTCCACTTTATCAAGCATGACATTGCAGACTCCACAATCTGGAGCCTTGATGTAGAAGAGACACATACGGTTGTCCTTCAGTGTCTGCTCAATATCCTGTATGTTTGTCAGATGCTCCATCGACCTTAATCTATAATATAGAATCCTGCTTCTGAAGGATGGTCGAGTACCATACTCTTGGGATTCTCCTTGGTCAGCAGCCATGTCATCCAAATGTCGCCAGCAGCTGCAGCTATGAAGAAGATTCCCCATGCCAGCATGGGCAGACTACCAATGAAGAGGGCAACGATGGCAGGGATGACACCCAAGATGATACAGGGCATCATGGCTCCCATCATGTAACCTGGGATATGCATTGGCTCGTCGCAGTGGCAATAGGGAGTCAGCAACTTCCACATCACACCGATACTGATGCTCTTCCAGCCGCTCTTGGCATAAGAGGCCCACGTCAGACCGTGAATCAGTTCATGAACGACGATGCCTACAAACATGAGGATGAATGCAGTGCCCCAGTTGCCTATGCCTCCGAGGAGTTCACCAATAGGCTTCTTACCTGCCCATATCCAGAAGAACGGCACAAGGAACACGATAGCTGCCACCACCATGATGGCTACAGCGAATATGTTTGCCTTTACAATATCGATGGCCACCTTGCGGCCTTTTACTTCATTCTCTTCCATATCCATTTGCCAAATACACTTAAATATATCTGCAAAAGTAGCAAGAATTGCCTTAAAATCACTATATTTGCAAAAAGTTTTGGGAAATATTAGGATTTAAGATGGGTAACATTAAGATCATAAGAGGTGTTTTTGAGACCAAACTGGAGCTCGAACATGCCAGTGTTGTGGCAGGATTTCCGTCTCCGGCTGACGATTACCGGCATGAGACACTTGACTTTAACCGGGATTACATCAAGCACCCGGAGGCCTCGTTCTATGGGGATGTGAGCGGTAACTCAATGAAGGATGCAGGCATCTTCGATGGTGACAGAGTGATTATCGACAGGGCTGTAGAACCACATAACGGCTCTATCGTGCTGGCATGGTGGAATGGTGACTTCACGATGAAGTACCTCGACCTGACCCATCGGGACGAGGGCTATATAGAGCTTCGCCCTGCCAATGACGATTTCCCTGTCTTTAAGATTGACGATCCTGATAATTTCAAGGTTTGGGGAACGGTTATTCATTTGATAAGAACTTTCGAAACGGTCTGAGATATGAAGAAGATACTGTTAGTACTATTGGTTATCACTCTCCCTATGCTGATAGGATGTGAGAAAGAAGTGTTGTCAGAAGGTTACCCTGAGATGGAAGCTTTTTATACCGAGTCATGCGGACTAATGGCTGTAACAACGGATAGTGTCAAGCTGTTCTCTGCTAAGGTGGATGGATTCACGATACGAAATCCGGAATCGAAGGAGCATTCCTTGTATCCGAAAATTCAGGCAAACATTAAGTCTGCTTCATTAAGGTTAATCATTACCTGCGATACAACGTGGGATGGTGAGACGCATATTAACTTCTGAAATATGGTAGACCACATTTCTATAGATGTTACGGACGCCAAGCAGTGTGCCGTTCCAAAAGATAAGTTCCGAATCAACAAGTATAATTTCGGAACACCGTTTGAAGATTTGGTGCATACTTCTGCACCCTATCTTCACTTTCAGGTATTAAGACCTAAAGATGAAGAACAGCGAGACAAAGCCATAGCTTATTTCAATGAACATGGCAAGCTATACGCTACTTCTGTCAATTCTATGGACATATTATTATATGTTGGCTGTACGGAAAGTATCTATATAAAATCCAGCATTGCAGAAGTTGATCCAGAGGAATTCAAGTCTCTGATTGCTCAGGCATACCACTGGTTCAGATTTTACGGAAAAGAAGACCAAGACGAGAAATAGCATGTACGGAATAGCCGATTTGGACAATTGTTATGTAAGTTGTGAGAGGGTTTTCAGACCCGATCTGACGGGAGTGCCCTGCGTGGTGCTCTCGAACAATGACGGCTGCGTAGTAGCCCGTTCCAATGAGGCCAAGGCAATGGGAATCAAGGAAGGCACACCATACTTTCAATTGGAGCAGCTGTTCCCCGGAAAGAAGATCGTTGTCTTCTCTTCGAATTACGAGCTCTATGGTGAACTGACAGGCCGTGTGGTCAGCATCATCAGCAAAGAGACACCCGCTTACTTCAGATATAGTATCGACGAGTGCTTTATGTACCTCGACGGCATAGAACTTGACCACCTCCAGCAGTGGGGCGAGAACCTCCACAAACGTATCAAGCGAGAGGTGGGAATGCCCATCAGTATTGGTCTGGCTCCAAACAAGACGCTTGCCAAGATAGCCTCGAAACTGGCGAAGAAGTATGAGGTGTATAAGCACTGCTGCATGATTGACACAGACTACAAACGCGAGAAAGCACTGGAATGGTGTCCGATAGAGGATGTATGGGGAATCGGGCGTCGTTATTCCGCTAAGCTTCAGGCTCTCGGTTGCAAAACGGCTTTGGACTTTGCCAAGCACCACAAGGACTGGGTACGTTTGACATTTAACAACATCAATATCGTTCGCACTTGGCAGGAGCTCAATGGTGAGGATGTCGTACCCAATGAGGAACTCGCCAAGAAGAAAAGCATCTGTACCAGTCGGAGCTTTAACGGAATGATACCCGACCTGGAGGGCCTGCGGACTCATTTCTCAAACTATGCGGCCCGGTGTGCCGAGAAACTGCGTCAGCAAAATACTGTTGCGTCATCCATAGGCGTATTCCTTAACACCAACATGTTCAGAGAGGATCTCGCCCAGTACTGGAACTTCCAGGAGCAGCGTCTTGTTACGCCCTCCAACTCCACCATCACTATTGTCCAGGCTGCCAACGATGTTCTTCAGCGCATCTACCGTCAGGGCTACCAGTACAAGAAAGCAGGTGTCATTGTCATGGGCATCGGCCCTGACTCACCCATCCAGCAAGATCTCTTCGACATCAATGCCGAACAGTTCCAGAAGATGCGTAGGCTCGACGAGGTCGTTGACCGCATTAACAGGCTTCATGGCAGTGAGACGATAGTGTTAGGTTCTCAGCAATACACCAAACCCAACGGCAAGGGCCGCGCCGATGTTTTCGCCAATGCCATCAAGCACGACCATAAGAGTCCATGTTACACGACTCGCTGGTCAGAGATAATACACATAAAGGTATAGAACCCCGATAAATAATGGATATGCTTCATCATATAGAGATTCGAGAAGCAACCAAACCACAGGCAGCAGAAATTGCCTCGTTGATAATGATGGCAATGAGTGATGACTGCTGTCTCTATTTCTGTGGTGATGGCCATGGATTGGAAGACTTCCGCAGCATGATGACTATGCTGGTTGAACGAGAGGACTCACAATATAGCTACAGGAATACTCTGATTGCTATGGATGGAGACAAGGTCGTTGGCATTTCCGTCAGCTATGACGGTGGCAGACTGCATGAGTTGCGTCGCGCTTTCATCAATGCTGCCAAAGAATATCTCGGCAAGGATCACTCTGGCATGGATGATGAGACACAGGCTGGGGAACTCTATCTTGACTCATTGGCCGTTCTGCCAGAATATCGTCGCCAAGGAATTGCCAGCACTTTACTGTTGGCCACCAAAGAGAGGGCTAATCAATATGGGCTGCCTTGTGTTGGTCTCCTGGTTGATAAAGATAACCCTGATGGTGAAGCACTTTATTCTTCCGTCGGTTTCCGATATGTTGGAGATAACCGATGGGGAGGTCATCCTATGAAACACATGATTCTATAGATTACAAAGTCGTTCTTTCAGACGGGTGTTGCGTTTCAGCACCACCATATTGTGGATGGCGTAGGCCAAGGCTTTAGTAGTGCCAACAATGATGCAGATCTTCTTGGCACGGGTGATGCCAGTGTAAATCAGGTTACGCTGGAGCATCACGAAATGGGTCATCAGAAGTGGGATGACCACAACAGGATATTCCGAGCCTTGCGACTTGTGGATCGTGGTAGCGTAGGCCAGCGTCAGCTCGTCAAGGTCAGAGTCCTCGTAGTCCACTGTCCTGCCATCGAAAATGACGCTAAGCGAGCGGTCTTCAACATCGACACTCTCCACGGTACCTATATCTCCATTGAACACTTCTTTGTCGTAGTTGTTGCGGATTTGCATCACGCGGTCGCCACGACGATACCTGAATCCGCCTCGTGAAAGACTGTCGCCCACGGGATTGATTGCCTCCTGAAGGGCGATGTTCAGGTTCGTCGCTCCTACCACACTTCGCTGCATCGGGGCAAGTACCTGAATGTCATTGGTGCTGTAGCCGTATGCCTTGGGAATGCGGTTCTTGACAATATTGACAATATCGCGAGCTGCTTGTTCGGGGTCTTCATCCTTGACAAAGAAGAAATCGGACTGCTTGCCATTGCTGATGTCGGGAAAGATGCCCTGATTGATCTTGTGGGCATTAGTAATGATACGGCTCGACTGTGCCTGACGGAAGATGCGGGTCAATCGAATGACCGGCACTATATTGGAGTCTATGATGTCGCGGAGCACGTTTCCGGCTCCCACACTGGGCAACTGGTCGATGTCGCCGACGAGTATCAGACGCATCGAGAGCGGCACAGCCTTCAGCAGCGAGTTCATCAGGATGACATCAATCATCGATGACTCGTCCACAATCAGCACGTCACCGTCCAGCGGGTTCTCGTCGTTGCGACCATAACCTTCTGCGGGATTGAACTCCAGCAAGCGGTGGATGGTCTTGGCCTCCTTGCCTGTCGCCTCACTCATGCGCTTGGCGGCACGACCTGTCGGGGCTGCCAGCAATATCCTCTGGCCGAGGGTCTCGAACGAGGCAATGATACCCAGTGTTGTCGTTGTCTTGCCTGTGCCAGGTCCACCCGTCAACACCATCACCTTCGAGCCGATAGCCTTGCGGATGGCTGATAGCTGTACCTCGTCGTACTCTATCTGGTCACGCTTGCCCACATCCTCACTGATGGCTCCGCTGCTATCGAAGATGTTGCCCATCGGCGTTTCTATCAGTCGTCGGAGCTTATTGACCACGCCCACCTCCGCATAATAGAACGGTGGCAGAAAAATGGCTTCCTCGTCGAGCATCAAGTCCTCATTAGCAATCATGTCGTCAAGAGCCTGTGTGATGGGATCTTCCTCTGCTGAGAGCAGTTCCTTGGCAGATTTGATGAGCTGTTCACGCTCGGAATAGACGTGTCCGTCTTCCGATAGCTTGCTCAGCGTATAGAGTATTCCGCTACGGCAACGGCGAAGGTCGCTCTTCTCATAGCCCAGTTTCTCGGCGATAGAGTCGGCGGTCTTGAAACCGATGCCCCAGATGTCATCTGCCAGACAATAGGGATTGTCCTGTACCTTCTGAATGCTGTCCTTACCATATTGCTTGTATATCTTGGCGGCGTAGGTGGAGCTGACACCGTGACCCTGCAAGAACACCATGATGTCCTTCACGTCCTTCTGTTTCTCCCACGATTCCTTAATCTTGGCCACACGTCCCTTTCCGATGCCAGGCACTTCGAGCAGACGGTCGATGTCATTCTCAATAACTTCGAAGGTCTCCAGTCCGAAATGCGACACAATCTGTTTAGCGAACTTCGGGCCGATGCCTTTCACCAGTCCACTGCCCAAGTATTTCTCGATGCCGATGACAGTTGCTGGCAGTTCCTCTGTCCATGATTCAACCGCGAACTGGCGACCATAGCGCTTATCGACACGCCATGAACCTTCCACGGTCAGGACAGCACCCACCGTTACCTCATGGAATGTACCGACAAGCGTCTGCTCGTCCCTGTAGCCCTTGATAGTTGCCTGAAGGACAGAGTAGCCGTTCTCTGGATTCTGGAATGTGATGCGCTCTATGGTACACTTAATTTTCTCCACGCTTTATAATGTTTTCTCGAATTTGAAAGCAAAGGTACGAAGATTATATCATATTGTATGTACTTCGGGAAATATTTTAGAATCATTTATGAGATGAAGTCAAAGCCGACAAAAGAGTCTGGAAAGAAAACTCCTTTCCTTCCAGACCCTAAGTATCTTTTTTTTGCTTCGACGTAACATTCTTATGATGGTTCGACAAATTCATATTCGAGTATTGTTAAAGATGGTTCGAGAAACTATAAGCACCAACTATCCCCAAAGAACAATTCTATATGCAAAAGTTGCGAAAAATCTTCAATATCGTTTCAATTCGCGCAAGAAATGCACGAATATTTAATCTTTTTACGTCATTTCTATTCAAATTGGCAGAAATTTTGTACTTTTGTAGCGTATTAATTCTAAAAGCTATAATTATGAATTCAGTTCCCAATTTCTTTAAGTCAGCATTCGAGAATGCCAAGCTTTTTTCTTTTCTCGTCAGTGCTACCACAATATTTGTTACAACTTCTTTGCTTTGCTCTTGCTCTGGAAATCCTAAAGGGAACGCAACTAATGAAGATAAAAAAACTGATGCAGTAGAGCTGCAGACAAAAGGGACTGAAAAGACTGACAAGGAGATTGCAATAGAAAATATACAGAAAGCAGTATCTAGACTTTCCTATTCATTTGCGCATGGTGATTATACCGATGATGCCAAGGTGTCCATAGATAAGGATGGTTATCTAAATGTAAATCGACATTCAAAAAATTACGGTGCTACAAAGTTTCCTTTTGGCCTTGAATTAACGAGATATGTCTATATTGATGGAAATCAAATTAAATACAATCCAAAGTTAACAGCCGATTATTTTTCCCCATTTGCATTGAATGAAGTCCTTTTTGTTTTAGCTAAATATTCATTAAGAGGCGACCCAACAGTTCGTAGTCGTAAGGATATAGATATAAGCCAATACCTTTATTATCTAGTCTTTGGTAACGACGATGCGAACGAATTTGTAAAAGAGAGGGTGCAGATGCATTACGATGTTGCTTTGGAACAATTGCTTGATGAAGCAAATAATGTTTTCGAAGTTACTAATGGTGGCGCTGGTGGTAGATTCACATTTAAATTTGAGCCTACTCGTTATGACCAAGCTTATAAAATTTGTTTCTATTTTGACAACGATGGTTTCCTGGTTGTTGATACAAGTCCTTGGCGTTAGTCATGAATGAAATCACTAAACGTTGGTATTGGAAAAAGTTTACTGTCTTATCTGACGATAATTTTTTCCCGAAATTGCGACATTTTACTGAAGGCCGCGAGGACGTTTATATGTACTGCTTTGGCAGTCTGGAAAAGGATGGGAAGAAATACTATCTGCATTTGGAACTTAACAAGCACTATCCTTATCAGATTTATTACGGATGCTATTGCCCTAAACCAAATTTCACCCCCAAGGAACTGCAAACGGAGTGGGATGCTCTTTTGGAGTCTTTGCGTATAACATTCGCACAACTCTGGGGTAGTAGAAAGACAGCCGAAGACCGTCTGCATCCGTACTATTACGACGGTTTTTTCTGGCCATTTTGGATAAACGTTGAAGATGCAGAGGACATCACTGAGGCTGTGAAAGGCATCAAAGCTATCATTACTTCCCTGACCGCTGAGGGCTTCATCTTCGACCAAAACGATTTCTATGAGAAATGTAGGGCTGTAGAGGCTGAAACTTGATTCATTTGCATACGACATCCTCAGCCTCGGCTTCCTTCCCTTGCGTTTCCTACATTTTCATTAATTAGCCAAAATCTCCACTGAAGCTTGCGTTTTTGAAGCAATAATGAAATCACTCGCTAAAATGACCTTGGAAACAAATGAATAGGTCATGATGGTTTCGATTTTCCACTGCATGCTTTTCCTATTTCCCCAATTTTTTAAAGTCCTTTGACTCCAATATCTGCTTATCACAACCGTTTCCCAAGACATTGATGACGGCACGGCCAATCTCTGAAAGGGGATTTGCCTGGTTCATCAAGCGCATCAGAGGATAGAAAAGCAGATAAACTCGGTCGAGTTTTTTCACATGCAACTGCCCTTTAGAGGGCTTCATGATGGTAGGACGAAGGGCGTAGGTATGCTTGAAAGGCATAGTAAAGATGGCATTCTCTGTCTCTGCCTTAACCCTTGCCCACATCATTTTGCTGTCGGCAGTGGTTCCCGCACCACTCAGATAGACATAGGTCATCTGCTCCTTGTCAGGCAGAATCTGTGCCAGATGCAGCGGAATGTCATAAGTAACAGGGCGGTACTGCTGTTCTGACAGGCCATTTGCACTGATCCCGGCACAATAGAACATGGCATCGTAACCCTGCAGACGTTCATCACCTTCTGGCAGTTTCAGCAGGTCTTTCGTTATCAGTTCCTCCAACTTCTCATGCTTATGACCACATGGCTTGCGACTAATGCTCAACACTTTCTCAACACGCTCATCCTTCAGGCATTCCAGCAAAATGCCCTCGCCAACGAATCCTGTGGCTCCTGTCAATATTATCTTCATACTATTCCTCATGTCTCATTTCTTCTTCCAAGAACTCTGCTGCATCAGCGACGCAGTCTGGGCATTCACGCAATACAACCTTAGTTCCAACACCTTTAAGTAGTTTACATTGGGTAGCTCCATTCCGTTGCTGGAACAGAGTCATCATCTGCTTCATGCCCTTCATTGACTTTGCCTTGTCTTTGGTAAACATTCCTAATGTGATACCAGCTCCAACCAATGCACCACATGTTCCTTCCATATTACCCATGCCTGCACCGAATGAGTTGGCTATATTTCTGGCAGTATCTTCGTCTATACCTACTTTATCGGCATAAGTACAGAGTATTGCCTGGGCGCAGTTATGGGAACCACACCTTTTCTTCTCTGCTGCTAAATATTTCCTTGTTTCCATGCTAATGTGCTATGATGATATATCTTGTTTCTAAGTATTTCAGCCACGACAAGTATCTACTATTGTTATAATGTTCCCTAAGAATTTGGAAGAAGTCTTCGTATGTGATAGCATGAAATGTTTCCTTCCCTTTGTCAGTCAGCAGTTCCTCATATGATTCAATTACTCCTACATGACTGTCAGATGAATGGAAGTGGACGTTTCCTGACGGATATAATGTCAGAGAGTCAAAGTAATCGGTCATTCCTTGCTGTAGCATTGCCAAGCCAAGAATATGGTTTCTCCACAGCTGAATGTAATCAGGATTGTTGAACAGCATAGGGTCGTTATTAATGAAACAACCGCTATCACGGGTCGCAACAGAATATGCAGACTCAGGATCCTGCATCATAGTAAACTCTTTATTGCCTACGCTATAACCCTCTTCTGTGTATTTAACCTCAATACCAATGACTCCCATCTCACCACTTGATGTTTCGTATTCAACATAAACATCAAAAGCCGTCTTATCCTTAATCGTGTTGGGAGCGTATTCAATTTTCCAATTACGAATGGTCTTGATGTCTCTATGTGGAAGTATTTCCGAAAAACACTTTGCAGCAGTCACATAGTCGGTCATCATCGGAACAAATATATTCCAAGGAATATGTTCACTTCGTAGCATATTAGCCATCAAACCAAAGTCGGTTGGTATTCTACCCCTGTCCTCACAAAGTGCTTTCCCTATCTGTTCATGATACTCAGGAACAAAGTTCATCAGCCGTGCTGCATCAGAAGAGGTAAGAATAGCGATGTCGGTTTCTGTTGTACGTCGATGCTCAAATTCCTCAGCCGTCTCATTAGCACCTTGACGTGTTGAGTGGTTGCGACCCATCTTTACTTTCAGGATATTCTCTCTGAACCAAGCCTGATGATGGCGACAAGCCTTTCTGTAATCACTGTCCCCTCCGTAGTGTGCCTTTGCGGGCTGTACTTTCTTTGAGGATGCAAGATACTCTACTTTGATGTCATGTCCCACCTCTCCCAAATTGTTGATAATCCTATCAAAACTCAGTTTATCGTATTCGGAAGAGTTCGCAAGAATGAACATGATTTTGGGGCGTTCCGAGAAATTGTATTTAATGGGCGTACCTTCAAACAGTTGCAACTGTGTTTTCTGTTTAATGATACTCATTACATCTTGAAGCAAGGTCTGTCTGACATATACATTGTTGATGATGCCCTGTGACATTCTCACATGATCCTCAATGCCTGACTTACCGTCAACAGCCCCCAATCCGCATTTCACCTCTGCAAGATAGACTTCATGTTTACCTTCTTCATTAGGTTCATTGCTGACAATGAGCAGATCGATTTTCGTCTTAGCCACGCGATATTCCACAGGAATCTTTGCCTGGTCTGGTGCCCATTCCATATCAATAGCAAGAAACCTTCCTGAGAAGGAGTCGTGTTCAGACTTATACTGCTGCTGAACGATAAACTCATCATGCGACTTGTATTTCTTGCACAAAGCCTTTGCCTCTTCAAAATATTGCCTTACCTTCTCTGCATCTTGCAAATCAGAAGGTTCTCTGAGTTGCATGCTTAATGTCATGCCATCTTTCCTGTTGGTATAATAGCGAGGGTTGAGCATTGTGATACTATCAGAAGTATTTTTCCTATGAGATATTTTTAGAATCAAGTTCTTCTGACAATATATCATTACCTCATCCTTCACTCTGATTTCAAAGGCCAGCTCTTTATCAGACTTTACATACTGAATGAAGTCATAATATACGCCACCCTCCAGATACTTTGCTAAATGGTCAGATGATAGAATTCTTGCCATACTTTTACTTTATTGGATCAGTACAATACTCTCTACGCCCACATTCCTTGCAGAACTTTCCTATCCACACGTTATCAAACTGCTCGATAGCTGCTTCAACCATTTCTGGATCATTTGTCAAGATACCAGCCTCAAAGTTCCTTTTTCGTGGCGATTTCATTCCCATCCCTGCGCCAGTCAAGTTTGCAGAGCCGACGTAGGCAATGGAACCATCAATGATAATGAGCTTGAAATGAACTCTCGGACATAGCACACGCTCCATGCCATCATAGAGGATAGGATGCTTCTCGTGATCCTCTCTCCATGCTGTTCCTGGTTCTTTGGCATGAATCAGCCTGACCTCCACACTCTTTTTGAGCAATGAGGCTATCAGGGCAAGGAATGGCTTGTCATCGACATACAGGTCTTTAATATCTGCCGTTCCTATCCACACAGTCTGCTTGGCCTTACCTACCAAGGATAGAACTTCCTTGTAGTGGTTCTCATCAGCGATATACTGGATAAAACTCATGTGCGAGACTATCAATAAAGTTCCAGCATTGTTTGTAAGGTTTATTTTAATGCCTCGCGTATGGCTAATGGCTCTATAACTTCCAATTTCTCCCTATGCCATAGGAGTTGCTGGTAGAAATTGTAACACGGAACAAGCCTATATTCAAAGATACTCCATTCGGATGTGGTTTCAATTTCCTTCTGTGATTCATGTATCGGCAAAGCTCTGACATATTCTACTTGTGCTCCATAAACCCTAATTCGTATCATTTCAGGCTTTTGGTTGTCAGAATGGTTGACACCAAAACTTCCATCGAAATATTCCTCTGCTGTGATTTTGTTCGACGGATGCATCTTATTTTCTGTCAGTTTAATGTCCTCCATCCGTTCCAATGCAAATATGGAGATACCATGATGACGATTATCAGGCTCTGCAGCAAGATACCATCGTTGTTCCCAAGTTATAAGAAAATATGGAATCAACAACTGATGCTTCACTGTTTTGCGATTAAATGCGTAATATTCACACTCTATACCCTTACCCTGATCAATAGCCTCCAGTATTATTTGTACG
>JAEEGH010024130.1_pt1 | contig 12302 bp, 10 predicted proteins | sample 9134181 | NCBI WGS metagenome assembly JAEEGH01 (sample SAMN16246544, study PRJNA631951) | gut metagenome | biome: gut microbiome; feature: rumen; material: DP-attached | host: Bos | place: Iran: Karaj | collected 2018-10
TTTCTAAGTTGCGGTATCAGAAGCTGATGTAGCAGCTCCAGTATCCTCAAACACCTTTGCTTCCTGGATCTGCGTGGTAATCGCATCGGTATGAAGTGGAATGTAATTAAATATGCTGATAACAGATTGAATATTTATCGGCAGGAGAAGCCTTATGGCTACTACTGTCCAGAGGATCATGATGAATCTCTTTGACCTTTTGCGCAGGAGAAATCTGAACGGGATAGTGGCAAGGACCACCACGCTGCCCATGATAGACATCTCAAGCACTTTCAGGAAAAGATCCGTCACTTCTTATCGTCCTCCGTGTGTGCCTTGATGAGCTTTATCAAAGCGTCTGCGTCTTCATCGCTCAAGGTCTTCTTGTTGCCGAGAAATGATGCAACGAACATAGGCAGAGAACCTGAGAAACTCTCTTCAACGATCTGATTGCTCTCAGAGACCAATACTTCTTCCTTGGGGATAAGGACCGTTACGACCGAGTCTTCATTCTTAACAAAACCCTTCGCGATCAGTTTGCGAAGGACAGTGTAAGTTGTCGACTTGTTCCAGTTTATATTGTCGTTTGCGAGCTTGACGAGCTTTCCTGATTCGACCGGCGCTTCCTGCCAGATGATCTCCATCAGTCTCTTCTCAGCTTCAAACAAAACCAACTCCGCCATGCATTTCACCTCAAAAACATATCGGTTTATCAGATTAAACCTATTGTAAGTTTATCGTGATAAACCACAGTTGTCAAGGGAATTTCACAAGGTTTTTGCCGGACGGATCACTCGACTTCGAGCGCCTTGGCCCTCAAGTCCAAAATGAGCTTAGTCCCTTCGCCGACCTTTGATTCGGCAGAGATCTTATGTCCGAGATTTTCGGCGATGCGTTTGCAAAGATAAAGTCCTATTCCGCTGGCCCTCTTGTCTTCCCTGCCGTTAAAGCCCGTATAGCCGTTTTCAAATATCCTGGGAAGATCTTCTGCACTGATACCGATTCCCGTGTCCTCAATACACAGAACTCCCGGCTCGTTCATATAGATGCGCACCGATCCTTCGGAAGTGTATTTAACCGCATTTGAAATTATCTGCTCGATAATGAAAGAAAGCCATTTCGAATCAGTAACCGCCTTATAGTTTACGGGCTCATACTCGAGCTTCAGCTTCTTCAGTATGAACTCTCTTGAAAACTTGCGGATCGCGGGACGCACTATCTCATCAATGTCGTATTCCTTTATCAGATAGTCGGTATTATTGGAATCAAGCCTTAAGAAAGTGAGGACCATTTCCACATAAGCTTCGATGCGGCCAAGATCGCCCATGAGCCTTCTTGCCGACTCAGTGTCTTCGGACTGAAGATTGAGGCGCATTGCGGCGATAGGCGTCTTTATCTGGTGCGCCCATACCGTATAGTATTCGACCATGTCGGTATAGTCCGCAGACGCCTTCTGCTCAGCCATTTTGGCTTCTTCGTTCAACTTTTCAATAATGTACTGATAGTCTTCTTCAAGTTGGTTTTTCGGCGCGGGAAGCTCTTCAGAAAGGATCCTTTCATGTCGCTTTACGAACAATGCGAAGTCAAAGCCCATTGCGACTAGACCAATGACGACCGTCAGTATCAGAGGATACAAAACGGCGATCGCAGGCATGTCGAAAAGCAGATAAGAAGATGCGAATATCCCTATTACTATTGCGCATGTGACGAACAATTTTACGCGGTATTTCAGATAGCCTGAAAGAAGCTTCATTCCTCATCCTCCAGGATGTATCCGACGCCGAACTTCGTCTTGATGAAATCCGTAAGGCCCGCGGCTTCAAGGGTCTTTCTCAATCTTCCGACATTGACGGTCAAAGTGTTCTCGTCAACAAAGCTGTCGGTCTCCCAAAGCGCTTCCATGAGCTTCTCACGGCTTACAACCTTGTTCTTGTTCTCCATGAGGGTTAGAAGGATCTTATACTCGTTTCTTGCGAGTCCGATCTTCTTTCCGTCATAAGACAGCGAATTATCGTTGGTATTGAGGACCGCACCCCTGGCCTTCAGCGTGAAAGAACCCTGGTTGAAATCATACGCGCGCCTGAGAAGCGCCTGCACCTTGGCTATGAGGATGCTCTGGTCAAAGGGCTTGGGGATGTAATCGTCAGCACCCATGTTCATCGCCATGATTATGTTCATGTTGTCTGTCGCTGACGAAATGAAGATTATCGGAACGCTTGAGGTCTTCCTTATCTCCTGGCACCAGTGATAGCCGCCCATGTAAGGCAGCGTTATGTCCATGATTATCAGATGCGGTTCGATCTTGGAGATCTCGCCCAAAACATTGCGGAAATCAGACACGACACTGACATCCATCTCCCACGGAGAAAGACACTGCACAATGCCGTCCGCGATCCCTTTATCATCTTCAACTACGTAGATCTTATACATAGCAAGATTATAACACTCTGTATTTTGCAGTTCGTGTTAAACTGTTGGATAAAAAAGACAGGAAGAACGGTTATGGAATACATAAGACCCGATTACGATAACTGCCTCGTCAACCTGAGCAACTCGATCCTCAGATATTTTGGCGTGCAGACAACGGCATCCACGCTTAAGCTTGCTGACAAGCTTCTTGATCACGATTACAGGAACGTGATCGTGCTTCTCATGGATGCGATGGGAACATCCATAATCGAAAAGCATCTGGAGCCTTCCGGGTTCTTACGTTCGCACCTTGCAGGAAACTACAGTTCGGTCTTCCCTCCGACGACAGTTGCGGCGACGACATCCATCCTGTCCGGCCTTTATCCCAACGAGCACGGCTGGCACGGATGGGATATGTTCTTCCCTGAGCTTGGAAAGAACGTAACCGTTTTCTCTAACACGGAACAGCTCACCGAGGACGGGAACGGGTTTATTAAAGAACCGGCTGCTGCAGCTGATTTTCATGCAGGATTCAGATACTGTCCTTACAAGAGCATAATCGAGAAGATAAATGAGGCAGGCGGAAATGCCTATATCTCAATTCCTTTCGCTGAACCGAACCCGCAGGATCTTGATGCGGTATTAGAACGCGTGGAAAAGCTCTGTAAGATGCCCGAAAAGAAATTCATCTATGCCTACTGGGGTGAGCCTGACAGCACCATGCATGCCAAAGGTCCGTACAGCAGCGAAGCACATGATCTCATGATCTATCTTGAAAAAAGGATCGAAGAATTCGCATCCCGCCTTCCTTCAGACACCCTTCTTCTCGTCACCGCCGATCACAGTCAGACTGCGTGCGTTAACCGCTGCATAATGGACTATCCCGTGATACTTAAATGCCTTGTGCGCCTGCCTTCTGTCGAACCGCGCACACTGAGCTTTTTCGTAAAGGATGAATACAAAGAAGAATTTCCTTCTATATTCAAAAAGGCTTTCGGTGATAAGTTCTGGCTCCTTACCAAAGATGAAGTCCTCGATAAAAAGCTTTTCGGGACCGGAAAAGAACATGCGCTGTTCCGTGACATGCTCGGCGATTACATAGCAATCTCCGTAGCAGACGAAGCGGTCTTTGCAACTCACATCGAAGCGGAAAAGATGCCCGGCGGCCATGCAGGTCTTACCAAGGAAGAACTGGAGATACCTTTAATTGCGGTCTCTTCTTAACGGCTTAACTCCTGTCACACGCAAAAGCCGTCCCCGGAGGGACGGCTCTTGTAACGGACAAATACAGAAAGGAGTTTTTCCTTTTTGCAAGCGAATTCTACCAATGCGCTATTTCTTTGTATGTCTGTTTGCGGGTATGTTTTTATTATTTCCGTTCGCGAAAAGAGCCAAACAAAAAGTCCCGCGGGTGCGGGACTTTAAGCAGTTTGTCATTTATGCCTGATGTAGTGGTTTTTCTCCTTGGACCAGGATTCAACATCCAGGTATCTGAGAACGGGGAACACATAGCTTATCTTGCCGCCTATCTTCGGTGTCATACCATCCAGGATCAGATCGTGGCCGTACTCATCTTTTCCGACATAGAAGAAAACATCACCGTGATACGTATCAGTAACGCAAAGCAGATCACCCGGCTTTATGTCCTTGTAAGAGATGGTCTTTCCGGTCTTATATGCCATCTTATGCGAATTGTGCGCGACCTTCTTGTGGTGGTAATTCTTGAATACCCAGACTGCAAATCCGGTACAGTCGCACTTCTTCTTCGACTTTCCGCCGAGTTTATACGGCCAGGTAGCCCCTATAGTATAGAAATAAAACTTCGGCGGTCCTCTGTGCGCGGTAAGATAGTCGGTTGCTTTCTGATTGGCAGGGAATGTCTTAAGGCACCAGTTTGCGAACTTGTTGCCTGTCGTAACCACCTGCGGCTTCGGGAAATCCGTCATCCTGATAATGGTTTTGTCAGTTTTGGATTCGACACCATTAAGATTCGGATCAGGGGTTTCACCATAGTCAACCACCTTGATCTGAATGGCGGTAATGTTATCGCCGATCTCGTCAGTACCGCTCTTTAATCCGTCCTTGGTCCAGGCCATCCATCCGTTTTTGGAAGTCTTGACCCTGTAGTAGATACTATATTTCGGTTGGAAACTGTAGTAATAGTAACCGGGATAATATTCTTCAGTGCCATCTTCCTCGTTGTAAGAATACCATCCGTAATAAAGCGCTATCCTGATGTTCTCGATAGTTTTGCCGGCATCTATTATCTGCAGGTCAAAATCAGCATCATAAGAATCCGTATTGTCATATATCTCGTTACCGAAGTAAGGCTTATCGGCACAGAGTTCCAAATGACCTGATTCAATCTTTTTCACTCCGACGGCAATTCCGGTGATCGGTTTTGAAACGTCCAATACCGCACCGTCAGACACGATCTGAGACCATCCGTCCGCGGTCTTGACCGCATAAGATACTTTTGCACCTGCCGGCATTTTGAAAACTCCCCTGCCGGGAAGAATGGGAGTGCCGGGTTTTATCTCAGAAATATCTACGTCGGTCGTGATGCCATTTAATTCAGCCTGCGGAGCAGCACTGTTCTTCTTAACGAGTACCACCTGGATCGCTTCCACACTGTACGGAAGCTCGGTAACACCGCTTGTAGCTCCGTTCTTTGCCCAATCGAGCCATCCGAATTCAGGAACATATACCCTGTAATAGATATCTAAGTTTTCAGCAGCCTGGCCAGTCAGTTTGATTTGGACAGCATTTATATTCTTACCCTGGATTCCGGCGGTCTCACCATTAGATGACCAATTCGTTTCCCATCCGGAGTCTTTTGTGTAAGTACGGTAGGAGATTCCGCCCTTGTACTCGCTGCCCGAAAGGTTCATCTCGATGCTGTCGATCTTCTTCCCCTTGCCGGCCGCTCCGGACACACCTCCGCTTACAGCACGCTTGGTTTCCCAGCCGCTGTTTTCTTTATGTGTTCTGAAGCTTACATTCGTAGGCGTTCCCTGACCTAAAGGTACTATACGGATCTTTATTTCTTCGATCTTTTTAGGTTCGCCGATCGAACCTGCCACGGAGCCTTCTGAAACAAAGCCCTGAACGTTGCCGTATTTCTCAAGCAAAACGGCATATTCGGCCATGTATGTTTGAGCAAGATCACCCGTAAGCTCCATCCTTATCGCTTCGATCCTGAGCGCCTTGTTTATCATTCCGGCATCGTTACCTTCGGTCGTGAACTCCTGCCAGCCTTTACTCTGTACATAGACGCTGTATTTGAGCGAGCCAGTTATTCCGTTTGTATCTTCGAGCTTAATGTTTACCGCTTCGATCGGCCTGTACGGATCATCAGGATTAGAACGGCCCTTTAAAGTAAGCGTACCGCTCTGTCCATCCCAGTCTCCGTTTATCGTTCCATATTGCTGAACATAGCTTGAACCAGACAGCTTAATGCCCGCGGCTCTTACATCTTTTGCAGTACCCGCAAAACCAAGCACGAAGCTTGACGTAAGCACTAGAGAAACGGCTTTTACAAAGTTTCTGATGCTCATTTGAATCCTCCCGTGATCTAAAACAGAAATCCTGATAAACTTCCGTTCAGGATCACTTAACCTTGATCTTGAAAGTAACTTCCTGCCATTCGGATGACTTGAATTCGGCATTTCCCGTAGACCTGATCTTTATCCTGATCGAGTATGTGCCTTTCTTGGTCTTCTTCTTTACGGAGACTGTTCCGGTCGTTCTGTTGATCGTAATGTTCTTGTTTCCTGAAAGCTTGATGCACTCCAGACCGGTACCGCCCGGATTAATTCCCAATACTTTTCCTGCTGCCACAGACAACGCCTTTTTCTTTAAAGTCTTAGCCTTGAGCTTGGCGGTCTTGCCGGTGACAGTAAACGGATTATTAGCTAATTTTATGAAATTATCCTTCAAGTCTGTACAACCGGAGAATACGTTATCTGTATCCAGAGATTCATACAGCGTATCGGTAAGGCTGACGGCATTAAGATTGCCGCATTTCTCGAAAGCATAATCTCCAACAGTTTCAACACTGTCAGGGAGAACTAAGGTTTCAACTCTGTTGCAGTCTGAAAAAGCCTTCTCTCCTATTGTTTTAACACCATAACCGATAGTAATGTATCTGAGCTGATGACAACGCGCGAATGCACTGTCTTCAATTTCTTCCACGCTGCCGGGTATAACTATTTTATTAAGGTATTCAGCGCCCGAAAACGCTCCGGATCCGATCTTCGTCACGCCATATCCGATAGAGACATCATCAAGATACGTGCAGTTTTCAAAAGCATATGCGCCGATAGACGTTACAGTGCCAGGAATAACTACTTTATCAAGGCAATGACAATTACGGAAAGCTTCTGGTTCTATTCCGGTTACTCCGCTTGATATCGTGACGGTACGGAGTTTGTAACAATCCGTAAAGGCTTCAGAACTGATATCTTTTATACTTCCCGGGATCGTTATGCTCTTAAGGGCATAGCAATGCGAAAATGCACTGGATCCGATACCTTTTACGCCGCTGGCGATCGAAACGCTTGCGAGTTCATAGCAGCTCTGGAATGCAGAATCGCCTATCTTTGTTACTTTTTTCGGAATGGACACCTTTGTAAGGCTGCAGCAGTTTTTAAAAGCTTTGCTTCCGATCTCTGTTACATCGGAAGGGATGGAGATTGCCTTAAGTGAAGCGCAGTTTTCAAAAGCCGAATTGCCGATCTTTGTGATAGAGGACGGAACAGAAATGCTCGTGAGCTTTTCAAAGCCTTCGAATGCCTTATCAGATATCGAAGTTACCTTACTGTCGATGACGATCTTAGTTACTTCTTTGCTGTATTTTGACCAGGGGAACGGTTCCGTTGCGCCGTTATCGGGATCGATCATCGCGCCTTTAACAAGTCCTTTTATGGTCAGAGTCTTGGAAGTATCGTCATAAGACCATGAGATATTGTCTTTTTCACCGCCGTCTGCTTCAGCCATTGCTTTCTTGGCAACAGGAGCTGAAGGCTGTTCGTTCTCAGCAGGAGTTTCCGCTTCATCGCCGCTTTCATTTTCAGAAGGTTCTTTTTCTTCCTGCTCGGAAGGTTCTTCGGGAGTTGTCTCAGAAGGCTTTTCAGCTTCAGTTTCCTCAGGCTCCTTTTCGCCGGATTCAGAAGGCTCGGACGGCTCGGTTGCCTCTGTTTCTTTTGGCTCTTTATCTTCCGTTTCAGCGGGAACAGGTTCTGTTGTCTGCTCAGGTTCAGTCTCAGCAGGCTTTTCCGTTTCCTTAACTTCCGGTTTAGAGGTTTCTTTTGTTTCAGGCTCCGTCGTCTCTACGGCTTCTGTATCCTCAGGCTCGTAATCCAAGCCTTTTGCGAATACCACGGCTGGCATCATGCCGACCGTCATTGATACTGCAACAAAACCTGCCAATAAACGTCTAAGTTTCATACCGATCCTCCTTGACCTTTAGCCCCGGGATTCCGGCAGAAAAAACGGCATACCGAAAACAAAGGGCATTTCGACCTTTAATATTCTGTGTATAACACACTCACCGTCTGAACACTACAAGCCTTAATGAATAGAAAAGAATCTGTAAAGAAACTGACAAAAATGAAAAGAGCGCCTCAATTCCGAGACGCTCTTTAGTCAGATCAGTATTGCTTCAGGAACCGCCTTACTCCTTGGCAGCGTCCTCATCAGCCTTAGCCTTCTTGGCTCTGGTCTTCTTAGGTTTTTCCTCACCCTCAGCAGGTGCTTCCTCAGCCTTCTTGGTTGTCTTCTTTGCAGCAGGCTTCTTTGCAGGCTTCTCTTCAGCAGCATCCTCTGCCTTTGCAGTCTTCTTAGCTGCAGCCTTCTTTGCAGGCTTCTTCTCTTCAGCAGCTGCCTCAGGCTCCTTAGGCTCAACCTTTACAGCCTTGGAAGCAAGATACTCAACAGTCTTTCTTGCACGGATGGAATCCTTGATGAAGGAAGCATCCTCGCCGACAGACTTCTTAACCTGCTCAACGTCGATCTTATAAGACTCGGCAATGGTCTTGATTTCTTCTTCGTAATCAGCGTCTGTAACCTCAGGGTTAACAACTTCTGTGATCTTCTCGATAACGAGTGAAGACTTAACTCTAACGCGTGCCATGGGTTCAAGGGACTGCTTGAACTCTTCCATGCTCTGGCCGAGATACTGCAGATACATAGAAAGCTCGATGCCCTGGCTGCTCATACGTGCTGCCTGATCCTGAGCCATCTGCTCAACCTCATTGTCGATCATGGGCTGAGGGATCTCGATCTCGCAGTTGTCGCATACCGCACGTACTGTCTCGTTCTCAAATGCAGCCTTGTTGTCCTTGGCAGCCTTCTCTTCCTTGTTCTTGCGGATGTCAGCCTTGAGCTCGTGGAGTGTATCGAACTCGGAAACGTCCTTTGCGAACTCATCGTCGATCTCAGGGATGACCTCTGTCTTGATAGCGTGGATCTTTACGTTGAACGTAGCATCAGCACCCTTGAGTTCTTCAGAGTGATAATCTTCAGGGAACTTGACTTCGATGGTGAACTCGTCACCCTCGCTGTGGCCTGCAACCTGCTCCTCGAATCCGGGGATGAAGGAGTGGGAACCGAGCTTGAGGTTGTAACCTTCGCCCTTGCCGCCTTCGAAAGCGACGCCGTCCTTGAAGCCCTCATAGTCGATCGTGACTGTATCGCCCTCAGCTGCCGGACGGTCAGTAACTTCCTCGAGGGAGGAATTACGCTTAGCCATACGCTCGAGTTCATCCTCAACGTCCTTGTCTGTTACTTCGATATCCTTGTAAGGAACTTCAACGCCCTCGTACTTGCCGAGCTCGAATTCAGGCTTAACGAATACGGTGATAGTGTACTTGAGGCCGTTCTCATCAAGGCCTGTAACGTCCATCATAGGACGGGAAATGACCTGGAGATCGTGCTCCTTAACTGCCTCGGGATACTGCTTGTTAGCGATCTCGTTCATAGCATCATCATAGAGGACGCCCTCGCCGTAGTACTGGCAGACCAGCTGGTAAGGAACCTTACCCTTGCGGAAACCGGGAACCTGGAAACGGCCCTTGTTCTTGTTGTAAGCCTGCTTAAGGGCAGCCTTCCACTCCTCAATTCCGGCCTCAAGGCTGATAACTACCTGTGAGTGCTCTTTTTTCTCAATCGTGGATGCCATGTTATATCCTCCAATATATAAATAAATAAATTAACCGAGTAAGAATTGTATCACAGCAGGTGCTGTATTTGCAATAAAAATATAGGATTACAAGACCTTTACCTGTACTCCGCCCAAAACGTCCATGGCGGCCTGATGGAGCTTGGGGTCAAATGACGCCGTAAGCTTTGAATCCACGACGATCTCCGCCTCGGGAGCAGCAGCCTTGGCGAGCATCGCGTTCGAGATCACGCAGATGTTTGAAACAAGTCCGCAGACCTCGATGGATGAATACTCTGAAGCATTGGAAGCAATATAGTTTGCAAGCTCCATAGAACCGAAAGTAGGCTTTTCAAATCCCCTGCAGCCTGAAAGAGGACCTTCAAGCTCACCGGCAAGCTTAAAGCCGTCAGTTCCCTTGATACAGTGAGGAACAGGAAGATTACGGCCTTCCTGGGTATTCATGTAGTCAGGAGTGTGCGTATCAAGCGTATATACGACTTCACCGCCTTCAGCCTTATAAGAGGCAATGCGCTCGATTATCCCGGGAATGATGGCGTCTGCGCCTTCAAAACCGAGTGCGCCGTCAATGAAATCCTTCTGGCAGTCAACAACGATAAGCAGTCTTCTCATAAGTCAAACCTCCTGCAGATATTAAAAAAGCTGCCGCGAACCGCAACAGCTTTGTTTCTGGCGCGCCTAGCAGAGCTCGAATCCACAACCTTCTGATCCGTAGTCAGACGCTCTATCCAGTTGAGCTATAGGCGCGTATTAACACCGGTTTCCCGAAATGCCTATTTATAATATTACTTGACTGCTTGAATGTCAATCAAAACTTGATTAGAATAATCGCCGTAAAAGAGGTGCTTATTACAGTGTATAATCCTGACGATCAGCTTATAACAAGTCTCAGTCTTCCAAACTGCCGCGAACTCGGCGGAATGCCTTTGGAAGGCGGAAAGGCTTTCAGAAAAGGCGTCTTCATCAGATCAAGTTCGCCCGAAAAACTGACGCCCGAACAGATCCTGGAGGTTAAGGAATACGGCGTTAAATGCGTGGTCGACCTCCGTGCGGAGGCTGAACTCAAGGATTTCGGCAATCCTTTTCAAAACGACCCTGATGTGGATTTTTGCTTCGTATCCCTCTTCCCCGGCGACCCGAACAATCTAAGCGACGAACTGCTCGATTTCATCCGCAAAAGGCATTTGGGCGACTATTACGTCAGGATCTGCGAAGACCTTGGCAAAGACGTCATCAAGACCATGAGATACCTTCTTGGCTCAAAGGGGCTCACTCTTTTTCACTGCACTCACGGAAAAGACCGCACAGGCACCATCACGGCGCTGCTCTATCTGCTTGCAGGCGCTTCACGCGAAAACATAATCCTTAACTATCAGGCATCATATAAATATCTCGAGAAGTATCTTGAGAGAAGAATGGCCAAGATGCCGGATGACATGAAGCACCTCCTGAGATCAGATAAGCTCAATATGGAGATCTTCCTCGATTACGTTGACGAAAGATGGAACGGAGATATCTCCGGTTTCTTCAGGTTCAACGGAATGACAGATGAGGAGATAGTTCAGCTTAAAGCAAAGTGCGTTGAATAACCTTCAGTTTCAGGAGGTCTTGGAAGAAACCTCTCCGAGGCGGATCTTGGAAACGTTCTTGTTCTCATCGAATTCAAACTCAAGCTTGTAAGTACCGTCCGCCGTCTCAAAAGTATAGACGTAATCAGTCTCATCGATCATGGGATATACAAGCAGTAGCTCAGAGATGTTCATTCCTACGAACAGGCGCCCGTCAAACGTTGAAGAAGGCGTCTCCGCATCGTAATTGTAGATCGAGATGGACACGAGCTTTGCCGAATTCCAAGTGCCGTCAGCCGTGGGCGTTCCTTCGAAATGCAGCATTACGCCGTTATACGCCAGCAGTATGTCGGCATGTCTCTTTCTCCTTGAAGTATCCACCATCTGGATGACGGGTTCACCGAAAAGATTCTGGATGTCGGTCTTCGTATATGTCATTCCGCATCTGAGTACCGGAGTGCCTTTCAGGCAGAACTGGACCTCATCACCCTGCGAAACAAATGCGTCTTCGATGTAAAACGCACCGTCAGGCCTCCTGTAGAGATTAACGCTTCTCGCGATTATGTTCTCTCCCGAGGCATCGAGCGTCTCCGGGATCTCATAGCTGATGTACGTCGGCAGGAAGGACTTTAACTTGAATTCCCTGACGGAACTCCTGACGCGGAGCTTGTAGTAATCGATGAGATAAGCGGCCTTGGAGGTAATGACCGATGAAATATAGATGTCGTCATTGAGCATCGGCTTGATTATCGACTCCAGGCCTGCCGTGTTGCCGTCGCTGATCATCTTGAAATAATGAGCGATGTAATCGTAGGCTTCGACCGATTTGGTGGCATAGTCGTTTGCGAGCATGTACGCGCCGTCTTTGTACGAGAGGGCGAACCTGCAGGGATTGTTCTTGTCGAAATCGACTTCGTAGATGAGCTCGACCAGGGTCAGCCCCGAATAAGACTTTAACGAAACAGCGTTTGAACCGGCCTTTTCATCAGCCTGCGCAAAGACCTTGGCAGTCTCCTCTTTTGAAAGGAACTTGAAAGCCGTGATCTTGCCATGTCTTTCGGACATCGTCCTCAAGATCTCGCAATACTGCATAAAGACCGTGTAAGACATTCCGTCCAGCTGCTTTTCAGGGATCGAGGAATAACTGTCGGCCACATTGTCGCTGC
>JAEEGH010024133.1_pt1 | contig 12300 bp, 8 predicted proteins | sample 9134181 | NCBI WGS metagenome assembly JAEEGH01 (sample SAMN16246544, study PRJNA631951) | gut metagenome | biome: gut microbiome; feature: rumen; material: DP-attached | host: Bos | place: Iran: Karaj | collected 2018-10
TTCCATCCTTAGTGAATTTGCCACCTAAGTCACCATCTCTGATAGTACCTGAATCCGAGCTTGTAAAATTAAGGTATAAATCCATACCATATTCCTGCCAGCTAGCTTCTGTTAGACCATACCATCCCTTTAAATCTTGATTATTATCAGATTCTTCTTCCAGTTCATCTGTTGATTCAATCTCTGTAGCAGCTTCATCTTCTATAATTCCCTCATTAGTAGATTCCATGTTAGGATTTGCTTCATCAGGTATTTTGACTTGGCTGTAATCAAAGTTTGCAATGTAGGCTGCTACATCCTCTTTGAACTCATGCTCATTTATTGATGCCTGAATATCTTCATTATTCTCGAGATATAATTTGTAAGCTGTTTCTTTATCAGATGTTAATAGTTTTTCATCTAGACGAGTCCAGTTAGACAATCCATTAATAGCAAAATCCATTGCCATTGCTTGAACTTCATCGTTTTGGTCACACTCTATAAGTTTACCATTCTCGTCTTCTATCAACTTATTCTCACTGCAGTAAAAAGTATTCTCTCCTATCATAATATCTACGTAATTAGCTTCGTCAAAGGCATTTTCTAGGGATGTATCAAAAACATAGCCTGAATTTCTTACTAAACCTTCATTTTCATCATATTCGCCTACAGCAATTATCATATACCAATTATTGCATTTTCTAATGTAAACCCCGTTACTACCAAATGGTGATATTCTGTTGGCCGATGGATTTTTTGTATTCTCACAATTAATATTATATGATGTAATTACTTTTCCGTCTTTTTCATTAGGCGTGTATGCACTTAATGATATCTCACCAACTCCATCGATTTCTGTAATCATCCATTCATCCCAATCTGTAGTAATTGCTTCAAGCCATTCAGGAATTTCATTTTCCGCAGTTTTAACTTCATCATCAATTATTGTGCTCTCAGAATTACTGCTACCACACGCAGTGAACATTGTAAAAGTCATAACAGTTGCCAAAATATAACCTAATATTTTCTTTTTCATCACAATCATACTCCTAAATATTTTCAATCCCAGTATCGCCTCGTAGATTCTTCAAACCATTCTTCCCATTGGCGATTCCGCTCTTCTTCTTCTTTCTGGAAATCTTTGACATCTCGCCAATACGCTTTTTCCGCTTCTTCTTTCAATATATCATTTTCGTCTTCTAGTATTTCTCTACGTCGCATTTCATCATATATTCGTCCCTTATATACAGCATGTTCGTACAGCAAAGTTTCAAAATAGTAAATCACATTAGGATTTTCTCTCATGTATGTTTCAAATTCTTTTTTTGCTTTCAAATGATTTCTTTTATATTTTTTCTTTTTCTTGATATACATAAAAAGAAATAAAATACATAAAACAAAAGGTATACCCATTATTAAAACCAAATAGTTCCAAACTTCCAGAGGTATACTCTTATTTCGTACATACAATTCATCGTACACACCATAAATCCAAATAGCCACCCATGCACCAAGCAAAACTCCAACTATTAGTCCAAAATGACTAATCCCTATTGAATATAGATAATACGTTCTAACCAATTCATAAATTTCTATAAATTTACTTCTATTACCATCCTTCGTTTTTCTTCTATCTAATTCCGCTTTCAAATCTTCGATGGACTCTTCGATCTTGTCTATTGATTCAGTAATATCTTCTGATAGTTCATAAGTATTTGTTTTTTCTCTTTCATCCCATTCTAATTCATACAATATTTCATCTGCGCTCTTGATTTGACTCTCTATTGACCAGTACATAAATATTACCTCCTAAATTGCTGCGCAAAATTATGACCGTGCCATAACGTTGTAAACATTACTTTATATCCAATTCGAGCCATCCTATGTTGGATGGCTCATTTGTTATCTAGTAATAATTGCTAATGTAATACTTTCTATTCCCTCTTCAGCAAAGGTCATTGCTTCCATGTATTCCTTGTTACCTTCTACTTTCTCATATTTAAGTGTAGTTGTTTTACGTACTCCCTGTGTTTCTACGCCTTCACCATTTACCCTATTTTCAGTCGGTTCACCCGCATTCTCTATAAATTCATCAGTAGTAATATCCAATGGGAAATCAAATCCAATAATGTTGTCGTCGGCATTTTTTGGATGTTTTATATCAAAGCTTACACAACGTAACGTACACTCAGTAGTAGGTATTTCCTCATCTGTATTATTGCCAAAACTACATAACACTGTTCCTGCATCATCGGCATCAATTTTGTATGCAGATGAAATCTCTGTGTTAGCAGGGATTGTACCCTCGAATCCTTCTACATTGTTACTTGCAAGATTTACACCATTCTCCAACATCTCGCCCATGGTGCTTTTGCCAATTGTATATTTCACCCCATCCAGATATATATTCATTTCATCTAGATTTATATATGTTCCACTATATCTGTCAGCTACATCCCCCTCAGCAGAGCTTTCTTCTACACTTGCAGAATTATCTGCACTAGAGTTGTCGCTACTATTACCACAACCTACTAGTGATAGAGTCATGATTGAAATCATGATTGTACTTATTATTCTTTTTCTCATTTATCAATGCCTCCCATAAATTAATATTATAAAAATACATATAAAAGTAATCTCAATAAACTCTGTTACCTAATCTATCGTTTTTTAGCTCTTAAAAACAACAGAATATTATTTAATATTTGCGTAGCTTGTTCCTTTGACAGAAGCTGATAATTCATTTCTTTTTTTGCTAACGAATAAAAGATGGACATTGGCTTAGGTTTATTTTTATCCATAAAACCACCTCTTTTCCTTGCCCACTTCACAGGTTGTAAATGAAAAGTGAAGTGGGCTTTATTATTTAGCGGCAATAGCCTAAGAATTCTTCTGCTGCATCCTTTTCTTTTGAAATCTGTCTCATATTAACAAATACAAATAATGATGGCACAAAGATAAAAAACCAACCTACAATACAAAATGCTGTGATTCCAACAAAAATATCAGCTGGAAAAATTGGAATAATAAACCAGCCTATTTTTGCGAGCTTGAATCCAGTAGAAAATGCCTTTCCTAAACCACCGCCAAGTATATATGCTGCAATTGTTCCGACTACACCAATTAACATACCTAAACAAGCGAGAAATGCACTCACTTGAGGAATTAAAGCCATTATAAGCCAACCAAGTGATGCAACTAATCCAACAATCAAACCACGTTTGCATTTCTCGAGCTTTTCATCTGCACCTGCTACAACATCCCTTGCGTATGCTACGTCATCAAATGTTACCTGCTCAAATAATTCCTTGTTTCCTTTTTTCATTGTTTTTTCCTCCTAAAATTTGAAATCTTATTTTTTTACTGTATCTGGCACAATATTTAAAGCGTTTTTATCTGCTTTTTTGTGCCTTACACTTATAAGACAATTCAAAAATCGATTAGGTTTTAAAAAAATAAAAAAATTTTTTAAAAATTTTTATAACATAAAAAAAGACGCCGAAATGGCGCCTTTTTTAGACTGTATATTTATTTTGAATATGATGAAACGGTAATTGTGTATGAGCTTGTGCCCTCTACGTATACTGTGCCGTCTGTACCTACGATAGTAACTGTGTTGCCATCAGCATCTACGATTGTGCCATGGTTTGTGAGGCTTGTGAGGACTGAATCGCCTGTTACAATCCATTTGCTTGTAGAGTCGATAGTAAGGTTTGCATATCCGTCACCACCGTTGCCTGCAGCTGACTCATCGTCGATGAATGCACCTGTAAGTACGCTACCATCTGTCATGTCAAAATCAAGTGTTGAGATTGAATCCCAGATGATGTCACCTTCCATTTCCTGGTTGATAGCTGAGAATGTACACTGTGCTCCATTTTCACCTGATGTACCCCAACCACGCTGGTTAGCATTACCTGTAACCTTGAGGAAGAAGTCATTTTCATCAGCATATGTGATGTCTACGTTTTCAAGAACAAATGTTGACTCTGTGTTTGTTGTGTAGAACATACCACCATTCTTTGCAGTGATTGAACCACCTGTCATAGAGAATGTTGAGTTACCAACCTCTGAATCACCTGACATTGACTGGTAAAGAATGATGTTCCAATCGCAATCATTCTGCTCGTTTTCTGGGATGTTTCCTGTCAAATCACAATCTGTAAGTGTAAGAGAGTTAAGCCCCTCGATACATACAGCCTCAGATCCTGTTGCAGTAAGTGTTGCGTTAGAAATTGTGATGTCTGCTGTACAGTAAACTGCTGGTGAACCTGAACCGTTTGATGTATATGTACCACCGTCAACTACCATTGTTCCGCCGCCTCTATCTGAACGGATAGCAGCTGAAGAACCACCATTTGTTGTAACTGTATTGTTTGTCGCGTAGAGTGTTCCGCCACCTGCTGCATGGATACCACCTGATGTATCCTGCTCTGTTGTGATTGTACAATTGTTTACGTATGCAACGCCATCGCCATATGCGAATACGCCAGCACCACCTGCTGAATCTGTGTCGATTGTTGTATTCTCAACTGTAAGAGTACCGCCTGTTGTTAAAAGAGCGGCACCAACTCCGTAGAAGCTTGAGTTGTCACCGCCTGTGCTGTCGTCTGAAGTTTTTGTAATTGTTGAATCAGTTACTGTTACATCACCATCTGTTACGATGATTGCACTCTCATCAGTGCCTGTAGAGGCGATTGACTCGCCATCTACAGTTGCATCCTCTGAATACTCGTACATTGCAGAATATACGATATCAGCAGCTGATGTCATGTTTCCTCCTGGCTGACCCATTGCTGAGTCATTGCCACTGAGGATTTCTACAGATTCTACATTTCCATCTGCATCAAATGTTACTGCTACCTGAGTACCAACAGTAATGCTTGAAAGGGAAACCTCTGCTGTGCCTCCCATGTCTGCTGGTGCCTCACCATCTCCTGAAGGTGCTTCACCGCTTGGAGCCTCTCCGTCACCTGATGGAGCTTCGCCGCTTGGAGCCTCTCCACTTGGTGCTTCGCCGTCACCTGATGGTGCGCCACCCTCTGGCTTGTCGCCTGATGGTGCCTCTCCATCTGGAGCTGCTGCCATTGTTACATCTTCCTCTACCATTGAAGTATCATCTGATGTATCATCTGAATCTTCTGTAGTTTCCTCTGTTGTCTCTTCATCTGTAGTCTCTTCTGTTGTCTCATCTGTTGACTCTTCTGTATTAGCATCATCTGGCTTGCTTGGTGCTTCGCCGCCTTCTCCTGGCTGACCACCACCCATGTTCATTGTATAGACTGTATCATCTGTTACAGTAATTTCTGCAGTCTCATCTCCGAGAGTAAGCTCTCCGTCCTCGTAGGTTCCTACTGTGATAGTAAATCCATCATCACTTGTTGCTGTTACCTCACCGTAGATTGTTTCACTTGCATAAGATGTTGTGGAGCTTGATCCACAGGCAATCAATGTGCCACAGGCCATTGCTGCTGCCATCATCAATGCAGTAACTCGTTTCTTCATTTTTTGTCCTCCATATTTTGGTTAATATTTATCGACGCTCCAACCTTAGCGCCCTACGCATGATATTTAAGCACCCCATTGTGTACGGGCCACGACATATTTGTGATGGGTATGTGTTGAAAAAGGGAAAGTTAAGAGCATTTGAGATGCCTAGGTTATTTCGTCTCAAATACATCATCCAGCGAATTATCTGACAACGGGTGCTAAATATAGCGGGTTGTCAAAATACTTGACTTGTGGTAGTATGATAGTAACTATAAATATAGCTATCTATGTCCCGGATTAGACAAAGGATTGTCGAAGGCTCTATATTCAAGGAAGAAAGGAGGGGCGTCTTATGTCACGCATAGATACTGCGTATGATTATTTCATGACTACCTATGGCGGAAGCATAGGTTCTAAGTATGAATCTCACAAAAAAAGTGAACTACGCGACACATACAATAAAATAATTAAGGCGAATAAAGAATCCCCTCTGTATAAGTTTAATAACACCGAGGATATTGGGCAGTTTGCCATCGACATTAAAGAGAGCGCTAATGCGGTAGCTTTGTCTATTTCTAATCTTGGAGCGGGAAAGGATGATATTTCTTCTGTTATGGAGAAGCGCATCGCCAACTCATCACAGCCTGATTCTGTTGATGTTGTTTATGTTGGGGATTCGGAGTCAGAAAGCGATGGCTTTACAATCGAGGTTGACGCTTTGGCTGAGCCTCAAATTAATAGAGGTAATTTCCTAGCTGCAGATGGACATGATTTTGAAGAAGGTCAGTATTCTTTCGATTTGGATATTCGCAATCATTCATACGAATTCCAGTTTAATGTTAATTCTGGAGAGACTAATTTAAATGTACAGAACAAGCTTGTTAGACTTTTGAACACCTCTGACGTTGGTTTGAATGCGACGCTTCTACCAAACGGCCGCAATGGTAATGCTATTGAGATTACTTCAAAAGCTACTGGTGTTTCAGAGAACGAGGAGTTTTTATTTAATATATCCTCAACTATATCATGGAGAGAGTTGCATACTCTTGGCCTTGACAATGTGGTTCAGAAGCCAACAAATTCCAGCTTCAAGCTTAATGAAAATCCACATGAATCAATGTCTAACACGTTCACTGTTAACAAAGCATTTGAGCTAAATCTCAAGGCTCCTAGCAATGGTAAAATTGAGATTGGACTGATGAATGACACCGAGGCTCTTTCTAATGGTGTTGATCAGATGCTTAACAGCTACAACGGAATGATTGACGTTGGTCTGAGATATACAGATGCACATCAGAATCGTACATTATTTAATGAGATTTCTTCCATTGCCAAGAATATGGCAGGTAGATTGTCAGAGATAGGTATCAATGCTGATTCTCTAGGACATCTTTCTCTTGATAATGTGACACTTTCAGATGCTATTAACAATGGAAATAGAGAGACCACATTTGCCACATTAAATGAACTGAAAGCGGCAATTCGTGGAGCTGCCTCAAAGGCCTCTATTAATCCAATGGCTTACGTTGATAAATCTATTGTAGAATACAAGAATCCTGGAAAGACTTTGGCAGCGCCTTACGCAGCCAGCCAGTATTCAGGAATGATGGTTAATTACGGATTATAAATACCAGCAACTTTTAGAGCTGAGACAACCTCAGCTCTTTTCTAATGCCTTATCAAAACTTAAATCTGTAAAACTTCTTGGGAAATGCCCACAACTTTTTGCGGCAAGACTCAGATTAAAGAATAGTACCAGTATTTCAGCTAGGGGACCGGCAAACCAGAAAGCGTCAATTCCGATTGTGTAGCCCAGAACAAGCATTAGAATTGAGTAAAGTACTACTTCCAATAAATAGTTTAGATGGGCATATTTTATAAGACCTATGGTTTCGTATAGACTACTGAACATATTGTTTATCAAGTAAAAGATAAAGTCAAAGCCGTAAATTATCAAGATTTTTAGAGCAATATCAAAAACTGCCTTACTTTCACCTTCTTCAATAAATAGATTCAAGATAGGCCAGGCTGTAAGCATCATGACAACGCCACCAATCAAGGCAATCTTAAGGATGATTTTTGCAACGTTGCTTATGTATACATGATATTTTTTCTGGTCTTTAGATCCAAAAGCCATTCCGATAGTAACAAGAACAGCGTAAAAAACAGCCGTTTGTAGAAGTTCTCCAAATTCTGCTCCTTCACTAAGAGTTACTGCAGCCAAAGCATCTTTATTGCTTATCCGGAGAATAATGCTATTCCTAAGGGCTGCAGAAAAAACATAATAGCCCCAACAAAGAAGTTCCGGAAGTCCTGTTTTAAGGGCAGACTTTACCCCATCAAATCCAAACATTGGTCGAATATGGTAAAACATGGAAGCTTCGTTCTTGTAGCTGATACGAAGCGCAGCAAGGATAATGGCATCTGATACAACCAAACTAATAACATAACCGCCCCAAACGCCTGCCATAGTAGGTAAAAGCCCAGATATAATAGCTGTTATAATGAACTGAACAAATATAGTAGAAATCCCCAAAATAACGGTAAATTTTCTTTTTTCATTAAAAAACATATTTGTGAGAAGGATTATAAGAGTACAAAAGAACGGACCAGTAAGGGAACCTACAAGGACAGCATCAGTACTTGCACTTCTAAGATATGCATATTCACCAGTTGCTCCAAGAACCGTAATCAATGGTTCATGAAATACCCAACATATCAACGTAAATATTGACAAAATGATAAATCCCCATGTAATACCCGTGCATAAGTGCTTGTGAGCGCTGACATTATCGTTATTACCAATATCCCTTGCACAAATAGCCTGCACTCCTGCTACAACCCATGCCATTAAAGCCATGAGGATTGCTAGGAGAGGATATGCTATTCCGAAGGCAGCAAGTCCATCACTGCCAAGATGTCTTGAAATAAAAAAATCAAGCATCATTTCCTGCATAGACTGAACAATGTCTGCTATCAGCATAAATCTGAGAGCTTTATAGAATATTTTTTTGATTAGCTTTTCTTGATTGGTTGCTGTCACAATGTTCCTTTCTGTTTTATTTCAAACACATTTCGGTTATAACTAAGCGCCAGAAAATGCATTTTTCTTGGAGAAATGTTTTCTGCCAGATTCGAGATTATATAGCTTCTAAGGGAGCATAATTTCATATCGCTATTTGTCAAGTCAAAGATTATTCCATCGTCCTTGATTATCAATTTTAAACTATCATCCATGAGAATTGAGCACTCTGCATGAACGAGCTTCTCAGGGTTATTTTCTAGAATCATCATCAGCGTTTCTTCAATAAGTAACATTACTTTATTAATGATTCCTTTGGTATATCCTTTCTCTTCTAAGGCCCTACCAATGTTATCCCTTGTAGTAATCACATTTTGGGGATTTAACTCCAGCTCGTAAAAGAGTGATTTTTTAGCAGCTTCTTTGCCTGCAATAAAAAGGGGGTAATTCTCCTTGCCATATCGCATCCACACATACATTACGGAAATCAGGTAGCTGAGAGGCTGAGCCAGCATAGTGCCAATCACCATGCCATAAAGACCACCTATCCAGTTACCGATAATGGCCAAGGGAAGAGCCACAACAACGTCTCTAAGCGCACAGATAAGCACTCCCAAAGGAATTTTGTCCACGATTATGTAATAGGATGAGTCTAGATACAAACGGCAGGTGAATATCATACTAAGGGAAAGAATACGTATTTCCGTAACTGCAATATGTGCTGATTGTATGTCTGTAATACCAATTACTTTGATAATGTAGGGTGCAAATATCAGTATAAGGCAGGTAACAATCACGCTTTCAACGCGCTCTGTCCATTTTGCATGATGCCATATCTCGTGCACACCTTGGTAATTTTCTTCGCCAAGATAAATGCTAAGAATAGGTGAAATGGCTTCTCCAATTCCGTCAAATAGAATCTGAAGCTCTTTTACCAATATGATAACAGAAGCTAAAAATATCATGTTTGAATCATAGAAATGCATTATAAGACGATTACAGCAGATGGTAAAGATTGCTATAAACAAGTAAGTGCTGGAATCTACAATGCTATATTTTACTATACTTTTAATTATTATCGGAGAATAATAAAGATTTAGATGGAGAGAATTACTCTTTTTTGTGAAATGGATAAAAAGAATGCTAAAGGTCACTATAACACTTAAAAAAGAAGCTAGTCCCAGACCTTCAATGCCTATCAAACGGCACAGAAAGATAGACAAAACAATATTACCAACACCGGATAAAAGTTCTGCTGAAGTGCTTATAACTTCGTCTCCATCAGCAAAAACCATGCCTGAGATAAGAGCATCTAACGGACTTAACATGATAACGAATTTCATCCACTTAAGATAGCCTCTGGCAAGGTCTAGAACCTCTGGTTCTGCGTTGTAGGACCTAAGATACATATCACCAAATAGAAATACCAGTAGAAACAGAGTTGCTCCTATGAATATAGTCATCAAAAGTCCTGTACCAAAGGCTCTGTCAGCTTCTTCTTTCTGGAAAGTGCCTACATGATGAGAATACAGAATGGGAACACCAATAGAAAAAATCAACGCAAAAAAGCTGGACAAGGAATACAAGGGCATAACAAGGTTGACGCCGGCAACCCCGCGTTCGCCAAGGACAACCCCCGCAACAAAGGTATCCGCCATGACCACAACAGTAACAAGCAATGCAGATAATGTCCCTCCAGCTAGCATTGAATAGTATTTTGTTGAAATAAAGGTTTTATTATTTCGCATGTGTTTATTATAACACTAAGAATTTGACGATTAAATACATGGCTCAAACTTCCGATATGCAGATGATTTAATCGTCAAAAGCAACAGTCCAATTTTTATTTACTGAACTTTTCTTTGATTTGTGGTCCCACAATCTGAATCATGATTACGATGATGAGGATGATTCCCTTGATTGCGTCATTAATAAGTGAATCCATTTTCAATGCAACGATAATTTTGTCGATAACTGTGTAGGAAAGTGCACCGAAGAAGATTCCGAATACTCGGCCCTTTCCACCTGACATACTGATGCCACCAAGTACTACTGCTGCGATGGCATACATTTCGTTGCTGTTACCTGTTGTGGCTGGGTCGCATGAACCGTTCATGGCAATCCAAAGGAATGCAGAAAGGCCAACGAGAATGCCAGTGATAACAAACACTGAAGTCTTTACAAGATTTACATTGATACCTGCCATTTTAGCACCGTTTTCATTGCTACCGATGGCATAAACTTTTTTACCGAATTTTGTGCTTGTTGTAAGATAAACAAAAAGGGCTGTGATGGCAAGAAGAACAACACCAACTGTTGGGATTGTAGCAATTCTGCCGTTACCGAAATCGTAGAGTCCTTGGTATGAATCAATGTCACGGGACATTTTATAAACAGAGCTTCCGCCTCCGATAAGCTCTTTATCCATTTGCTGGCAGAAATACTGGGCAAATGAGCGATAGATAAGCATTGTTGAAAGAGTAACAATGAAGGCTGGCATTTTGATGTAGCCCACTAAAAGTCCGTTGATAAGACCTGCGAAGGCACCGAATAAAATGGCAAATAAGAATGTTAAAAATACGCTGCCTGTCACGTTAAAAACAACAACTGCGAATCCTGCATCAAGCGCAAGCATTGAACCAACTGACAAATCAATTTCGCCGGTGAGGCAAACAAGCCCCATACCAAATGCAATGATTCCTACGATTGCAGAATGTCTAAAGATGTTCATAACACCAAGCCATGTAAGGCCATCACTGGTGATTACATATACTAAGAATATTAGTAAAAATACAATCACATAGCTGTATTTTCCAATTTGCTTCATTATATTTTTACTCATTTATTGCACCTCTTCTTTCATTGCATTTGTTGAGTAGAGCATAACCTTTGTCTCTTGGATCTCGTCATGCTCTAGAATCTTTTTAATCCTACCGTCATAGAATACCACGCATTTATCTGCTACTCTCTGCAGCTCTGGTATCTCTAATGTGTTAATGATGATTGTTTTGCCTTCCTGGGCAAATTTTAAAATCAATTTGTAGATTTCCGCTTTGGCTCCTACGTCGATTCCCTGGGTTGGGTTGTCGAATAAAAGTACCTCTGCGTCTGTATTAAGCCATCTGGCGATAAAAACCTTTTGCTGATTTCCACCGCTAAGGGAAAGGATTGGCAAGTCCTCGCTCTCAGCTTTTATGTTAAGCATTGCCTTGAATTTTGCGTATCTGGACTTTTCCTTGGCCCTTTTTATTGGAAGATGTCTGGCTGAAAGTGTTTGCTCTGCCAAGTACATATTCTCAAGGATGGTCATATCCGGAATTACGGAATTTTCTTTCCTGTTTGGTGGAAGCAATGCGATTTTGTGCTTCATGGCGTCGTGTATTGAGCCTGGTTTTACCTTTTTTCCATTTACGGTAAAAGTACCTGAGGTTGGAGTTAGGCATCCAAACATTGCGTGAAGGAGCTCGCTGCTACCGGCTCCCTGAAGTCCTGTAAGCCCGATAATCTGCCCCTTTTTAATATCTAAATTAATGTCCTTGAAGCCTGGTCCACTGTAGCCCTTGAGGGAAACTACTGTGTCACCAACCTGACGTGGCTCGTAGGTTTCTCCTGAAGAATATGCCTCGCCAACCATAAGCTTTGTGATGGACTCTGGGTCGGTATCCTGTATTTTTCCTGTGGCAATGAAGCTACCATTTCGATAAACAGTGTAGCTGTCAGAGATTTTGAAAATCTCAGGCATCTTGTGGGAAAAGAAAATAAAGGAAATTCCCTCTGCCTTTAAGCCATTAATGATTGAAAACAGGTGG
>JAEEGH010024136.1_pt1 | contig 12299 bp, 10 predicted proteins | sample 9134181 | NCBI WGS metagenome assembly JAEEGH01 (sample SAMN16246544, study PRJNA631951) | gut metagenome | biome: gut microbiome; feature: rumen; material: DP-attached | host: Bos | place: Iran: Karaj | collected 2018-10
AAGGTAGAGGCGGAGCGCATCCACACCAAGCTTACCGACAAGGGATACGGTGTGATCGAGACCTCCACCTATATCGAGGAGGCCGCAATGGCGTTCGAGAAGCTTCTCGACACCATCGTCCGCGCCGCCGAGGTGGAGACCACCATGAAGAAGCTGCTCGAAGAGATCGAGAAGACCAAGAGAAGAGTGAACGCTCTGGAATTCAAGATCATCCCTGAGCTCAAGGAGTCGGAGAGGTTCGTCAAATTCAGTCTCGAAGAGATGGAAAGAGAGAACACCACCCGTCTCAAGCACCTGAAGAAGGAATGAGCATGAAATCACTCGAAGAGCGCGCGGAGGAGATCAGGAACGACCCGAAGAAGCTGAAGAGGGTCTTCACGATCACCTGGATAGCCGCTTATTCGATGCTGATACTAGGAGCCATCATAATCATCTGGGTCTTGTTGATAGACAAGTTCCAGTGAAACCCTTTCTTTCATTCCCCGGACGTTCCTGACACCGTCCGGGGAGTCAACCATTTCTGATTTCTGGAATCTCAGCACTTTATGGTGGGGAGGTTGGTCTTAAGGCCAAAGCTCTTGTAGCCGTCCTCCGCTTCGATGCTCCATCCATGAAGGATGTTGTGGCTGCCCGCATAGATGCTCGTGTCGCGTTCATCGCCAAGACGGTCAGGACCTTCTTGTTCATAGTTTGGAGTCCATATGTCCGCTATTGCAATCTGTGAACGGATGCGTGAGGCGCTCTCCGATAGAACGGGGCTTTACTTCATGAAGTTGTGCATGCGGATGGCTCCGTCGGAGAGCGACACCACCGGCATTATGGCGGGATCCGGGTTGAAGTTGTGCATCTTCTGATACTCGGTCTGGCTCTGCCAGGTGGATGCGTTGATCATCCTCACCCCGTTGTAGATCTCCTGTCCGGCTCCATGGACGTGTCCTGAGACGAAGATGTCCGGGACGTACTCCATCACCAGGTAGTCCCTTTTTTCGGGCGCCAGGGCGTTCCTCTGGCCGTAGATGGGTGCGAGATGGCGACAGGTGCACATGTGCTTCATGACCTTCAGGGGGTCCTCGTACGACAGTCCGCGGACTCCTGCGATCCAGTCATCCATGCTCTTGCCGTGGTAGGTGAGGACGGTCCTGCCTTCCACGCTCATGTAGACGGGATTCCCGACCATCATGATGTTGGAGTCGAAGCTCTTGGTGAAGACCTTGTTGAGGGCCGGCTGAGGCTCGGCAAGACGGCATGCGTCGTGGTTCCCGGGATGGACGACCATCTTGATGTGGTCGGGGATGTCTTTGAGGTACTCGGAGAGCTTCTCGTACTGGTCGTAGATGTCCGAGATGATCAGCTCCTTGTCCTGGTCGGGGAACACTCCGATCCCGTCGACGACGTCTCCGGGGAACACCAGGTAGTTGATCTCCTCCTTGACGGAGTTCTCCTTGAGCCATCTGGTCATGCGGTTCCATGCGGGTTCCAGGAATGTCGTGCTTCCGACATGGACGTCGGAGAGGAAGGCTATCTTCGACACCAGGTCCATGTTCTCCCACCTGTGGTCCCTCGGTATGTCCGGCCTGAAGATCTTGTCGGCGATGATGAACGCCCTGTTCTTGCCGGAAGGCTTGGTCAGGATTCCGATGACCTCGTCGCTCACGAATACCTCGTTGGCGAGGGGGGAATCCTTGGAGATGAACACCTTGGCGATGCCGCTCTCGTCTTCTATGGTGAGCATCGTATGGCCGTTCTTGGTCGTGCTTCTGTCGTAGACCATTCCGATGATGCGGCATTCCCTGTCGAGCTCCTTGGCCTTCTCTATGGTCGTGCAGAACCCGAAGTCCCTGCGTTTCTCGATGATCTTCTTCAGAGCCTGGTATCTGCTCATGAAATACGCCGCGAAGTCGTTGATCTTACCTTCGCAGGTGGACTCGCCGGTGATGTCCGTCCCTCTTACGACATGGAGGTCGTTGGTCACCTTGTTCATGGGCTTGACCTCCTTCTGCGACTCGAACATTATCTTGTCGCCGGCGATGCAGTCCATTATGTCCTTCTTGCTCACGAAGACGGCATCCTTGGCCAGATGGGCGAAAACCGTGTTGGTGAAGGCCATCGGATCGCTGTTGGATAGTATCATCTCTACAGCATCGGGAGAGAGAAGTATCTTCCTCTTCGCGGCCTCCGATAGGATCTCCGTCTTCATGATTTCGGCATAAACGTAACCTTATTATTTTATTTGGTTCTGTGATTCAACAGCCTAAAACCCTCCGAAAAAGGGGCATGATGGCCTTTCCTGGCCCATGGTCGCCATCTGGAATCACACATCGTTTTTATCTTCGACACATATTCACGGCTATGGCCACAGTCGAGATATTCTGTCCGGTCAATCCGAGCGAGGACCCGGACAAGGTGCGCGCAGCCATAGAATCCATATTCCCCGATGCGGAATTGGAACAGATCGATAGTGGTTTCAGGGGAACCGCAACTCTGGATCATTTTGCGAAGGCTATCCGCAGGCAGATGATCCTCGATGCCGTCCGCGGCGTCATGCTCTCCAACGTCAGAGGGAACTCCACCAGGATGAGCCTCAACAAGCAGGTCGCGACCGTGGGGAAGGTCTCCTTCACCGACAGGCGTCCCGTTCTCGGAGCGATAGAGGTGATTGTCAAGGACGACGACATCGAGGCTCTCATCGACAGGGTGGCGCCGATGACCGTCGACGGGGAAGAGGTGAAACCTTGACCATCGGAATATCCTGCACCTCCTTCAGCGCCAATCCCATCGAGGACTGGATAATACCCATCTTCGAGGAGTTCGACCACTGGGAGATATTCTCGGAGGCATTCCATTCCGTTCTTTACCATGCTCGCGAGATGGAGGACATCCTTCCATCCTACGACATGTCCTATTCCATCCATTCCCCGATATGCGATGTGAACATCGCCGCGATATCCGATTGCATGAGGGACGCCTCCATCAACGAGATCATCCGCACCGCGGAGCTGGCTGCCAACCTCGACATAAGGACGATAACGGTCCATCCCGGCCTCTTCTCTCTGGCCGTGGCCGACATGGAGGCCCACACACTGGAGATCGTCAAGGAGTCCATGAAGATCATAGACAGGGCGGGAAAGGAGTACGGCGTGGCCATGGCGATAGAGAACATGCCCAATATGCCCTACTTCGTCGGTCGCACCGCGGCTCAGCTGGGGGAGATCATAGAAGGGACCGACCTTCCGGTCTGCTTCGACATAGGCCATGCCAACACCACAGGGCAGATCGATGCCATGATCGACGCCTTCTCCGATAGGATCGCCAATGTCCATATACACGACAACAACGGCGACAGGGACGCCCACATGACCATCGGAGACGGGAGCATCGATTTCCAGCACGTGCTGAAGAGGCTGTCCCGTTACAGCGGGAACTACATCATCGAGTCCCGCAGCTTCGAATCCGCAGTGGAATCTCAGTCCAGGCTCGAATCGCTGCTCTCCTCGTGATCCGGCTCGGGCTCCTTCTCGAAGATCCAGACCGGCATTCCGCGAACGTGCGAAACCCCTTCCTTCATGTACTTGAACACTCCAGCGACAGCCACAAATCCGGTTATCGCCACGAGTATGAAGATGAAGCTGAACAGCTCGTGGCCTATGACCTCGGTTATGACCGCGGAGTAGTCGAGCAGGAAGTGGAACACTATCGACGCGTGTATTCCGAACCTCACGTAGAGGTATCCCATCAGCAGGCCGCCGATGATCGTGGGTATGATCTTGGAGCTTCCCCACGCTCCCTCGTGGGCCATTCCGAAGATGATCCCCGATACGACGATGAGGACTAGCGCCACGCGGGTGACGCCGAAGCCTCCGAACAGGAACTTCAGGCAGTCCCTTCTTCCGCAGAGGCCGGCGACGATGGCCATCGGAATCCCGATCGGGATCATGCGAGAGATGATCTCTTCCCACACGGCCGCATCCGCGAACGAGAATATCGATTCGGGGGAGACTCCGGTGGGCAGGTCTTCGGGGATGACGATGCTGTATCCGAGCGCTCCCTCGATGGCGCTTATGACGATGCTCAGTATCAGGTAGGCTCCGAAGAACAGGGCGATCCAGTAGACGGGGGTCGTCCTTATCCTCGGGATGAAGTTGGGGGAATTCTTGTCCAGGATGGTGCGCGACTGGTACGCTATGACTATGCAGGATGCTATTATGGCGACTACGATGAAGATCCAGAACAGCTGCAGAGCCACTCCGTCCAAGGTTCCGACGGTGACCATCGTAGGCAGGAGCAGGATCATGCTTATGCTCCTGTCCGAGAGGAAGCTGTAGGTGTCCGCCGAATACCAGAGCATGGTGATGGCTTCTATCACCAGCATCACAGCGACGCAGATGACTGTGATGAACACAGTCTTCTCGACGATGAAGTCCTCCTTCTTCTCAGGCTCCTTCAGGTTCCTGCCGCATCTTCCGCAGTACTCGTAGCCTTTGCTGGCGTACTCGGCGCACATCGTGCAGGCATCCAACGGCTCTCCGCACTTGGGGCAGAATCTGCATCCTTGCCGTGCGGCCTCATCGCATCTATCGCAGGTCATCTCTTTTCGAGAAGCGCGACCACGCCGTCGCACCTCTCGACCTCCAGCAACACTAACAGGCTCTTCCTGTATTTCGCTACATCGGAAATCTGCTCGGCCAGGTACTCTTCCCTTTTCCGGGAAACTTCGTGATAGCTTCCTATCTCGTTCACGAAGTCGTCCCATTGGACCGCCAGCTCCTCGGGGGTGCTGGCATCGAACGTCTTCTTCATGCCCTTCTTGGCATGGCGGTGCTCCTTGACGAAGTCGAGCGTCTTCACCGTGTTGCAGTACAGCTCGGTGAAGTCGGCGTCGTTCATGTCGAGGGGGATCAGAGGGGTTCCGTTCTCCTTGCATAGGTCTACCAGGACGCAGACGGCCGGCGAAGGCATCTCCACCGTGCCGAACCTCTCCATCTTGTTGGCGTAGACCAGGTCTAGCTCGCTGACGCCGAAGTCGTCGTCCAGTTCTTCCCTGTGCTCCAGGGCCTGGACCCCTTCGATGCTCATCGCTATGCCGTATGCCTCATGTTTCCCGTAGGCGTCGCGGACCTTGTCGGCCTCTGACTGGAGACCGTTGACGAACGGGAGTATGTCCACGTCGCAGTCCCCGACTCTTACAGATATCATTTCTTGGTTCTCCTGGAAGCCACCAGGTCGGTGAGCTCCTTGGGCGCGTCTATCTTCTTCAGCTCCTCGTTGGACATGACGACGGTGTCGTCGATGCTGTCGTGCTCCTTCTTGCGCTCCACGATCATTATCGAGAAACGGTCCATGACCTTGGACAGCTCCGAGGCCACGATGGCCTTCTGGATGATCTTGGAGTCCTCGTCCCCGAAGCAGGTGAGCATCCTGGTGCTCGTGTCGTGGGTGACCGCGTCGAAGGGGCTCTTGATGACCGGGGATACTGTGAATCCCAGCCTGGAGAGCTGGTTGAGGGCGAACATGTCCGGCATGCTGTGGACTATCCTCTCCTCCTTCTCCCTCTCCTCGCTCTTGAAAGTGAACGGGTCTATGGTCTCGATGACCGGAAGGTCCAGATACTCCTCTATGCGGAGGGCGGCGTCTATCATCGCCCCCATCCCGGACTCGTACATCTGGATCGTGCGTCTGGAGACTCCTGCGGTCTCCGCAAGGGTTCCCAGGCTGATTCCGCGGGCTTCGCGGGCGCTCTTCAGGAGCTCGCTGTCCAGCTTGACGTACAGCCCTCCCGGGGCCGCGAAGATGTACGGAGGGGCGTTCTCCAGCAGAAGGTCGGCCAGCGTCTCGTTGGAGACGATGGATATGTTGAACCTGGAGTATACTATCCCGACCTCCAGGCCTCCGGAGCTCGAGCGCTCTCCGGTGACGAGAGGGGTGGCTCCCAGAGCATCGGCCAGCGTCTTCATTTCGTCCGCGTTCTCTTTGGAAAAGGCATCGATGTTGCTGAGGACCTTGATGATCAGGACCTTGTCGTCGAGCCTTGCGACCACGTCGAAGCATATCCCCCTCACGTTTATCGCGGAGGAGACGTCGAAACCGGCCTTCGCCAGGATCGCCCTTGTGGTGTTTATCAGCTCGTTGCGTCCCATGGAGGGTTGATACATGTGTAAAGATTAACTTTTATCGTCAGAAGGTTCGGATACGAACCCGGAGCGGACGTTTCGAATCCCGGGCTCGTGTATTCTTACAGGTGGTTTGGAGCTCAGTCCGAGGCGGTATTTTCGTTTTCGTAAGACAGTCCGAGCACGTCTTCGAGAGGGATGCCGGTGATCTCCGAGATATCTTCGGGCGACATGCTCTTAGACAGCATCTTCAGGTTTCTTCGTCATCGAGCATCTGTTCGTATGCTCCCATGACCTCGAACCTCCCGGACTAGACGTATGAGCCGATTCTGCCGCACCTGTCACTGCACGCTGTTCTTCTCCATCTTCACCATGAGGCGTTCACAGGCGATACATGCCAAATCATTGTATAGAATCGTAGGAAAGGACGGACGTTTTGTCCGTCGGTTTAGTCCGAGGTCTTGAAGCCGAAGCTGAACATCATTTCGATGCTCAGCTCGTCGACCTTCTCCTTCGGCACGAAGGACAGGGCGGCCTCCCTGGGTGCCATGTCTATGACGTGTTTTTCCAGGAACTTGCAGAGGAACTGCATGAACGCTGGGAAGTCGTAGTCGAGCTGCATGGCGTACACCAGGTTTCTGAGGTGTTTCGTGCTGTAGTTAGGGACTTTGCCGTACTTCTCCATGAACGCCTTCTCCACCTTCCGTTCGAAATTCCTGTCTGTCATGCAGGCGCCGATGTATTCCTCGGGGAACTCCGCAGTGGGCCTGGTGCCGCGCATGTCCATGAGCGCCTTCCTCATTCTGCAGGCCTCCTCCTCGGTCCAGCCCTCGCTGACCATTACGTCGCAGAGCCTTTTCCACTCGCGGATATGGCAAAGCAGGGGGTTGAGCATCCTGTATTCCGGGTCCATGATCGCGAAAGCGACCAGGAAGTCGGTAACAGCACCTGCCTTGGATTCGCTGTACAGCAGGCGGTTCTCGAGGTGCCTCCTCAAGGCATCGAACTCCGGCTTCGGGTCGTAGCCGATCCACTTCAGGATGCTGCTGATCTCCTTCTGCGAGACCCCTTCCACGTGCTTGTTGGCGACCAGATGTTCCCTCATCTCGTTCACGTTGGGGAAGTTGTGTAGCACCTGCAGGGATGTCAGTGTTATGAAGAACTTGTCCGCCATGACCCTTTCCCCGTTATCCAAGGTGGTCAGGCATACGGTTTCCTCCGCCTTTGCCGCCGAATCCTTGCCGTACTGTCCGAAGGCAGGGGTAGTCGGAAGATCCAGCGGCTTCTGGTCGATGCCTTCGTAGCGGCTCAGGTCCACGAGCTTGGTGACGTAGGATGGCTTGTTGACCTCCCTGATGACGGCCTCCCCTGCCCTCCTGTCCAGATAGGTCAGCCTGTCAATATCCAGGTCCTTGCCGAAGCGCATGATCTTCTCCATCATCCTTTCGTCGGAACCTCCGAGGAACACCCATACGGTACAGTTGTTGAGGATGTCCTCGGCGGTAGGTCCTCCGAACCTGTCAACGAGCTGGGCGTAGCTCTGGATCACCAGGGTGAACATTATGTTGCGCGATCTGGCTGTCGAGATCGTGCTCGTGAAGTCGACCAACGGCATGTGTGCGAACTCGTCCAGCAGCATGTGGACCCTGTGGGGCAGCCTCTTTCCTGGGTATTCTCTGGATTTGCGGATCAGAGTCTCGTAGATGATCTTGACTATGGTCGAGGTGAGGGAATCGAAGATGCGGCTCTCTTCAGGAAAGATGATGAATATCGCCTTCTTGTCCTCCAGCAAGATCTCCGGGTTGATCTCGTCCTTGGAGAGCAGCGTCTGAAGGTACGGGTTGAAGGAGTACTTCACCAGGGCCTGGTTCAGGAAGGAGACGTAACAGGACTGCGTGGTCTTCGCACTCATGTTGAAGGTGTCCAGGTCCGCTACGATGTCCGGATAGTCCTTGACCACCTTGGAGTACTTCTCGATCGCTTCGGCGTTGTCCAGTAGTTCTGTTTTCAGTTCCAGAAGGTGGTTCAGGGTGATCTCCTCGTAGGAGTCCGACCTCATTATGTCGATGAAGATCAAGGCATTTATCATCGAGGCGGCGGTGCTTTCCCAATTCGGGTCCCTTTCCGTCTGAATCGGACAGATTATCTTGGCGATGTCCAGTATGAGCGTCTTTCCGAACGCGATGTTGTTGGGGTCGTTGCTCTTGATAAGATTGAATGGTTCCTTGAAAAGCGAGAAGCAGTTGCTCCTGCAGGTGTCGGCGAAATTCAGCACCCGCACGTCATAGCCTTTGGAACGCAGGTATCCGGAAGTGGTTTCGTGAAGCTCCCCCTTGCAGTCTCCGATCACCATGTTATGGCCGCTCTTCGCTGAAGCTATGATGGACGGTATGAGGTAAGAGCGGCTTTTTCCCATACCGGTAGCTCCGTACACGGCCGTGTGCTTTAGCTCGTTGAGGATCGTCATGGTCTCCCCGTCAGAACGGATTAACGGCCCAACGTCTTTGGGGATATCTTCTGACCAGGAGTAATCCGCCCTGTCCGTGCTGACGCATGTTTTTGTTTTCCTTTCCTTCATCAGGGAATCGAAATCGATTTTGACAGGTGGCTCGGCCTCCTTGTCGTTCAGGTATTTGGCGATCGCCGAGAAGTTTATGGTGAATCTTTCCGAATTGAGCATGACGTTTGCCTCGAGGAGGTGTAAGTAGAGGTCCATATTAATATGTTCGGATTCAGAATCTATTGAAATTTATTGAGAATATTATATTTAAAATGAATTTTATTGAGTAGTTATATAATGCATCATATTGTTGTATTCAAACATCATATAATGTCAGATATGTATTGTTAAAATTGGGAATATGTTCTGCTCAATGAGAAAATATAGCCCTCGAGCAGTCGGATTGGATAATAATGCGGGGTTTTCCCCCGCCATTGGTGTAAATCGTGGTTTATCTTTGATCGTTTCACTCGAAAAGCATCTCGAAGCACTGTGTGATGCAGTCGAGGTCTTTTATCACCGAATCGTTAGCTTCTGTCGTCTCATTTTCCAGCTTTTCAGCGGCTTGGCCTATTTTTTCTTTCATTAAATTTAAACCATCTATCTGTGCAGCAGATAGTTCTTCCTGGAGTTTGGATATGCGATCTTTAATCAGAACGGCTAGATCGTCCGAAGATGCATCTAACGACCTGTACACAGCGATTTTCGAATATAATTTGTTGAACGTATCTGTGAATTCGGTTCCCGTATTCCGTTGTATTAAGCGGGCGGTCTCTTCGATCTCGCTTAATATCTGTTCCAACTCGTCTCTTGAATAACATGTCTCAGAATCGTCTAATCTCTTGTACAGGGAATCCAGCATGTGGGCGACCAATCTGCTGCCGTAGGCAAAACGGTCTACCGCAGGTCTCGTGGGTTCAGGGTAGCTTGACGCGACAAGCTCGTATACGGGTTCTGCGGGTTGCTCTATAAGTTCCATTGCCTTGGACGGCCTGTCTTTGGAAGGGTTGTACATTTTTAAAAAAGCCAATTTTTCTAAAAGGCTCCGGCCAGGCTCGAGCAGGGTTACGAATTTGGAGTTCCATTCCCCTTTCTTTACTGTTTTTACATCTATAATGCCTTTTCTCTCAAGGTCTTTGACGGAATCTATCCTTATGAAGCCTTTGCTATGCAATTCTCTGACACATTCGACTTTGATCTGTTTGCTTCCGGGGACCCTTTTATAGATCATTTCTTTGCTGAGTCCGTGATTGCTGAATTTTCCGTACGGGTTTGAGCTCGTCATTTCATATTCAGTATCGTCGTCTTCCTGATCTTTCAGAACTTTCAATATTTGATAGACTTGTGGTTTTGTCAGGAAATCGTCATTTTCCATCATCTAGCCCCCTATATGCAGTTTAAGTCCTACCATAGTAATTGTTTCAGGAGTTTCTCGTGAAAAATATAGCCGTATGTTCGTATATAATACTTTTATCGTCTTTTATAAACGGAGCAGCTCGCCCGAAGGGGAATGTATGTAAAAAGAGTATCGCTCGAGCCTCAACGAACCTTTTTCTCGTGTCTGCAACCGCTAGTACAAAGTTTTATATAGAATAGCAAACATATCTTGTAGTTGTGAACCACTGGTTAACAACCAAGAGGTGAAAAGATGGACATCGACGATCTGCTGGCAATGGTCGAGAATCCGACCCGCAGGAGGATCCTGGAGCTGCTCACGAGCGGTCCCAGCTACCCGCTGCAGCTGTCGAAGGAGCTCGGGGTCAGCCAACAGGCCGTCATGAAGAACCTCGTCCTGATGGAGAGGAACGGGATGGTCGTGAGCTACCGCGAGAGCAGCAGCATGGGGCCGGACCGTACCGTCTACACTCCGAACACGGCGTTCACGCTGGTGGTGGACATGCACAACGGCATGTTCTCCGTCAGGCTGCTTCCCGAACCGGACGACATGGAGGAGCCCGAATCCCTTCCGTGCGCCGGAGAGACGCTGGAACGCATGTCGGAGATTGACGAGGAGATCGAAGAGCTTGAACAGAGAAGGTCGGCGCTCATGAGCGAACGCGACAGGCTCGCCGAGTACCTCGCGAAGATATGCGAGGACGAACCCGACGAGAACCTCAAGGCGAAGATGCTCCAGGCGCTGGGAAGGACGACGGGAAGGGCGGAAACCCCTCTGAGAAAGTGAAAGGAAGTGATTGAATGTCAGACGAGAAGGCTATCAAAGTAGCAGAGCTGAAGCCGGGAGAGACCGGAAGAGGCATCGCAAGGCTCGATCCTGCCCTGATGGACATCCTGGGCATCAAGTTCGGGGACATAGTGCAGATCGACGGAAACAAGAAGACCGTGGTCAAGGTCCTCAGGGGAGGTCCCGAAGACGCTAACCGCGGAATCATCAGGATAGACGGCTCCACCAGGCGCAACGCCGGAGTCTCCATAGACGAGCGCGTATCGATAAAGAAGATCGTGGCGAAGAACGCGGAGAAGATCACCTTCGGGCCCACCGAGCAGCTCAGGCTCCAGGGCGGAGAGGACTTCCTCAGGCAGAACTTCGAGGGACGCGCGCTGTCCAAGGGCGACACCATCACCCTGAACGTCATGGGAAACAAGATCGACCTTGTGGTGACGTCGTTCGCTCCTTCGGGAGACGCCGTGATGATGTGCAACACCACCGAGGTGAAGATCACCGACAAGCCCGTAGCGGACAAGGGAGACACCCCGAAGGTGTCCTACGACGACATCGGAGGCCTCGGGGACGCGGTCAAGAAGATCAGGGAGATGGTCGAGCTTCCTCTCAGGCACCCGGAGCTCTTCAAGAGGCTGGGCGTCGAGGCTCCCAAAGGGGTGCTCCTGCACGGGCCCCCTGGAACCGGGAAGACCATGCTGGCCAAGGCTGTCGCCGGAGAGACGAGCAGCAACTTCATCTCCATAGGCGGACCGGAGATCGTGAGCAAGTTCTACGGAGAGTCCGAAGGCAAGCTCAGAGAGATCTTCAAGGAGGCGGAGGAGAACGCGCCCAGCATCATCTTCATCGACGAGATAGACTCGATCGCTCCCAAGAGGGACGAGGTCAACGGCGAGGAGGAGAGGCGCATAGTCGCCCAGCTCCTGTCCCTGATGGACGGTCTGAACTCCAGGGGAAAGGTCGTGGTCATCGGGGCCACCAACAGGCCCAACTCGATAGACGAGGCCCTCAGGAGGCCTGGAAGGTTCGACAGGGAGATAGAGATCGGAATCCCGGACAGGGACGGACGTCTCGAGATCCTGCAGATCCACACCAGGGGAATGCCTCTGGACGAGGACGTCGACCTGAAGTGGCTCGCCGATAAGACCCACGGATACGCCGGTGCGGACATCTCCGCCCTCACCAAGGAAGCCGCGATGGCAGCCCTCAGAAGGGTGCTGCCGGACGTCGACCTCGAGGCCGAGGAGATCTCCCGCGACGTGCTGAACAACATAATGGTCACCAAGGAGGACTTCAAGAACGCCCTGAAGGACATGCAGCCCTCCACCATGAGGGAGGTCCTGATCGAGAAGCCCAACGTGAAGTGGGAGGACATCGGAGCCCTCGAGGAGGCCAAGCAGGAGCTCAAGGAGGCCGTCGAGTGGCCTCTGAAGTTCGGCAAGGTGTTCGACCACATGAACGCCAAGCCTCCGAAGGGGATCCTGCTCTACGGCCCCCCGGTAACGGGTAAGAC
>JAEEGH010024137.1_pt1 | contig 12299 bp, 15 predicted proteins | sample 9134181 | NCBI WGS metagenome assembly JAEEGH01 (sample SAMN16246544, study PRJNA631951) | gut metagenome | biome: gut microbiome; feature: rumen; material: DP-attached | host: Bos | place: Iran: Karaj | collected 2018-10
ATTTGTCATATTTCTCCCCCGTTATCAGTTCGTATTCTTCTTTTGTGATCTTCCCGGCTTCCACGAACTTCTTCACGTCTACCTTTGTGTAAATATCTTTGTCATAGTACCGCTTTACGATTTCGTAGTATCTGCTCATTTCATACCTCCATCTGATTCAGCAGGATCTCCGCCAGCGTTGCGTCCATGGCGTTCTGGTTTTCCAGCGCCACGGCCTGCGAGTACACATTGAACTCGCCAAAGGTCATCAGAGCCTCCTGGTACTTCCACACTTCCATCTCTTCCTCTCCGGATGTGATCGTTTCCCTGCGGATGTTTTTCCGGACGTAAACCTTCCCCGGCGAGCCGTCAAAATCGAATTCTTCCGGCCGTTCTTCCTGTGTGCCTGTCACTTCTTTGAACATAGCAATTTCCTCCTGTCGTGTTTTGATACAACGCATTTCAGTTTCTTAAAATCTATATATGGTTTCACCCATTTGAGATACATATTGTATGTTTGCGAATGCGAGAGCCAGCCTGCATAGGACAACATCTGCCGTGCGTCAAAGATGGTCGCCTTTGCCTTCTTTGCTATCTTTCGCGCCTTTCTGGTGCATTTGATCATGATAGATCTGCGCAGTGTTGTCCTGTTCCGAAAAAACGAAAGCCCATAAAGTCAAGATCGCGCCCGTACCGCTTCCCATTCTTCTCGTAAGCAAACCGGAAGATCTGCCAGTTCTCTTTCATTTCAAGTCCGAGCTTGTGCAGTTCTTCGTCTATCGCCTTTTGCATCTGGTGGAGCTTTCTTTTATTTGCTCCGAAGATGACCATATCGTCCATATAGCGGTAATAATGCTTTGCCCCGAGCTTTTCTTTGATATAGTGGTCAAGGTCAGAAAGATACCAGTTTGCGAACCACTGCGATGTATAAAATCCGAGCGGTATTCCCTGATCCGTCACATCCACAATCTCATTCAGAACTGCAAGGAACTGCTTGTCTCCGATCTTTCTGGCAAAGAGCGCTTTCAGTACATCGTGCGGAATGCTGTCGAAGTATTTCTTCACATCCATCTTCAGACAGTATTTGATGTCCTTTCCTTTCCTGATCACACGCTCGATCTGTTTCTTTGCCATGTGTGCGCCGCGCCCCGGGATGCTTCCGTAAGATTTCTCGTATAACGGCTTCATGATGATCGGCTTCAGGATGTTCACGACCATGTGATGCACAATCTGTTCCCGGAAAGCCGGAACGATGATCGCCCGCTTCTTCCTTTGAATTCCGTCATATATTTCTATGGGCGTGTGCTTGTTGTTCTTGTAATGCTCTGCCTGTCTCCGTATCCATTGGATGTACTTATCCGGGTTGTCATGCAGAGCCTTGAACTTCGGCCTTGTCGTTTTATGCTTGCAGACATTCCTTATTGCAAGCCTGATATTTTCGTCTGAAAGAAATCTGTTCCAAAGATTTTTATAGGTTTTCATTGTCTTATCACCTCACCCGTTTTCGTTCCCTACTCACAGGCGCTTGCTTCGGTTTGATTTTTGCCAAGGGGCATGGAATAAAGGGGACATTTTGTTTTCGGAGTTCCGAAATTTGGTAAGATTGTGCCGCGCCATTGTTCCAGTTCGTATTCGAGAACGTGTTGTTCAGATTCACGTAGAGCGTCCCGCAATGCGACCTGTTGTTGCAGTTGCCGCCCACGATGGCGCGTTGGCGTACCCTTTATCCCGTTGATAGTTCATCGAGCTTCTTCTCAAAATCCTCCACATCCATGTATTGCGCAAGGATATGTATCAGCTGCATATTCATTTCTTCCAGATCTTCAATCATCCGGGCTTGCATATAAAGAATGTTCTGTAGTGTCTTTAAGGGGAAACCAGATGTTTCCCCTCTGCCTTCGGCATTCACCCTTTCGACGCTTACGCTGCAAGCGGTTTACAAGACAGTGCCGCGCCAAGGTTCCAGCCCGCAGCCGAGAACGCGTAGCTCAGACCCACGCAGAGCGCCCCGCAAAGCGACCCGTTGGAGCAGTCGCCGCCCACGAGGGCGTAATTCGCCTGCGAATTGTTGAACCGCAAGCCGTCACAGTAATAGGTTGTTTCTGACCCGGACGCTGTCTTCGGGAAGAAGCCGTCTTCATTGAATACAGCGACGTTCGTGTAGCCTCCGGATGTGCCGCCCGGCGTACCATTGGCGACCGTCTTGTATCCGGATCCCGTTGCGTCGTACCCGGTCTGTGTCGTTCCGTCCACGGTCGAGTAGGTCATCTTGTACTTGACCGTGCCGTTCATATTGAGATATCCTGCGGTTCTCCGCCAGATATTTCCCGACCAGTGCTCCATGCCAAAGACCTTCACGCCCTTGGTCTTGTCGTTGTTCACGGAAGAGCCATACCACTGGCCCTTGCCGTTCAATGTCCCTGAGTTCGCCAGCGAGGACGCAGCAGATCCGCCGGTCGTATAGCCCTGACCGAATACGGACTGTGTATCCGTTGACCGCCCGATCATAACGAGCAGCATATTGATGAGCTGCCTGTCCGCAAGGACTTCCGTATACCACTCCGTTGCGCCATTTACGTTGTTCGCCGTGGCGTATGTGACTTCATCCGATCCGGAATGAGTGTTGCACGGCGCAAGACCGGATAATATCGCCAATCGGTTTCCAACCAATCCGCCCGGATATTTCGGTGTGTAGAAATGATCGATCTCGTTGCCGTCTGCGTCATAGAACGGCCACGAGGTAAAGTCTTCGTCCGCCCTGTAATCTGCGATGAAGACCGTCGCCCCGTTGGTCGGTGTGGCATCCGGGACGATCTTCATATAGATCTTCCGGCCGTCGCGCCCCCACTCCATCATAGCGTTTCCGTTATAGGACGTATTCGCCACGTCGGAAGGTGTCACGCCGTCAGCCTTCTTCGTCTCGTCGTTTTCGTCAAGGTAGTAGTCCACCGTGCCATTGAGCAACAGCATACAAGACTTCGGGATAAAGAAGTCATCGACAAGGTTCCAGCTTCCGGGATCCATTTCCCCTGTGGTCAGATCCATCTGCACCGGATCATAGTCGTAATTTACGACATTATAGCCATCGTACTGGACGTGATAATCCACGTTCGCCGTCGGATCTGCGATCGCGCCATAGATATGGAAACCATAAACCCTGTGCTCGTTCAGGGTGGCGTGAACGACCTGCTGTGCTTCGTAGATCGTCACCCGGATCTTCGCCGTTTCCTCCACATATACGTCATAATCGCCGATATAATCGACGATTATAGATGCTTTTCCTTCATTATCAAAGGTTCCCGCATAGCTGACAAAACCGTCAGTTTTGACTACATGGATGGTCTCGCCCTGGTACGTGTCCGTCACAAGGTCAATGACGGAATGTGCACCGCCTCCGCCGCTCTCGTCGATCTTCTTCGACAATTCGTCAATCGTGTAACTTGCTTCTGCCCAACTCATTTGTTTCTCTCCCTCCTTTTAACTCTGTGCAGTTTTGGTATAACTCTCTGCTATCGTCGTGGTACTCTCGCCCTTCGTGATAACAGTGGTTTTCGTGTAGTAATATGGATCGCCCTGCGGCGTTACGACCGTTGTGATCGTCGTCATCGTGGACGATGTCGGTACGATGGTGGTCACGGCCGTGATATGGTTGTCTGTGTCGTTTTCCGTGATCTCCGTCTGGTCCTGCAGGTTCTTTCCGATGGATGTCGTTTTCGTGCATAAACCGTAGAGGTTATCAAAGCTCTCCTGCTCCAGTTCCTCAATATCCTCCGTCGTTGCGTATGCGTCGGACGGGATGATCACCTCGATCACTGCTGCGTTGCTGCTTGTTATCACGAAGCTCTGTGTCATCGTGATCGGCGTCTGGCCGTTGAACGCTTCCAGGAGCGTGGTGTTGTCGGTCGTGCTTACGACAAAAGAAAACAGCGCTTCCGCGCCGTCGTCTACTTTCGCATATATGCCAACTTCGTTTATATAGTAGGAATGTTCCAGTTCCTCATTCGATATCACCGTGGATACCGTGAGTTTGTTTCCTTTCACGTCTTTCGCCAGGATCGGGAAGGACTGTTTCTCGGAAAGAAGGCTTGTTCTGATCTTCAACGCATCCACGCTTTTATCCGGATAGATCCCGTTGCCGGTCGCCGTCCGCGTGAGTACCAAAGTGTGCCCCTGCTGAATCTGCGCCAACATGGCCGATCCTGCGTCTGTCAATACTGCCGCATTGTAATTTCCCATTTTATCCCTCCTAATCTGCTGTGACTTCTGCGTCAGGTAGATGCCAGGTCTGCACCTGACAACTTCCGAAATAAATCGTCTCGTATGCGTTCCAGACGAAATCCACGTCATCCAGAACCGCGCCGGCCTTCTTCACCTTCTTCACCAGCGCCGCCAGCTGTTCCGGATAAACGATCTCCGAACTCTCATCGTCCACCGTGATCTTGAAATGACCCGGCTCACCGTCGTACTCGAACCACTCTTTGACCTCTGCGCCGCCGTAGTAATCCTTGACCACCATTTCCACGGCTGCTTTAGTTCCGAGGTGCATATGCACAAGGTCGGAGTTCTCCACCAGCGCCCTCTTCGTATCCAGAGATCCGTCCCACTTGTACCAGTCAATGTCCAGTTCCTTCGCCAGCGCGTCCAGGAAGTCCTCCGGAAGTTTATCCGTGTTCTCCCAGTCAGAGCACAGCGGCAAAAGTCCCCCGATCTTCCGGATGATCGGATCGATCGCATCCGCCAGCGCCACATTGTCCGCTTCTTCCCGCATGAACATGGGGAGGAGGCGCTTGAATTCACAGTCCTGCAGTTTCATACTCTCATTCCTCCACGACTTCCTTCGTGACCGATGTCGTTCCGATGATACCGACTTTGAGCGGATCCACTTCCGCCCTGGCCGGACTTGTCACGTCGATCCGGATGCACCCTGTCCCGCTCTCCGGAGACAGGCAAAGTGCCCGGAGTTTGTCTGGGTTGATGTCGCGCCCGATGGCTCCGGACTGCCACGCGATATACTGGTCGATCGCGCCGCCTTCGCCCTCAATGGTCTCTTCGCACGCTTCCTCATCCTCTGCCGTCGTGTAATATGTGATCTCAATGTTATAAGTGACCGTAGTCGGAGCGAGCGCGGTCACGTAGTCCGTGATCGGCCGCCGGTCAGAAGCCGAGCAGCTTGCCTCGACAAGTGCCAGAAGCGCTGCATTCGGGAGCTGCCCGCCCTTGCATAAGATATAGAGGTTCACGGTGCAGACCGAGGGGATATCCACGACCACGTCCTGAATGGTGGCGCTTGCGCTCTTCGCCCAGTAGATATATGCTTTCTCCGGACCTGCCGTTGAAAACGAACTAGGCGCTATCCGGATGCGCTCCCTATAGGTATCATCGTCTTCTTCATCCGACCCGCCGGAAGTCGTCTCTGTATTTATTGCGCTTTCTACGTTGGTGATACTATCGACCAGCTGCGCAACGGATCCGGCGATATAGCCGTTTCCTTCCTCCCCTGCGACGGTGCAGGTCGCGATCACAGTTCCTTTTGTGTCGCCTGCCGCGATCGTCAGATCCTCGTTGGTGGCAAAGTTCACATCTCCATCCGTCGTGATCATCGTCCCGGCCGGAATGACTGTATCTGTGAGCACTGCTGCCGACAGGGTGAATTCAAATGTGGCAACCGCCGGCGCCGCCGCGATCCGGATCGTGTTGGATCTCGCTCCCAGAGCATCCAGCGCATCGCCTTCCGCGTTATCGAGGAATTTTGAATTGCAGGCGATATTGCATTTATTCGCCATACCAACAAGCACCTCGATCAGAGCCTCCGCGAATACTCTTCTTTCGTCTCCCGGATAAAGGGGTTCCCCTGCGGCTATCTCCATTTTCTGAATTGCGTTCGTGTATAATTCTTCTGCGTCAAATGTAATCAGTTCAAGATCAGGCATATCATCCCTCCGTGTCTATTTCTGCATGGATCTTGAATTGTCCGGATAAAATATCATTCACATAAATCATGATCTCATCCGAATCAATTCTTGGTTCGTACGCTTCCAGAATCTGCGTTGCTTCTGCCGCAACTATTCCGGCCGCTATTCCCACAGGGCTGTCCGTGATATCTATGGACAAGCCTTTACTTCTCTCGTATGGATTTTCTCCGGATATAATAGAAAGGAGATTCCGAACACACTGTTCAGGATCTCCATTGCCTGTTGAAAGCATACGCGCCTCCTACTTCTTTTTCTTTTTCTTCGACTTCCGGTCTTCCTTCAGTTTCTTCCACATTTTCTTTACGTTTTTGTCAGGACTGATCTTGACTGCCGATTCGTATTGCTTCGGCAGTTCGTCCGGGTTCTCACACCAGAATTTCAACACTTCTTTCGCAGATTGCCCCGGAAATTTGTTCGCGACCTTTTTTGCCTTCTTTTTTGACTGCGTAAGCGTAAAATCCACGTCGGCTTTTAACATCCTCCCGAAATCGTCCAGTTCCACGTTGTTTACTTTGACTTCGGTAAGTTGCATCTGGAATTGTCCGAACACGCGAGGATATGAGTTCGCTCCGGCATATGTCCGTCCAAGAACGAGCGGACCGGAAGACCCGATCATGCCTTTGATCTTTTCGATCTTTGACTGAATATCCAGTGTACCGGTCGCTACATGATATGTCGTTGAGAAGGTGATCACCTGCTTCTCTAATTTTGCCTGCATATACTGAACACGGGTTTTCTTATATTCGTCTTTTCCGGTCTGTTTATCTTTCTTCTTCTTTTTTGCTATCTTTTTGTCATATATATCTTTGGCATAGGTCTTTTTCTTTTTCTGTACTACCTTTGCCTTCTCCATGACAAAATCCGTTGACAGATTATTGATCCGCTCCACTTTGCCGGGAGTATCGCCAATCGTCGCTCTGATAGGCCATGCCAGATTATACCAGTAGGCCATTGCCGCATCTTCCATGTCGCGCCTCCTGTCCTATATAGGTAGTCGAAACCATATTTTTGTTGTTTCATTCATGAGACTGTGCCGGACATGGGAAAGGATGGCCGGCTTGTTTATGATCGTTCCGCAGGTGACTTTGATAATGCTCCCGGCAGAAAGTTCCGTCAAAAGGCTATCCGGATGGTAAATAACCCAAGTCTTTTTATCCAGATTCTTTTTCTGCATAAGATTTTTTGCAAATCTCCTCGCCTCGTCAATGGATGAAAGAGGGTAATCTCGCACCACTGTCATCTTTGGAAGTTTACCGTTTTCCGTGTACGTTCCCTTTATATTTTTATCTGTAACAGTGCATTCTCCGTAAAGCTGCACATCATCATTGATCTGTTCACCGTCGGATTCCACCTCAACAGACGAAGCCGCTTGCTCCTCTATCCATTTTTCTGCGGCGACCTTGATCTTTCCGTTATATGCCATGAGAGAACATCCTTCCAGAGCACAGCGCTCTCCAAGGAATGTAAGGTCATCCACATAATCCTGCGTCACTTCGTTATAGATCTGATCATCCACACCAAAAAACTCAACCGCCATTCCAATGTTCTTGCACAATTCTTTTACAAGATCCTTAAACCCGATGGACGACCATTTTTTCTTTTTCACCTCCGTTTGTTCCGGGATAGAGGATGCCGTGATAGATATGGCGTGCCCGATAAAACGCACCTTGTTCACTGTCATTATCCCGGTATTCAGCTCATCTTCTTTGATCTGAATTGTGTCTCCCGGAGCAAATCCCCATTTATCGACGGTTTCATCTCGCTCGATCATGATAAGGATCGTATCGGCGCGGTCTCCGAGGTATGTGTCAACCTCGGCCTTTTCGATATTTACCAGCTCAGTTATTTCCGTTCCGTTGTAAATCAGTTCCATGGTTTATTGCCTCCACGGTGGAATGGTATCAATCGAATCTTCCTCATTTTCCTCATTAACAATCGGAATGGCGAGGACTTCCCCGCCATCGAATATCAGCACATCGGCATATTCCTTATTCTCCTGAATCAGGGTGGATGCCATCATTTCGTTTGTGAAGAGGTCGAAAGCGATCGAATCCCACGTTTCACCGCTCTTCGTCTCATAGAGTTCGTATAAGGTTTCATCCTCCGTAGGCATATCGCGGCCCCCTTCCCTTCGTGATCAATCCGAGTTCTTCCAGAAGATCCACAAATTCACTTTCTCCTTCCCGTAAGGCTTCCATGATCGTGTTGTGGTCGGCGTTTCCGTTCACAGTAATGTTCGGTGCAAAGGTAATATTTGCGCCGCCGGAATTGTTCGTTGTGTTGGAAACATTGTTTATGTTATTCTGCGTTGCTCCAAGTCGTTCGCCAGCGATTTTCCAGATATTCAGGTTCCGCTCTCTGACGCCGGGATCAAACGAAATGACCGCCTCCTGTCCATCTTCACCTGCGATAGTTACGCCATGAGTAAAGCCACCTTTCGCGAGTGCGTAATGGCCGCCTCCTCCAGAGGAATATTCGCGGCCTGTTTTGATGCCTTCAAGAACGCTTCGTACTTCTCCAGCATTAACGCCGATTACATGAACATCCAATGCCACGTTTGCGGATAAAGCCATAGGTTTCGCAAATTCATCGCCAAGTTTTTGTTTTGCTTGAATCGCGGCTTTTTCTGATGCAGAATCGACAATGACACTATTATTCTGAATCCCATTAGCCACTGAATTATCAAGTATCTTTCCGACCTCATCCATTGCATCCTTCTGATCGTCTGCTGATTCAACCATGCCATTGGCAATAAGTTCGATAATCGACTGTGGGAGGACATAATCACCGCCATTCATACCTTGCAGCAACGCATAATTCAGCATCTCGTCCGCTATTTTTTCCGGTATGGGCTGACCTTTTTCAACATATTCATTGACGATATTTTCAATTTCTGCTTCCGTAGGAGCGCCTAATCCAAGATACTCTATGATGCCTTGACGGTTCTTGTAATTCATCGTGTAGTCAATGCCTTCAAGAATGTCCTGATCAAAGTATTCTTTCCAATCTGACGTGCTCCAATCTCCAAGTGCTTTTGCGTCCTCTGGTGTAAGCGCCAGAAGATCTTCCATAAACCTGGTTTTTGCTTTTTCGACATCACCAAGATTATCTTTCCAGCCTTCAAGCGCTGTATCGGTAATATATTCCAGTGAGTTTGAATAAGCGCTGGCCACATTATCAAGCTTGCTCTTGTCAAGTGTTGCGACTTTTTCTAAAAATTCCTCTTCAGTTAAATCGCCAATCTTTTTAGATAATTCAAATCCTTGGTATTCATGCAAATAAGATTCTGTGTATGTATCAGCGGCAGTTTTTGCCTGCTCTGCCAATTCTTCTTTGAGCGCTTCCTGTGTATCAGGATCCAATTCAACTCCATACCTAAGTGACATTTCATGAAGTTTTGCACTCTGTTCTGATTCGGCAGTAAGCGCGGCGATCCTTGCCATATCCGCTTGAATATTTTGAACCACCTGCGCCTCATCGATATCAAAGATCCCGTCAGCAAATGCATTATTGACTACTTCTTGTAAGTATTTCCCTTCCGCCTCAAGAGCTTCTTCGATTTTCGCATAACTCTTATCTACGGCAGCGCGGGTCATCTGTCCCTCGCCTGTATGTTTCGGGAAATCAATATCCAGCGCCACATCGACCGCATAATGTTTTTTCCCAACATACTCTTTCGCATTTTTAATAAACGATTCGATGCTTTCCTGGTATTCTGCCTGTTCTTCTTCGTCAAGACCTATACCTATCTCGACTTTCCAGTTCAGTTCAGAAGTTTTTTCAATATCTTTGTTTAATTGGTCAAAGACCTGGCTCGCTTCATCAACGATTGAAAGTGCGCGCTCAGCAATAGAAAGCGCATCTGTACGAATGATTCTGTCAGCAACTTTTTCGATATTTTCCAAAGAAAGATGGATATCCCCAAAGCGTTCATTGAGGTCGGCTGCGATCAATTCCTGATCATGCAGTTTAACATTCTCAATAGCGGCAGCAAGAGCACCAACAGCCGTTGTAATCCCTGTAATTGCCCAACCCACTGGTCCCATATTCGCCAAGAGGAGTTTGAAACCCTTTGCTGTTTCTGCAACGCCTTTTGCAAATTGCATAATCTTAAACGATGCAAAAGCAGCAGCCACGCCAGTAATCGTTGAAATGAGTAGGCGCTTATTATCGATGGCCCATTTCGCCGCATCTTTGATTACTGTAAACGCCCCTTCTGCTACGGGTTCTATAGCCTTCCCCATATCCTTAAAGCCGGTTACAACAGCGGCGGCCATATCAGGTAATTCATCCCTGCCCTTGTTGATAAATTCCGTTAAGCCTTGCACGGCTTCCCGCGCAGGTTCTTTTACTTCGTCATAAATGGCGAGTTTCAATCCGTCAAACGCGGATTTCATGATCGTTATATCACCTTCAAGGTTATCCAGCCGAATATCCGCCATCTTCTGCGCAGCACCGGAACAATCCTCTATTGTCGCTCTCAGATCGTTAATGTCTTTTTCTTCTGCATCTACAACTGCAAGCATACCGGTAGACGCAACTTTCCCGGCAATTAATGTTGCATATCTGGTCTTTTCCGTATCTGTCAGCCCCTGCATGGCTTCGCGGAGATCATAGACTGTTTCCATGAAATCCTTTGTGGATCCATCCTCGTTTGTGACAGTAATTCCAAGTTCATCAAGGGCTTCTTTTGCCTGTTTTGTGGGAGATGCAAGCCTTGTTATCCATGAGCGGAGAACAGTACCAGCCTGTGATGATTTGATACCGGCGTTTGCCATAAGTCCGGTGGCAACTGCGACCTCTTCAAAGTCGTACCCCATCGCCTTACTGATAGCGCCGGCGTATTTGAAAGTTTCGCCCATCATGGCGACATTGGTGTTACTGCTCGTAGCAGTCGCCGCCATGACATCAGCGAAGTGCTCAATATTCTCGGTTGTGATAGACAGTCCAAATGCAGTCATATCGTCGGTCAGCATATCGGCTGTTGTGCCTAAGTCCTGACCGGCGGCAGACGCAAGGTTTAATACACTCGGAATGCCGGCAAGCATTTCTTCGGTGTCCCATCCGGCCATTCCCATATATTCGTACGCTTTCGCGATTTCCGTGGCTGTCCATTTTGTCGTGCTCGCAAGATCAAGTGCTTTTTCTTCCAGCTCTTCCATTTCGGACACACTCGCCCCGGAAACAGCTTCAGCAGCACTCATCTGTGACTCAAAATCTTTGCCTGCGTCAATGCAGGAGATCATAGCCGCGCTGAAAGCGGTAGCACCTGCAGCGACAGTGGCAAATGCAAGCTTACCGACCTTGCCGATCGTATCAAAGCCAACAGAAAGCCTGTTGATATCATCATCCATCTCCTTCAGGAGTCCGGTTGATTGCTGTATTGACTTTTTAAGCGACGGATCAATCCGTCCTGCGATGCTGATAATAGCATCCAGTTGTCTTCCTTTTGCCATGCCCTGTCACCTTCGGTGCCGTTTTTTTGCTTTCTTCTTCTTCGCCTCTTCCGTGTCATCCCGGATTACATCTTTGATTTCATCCAGGAATTCAAGGATTCTCATTTTGCGGACTTCGATCGGGTTTGCTCCGAACCTTGCTCCGTATGCTCGAACGTTTCTTCGGACGAGTCGTCCTCCAGGTCCGCCCGTCCTCTGGTAAAATTCAGTCCGATATTCGCAAGCTGGATGATATCCGTTCCCTTGATCTGTTCTTCGAGGTCTTCCGGAACAAATCCGTCCATAGCCCGAACCACGGCATAAATGCCGAGTTTCGGGTGCGCTGCAAGCGCCATCTGGACGGATAAATTCACAGAAATCTCACGGATCGAAACGGCGTCAATATAATCATTGACCGAGATCTTGTCCGTATCGTACTTCAGTACGTTGTACTTTTTCCCATTCTTCATAATAGGGTTCCTAAGTGTAATTTCGCCTTTCATACTCTCCTCCTTTTAGGTATTAAATGATGGAATACGGGTTCTTGCTATCTTCCACACCATTCACTTTGACCGTACCGGAAATCCGGTCGATATCGCAAAGCTCGGTGTCTCCGACAACCAGTTTGTACTTCGTCACGATAAACGGAACGTCAAACTCTGCCGCGTTCCCGGCCGTAAGACCGAGTTCAGGCATAAGGATCTGCGGTGTTCCAGTGATATACGCCTTGCCGGCTTCAAGCGTCTGATTCGCCGCCTGATCGATCCACTGCTGCGCCCACCAGATCTCAAGCTGTTTTGCTCCGGGAGTAGTGAGTTTCGCAACACTCTTCGCGGAAAGGCCGTGGGGATGAATGGTAAGCACCATGTTTTCAAGCTGCCCGAAAATCGGCACCTCCATATCACCCATGATG
>JAEEGH010023951.1_pt1 | contig 12295 bp, 5 predicted proteins | sample 9134181 | NCBI WGS metagenome assembly JAEEGH01 (sample SAMN16246544, study PRJNA631951) | gut metagenome | biome: gut microbiome; feature: rumen; material: DP-attached | host: Bos | place: Iran: Karaj | collected 2018-10
TCGCTGCTCGAGACGTTCGAGCTTTCTTGGAACGACCCGCTTGCGCCGCTCCTCGCCGCCGATCCCGCCGAGCGCCACCTGCCCGCGGAGGGGCCGCAAAGGTCGCGACAAGCGTGCCGTTCCTTCTTCGGCCGCGCAGGAGCGCGGCCCTCCCGGTTGCGCGGAATCCGGATTTGCGGGCGCAACAAGTTGCGCCCCTCCCGCCGTAGCGGCGAGGAAGGAACCGACGATGAAACTTCTTCTCTGCATTGTTGGAGTCCTTATTTCTCTTTGCCAAAACGGCGCGGGTAGAGTTCCGCGGCCATCGTGCGGATGGCGCCGATGAGCTCGGCGTACGGCACGTCCGCCATCGAGACGAGCCCGCACTGCGCGTTCGCGCCCTCCCCGCAGAATCCGGTGATCGGGCAATCCCGCCAGCAGAACCAGTGCGTGCCCACGTAACGCGGGTTGTCGAGCGCCGCACGCACGTAGTCGCGGTACGCCGCCGCACGCGCCTTCTGGTCCTTCACAGGAATGAGGGAGGCATAGAAGTAGCCCGTGTCATAGCAACCGAAGTGGAACTCCGTGATCATGATCGGCTTGTCCGCCGAATCGGGCGGCAGGTCGCGCGTGGGCTGGAAGTCGTAGATGTTCATCGTCACGACGTCCGCGTACTTCGCCGCGGCCCGCACCACGTCGGGACAGCCCCACGCGAGCCGGTCGCCCAGGTAGAGCATGTCCGGCGCCACGGCCTTTGCCGCGTCGCGCACTGTGGAGTAGTACTTCTCCGCCACCGCGATGCCGAACGCGCGCAGCTCGTTGTCCGGAACGTTCTTCGGGTCGATCCCCTTTGTTGCTAGCCTTCGCAGGAACTCCATCTTCGCCGGCTGGTCGTCCGGCGCCTCGAGGATGTTTCGCGCGAGGCCCGTCTCGGTGGAGGACCACGACTGCTCGTTACCGGAGAAGAAACCGATGCAGAAGGGGTCGTCCTTGTATGCCTTCAGCCTCTCGGCCGTCTTCCGCGCATTCTCCTCGAACTCGGGCGCGAACGGATCGAGCAGCGCGCCCCAGTGCGCCTGCACCGTCTCGATCTTTCGCGACCGCGCTGGCATCCACACCGTGTACGGCATGCGCGACTCGCCCGCCTTTGCGATGGTGGGTTCGGACGCCGCAATCGTGTTGAGTCCCCACGACCGCATCCGGCGGTGGATCGTCGCCGTCCGCTTCGCGCGCCAGTCGTCGCCGTACTTGAGGTAGAGGTTGTAGTTGCCGAAGTCGAACGTCTTCGACGGAATGTTCGTGGGATCGGAGTAGTAGTAGCGCAGGGCCGGGCGCGTCATCTTGCTCCAGAACGCCTTGGTCGGTCCCGTCTCCGGCGGCAGCTTCTCGAAGTAGTGCTCGCGCCCGCGGATCGGCGTGGACGAGCCGTTGCCCACGTGGTCCACGCCCTGCGAGAAGAAGAGATGCCCGTCGGGGTCCACGAGCCACCACTTGCCGTCCACCTTCTCGGTGCGGAAATGCCCCGTCGCCTTCAGCTGCGGACCCTTCGCCCAGCCGCCGAAGCGGTCGGCGTCGGGGATGGCCTGCGGACGCGCCGCAAGCTCCCTCTCCTCCGCCTCGCCCTTCGCGCGCAGTTCCTCCGCGGAATGCACCTTGTCCGGCCAATCCACGTAGTTTGCCTGGCCGAAGGCGTCCACCCACGGCGAGAACGTGGCCGCGTGCAGCACCTTCCGCTCCGGCGCGGCGGCGTCCCGCTCGCTCGGCACCAGCTCCACGCGCGACACGCCGAACGTCTCGCCGCACGAGCCCGCCGGCAGGAACACCGAGACGCTGTGCGTCTTCGCGAGCGAGAACGACGATCCCCTGCGCACGAACGGATTGCGCTTGAGGCCCACGAGGCCGTGCGGCGCGTCGAACACCCAGTTGTCGATGAAGAGCTTCAGGCGGTGGGTGCGCTCCTTCAGCGGCGGGACCGACAGGCCGCCCTGCGGCAGCTGCCCCTGCTCCGTGTCCGCCTTGACCTTCGTGCTGAGACGGAGCGACTCGTTGCAGCAGTTCGTGAACGTCACCCGCACCTCGGCGATGTTCGAGAAGTCGCGCGGCGCGGGGAACGTGAAGTACGCCGCCGGCCACACGTTGGGTCGGCTCTCGGTCGACGTCAAGTACACGACGTCGCCCTTCACCTCGGTCTTCGCGCAGTTCCCGGTGACGACCTTCACGTTGCCGCCCGGCCAGATCACTTCGCCAACGGTCGGGAGTGTTGCGCTCATCACGACCGCCGCCAAGATGGCGGCTCCCCATACGGGAGGGGCGCAACTTGTTGCGCCCGCCGCCAGCATCATCATCGTTTTTTTCATCATCTCGAATCTTTCCACTAACTGATTTCCATGCCGGACAATTTACCGAAGGAGGATCTGCGTGCCAAGGAGCGGACCGAACTTGAGCGTACGGCCGCCATCCGTCAGGAAGAGCCGCCAGATGCCCTTCTCGTCCGTGAACGGCGTCCCGTCCGAGGCGACGAGCGAGAGCGACGGCGCCGACGTGATCGGCGTCGTGGAGGTGACGAGCTTCCTCATTGGCCCGAATGCCTGCGAATCAAGCGTGTCCGCCTCCGTCACGCGCACGCCCTTCCCTTCGGCAAACGCAAACGACGGCGCCGTGAGAAGCGGCGCGGACGTTCCGCCCGACACGGCGGCCGGCAACTCCAGGTCGCCGCCAGGATACGCCTGCGTGAAGGCGACCGTGCCGTCCACAAGGCGCGTCGCGCCTGCGTACGTGTTCGCGCCGGAGAGCGTCAACATGCCCGTGCCCGTCTTCGTGAGGCCGCCCACGCCGGAGAGAACGCCCGAGAGCGTCACCGTTGCATTCGTCGTGTCGAACGTCACGTTCGTCCCACTCGCGCCGGTCAAGTTCATCCGCAGGCTGGACGAGAAACCCCTCGCATCCGATGCCCTCACGATGCCACCGCCGAGGTTGATCTGGTAGGCGGGGTTCTTCGTGCTGCTGATCTTGATTCCGTTCGTGCCGATGTTCAGCTCGCCACCGGTCATGTTCCAGATGCCGTACCCGGTGCCGCTCGTCCGCCCGCTCATGTTCAGTTCAGTCGTGAACACCTCGCCACCCGACATGTTGAAGATAGACTGTCCAACGATCGCCATGTTGAGACGGTAGGGGTCGCCGACGATCAACTTGCCGCCCGTCATGTTCCAGATTGTCCGTGCGTACGTGTAGTGCGCGAGGCGGATGCCGTCCTCCTCGCCTTCCGTGTAGAAGCCCATCGTGCGGAACGTACCACCCGCCTGGTTCACGATGCTGGTCATGTTTTCGTAATGGATCACCTCCACGCCATCGACGACGTTGGTGTACGGGAAGCCGCCATTCTGGCCGCAGTTGAGACACTTGATCGTCATCTCGCTGCCCTCTTCGATGTTGAGCGTCGCGACCGTGTTGGTGTATTCTGGCTTTGACTGTCTGGACAAGTCGATCCTTTGGCTGGGCGCAACCCAACGTGCGCCATTGCCGAGCGTCACCACGCCACGAAAGATCGTCGTCTGCGCCGTCATGTTCGTCACCAGACAGTTCTTGAGCGTCAGCTGCCCGGCATAGTCGGACGATTCCCCCAGGTTGATCGAGCCGCCGATCACCTTGGCGCCGCCGTCCAGCATCAGCGCGTTGCGGTAGACCGTCGTCGCCACGTTCGTGAGAACGCTCCCGTTGACGGTCAGCGTCACGGACTGCGCGCCGTCGGCGGGTACCAGATCCGTCGGGAACGTGAACTTTCCGCCGACGATTTCCCTCGGCGAGACCGTCACGTTCTTCTGGCAGTTGTAGGCAACCGTGCCGTTGTTTGTGACTGAGCCAGACGTCAGCGCGCCGCGCTTCCCCGAACCGATGTTCAGCGTTCCGCTGCTGTTGACGATGATCGGTCCGGAGTAGGTGTTCTTCGCCGACGTGTACGCGATGGCGTACGCGAACTTGACGTTCGAATAGATAGTAATCGGCGCAGTCCCATACAGGGCATTGTCGTTGTTGTTGACGCCAATGGTGACGATATAGTCCCCACTCGAGCGCGCGAGCGTCAACGGCGCGTTCACCGTCACGGGTTTTCCAAAGAAAATGCTGCGCGCTTTATTTCTAGCCAAACCCTGGATCTTCGCGGCCTGCTCGATCACGAGAGGGCTATTGTTGAAATACGAATCCGTGTCGCGCCAAATGCTAATGCCACCGCCTCGTAAATAGACCGTGCTCTTGTCCACGGTATTGCCGAACGAATCCGCCTCGTATGCCAGGTATGAAGACCCTTGCTCGATGCTGATGTCGCCTCCCTGCGGATTGTAGTAGTGGTTGACGCGCACGGATTGCGCGCTCTCACCCGTACCATTGAGCCTGAACGTATGCCCTTGCGGGTAGACGTCCCCGATGTCGAACCGTTTCGCGCTGTTGACGAGCAGATCGCCAGTCAGATACAATCCGCCGGAATTAAACCAATGGTTGCCGTGGGCCGCACCAGTATTGGCGATCGCGCCATTACCGTCCACGCCGGTTCCTTCGACGTAGACTTTTGCGAACCCGGCGTGCGCCGTGCTCAAGGCGCCGTTGAAGTCGAGCGTCGCGCCGTTCGCGACGGTGACGGTGCCCGTGCCGAGGGCCTTGGCGTTGTTTTCGGCAAGGACGAGCTTGCCTTGCGCCACCGTCGTGCCGCCCGTGTAGGTGCGGTCGGCCTTTCCGAGCGAAAGCGTCCCCAGGCCGGACTTCACGACCGCGACGTTGCCGCCGATGGTGTTGGCGTACGTCTGGTCGTCGGCGATGGCGAACGTGAGCGTGGCGGCGGTCGCGGACGAGTTCGTCACACCGTCGTACGACGCAAGGTCGGCCACGTCGGCGACGGTCCTGTCCGTCCCCTCCAGGTCCAGCATCGCGGCACCCGCAGCAACGGCGGTTGTCGCCCCAACAATCAAAAGCATCTTTTTCATGTTTTATACCTCCATTGACAATTCATGCAACGGGCGAGACGCCCGTTGTCCCAGTAGTACGTCAACGCACGATCAAGTACGTGCCCGGCGTGGGGCCGATGCAGAGCGTGTTCGCGCCGCGCTTGAACACGTTCCAGCCGGCCGCCGCCGTCGCGCCCGTCGTCACGGGCTTGCCATTGATACCCCCCGCCGCCGTAAAGAGCGTATGGGTGGACAACGGAATCGTCGGATCGTCCAGCTCCACCGTCGCGTTCTCGCCGAAGGAGAGCGCGCCCGAAAATATGGCGTGCGTGCCGGCGGACACCTCCGCGGACCGCGCCTTGTACGTGCCGGTCACCGTGATCGTCGCCGCGTTCACCGTCCCCGTGGGCGCGCCCGTGAGGTTCGTGAAGGTGACAGGCACGTCCGCGTACTTCGGCGCGATCCTCGTTCCCGTCTCGAACTCGCAGTCCTTCACAACCGTGCCGATGTCGTCGTCGTCCGGCGCAAACCTCGCCCCGTTCCTGAAGATGAACTTGGGGACGATGTTGTCCTTTATCTTGTAGGAACTTGACTGGTCGGAGTTGCCGCTTGACGACGCCGAGAGGATGACGTTGCTCACCACCACGGTGCCGCCTTCGTACCAGCCGATAGATCGACCGAACCTGTAGTTCGCCGAGCTGGTGCCGTCGAGCGTCAGCGTGTGGCCGTGCGTATGGATGGTTCCCCAAAGGAACGTGCCGTTTTCGCCGCTTGTGGCCGAATACATGGTGGCGTCGCCTTCAAGTACCCAGGTTACGGAGTCCGTCTTGTCCCATGTCACGGAACTCGTAAAGCGGACGGCCGGATTCTCCCGACTGAACCCCCTCCCCGAGATCGTGATTGTTCGATTTTGAGCATTCTTGGTACTTCCTGCGAGCGTGAGGCTCGCGCCGTTGCAGACATGGACCGGCCCTTTCGGTTTTCCAAGATGCGCGTTGGCGCGCGCGACGTACTGCCCCTGCAGAATCTCCACAGCGGCGATGTTGACGTTGGAAACGCCGATACTTTGCGGATCAAAGGTGCCCGTGCCGATCTTCCGCAGCGTCTTGCCGCTGTAGGCCGCCGCCGTCAGGCCGAGGCGGTTCGTCGCGTCGTTCCAAAATAGCCAGCCGTTCGCCGTCACGTTCACCACGACGGCGTTTGCGTACGCCTCGCTCAATGCCTCCACCGTACCGCCGTCGAAGTACGCCTGAGCGTCCCAGATCGCCTCGTCCGCCTTCCACGTGGTGCCCTTCAGATTGAAGCCCGTCACGTTCACCGCCGCGAACGGATAGCGGCCGCCCGCGTAGGCGCCGACCACGTGATCGACGACACAGTCGTCGATCACAAGACCAGCCGTGCCGGTGGCCACCACCGCCGGGCCCGCGCATTCCTTGAACACGATGCCCCTCACCGTCATGTTCGACGCCGCGCCAAGCGCGATGCCGCTGTGGAGGATTGCGGCTTGCTCTGGGTTCCACACCGTTACGCCGCTCGCCGTCACGGACGACAGGTCAAACGTGTCCGTGAACCAGTAGTCGCCCGCCGGGAAGTAGATCACGACGTCGTCCGCCACTTCCGCCACGCGCGCGGCCACGGCCGCCGTGTTCGCGGTTGCGTTCTCCACGCCCGTCTGCACGCCCCAGTCGCGCACCACGTCGATGATGCCGCCCTTGACCGTGAGCGTAAGCGCATTCCCCGTGTTCGCCACCGTAAACACGGGCGCTGCCGCGCCGTCCGGCACCGGCGTGCCAGTGATGCCGACCGACGACGTCGCCACCGTGTGCGTCGTACCGGGCGAGAGCGAGACCGCACCCCAGTTCGTGACGGAGAGCTTGCACCCGTCCGCGAACGTGAGCGTGTTCGCGGAGGTCAGCTTGTCGCCGTTCGCCATGTCCGTCCCGCGCACGCCGAACTCCTGCGAGATCGTCACGTCTGCCGCCGAGATGTCGACTGGTCCCGTCAGCTTCTTGATGCTCATCGTCGCCGTGTCCGGGCTGCCGTTCCCCTTCAGGATCTTCGTGCCCGCCTCAAACGAAAAGGCGTCCACGTATGGCCAAGGAGAGCTTGCGCTATCCGTGTAGGCGGCCATTCGCGCGCCGTCCATGAACGAAATGAGCGGGATGTTGGGCGAGATGCTGGTTGTCGAGAGATGCCGCGCAAACTGCCCGTTCCGCACGATGATGTGACCCGGCGTGCGTACGGCCCAATACCAGCGCGGACGGAAAACGGAAGAGGACGTCTTGCCCAGGATCGTCAGCGTGTGGTTCTGCATGTGGAGCGTGGGGCCGCCACTGCCGGTACTGGCCGAGAAGACAGCGTTCATCGTGCCGTAGGAATAGATCGTCGCGTCGCCCGTCATGTAGAAGTTTCCGCCGGTCGCAATCGTCGGGTTCGTCTGTCCGCCGCCGATGCAGATCGCGCCCAAGTTGTCGCCCTCGCCCGTGCCGTGCCCCTCAAAATAGACCGTCCAAGAGTCGCGGAACTGATTGGTGGTGTTTCCCTTGATGTTCACCGTCGCGCCGGCCTTGATGATCAGAGTGCCGCCGCCCGGATGGGCCGTGCCGACGTCAAAGTAGTAGACGCCCTCCTCGACGAGAACGTTCAGCTTCGTCGACGCGTAGGTGGTGACGGCTTTGAGCGTCCCCGGCCCCGTCTTGCGGAGCCAGTCGCCCGCCGCGAACGTGAAGTTGCTCGCGGCCACCACCTGGTCGACCGTCAGCGTCTGGCCCTCGGCCACGTAGAACGTGTTCGTCGTCACGCCGCTTGCGGGGAGCGCTGCGCCTACCGCGACCGCCACGCAGACAACACAAAACAATCTCGCTTTCATCCCTCGTGTTCTCCTTTCTTTCCATTACCTGAACAGTATCACCGTGCCTCGGATCACGTCAAGCAGCAGGTCCTTGCCGTCGGAGGACGCTTTCAGGAACCAGCGATTCCCCATCGACGGGAAATCGCCCGTCACCCCATCTGTCGTCCGCAGGATCGTGTACGGCGCCTGATCCTCGTCAAGCGTCGCGAGGTCAGTCACGTTCACCGTCGCGCCCGCCCCGAACGCAAACGTGCCCGCCACCTGGATCGGCTCGGCGAAGACGGCGGACGACACCTGAAGCTCGTTCGTGAACGCGTAGGCCGCGCCGCCGAAGTCGAGTGCCGTGCCGGGCGACATCTTGAGCGTGTGGTAGACCGGGCCGTCGTCTTGCGCCGTCGTGAAAAGGGAACCGTCGCCCGGGTCGACCATGCGCACGTAGTCGTTTCCATTCGTGGAACTACCGCCGTTCGGGTTGTAGGCGAGGCCGTAGATGTCCGAGCGCCAGTTGATGGATCCGGTGGCGTACGGTATCGCGCCGCCGCTGCTCGTGACGTTGTACAGCTGGAGAGCGAACTGGTTCGCCCCCGGCCGCAACTCGCCGCTCGCCAGGCGGAGCGTCCCCCATGCGTTTGAACCCGTCACAGACCATTTCGGCAGGATCACGCCGTTGATCGCGACGTTGGCCTCGTCGTCGAACGTGAAGCCGAACGTCCACGTGACGTTCGTCGGCTCGTGGTTCCAGACGTAGCCCGAATAGGTGACAAGATGGTAGTACTTGTAGAAGCCGGACGAGGTCGGCTCGTAGGCGAGCGACGGGTACAGCTCCACGCCTCGGCCGGTCAGGATGTCGAGCCTGCTCAACGCCTCGTTTCCGATCGTATTGTTCGCATACTCCTTGTCGCCGACGAACAATCCCGGTTGCTTCTGGGCGAGACGAAGCGTGCCTTCCTTCACGTCCAGGACGCCATCCTGCACGACCAGCGGCGCGTCGAAGAAGAACGCACCCGCCCCCGTCTTCTCGAACGAGGCGCACGTGCCGGCCACGTTCACAAACGTACCCGACGAGGCGGAGATCGCGCCAAACGCCTTCTCGTAGCCGCCCGCGTCCAATGTGCCGCCGGCGATTTCCAGTTCGCTTCCGGCGGGAATCGCGTCCGCATGGTGCGCCCTGAGCACGCCTTGTTCCACGCGCGTGGGGCCGCCGTACGTGTTCGCCACCATGAGGTTGAGCGTGCCCGCGCCCTTCTTCACGAGGCCGCCGGGCGTCGGCGCGCCCAACGTGCAGACGAGCGGGATCGCGTTCGTGTAGCCGCCGCGCACGAGCGAGGCCGTCATCGTCGTGTAGTTGTGGCCCGGCGCGGTGACGGTGAAGCCCGTCACGCGTCCGTTCTCGGAGTCATACTCCGCCACGGCGGTCGCGCCCTCGCCGTCGCCCTCGATCTCGATGTAGGGCGCACCCGCGAACGTCCAGTCGGCAATCGTCGTGCCCGCCGGCAACGCAAGCGACAGCAGCCCCTGTCCTGACGGCGCGGTGACGGAATGCTCGAGCTTGAGCGTCTGGCCGTACGTGTCGAAAATCGCGCCGTTCCCGTAGGACGTGATCCGCAAGCGCGCCGGATCGCCGTAGAAGAAGCTCTCCGCCTGATAGGCGAGGTGATTCTTGATGAACGCCTTCGAGGACGTGCGGCGGCGGAACGTGCCGCCGTTGAAGTTCACCCACGCGAAGGTGTTGGTCAGTTCAAGGTTCCCGCCTGTGGAAATCAGCGTCTGAAGCTCGTTCGTCAGCACCTGAGCGAAATTGGCGAACAGGACGCCGCCGTTCAGGTTCAGCGCCGACCGCGCGTACGGCTCGCCTGCGAGATCGACGCCGTAGTCGACCGACAACGTGCCGTTCGCGATCGTCACCTGGTCCCGACTGCCGGCGTTGCTTGCATCCCATTTCGTCTTGCCGAGGACGACCGGACCCCACGAAGTCGTCGTACCGCTCTTCAGGTAGTAGACGCCCGCCGAGGGATACGACCGCGATGAATACTGTCCCATGACCAACCCGGTGTTCTCGAACAGCACGCTGCCGCCCTTCTGGCAGAAAATGCCGCGGCCGCGCTGTCCGCCGCCCAGATAGAACCAGCTTTTCGCCACGAACGACCCGGACAAAACCTCGAGGTAACCGCTCCCCGTGCGGCCCACGAAGTTGTAGCGGCTGTCCGCGCCAATGGACGTCAGCTGTCCGCCGCGCACGAAGATGGAGCCGTGGCAGGTACTGTTGGCCTCGCTCGAGCTCTCCGCATACCCCATCCACAGCATGTTGGTCACAATCGCGCCCGTGCCGAGCTCGAGGATGCCGCGCGACTTGCTGTAGGCGGCCACGCCCGATCCGTTCGCCGTCGTGTTGGGACGCGCCCCGACGGTCAGCGGCGTAAAGCCGTTCTTGACCTTGTCGGGCCAGTTCGTCGGAAAGACCGTGTTGGCGATCTTGAGGCGGGCGATGGACGGGTAGGTCGCACCCACGATCAGCGCGTTCGTCTGGATGTCCACGCGCCCCATGTCCGTCCACTCCAGCGTGGCGTTGCCGGACACCGAGACGTTGGTGAAGTTGTGCGTCTTGTCGGCGCCGGACATCTTCACGTAGCCGCCCGTCTGGTAGTAGCGCGTCCAGTCCTGGCTGCCGGCGAACGCGAGCGCCGAGCCGTCGGTGAGGTGCAGGTTCAGGGACTCCATTCCGAAATCGCCGCCGGAGGCATACGGCGCCGCCTCGGTTGCGCCGACCGTATGGAGCATGACGCGCACGCTGGAGTCGAGCTGTCCGGCCTGCACATGGTCGCGAATCGTCTGGTAGACGCCGCGGCGCGCGCCCGGCTCGTCGTCGGCCGTCTGGATCACAACCAGACGGATACCGCTGTTGTTCGAGGAAATCGTGCCCTCCAACGTCACGTCGCCGCCGAACGACCAGTGCCTGTTGTTGTAGCCGGTGAACTTCGCGCCCCGCGACGTCACGGTGACCGGCCCGTTTAGGCAGGCATCCCCGGTGAAGTTGTCCGTCGTCTTTTGCTCGTTGCACGTACAGCCGTCCAGCACCACGCTCCACTCGAGCGGCGGCCCGAACTGCTGCGACGAAAAGAGCGTTCCCGGTCCCATCGTCAGCGTGTTCGCAGAGGAACCGCCCATCCGCGCGGACGCACCTTCCAGGCAGAAGGTCGAGTTCGTGCCCGTCACGACGATGTTGCCGGGATTGACCACTGTCGCGCCTGCAATGCCGAACTGCGTCACGATCTCGAGGTCGTGCCCCTGCATGTCGAACGTGCCCTGCGAGCCGCGGATGTCCCACCGCAGGTAGCCTCCGCTCGCGTTCGTCACGCCGCCGAACCGCGTGTCATCGGCCAACTTGACTTTCTGGAACACCGCCGTCCACTGCGACTTCACGAGGCCGATGTGCCGGAAGGCGCCGCATCCGTCCACGCCGACGCCCGACACCGTGAACTGCTCCTTCCCGAACGCAATGTATTCGGAGTCGTTCTTGAACTCCAGCGTGGCGCCCGACGAGATGACCGTTCCCTTGTCGGTATCGCCGAACGCCTCGTTGTGGAGGGCCTGCAGATAGCCGCCCTCCACGCGAATCTCGCCCTTGTAGCCCTTCAGGGAGCGGTCGATGATAAACCGGCCGCCACCCGTCTTCACGAGGTCTTCGCCCGACGACACCAGCGCGGACGCCTCCGCGGCCGTGATCGTCCGGTCCGGATCCGTCGATTCGACGTTTACCGTCATGGCGGCGAGCGTCCCCGCAGCCAGCCACACGCTCAATATGCTTACAGTCTTGTTCATTGTCTTGGCTCCTTTCATGCGACCTAAATTGCTATCGGCATTTTACCATTTCTGCGCCGTCCCGTTCAACCGGTAATTTTTGCTACATTCCTTCAAACGAAAATGTTTCCACGCACTTTTTCGTCAAGAAAAAGTGTTTTCAAACATTTCGCCTGAAAGCACATCACATCTGCGCCGTGACTTTCAAGCGGAACTTCGCCCCGCGAACCCGTCCCGGAGGGAGGGGGCCTCATCGGCCTATACTGACAGTAAATCGCCGCCTATGCGCGAATACTCGCCGTCTGCGAGGCCGGCCGACGCAGGAACCGCCAACGCGTCGGCGAGCGTGTTCGCGAGGCGCGCCAGCATGACGATCCGCTCCGCGAGCGCTTCCGCCGAAAGATCCGGAATCGGCAGCGCCGCCGAAAGGATCAGCGTGTCCGCGAAGAGGCCGAGGTGATGCCCCGCCACCTCGCGGCCGAAGAGATTCATCGAGAGCGCACGCTTGAGCGCATCGGGCGTAAACCCGCCGGCCGGTGCCGTGGCGACCGTGGCAAACACCGTCAGCTCGGCCTCGCCGGTTTCGTCGGGGCGGAGCAGCACAGCCCGGTCCTCCGCGAACACTTCCGTCAGGCCGGAGCCGTCTGGGGCGAGAGCGGTGCCTAGGCCATCGCCCAGTTCGGAGACAAGTCGTTCATAAGTGGTCATCGATCATTTTTCCTTCGCTGTAAGC
>JAEEGH010024148.1_pt1 | contig 12293 bp, 7 predicted proteins | sample 9134181 | NCBI WGS metagenome assembly JAEEGH01 (sample SAMN16246544, study PRJNA631951) | gut metagenome | biome: gut microbiome; feature: rumen; material: DP-attached | host: Bos | place: Iran: Karaj | collected 2018-10
AGGTCTACAAGTACACTCCGGGCCGGGGCGAAAACGGCAGCGACTTCACGCTCGACTGGACCGACAATTTCGACTCGTTCGATTCCGGCCGCTGGAGCAAGGGCAACTGGACCTTCGACGGCAACCGAGTCGACCTGACCCCGAACAACATCTACTCCAAGGACGGCATGCTGATTCTCGCCCTCACCCGCAAGGGCCAGGAGTCCTTCAACGGCCAGGTTCCGCAAGACAACGAGCCCGCCCCTGTTTCTTCGAGCAGCGTTACCCCGCCGCCAGAATCCTCCAGCAGCAGCGAGCCGTTTATCCCGCCGATGTCCTCCTCCAGCGAGCCCATTACGGCCATCCAGCAAGTACGTACCCCGCAGATGCAGCCGAAGGAAGTCCGCGGCATCGTGAACGCGAAGGGCGCCCACGTGAAGGAAATCAACCGCTACCGCGTGAACTTCAAGTACTAGAAATTCTCCTAATCACTCCAAACAACAAAGGTCCGTGCAGCTTCGCGCCGCGCGGACTTTTGTTATTTTATGGGCATGCGCGAAGAACTGGCAAAGATAATCCAGGATATCCCCCACAACGACGGCGATCGGCTCCCGAGCGTACGCGAAATCATGAAGGCTTACGGCGTCTCCTCGAGCACCGTGCAGTCGGCGCTCAAGATGCTAGAGAAAGCATCGCAAATATGCCGCATCCAGGGCAAGGGATGCTTCTGGACATCGGGCGGAGTCGCTAAAATCTACGAACGGCACCCCGCACCGCAGGCAAGGGAAGGCGCATACGATAAGGTAGAACGCCTTTTTCGCGAGGACTGGGACCGCGGCACATTCCGCATCGACGAACCGCTCCCGCTCATGAAAGAACTCGCGCAACGCTACAACGTTTCGCAAGCGATTCTCCGGAACTTCTTGAACGCGATGGTGCAAAAAGGCGCGCTTACCCGTTCCGGAAGGCACTATAGTTTTATTCGCAAGAGCAAGAACGAGCAGCCCGCATCGCTCAGCGAAATCATATTCGTAACACGCTGCAACAGCTGGGGCGGCTTTACCGCCGAAAGCGAGCGCGAAATGGACTTCTTGCGCATGGTCTACAAGAAGGCGGGCGCAAACAACTACAAGCTCATATTGCTCGGCATGAACGAGAACAGCGGCAAGCTCATCGATCGCAGCGGCAAGACCCGCAAACTCGCGGACTACCCGAACGCCGTAGGGGCAATCCTTTCGACGCTCCTTATAATGCAGCCGCTAAAGCTGATGCAACAATTCGCGGGCATCCGCTACCCTATCGCCGTCTGGTGGGAGCAGCCCCTGCAAGATATCCCGCTCAGGTACCTGCAGAAAGAAAACTGGACATTCTTCAATTCCACCTTCGGGACAGCCCCGGGGAAAGAAATGGGCAAGTTCCTTATCGCCCACGGGATAAACCAGGTGGCCTACTTTTCGCCCTACCACAACAGTTCGTGGTCCATAGACCGCCTGCAAGGGCTACGCGACGCAGGGCTTTCCGTAATCGACTACACCGACAGCGAGTTTGCAAGCCCGTGGGACTACAAGCAGATTGCGCGCAGCAAGGTGGAAAAGTTCTCGGTCGAGGTTTACGCCCGAGAACTCTTGAAGCAGAAGATGGTTTCGCTCATGAAGAACCGCGATTACGAGCAGGTCGCAATCGTCTGCGTGAACGACGACGTGGCAAGCGCGCTTCTCGAAATGCAGGAAGAGGGCCGAATCGAAAAACTCGGCCCGCTGTACGCCTTCGACAATTCCGCCGAAAGCTACATGTTGCGCCTTCCCTCCTACGACTTCAACACGCAGGCGCTCGTAGACCACATGTTCTACAGCATCGCAAACACCGATGCCTTCCGGATGCAGCGGAAGGTCCAGCAGATACTGGGCCAGGTCGTAGAGAAATAAATGCGCTAGTGGCGCTGGTAGAGTTCCAGCCCGAATTCCGGCATGGCTGCAATCAGGTGGTCCAGGATATCCGCCTGGATTCCCTCGAAATCTTCCCACACGGTCGTATTCGCGAAAGCATAAACTTCCAGCGGGAGGCCCAGCGGGGTCGGCTCCAGCAGGCGAGTCATGAGCGTCATGTCCTGCGCGACTGTCTTACGTGAACGCAGGTAGGCCGTGCAGTAGGCGCGGAACGTGCCGATATTCGTGAGGTGCCGGGCATTGAGCATATCAGGGCAGCCAGAACCCTGTGCGATTCCCAACAGGCCCGCCTTGGACTCCTCGCCCACAATCTCGTGAATCTTAGCCTCCAGGTACGGAGCAAGAATCTTTATTTTAGATAAACTAGCAATTTCGTCCGGGGTAAGGAACCGGACCGTCTTCTGGTCAATATACATGGCACGCTTGATGCGTCGCACGCCGGAATCCTGCATCCCACGCCAGTTGCGGAACGAATTCGTAATGAGGTCGTATGCGGGGATCACCGAGATGGTGTTGTCCCAATTGCGCACCTTCACCGAGGTAAGCGTAATATCCATGACCGTACCGTCGGCATTGTGGCGTTCAATTTCGATCCAGTCTCCCTTTCGCAGCAGGTCGGATAAGTTTATCTGTACTCCCGAAACGACACCCAGGATAGAATCCTTGAAAATGAGAATCAGGACCGTCGCCATCGCACCGAGAGCGGAGAAGATGATAACCGGGCTCTTGTCCGTCAACTGGCTCACGATGAATATCGCGGCAAGGCAGAACAGCGAGACCTTTATCGCCTGGAATATACCGTGCAGAGGGCGCTTCATCGTGCGTTCGTTTATGCCGTTAAAATGCTCAATCACGTCAAGAATCGAGCACGCAATCGCAAACGAAAGCAGTGTATACCATATATTCGCAATCCTAGAAGAGACCTCGAAAAGCCACGTAGTCGGGTCAAGAACATTCTGGACCGCTGCAGAGAACGCCGTCGCCGGGATAACCTGCAAAAGGCGCGAAGCCAGATGGCGTTCCACAAGAATCTTGTTCAACGCGCTCGGGCTCTTTTGCGACCAGCGCCTCAGTATAGGCATCACGAGGGCATAAATCGCGAGGAAAATAATCGCAATCGAAAGGACAACGATTCCGAAATGGAAGAATTCGCTATCCATCTGAAGGTTTTCCACCTGCGTGGCAAAATCGTGCACTTTATTCATAGGCTACTTTCTCACTAAACGCATGATTCCCTGGCGGTTGAACTCCGGAGCATCCTTCGCGAAGGGGCTCTTTGTTTCTGCACGGAGCGTAAACACGCCGGCATCACCCGCATCGACTTCCGTTCCCGACTTGGAAGAAACTCCATCCACGAAAATCGAGTCCGCGACAACTGAAAGGATATTCTCCAATTCTTCCTGAGCCCCGTTCGTGTGCGAAATGCACAAATCCGGGAGGCCAAACACCTCGAGCCCGAGCGTGTAGAGCACGTCCGCGCTTTCCACAAAGTTGATCCACGTGTCCATCGGGAATTCCGCATCACCGAGTTCTTCACGGAAGGCGGCAGCCGTCCACGCCGTACCCGACTGCTGCATATACACGCCGGTCGCACCCGCGGCAAGCACCTTGAGGATGGCGGTATTCACCATGCGCAGTTCATCGACGCTCTTGAGCGAGCCTAGCAAAAACAGCAGCGACTTGTGCGAATCGATTTCACCCGCCTCTTCCGCAGAAATCTCGCGGTGTTCCTTGAAAATATCGGATAGACCAGCCGCAGGAGCATTACGTACAACGTCAAAACGCACATTGCAACCGGGCACGAGCAAGTTTTTCGCATCGGCACTCACCGATACTACGTCCGTTATCTTGAAGGGTTCTGCCACACCAACCGGAATCGGGAAAGCAAGTACAAACCTATTCATATTCATTCCTCTGCCCGAAGGGGCATCAACGTTTATCGCCTGTGCGAGTTTTTATCGCCCACGCGCAAAAACAAGTCCTTTACCGCATTTTCGAGCACGCCCGCCTGCTGTGGCCGAGGGAGCGCGACATTCCCCTTGAAGGCATCGAGAAGCGATTCCACCGAAAGCCTATTTGCAGGAATGCTTACGGCATAGCCCGCAGTGGCGAGGTCGCGCGCGAGTACCACCTGCTCGTATTGCCCCGGAGTCGGGACAAACACGCACTTTGCGCCCAGGTAGGCCATGTCCATCACAGTGCTATAGCCACCACGGCTAATCACCCAGTCGGCATCCCTTACCGCGCGGGCAAAATCACCCGTAGGCAGGTGTGTCACGAACTCAATATTCCCTTCGGTCCAAGACCTGCGGGGGGCCTGCGGTTTGCCCAAAATCATCAAGTGTTCCCCCGGAAGATCGCGCAGAATATCGCGCAGGCGGTTTTCGAACTGCGTGCGGGCGGGCTCGACACCCGAAATGACCGCGACGACCCGGTACTTGCCGGCGCATTTATTACCGGCATTTAAACTGCCAGCTTTTAAACCGCCCGCAGGCAACTCGTGCGCATTTAAACTGCCCGCGACCCGAGAGGCGCCGGAACAAGGCGCGTCAAATCGCGATAGCGGCCCGACAAACCTGACTGCGGGCGCACCACCCACCCCGAACGAGGCCCGCTCTCCGCGCGACGGCAAGTGCGAGAGCGCGCCCGCGTATCCGGGTGCAGTTTCCACATCGGGCACCCACACCTCGTCAAAGTTCCTCATGCGGGCACGGTGCCAGCGAATGCCGATGCCCTCGAGCGCCACAAGCGCGGGCGGGAACGCAATCCGCCGCTGGTGCGTCATGTACACGCTATAAGCCTTCTTCGAAAAGAACGCAAAACGGTTGTCCGAAAAAAGCACGTCGTAGCCGTGCCGTTCCACCATCTCTTCGGCATAGCGCTTTTCATAACGCATCACCGCGTTCAGGTGTGCGCTGTTCTTCAGGAGCCACAGCGCCATGTTGAAGCCGTATTTCGGGTAAACAACGTTATAGCCCGGCGCAACGCGCTGGCGCAATTCCGGGAAAACCTCGCGGAAGAGCCCGGCATTCGCCTTCACTACGGCAAGTTCCACCTCGGCTCCTTGGGCCAGGAACTCCCGGATAACGGGCACGCAACGCGTCGCATGCCCCAAGCCCCAATCAAGAGGGGCTACCAGGATTTTCACCTAGCCTCCAGCCAGGCGTTCGCCCAGTCGCCGTGGTCGCAGTTCTTCTCGCCCGCCATGTCGATGCTCAGGTTCAGCACCCTCACGCCCTTCACGTCCACGTCAATCGCCTGCTTTTCCATCGAGTAGAGCCTCTTGGAGCGCAAGATTTCGCGGCCGTCGCCCGACACGATAAAGTACACGCCATCACCGCAGGCGCTTTCGTCATCAAGCCCGATAACCGCATGCAGCACGTCAAACCCGCGGGGCAACGTGAAATCGATACTCGAATTCGCGTGGCTCCCGATACCGTAGCGGAAAGGTTCGCCATCCAGCGTAAGCGTGTGGTGTTCTACCGACTCGTTCATCTGCGGGTCGCCCCACTCCTGCGAGAAACGGCCCATCTTGAGGCTCGAAAGCAGCACGACGTTCTCGCTCTCGCGGAAGAAGTCGCGGTAAACCACAGACGTATCGCCATCGGGCATCGAGCACACGAACATCGCGCGGTTCATACCCGGGTGAATCTTCGTTGAATCCATACGGAGCGAATCCGAAGGCACCGTCACAAGCATCTCGCCCTGCTTTTCGCCGTTCAGCGAGTAGTCGCAGGCAATCGATTCCGGGAACCGCTTGTTCAGCACGATAATCCCCTCGCTCTCGTCCGAGACCATGAAGTTCTGCGCGTACTGCGAAACGCCCTTCTTCGAAATTATCTTGTATATAACCAGCGGATAGCCAAAGCGCTTCGCATCCACCAAGATGCGCTCGTGCTTGTAGCTATCGAGAATCTTGTCAATCTGGTCGGTCGTCTTGAAGCCCACCACGCGGCTGTCACGGTTTACCTTGCCGTAGCCATCCTGCCCGCGCACCAGGTAGATGTTTCCGCCCGACTTTTGCATCCACGAGGCAAACACGTCGGTACTCCAGCCCTCGAAAGTGCGTTCGCTAAACGCGCTATGCCCCTGGGCAAGCATCTGCCACGGCCTCGCATAGATGTAGATTGAATTTTCGGGCAACTTCGCGAGTTCCGTGTTCAAGAAGTCCTCTTCGCCCAGCAACTTGTTCTTGTAGTAGAGCATGTTGCTCTTGTAGCTGGGAGCATGGTAGAACATGAGCCCGAGCGAAAGGAGGCAGGCAAAACCCATCACGATTCCGGCGACGGCATCGCGCTGCATCTTGGACTTGAAGAGGCGCGAACCCACAAAGAGGAGCGCGTCGTACAGGCCAAGCGCCATCAGGAGTGCAAACAGCGGGAGCGCCACCAGCACGTAGCGCTGGTTGATATCAATCGTGAACGTTCCCGACACGTTGAACATGATGACGAAAATCTGGAGGCAGAAGAAAATGCCCAAGATAAACCCGCGCACGTAACGGCGGAATACAACCATGCGGAGCAGGAGCCATACAGTCGCCACGAGCAAGATGACCGTGAACGTCGTGTAGAACGGGTTCACCATGATGCCGCCGAAAGCCGGGTCGACATCAAGGTTCATCATCGTCTGGATATTCGTCTTCAGGTTGAACCACAGGTTTTCGAAGGAATGGGCCGCATGTTCCCCGCCCTGGAAGTCGTAACCGCGATAGGCCGCCATGTTGTTCACGCTGGGCCAGCTCACCGCAATCACCGCGGCAACAAATGCCGGAAGGCGGTAAGGCTTCTCGAGGAAGTAGCGGTAATAGTAGAGCGCAAACGGAATGAACGCAAACACGGTTTCCTGACGAGTCTGCGCAAAGAACCCGAGCAGCGGGACCGTCAGCAAGAAATGCTTCCACGTTATCTTGTTCGCAGGCACAAAAGCATACCAGGCCATAAGGAAGGTCAGCAGGCAAATGTAGAGCACTTCCGTAGATGCAGAGCGCGACTGGAGCAGGTATATGGGCATGCCTCCCAGGAAAGCGACTGCAGCCAGTGCCAGTTTATCGCTCCTGAACCACTTCGACAGTGCGAGGAAGAACGCCAGCAGGCTCAACAGGTAGAACGGATAGTTCACCTTGAGCGCAGTATCGCGCGTCGGTTCCATGAAGTTGAACACGAGCGAGTAGACGAACCCGAGTGCCTTGCCCTTGAAGTTGTTCACCTCACTCTTGCAATCAAGGACTCCATCCGTCCAAACGCCCTCATTGCAGATGCCGCCCGTATGCTGGAAGTACATCTGCAGGCCCATCGATTCCCAGCTGGTCTCGTCGCTCAGTACACGGTGCGTATTGCTGATGTTCCCGAACACGAACACCGAGAAAATAATCATCAGGATGGCGAGCCCGCAAAAGGCCTTACCGCTCGGCAAGAACTCCCGGATATGCTTCGCGATAAACGGCACGTTCACCACCACGCCCGCAATGAACAGCACAAACGTCGAGAGTATCGCATAGTAGCCCCAGTCGATATCCCAGCGGCGCGCATACGAAACGGAAAGGTTGTTGAATATGAGGAACGCAGCGACCAGCACGGCGACCGTGGTCGCAAGCATCACCGCCTGCGGCTTGCCCAGGCTGAGCGACGCCACCCACTCGCGCAGGGACGTGGTCACCGACTTCTGTTCAATCTTTTCTTCTACAGTAACAGTTTTCTCTTTCTTTTTCATAATAACTAGTTTGCTGAAATTCCAAGGCGTTCCATGGCAATTCTCTTGCCGGTCTGCACGTCGCTCTTGCCGCTCCCGAGTTTCGGGAGTTCATCCACCTTCACGACTGCACCCGGGAGCATGAGCGGCGGGAGGCCCACCTGCTTGAGCATGTCCTTCACCTCGTCTTCGGACTTATCGCCCGCATACACGAGCACAATCTTTTCGCCCTTGCTGCCATCCGGGACGGCAACCGCAAAGTGGTCAATCTCGTCGAACAGCGAGCATTCCGAAATCTTGAAGTCCACCGACCCAAGGCTCACCATCTCGCCACCAAGCTTTGCGAAGCGGCTGTAGCGGTCCACAATCGTGAGGTAGCCGTCCTCGTCCACGTGGCCCTTGTCGCCCGTCTTGTACCAGCGCTTGCCGTTTATAACCGCAATCGCCTGTGCCGTACGTTCCGGGTCCTTCAGGTAGCCCTTCATAATCTGCGCACCGCCAATCAAAATCAGGCCATCCTCGCCCACGGCGAGTTCTTCCATGGTATCGGGGTCCACGATGCGGATCTGCGTTCCGGGCAGCGGAGCGCCCACGGTACCGGGCTTGTTGCCCTCGATAACCGTCTTGTAGTCGTCCATGAGCACGTCCTTCGTGTTCACCGCCGCCACCGGAGTCGTTTCCGTACAGCCGAACCCCTCGAAAATCTCGAGCTTGAACTTGGTGCGGTAAAGCTGGCGCACATCCTCGCGAATCTTCTCGGCGCCGGCGTAGATGCTACGCACATGCGAGAACATCAGCGGGTGCACCGCACGGTTCAGGCCCCACATGCGCAGGAACGTGCCCGTGGCCACCATGATACTCACCTTGAACTGGGCACACATGCGCGACACGAGCCTTGCATCCGTCGGGTCGGGGCAGGTCGCCACCGGCACGCCTTCCACAAGGCACAGCATCGTCGTAATCGAGAACCCGAACGCATGGAACAGCGGGAGCGAGCCGAGGAACACGTCCTCCGCACTCGGCAACAGCACGCTTTCGCACTGCTTGATATTGCCAATCAGGTTCAGGTGCGTGAGTTCCACACCCTTCGGGCGGCCCTCGGAACCGGAACTGAAGATGATGGTCGCAACGTCGTCGAGGCTAACCTTCTTGAAGAAGCGCAGTTCCAGGTACCATGCCGGCAAAATAAGCACACGCAGGAAGTTCTTCACGAGCGTAGACTTGTGGAGCTGTTCCTTCAGGTCTTCCATGTAGTAGACCTTGTACTTGTCGAGCAACTTCTCCATCGGGAGGCCCTTCTGCTTGAGTTTCTCGACAAATATGCGGGCCGTAATAATCGTCTTCACGTCGGCAACGCTACAGCAGTAGTCCATCGTGTCAGGCGTGTTCGTGTAATTCAGGTTGTACACCGTCTTGCCCCTGATGAGGCACGCCATGTTCACGATAATGCCCGGGCCAGAAGGCGGTATAAGCACGCCCACCTGCTTTTCGCCCTTCGTGAGTTTCTCGATCATGCCCGCAAACGAGAGTGCGGCAGTCGCAAGCGTATTGGCCGAAAGGTGGTTGCCATCGGGGCTATAAACGGAGGGCCCGCTGCCAATACGCTTCACCGTGCGAATCCAGGCAGAAGCCACAGGGCGCAACTTGCGGATGTAACTCGTCCATGCGGTAATCGAGAGTTCCTGCACCGCGCGCTTCACCATCATCGGGCTAGAATCAAGCGGGAGTTCCTCGCCGAACGCGACAGAAATGATACGGCCACCGCTATGCACCATGTCCTTGAAGCCGGCATCGGCCATGGAGTAACTACTCCCCCACAGGCCCTGCACGTAGAACGGCAACAGCCTCAGGCGCGGCACATCCTTGACAACAGAGGAATAATCCAGACGGAAGCGGCTCATGTTACCCGTCGAGGTCATCGCGTTTTCCGGGAACATCACCACGGCTTCACCGCGGAGCAAGGCCTTCTTCGCCTCCTCCATCGCGGGGGCAGGGTTCGAGATATCGAGGTCAATCGTCTCCATCTGCGAAAGCAGCAACTTCACGTACCACTTTTCAAACGGCCTACGCGTAATCACAAAGCGCATCGGGCGCGGGCTTGCCATCTGGATAATCGCCCAGTCAATGTACGATATGTGGTTACCCACCAAGAGCACCGGGCCTTCCCACGGGATATTCTGCACGCCCGTCACCAGGAACCGGTAGTGCATCGAGAGCACGGAGCGCAGCAACTGGCGAAGCAGCGTCTGTGGCATGGCCCAGAGCGCCCACACCGTGCCCACAAGGCAAACGATACCGAGGATAAAGAACAGGCTCATCCGGTCGACAGCGAAGTAACGGATGGCGACAATTGCGAGGATATCGAAAACGAGAATGCTCAGGTTCTGCACCACGTTCGAAAGCGAGAGCACGTGGCCCGCAGAACGGGGCTTGGTGTTGTAGAGCATCGTCGCGAACATCGGGAGCGCAAAGATACCGCCACAGAAGCCGAGAAGCGCGAACGCGATAGCGTTATACGGGCGCGGAATAAACGGGATAAGGAATATGAGGATTGATGCACCGGCCGTACCCATCGGGATAAGCCCGCGCTCGATAAAGTTCCTCGACATGCGCATCGCAAACCAGAAACCCGCGATAAGGCCGATGCCCGTACCGAAGATGGCATAGTTCGCAAGGGCATCCTGCGTAAACAGCGAGCCCGAACTGAACTGGTCCTGGATAACGAACACCATCAGGAATATCATGACCCAGAACATCGACAGGCCGACAATCGACTGGCGGAGCGCACGGTTCTTCCACGCCTTCGCCATCTTGCGGCGCGCGTACTTGAACGTAAGGAACTGCCTCCAGGGGAATTTCAGCGTCTCGTCGTATGCACCGATGGACGGGAGGCGGAGGGCAAAGATAAACCCGAGCAACTGGAGGCCGCCAAGCGTATAGAGCACCGGCTGCACCAGGTCTTCGCGAACGGCAAAGGCAAGCGCCACGCCCGCAAAGAACATCGCGCAGAACGTGGTAATCATCAGGATGCCACTACCGTTAGCAAGGAAGCGCACCCCCATGAGTTCCTTCATGTAGCCGTTTTTCGCGGGGCTCTGGAACGCCTGAACCACAAAGAATAGGCCCACGCCCGCAAACATCATCAGGAGATTGTTCAGGTAGGCGCCCGCACAGAACAGCCCCACCACCGGGAGCGAGAGGAGCGTCGTCCACAGGAGCACGCGCTCCTTCGGGTGCTTGTCCGAGGTAAAGCCCGCGGGCGTCAGCAGCAGCACGCAGGGCAGCAGGAACAGCAGGTGAAGCACGTAGAACTGCCACGAGCCCGTAGCCGTATACCCCATGCGGCTAAGGACGAGTTCCGTGTAGGCGATAATCGCGGTAGAGACCGCCACCTGTGTAAAAGCCAAACCAAAAAACGAGAAAAAGCCTTTGACCTTTTTCATCTTTATTCCTTTATATATCCAATCCGGCAAGGCCTGCGCCTTCCCTTATGGTAAATATAGCAAGGCGCACCATATATATATAAGAACGGCCCCCGAAAGGGAGCCGTCCTAATAGGTTCTAGACGCTATCTAGCCTAAACCGACTTACTTGACTTCGAAGTAGTAGGTCTGGACCGTCTTGCCGTCCTGGGAAAGCTGGATAATCTGCTTGCCCTGCGGGAGCGTGCCCGTGATGCGGAAGAGGTTTTCGGCAACGTAGGTAACAGTCAGGTCGGTGGACTTGCTCTTGTCAGCGAAGATGCCCTTCTTGTCGGTATCGGCAAAGCCCTTGCAGTCCTTGTGGTTTGCAACGTTGTCTTCAACCGCGGCGAAAGACTTCGCGATGAGCGGAGAAGAAACGGAGTTCGCGTTCACAAAGAGCACGTTGATCTGGCTGCCGACAACGAGCGGTGCCGGGATGGCAGTCATCTTGGCGGCCGGTGCTGCCGGTGCCGGAGCGGCCTTAGCGGCCTTAGCAGCCTTCTTGCCCTTCTTACCCTTCTTGCCCTTGGCCTTCTTGTCTTCCTTCGGCGGGGTCGGCGGGAGCTTTGCAGCTTCGGTCACCTGCGGCATCTCGAGGCGGTAGCCGGCGATGGATTCCGTGCACTGCGTGGAGTAGAGCACCCATTCGTTGTTGATCTTGACGACGGCCTTTTCGCCCGTCTTGTAGAGACCCGGGTTCACCTGGTCGCTGTAAATGTAAAGCTTGACCTTGAGGTTCGGTTCGGCCTCGGTCGTTGCAACCGGGTTACGGCTCTTCACGTACTTGGAACGGCCGGCAAGAATACGGTAGCTGCCAACGGGGACCTTTTCGAACTTGAACGTGCCCTGCTGGAGTTCGGTCTTGTACGGGTACTTTTCCTTAGTGGTGGTGTAAATCGTGGAGTCCATCCAGACGGTCGGCATCGGGATCGGCTGTTCGGTGAACGGATCAAGCACGACACCTTCAATGGTACCTTTCTTGTCGCAAGCAGTCAAGCCCATGGCGATGAGAGCAGCGGCGCAAGCAGTAATAAGTTGTTTCTTCATCGTTTTTCCTTTGTGATTTTAAAAACGTAAGTGAATTTAAAAAAAAATGCCCCCCGCAGCGTGGAGGGCATCAAGAATAGCCTAAAATTAAGCTTCTTCTTCGGCCTTGGCGGGTGCAGCCTTGCGGGTCTTGCGCTTTGCGCCCGTGATGTTGCCAGCGAAACGCTTG
>JAEEGH010024150.1_pt1 | contig 12293 bp, 11 predicted proteins | sample 9134181 | NCBI WGS metagenome assembly JAEEGH01 (sample SAMN16246544, study PRJNA631951) | gut metagenome | biome: gut microbiome; feature: rumen; material: DP-attached | host: Bos | place: Iran: Karaj | collected 2018-10
TGTGTTAGTCATTGGCGCATCAAAGACTCACGAATTAACGAATTAACAAATCAACTCATTTCCATATGGCATCTGTTCTTAATAATGACGGCGGTGCGGCGTTGGCAGTGCGGCCCGCCGTCATGAATGATATACCGCGCATTCTGCAGCTGGTGGACCACTCGCGGAGCATCATGCGAGCCAACGGCAACTTCGTGCAGTGGGACGGATACCCCGGCAGCGACCTGATAGGAAGCGACATAGACCGTGGCATCGGGCATGTCGTTGTGGCCGACGGTCAGGCTGTGGGCTATTTCGCCCTGCTGCTTGACCCCGAGCCCACCTACGCCTATATCGAGGACGGGCTGTGGCTGGACGACACCACACCCTACGGCACCATCCATCGGCTGGCCTGTGCGCCGGGAGTGCACGGCATTGCCCGCTGCGCCTTTGCGTGGAGCGAGAGCCGCTGCGCCTCTATCCGGGTGGACACCCACAAGAACAACCACATCATGCTGCATATCATAGAGAAGTTTGGCTACAGCCGCTGCGGGGTGGTGTATATGCGCGACGGCACACCGAGGGAGGCATTCCAAAAGATGATGTACCCCATGGTGACGGCCTCGCTGCGGCAGTATGTGGAGCAGGAGATTCTGCCACGGTACAACCACTTCGACAGAGCACACCGGTTAGACCATATCTACGCCGTCATGGCACAGAGCATGGAGTTGGCCGGGCATTACCCCGAGCTGAACCGCGACATGGTCTATACCATTGCCGCCTACCACGACACCGGTGTGGTGGAGGGACGCGAGCGGCACCATCTGGTTTCGGGCCGCATCATCAGGGAGGATGCCCGGCTGCGTGAGTGGTTCAGTCCAGAGCAGATAGAGACCATGGCTCAGGCGGCAGAAGACCACCGTGCTTCGGCCGACATAGAACCGAGAAGCATGTATGGCCTTATCGTGGCCGAGGCCGACCGCGACATAGAGCCTGTGAACATCGTCCGCAGGACTGTGCAGTTCGGGCTTTCGCATTTTCCCGAGCTGGACAAGGAAGGCCATTGGCAGCGCACTTTGCAGCACCTGCACGAGAAGTACGCCGAAGGGGGCTACCTGAAGCTGTTTATCCCCTGCTCGCGCAACGGGGTACAACTGCAGAAGCTTCGCGCCCTGATAGCCGACGAGACCCGTCTGCGGCAAGTCTTTGAAAAGTTGAAAATTGAAAGTTGAAAATTGAAATATTGCTTGAATGCTTGACGAATTGAAAATTGAATGTTGCTGCCGCACCCGGATAATTATCAACTCTCAACTTTTAAGCAATCAAGCAATCAAACAATCAAGCAATCAAAAATGCTATGAATACTTTTCTGATTATTCTGGCCGTCATTCTTGCTCTTATCGGCATTGCCGGCTCCATCGTTCCCGGGCTGCCTGGGCCACCGCTTAGCTGGGCTGCCGTGCTGGTGCTCAGTTTCACCACTGCAGCTGACTATAGCGCCATGTTCCTGTTTGCCACAGGTTTTATTGCAGCCGTCATCACTGTGCTGGACTATGTGGTGCCATCGCTCAGCACCAAGAAATTCGGCGGCAGCAAAGCGGGGATATGGGGCTGCAACATTGGCTTGGTAATCTCAATAATAGGGCTTCCCTTCGGCCCTCAGGGGCTGCTGGGCGTTATCCTGTGGCCTTTTATAGGAGCATTTGTGGGAGAGCTGATTAGCGGCAAGCAGTCGCGCGAGGCGCTGCGTGCCGCGTGGGGTGCCTTTGTGGGTTTCCTCACCGGCACCGGGTTGAAGTTTGTCTATGCGATAGTCTTGGCGGTCATCATTGCCCGCGACCTAATTATTGTGTAGGTAGCGAGTCACAACATCGGAGGGGTTCACGGGGTTGGTGTTCTGGGTGTTCATGCCGGTGAAACTGATGTCGATGTGAATGGGGTTTTTGTTGTCGAGCTCGAAGATATCCTGACAGTACCACACAATGATATTGCCATAGATGGTTCCCTCCACGCCCACAACGACATAGTCGGCCAAGTCAGAGGAGGTTATCTCGTAGATATTGTTGGGTTTGATTAGTTTCACTTCGCGCTGGGCCACTAAGTTGTAGTCGTAGTCGTATTCAAAAAGTGTGACGTTGGCCACATCGGTTTCTTCGCCTATATAGGTGATGGAATACTGCGACTCTTTGAAACAGGAGGTGAAGGCGAGAGTGAGCACTGCCATCAGAACAAGTATTGCTTTTTTCATTTGTAGAGTGTTTTATGTTATGTGATTTCGTGAATTGTGAAATGTTTTGTTGATACGTTGATATGTTGATATGTTGATATGATGCGAGCCGTATAAACTTATCAACTTATCAACGGCCAACGATAAATAACTTTCAATCAGTCGCCGGCCACCTGTGCGAAGGAGTGCACGGGGGCTATGGCGTTGATGCGTTCATGGTCGTAGAGGTCGGGGAACTCGACCAAGAAGAGGAACTCTTTGACCTTGACCTTGTAGGTCTTGCCTTCCAGCGAGATGGTTTCCTTGTTCAAGGACTCAGCGATGCCGCAGGCAGTGCCGCCCGTGGCCAGGATGTCGTCAAAGAGTGTGATGTAGAACGTGTCGCCCTCCGGTACACCCGAGGCAATGTCGCTCAGGCGGTAATAGACGAGGTCGCTGCCGTACTCCTTTTCAATCTCCACACCGCGCAAGTCCCCTTCGCTGAACGGGAGCTTGCCTTTTTTTCGGATAGGGATGATATTCTGCACCAGAGCGGACTGTGTGAGGAGCGGTGCGGCAAAGAGAAATCCGCGCGCTTCGACGGTGGCCACATTGGGGCTGTGGACATGTGCATCGATGTCGGCCACGACCTGTTTGAAAGCCTCCTTTTTGTGCAGAAAAGGCAATATATCAATAAAATCAATCCCTTTCTTGGGGAAATCGGGATAATGGTTGATAATATCCAGATAGTTCATATTAAAACAGCATTAACAATTTGCAAAGATACGACTTTTTTTTAAATTGAAAAGTAAAATATGATTGCTTGATTGCTTGAATGTTTGATTGTTTGAGTATTATTCACTCAAGCATTAACACAATCAAGCAATCAAGCATTCATTCAGGTAGCGCCATGCACGCAGATACTTGCGCAGACGCACTACATCGCGGTCGGTGATGTCGGGAAGACGGCGGATGTCCATATTGTCCTCCAGATCGGCTATTTTCACCTGCCGTCCTATGGGGTTGGCAGCAGCGCGTCGGATATAGGCCTCGTAGTCCTCGCCTTCTCGCCGTGTGACAGAAAGAACGGCATCGACGATGTCATCGGGGAACCCCTGCTGCCTCAGATATTCTTCTGTGACATCGGTGTCCTCTATTGTGTCGTGCAGCAGTGCCACAATCTTCGCCTTAGGCGATACGCACCTGTCTGCCACACGCAGGGGATGGAGAATGTAATCTTCCCCCGCCTTGTCGTGCTGTCCGGCATGCGCACGGGTGGCTATCTGCACGGCTTTGTCGTATAATTCTTCCCACTCCATAGCCGTTACATTGCCCACACAAGCAATCCGCTACAGATTACCACACCCGTGACCAGAAGGTCGATGAGACAGAATCCCATGATGTCTTTGGCGTCGAGTTTGGCAATGGCCAACGCCGGGATGGCCCAGAAAGGTTGAATGAGATTGGTCCATGCGTCGCCCCAAGCGATGGCTGTGCCCGTCAGGCCGGGGTCAACGCCGAGGTCGGCACCGGCAGCGAACATGATGGGGGCCTGGATGGCCCAGTGGCCACCGCCCGAAGGCACAAACATGTTCAGCACGGCGGCACAGAGGAAGGTGAGCAGCGGATAGGTGGTGGCGTTGGAGATAGAGATACAGGCATTGCTGAGCACGGTGCCGAAAGAGATGCCGCTGGCTCCCACGCCTGTGATAATGCCCATGATGCCCGCATAGAAGGGAAACTGGAGTATGATGCCCGCCGCGCCTTTGGAGGCGTTGGTGAAAGCCTTTACGTATGCCAAGGGGGTGCCATGCAGCAGTACGCCCAAAAAGAGGAAGAGCATGATGACGCTGCCCAGGTCGAAAGAGCCGCCACCCCAGCCCAGATGGATGATGAGATAGGCAAAGCCGATGCCCGCCACTATCCACGAAAGCAGACGGCTGTGCTCCATGCGCTGGGCAGGAGTAAGGGCACCCTGCTGCGGCTTAGGAGTGACAGGGGCATCCTCTTCCAGCAATGCCGGATCGACTGTCACAACATCTTTCTTGGGATACATGAGGGAATTGGTCACCACGATGGCTACCATCACCACCAGCACAATGACGATGTTGTGCGGATCCAGTATCGTCTGCGAGATGGGGATGGGTTCTGTCAGCACCCCGTTGGTGGCCTTGGTGAGTGCCTCGCCCGGTGTGGCCATGGTGAGGGGTATGGAGCCCGACAGCCCTGCATGCCACACGACAAAGCCGCTGTAGGCCGAAGCTATCAGCAGACGGTAGTCTATTGCCGGCATCTTGCGGGCTATCTCTTTGGCAAAGACAACCCCCACGATAAGGCCAAAGCCCCAGTTCAGCCAGCAGGCCAAGGCGGAGACTCCCGTCACCAATGCGATGGCGGCAACAGGCGTCTTAGGAATAGCAGCCAACAGACTGATACCGCGTTTCACCACAGGTGCCGCCGCCAGCGTGGAGCCGCACACCAACACCAAAGCCATCTGCATGGCAAAGGCCAGCAGGTTCCACACGCCACCGCCCCAGTGGTCAATGACCTCCAACGGAGTTTGGTGACATATAGGCATAGCCAATGCCGCCGCCACAAGGGTGAGAATGATGGCAAAGATGAAAGGTTCAGGCAACCACCGCTGAACCAACCGCACACAGAACTTAATCATAACAAGTCATTATTTTAGTTGAGAATTGAAAGTTGAAAATTGAAATATTGCTTGAATGTGTTTTGTTGATATGTTGATACGTTGATATGATGCGAGCCGTATAAACTTATCAACTTATCAACGGACAACGTATTTACACAATCAAGCAATCTTCTAAACTTTCAATTCATAAGGAGCATGAGTTTACCGTAGAAGTCGGTGTTCTGCATGACACCGCTGAACAAATTGGCTCCCGGACCGAACGAGAACACAGGCACCATGACCCCAGAGTGTCCACCGGTGGCCCATGTGGGACGGCTGACACCTTCCTCTATGCTGCCCTTGAGCAGTGTGAGGCCGCCGGTCTCGTGGTCGGCAGTCACCACCACAAGGGTCTGCCCGTCGCGCTCGGCAAAGTCGAGCACAGCATTGAGCATATCCTCGAAGTCCTCCATCTCGGCAACGAGATAGGCACTGTCGTTGTTGTGGCAGGCCCAGTCTATCTGCGAACCTTCTATCATCAGTACAAACCCCTTGTCATAACGGTTAAGGGTCTCGATGGCTTTCAAGGCTCCCAGTGTGAGCATGCGTCCACGTTCCGTAGCCTTTGGGGGATTGTCGTCCGAAAGCAGGGCGCAGTACTTGCGGCTGCAGGTGGAGGCCAAATCCAACACTGAATAGAGCATGTCGTAGCCACGAGCCTTGAGGGTGTCAATCGGTGCCTTGCCGTCCTTCCTGTTTTCGGGAAGGAAACTGTTCCTGTCGCCGCCAATCATCACCTCGAAGGGGCACTGCGCCATCTGCATACTGATGGAGTCAAACGCCTTGCGGTTGGCCACATGGGCATAGGTCGAGGCAGGTGTGGCATCCAGCACACTGCTGGTCACCACAAAGCCTGCCGCCTTGCCGAAGAAACGCTTGGCATCAATCAGAAAGGAGTTGTAGTCGGTACCGTCAGGACCTTTGGCCACATGGTGGTTCTGCACCTTATGGCCTGTCATCAGAGCCGTGCCGCCGGCTCCCGAGTCGGTGGAATAACGGTTGTAGGAATAGGTGCGTGAGAAGCCCGAGTAAGGGAAGCGCAGGAAAGCACTGTGGGCGTCGCGTTGCGCCACGATTGAGGTATAGACCTGTGCCGTACCCATGCCGTCACCTACTATGAAGATGACGTTGCGGGGGTGAGGCATTACCGGGATATCAGTATTTTTCTTAGAGCGTTGTGCGGTGGCCAAAAGAGGCAGAACACAGAGTAGCAGTACCAGTATTTTCTTCATGTTCAATCAACTATTTTCTCCACTTCTTCAATCTGTTCAAACTCCACATTCTCCGTGTCGCCCTTCTTGTTGGGCAGGATAACTGCGGCCAGGATACCCACAATGGCTGCCACAGCCAGACCCGAGATGCCAATGCTGCCGAAGTGCAGCGCACCGCCTTCACAACCATAGCTGATGCCCACGGCAAGCGTGATGGTCAGAGCTGTGATGATGAGGTTGCGGCTGTCGGTCAAATCCACGCGGTTCTCCACCAGACTGCGGATACCCACCGAGGAAATCATACCGTACAGTATCAGCGACACACCGCCGATGGTAGCCGTAGGCATGGCATAGATAAGGGCGGCAAACTTGGGCGAGAAGCTAAAGATGACAGCAACCACCGCAGCAATGCGGATGACGCGGGGGTCGAATACCCTCGTGAGGTTCAGCACACCGGTGTTCTCACCGTATGTGGTGTTGGCGGGGGCACCGAAAAGCGAAGCCAGAATGGTGGCCGCGCCGTCGCCCATCAGGGTGCGGTGCAGACCGGGGTCTTCGAGATAATTTCGGTTGCAGGTGGAGCTGATAGCGCACATGTCGCCGATATGCTCAATCATGGTGGCAAGCGCAATGGGCATGATGGCCACAATAGCGGTAATCAGGAAACTCCAGTTGCCGCTGCCTAAGGCATACATACCTGTGTTCTGCCAATAGAACGGAACGCCTATCCAGGCTGCATCGTGCAGCGCCTGCACCTTGTCGGCCTCCAGCTGTCCAAATACCGCTGCCACCACATACGATGCCAACACACCTAGAAGGATGGGGATAATCTTAATCATACCCTTGCCCCAGATGTTGCACACAATGACCACTAGAATGGCAATCAAGGCAATCCACCAATTGGTCAGGATGCTGCCCACAGCCGTGCCGGCCAGAATCAAACCGATAGAGATGATGATGGGTCCTGTCACCACTGGCGGGAAGAGTTTCATCACCCTTTTCACGCCGAAAAGCCTGAAGGCTGCTGCCAATACGAAGTAGAGCAGACCGGCAGCCACCACGCCCACACAGGCGTAAGGCAGCGCCTCGGCCTGACTCATGCCCAACTCATTGCCCATGGCCACTACTGTGGCATAGCCGCCCAGGAAAGCGAAACTGGAGCCCAGGAAGGCGGGCACCTTCATCTTGGTGAAACAATGAAACAACAGGGTGCCGAGACCGGCAAAAAGCAGTGTTGCCGACACTGACAAACCCGTGATGGTAGGCACCAGAATCGTGGCGCCAAACATGGCAAACATGTGCTGGAGACCCAATACGAGCATCCTGCCCTTGCCCAGCTGTTTTGCATCATAGACAGCTCCCGAAGTATTAATTGTTGACATACCTGAAAAATTATAATGTGTTAATTATTGCTTGAATGCTTGAGTTATTGCTTGAATGCTTGAATGTGTAAATGCTTGAGTGAAAAATACTCAAACAATCAAGCATTCAAACAATCAAGCATTCAAAATTGTTATGTCGTACCGAAAATTCTGTCGCCGGCATCGCCCAGACCAGGCAGGATGTAGCAGTTCTCATTCAACCCGTCGTCCAAAGCCGCTGTAAAGATATCCACCTCGGGATGTGCCATCTGCACACGTTTCACACCCTCCGGGGCAGCAACCAGGCACATCATGCGGATATTGCTATAGCCATCGGCTTTCAGCCGCTTGATGGCATCGCACGCGCTGCCGCCTGTGGCCAGCATGGGGTCGGTCAGGATGACCATACGGTCTTTGCCCTCCGGCATCTTGTAATAGTAGAACACCGGCTCATGGGTGCTCTCGTCGCGATACATGCCTATATGCCCCACCTTGGCAGCAGGGATAAGGGTCAGCAAACCCTCCACCATACCCAGTCCGGCACGCAGGATAGGCACCACAACAACCTTCTTGCCCGCCAACTCGTGCGCCACCATCTTCTGCATGGGGGTTTCAATCTCCACGTTTTTTAGAGGGAAGTCGCGGGTAATCTCATAACCCATCAACATACCTATCTCCTTCAGCAACTCGCGGAACTCGCGTGTGCCGGTTTCTTTTTTACGCATAATAGTCAGCTTGTGCTGAATCATCGGGTGATTGATAATATGTAATGCCATAATCTTGTATTTTAAATTATTATCTATTCTAAGTCCAAACATACACCTCACAAAAGGGCATTGCAAAGATACAGGAAATCCCCCAATTCACAAAATATTTAACATTATTACTTATCAACATCATGTTCACAATGACCCTCGCAAAACAAATTCTCAGCCTACCCCAAAGGAAATACCGTTGCTATTCCCCGGCAACATCATGCACCAACCGCACCGAATACTGGTTTCCCGGTCCGCGGCTTGCCTGTGCCAGATAATAGCTGTAGAAGAAGACGTACTGTGCCGCCTGCGGCCCCCGCGTGGAAGACGACCAATAGAAGCCCATCGCTGCCACACGGCAAGCCGACACTCCATACCCATCGCCTGCAGCAGGCAGGAACACCGCACCGGCAGTTTCCATCTTTTCCCAATCCGAAAACGTGTATTCGTTGAGACTCCAGTCATCGTTGTCCTCTGCAAATCCCGGCACAAAATGTTGCCCCTCGGGCATTCTCCATACATCGGGCAGCAGTATCAACCCCCCAATGCTATCGACACTGCCTGTTCCCAGCTTCTCTTCCGCTCCGTCACGGCCAATGAGCAGATACATCCACTCTTCTATTGTCAAAGTGCGCCAGCCTCCTTCTATGCGGTTGCCCCAGTCGGTAAAGTCAGCGTAATACAATACGTTGCCCTGTTCTGTAGTGCTCCAGTCAAAGAGGCCGCCGAAATCCCACTGGTTTTCTTCAAAAGAAAGACCATCTGGAGACAAGTTTCCCAGTGCAAACACAATCCTTTTACCCTGCGACACAGAGAAGCCTACAACATTTTCTTCCTGTGGATCCGAAGGCTCTACGAGCAACTCCTTGCCACAACTGCACAAAACAGGCAAGAGACAAAGCAGCAACGTCTGCCACAGTTTCAATCCATTTATATTCATAATCATGGGGTTTTGTTTATATGTTGAGAAATTGCTTGAATGCTTGAATGTGTAATTGTTTGTGTAATTTGACTGCGCCAGCCAATCAGACAATCAAGCAATCATAAACTTATCAACGGGCAACGATAAATCTTCATCTAATCAACGAAAAAGGAGTGGTAGAATCTCACGTTCAAACAGGTCGCGGCGGACGATGCGGTAATGGGGTGCGTAGGCATCCTTGTAACGCTGGCTGTGGTGGCAGTCAACTTCGCCGGAGTTGAGCATTTCCTCTATTGCCGCCTCGTCCTCTTCAAACCGGTGCGGACGGATGGACTGGTCAAAGCCTCGCAGTGCCACCTTTATCCGCTCCCACTGCCCGCGCCAGTCATACAGCGGCATCTTCTTCGCCTGCCGTGCGCTCTCCATCATCAGCCGCACAAGGTGTCCCACTTCCACCTTTCCCGCTTTCAACACCCGCAGGTTCACCCTCACATAGTTGCCCTCCACACCTGTATATTCATAATCCGGAAACCGGTGGTCGCCCGTGTCCGAATACTGCAATTCTTGCTCAACATACTGTGCACATTGCACCGAGTCCTTGATGATATGCCCCGGCCCGTACACATCTTGGAAGCAGCTTTTATACACATCCCTCAACTGCGCTTCAGGGAACCGCTGCATATAGGCACCCATCACATCGGCCACACGGTTGGGCACGTCGTATTGTCCTTTGTCGATTTTCCGCATGATGTACTTTGCCACTTTCACGGTGCCGCTGCGCCGACCCTCGGCAATCAGCCACCGGGCTCCCTGTGACCACTGATGTTCAAACTCCGAGAGTTTTTCGCCAAAGGCCTTTTCGTCGAAACGGCTTCCAACTGCCAAGGTCGAATCAACCGCATCGAAAAACAGGCTCCACCGCGTGCGGTAGTAGTCCTTCAGCAGCCAAGCCCACATGCGGTTGGCGTAGTCGTTCAGCACCGGACCACCCCACACGGTGAGCAGTGTGCGCGCCTGCGTCTCGTAGTATATCTGCTCCCGCTCTCCCCTACCCCACGCATGGGCCTGTTTTGCCCACTCGTAGAAGTCAAAAGGCTTCACTGTGCGCAGCAGCATATCGGCATCGTCAATCAATTCAAGAGCCAAAGCAGCATAGCGATGCATCAAAGCGGTATCCCCCCTGCGGTAGGCGGCGGTGTAGGCATCGCGAACCTCCATAAAATGGTTGCCCAGCCATTGCGACAGCAAATTGGCCACATCGTACTGGTATGCCGACCGCTTCGACGGCGACTGCATCATCAGCCGCACAGCCCTCAGCAGCGTGCCGTTGTCGTAGGAATAATAGGGCTTGGTGTAATAGGTGCCGTGACCCGAAAGCGACGGCCGCGCCACCATCTGGGTGCCAAGACCGTAGAACGACCAGTCTTTATAGACCGAATCCACCAGCAAACGCCACGACTCGCGGCAGCCCTCGTCCTCTTTGCCATAGCGCAGGTCGGCCCAGCGGCGGGTGAATGCCGCCACCCTCTGGGCTGAATCGTCCAACCCCCACGGATGCTCCAGCAACAGCTCGAATATCTGCGGACTGTTGTCGAAACTCTCCAGCGTGGAGCCCACACCCATCATGTTGCCTCCCTGTTCGCTATAGGCTGCGTCCAACTTGTTGCTCAGCACGTTCAAGTCGCCCACCAACATGGTGTTCCCTCCGAAATTGCCAAGATAGCACCAGATAAAGGGCTGGCCGAAGAAACCCTCGGTCTCGCGCCACACCTCAGTCTTCTCGCAGAAGTAGTCGAGCAGTACCATCCTGCCCTGCGGCACCGCGGTGAGATAGGCCCGCAACCTCTCAGGTGTCCACTGCTTGCGCTTGTAGTAGAACACCCACGACATCTGCAGCCATCGCGCCGCCGAATCCACCTGCTGCAGCGAGGCATAAATGTTCTCCGACACCGAGGCCAGGTACTCGGGTTCCCAGCTGGGCGGGTCCATCTCGTTGAAAGGATCGACCCCATAGATGTGGTCGGTGCCGTACAGCGCGGTCTGCTTGGCAAGATACAGCAGCTGAATGACGGCAAACAGGCTGTCGGTGGAATTCATAAAACAGGTGGGTTCAAAGCCGCACCAGCTGCTCAGCTGCTTGATGTCGGCCTGGGGGTAACGCTCGGCAATCTGCTTCGGCACATGTCCGGCAAAGGCCGGCAGCACCGGGGTCATGCCCAAGGCGCGTTCCCGTGCCAATATCTTCTTCTGTAAATTGCGCTGCCCGTCAATCCACCTTTGCGGCAAGGGTCCGCCAAATCCGTCCAGATTGGCCATACGGTGCCAGGGAAGGTGCGCCGGACCGCTGAAATAGTCGCGTATCTCGTCGTCGGTCATGCCCAGCTCGCGCCACACCTCCTGCCACACGGCCTCCTGTCCCGTCAGCGCCAGCAGCATATTCACTCCGTTGAGAGCCATCCAGTCAATAAACCGTTCCCACTCTTTCCATTGCCACCACACCATCGTATAGCCGTAGGTGCAGTAATTGAGGAAGAACCTTACCGGCACCTTGCAGCGGTGAGTCACTGGCTCCGTCATCTTGGGCATCCGCCGAGGCAGCTCCACAGGCTGGCTGGCATACCACGAAACATGCACGTGGGCATACTCCTTCAAGTAGTAGTTCAGCCCCATGCACATAGCGTTGTCGTTGCTGCCCTCGATGCGTATTTTCCCGCCATTCTGACTGAGGGTGAACACATCGCCGCTGTCCTTTGTCAGCACAAACTCAAACGCCGAGGCTTTGTCGCCCAGAATACGCTGCGCCAATCCCCGCGCGGCATGCTGTGCCTGGCCGACAGTAACAACGGCACAAAGCAGCACCCCTATCACGAAACATTTCTTCATACCCGCCTGTTTTTTTATTAAATGATTTCTATTTATCAAGAAGAATTTAAGACTACAATTGCATGCAATTAATAGAACACACCATTAGTCACACCACCGCGCGGGTGCGCCGCACCACGAGGATGCTGACCTCGTAGAGGGCATAGATGGGCAACGCCACCAGCGAGAGGGTGACGGCATCGCCCGTGGGCGTGCTGATGGCGGCACTGATAAGCACCACCACCACTGCATGGCGGCGGTAGCGCGTCCTAAACTGCGCCTTGAGCCCACCCATCGTGGCCAGC
>JAEEGH010024153.1_pt1 | contig 12292 bp, 9 predicted proteins | sample 9134181 | NCBI WGS metagenome assembly JAEEGH01 (sample SAMN16246544, study PRJNA631951) | gut metagenome | biome: gut microbiome; feature: rumen; material: DP-attached | host: Bos | place: Iran: Karaj | collected 2018-10
CAGGAGTAAAAAGCACTTGGCTGGTAATTAAGAACCCGGAATTGCGTCAGGAATTCTATCGTTGGGTAGAGGTGAACGAGTTGTGCAATGCCAATATCACGGCACTGCTCGCCACCGAGGTAGGATATCGTTATTGTGAGCCTTGGCTCGAGGCTTGCAAGCAATATATTGAGCAGAATGTTCTCTATGTTGCTCAATACTGCAAAGAACACATCCCCAGCATATATGCCATCAAGCCGCAAGCGTCGTTCTTGATGTGGCTCGACTGCAGGCGATTAGGACTTGATCATGCCGAACTGGTACGTTTCTTTGCCGAAGAAGCACATCTTGCACTCAATAATGGCGAAATATATGGTGTTCCTGGCTATTGCCACATGCGACTAAATGTGGGAACTCCGCGCGGGCGCCTTGAACAGGCCATGCACCAGCTCGAGGCTGCCGTCAATGCGCTGAAATAATCCCATCATTTGAAATCGATCTTAAACGGAAAGGAGGCCGCCATATCAGCCTCCTTTTCTTGTGATATTGGTCAAAAATCCTTAAAAAATTTGTGGGGTGCAGAATAATGTGTAACTTTGGGGTCGAAATTTACTTCTAATACTTACTTTAAAAAGAGATAAATACTAGTTAAACCTTATAATAATGAGAAAGTTACTCTTAGGTGATGAGGCTATCGCCCAGGGCGCGCTTGACGCGGGTCTGAGCGGTGTGTATGCCTATCCAGGTACTCCTTCGACCGAGATCACGGAGTACATTCAGAATTCTAAGTTAGCGGTGGAACGCAACGTTCATCGCCGCTGGTGTACTAATGAGAAGACGGCTATGGAGGCTGCCCTGGGTATGTCCTTCATGGGCAAGCGTGCGCTGGTCTGCATGAAGCATGTGGGCTTGAACGTGTGCGCCGACCCGTTCGTTAATTCGGGTATGACGGGTGTGAATGGCGGTCTGGTGGTCCTCGTGGCCGATGATCCCTCGATGCACTCTTCACAGGACGAGCAGGACAGCCGCTTCTATGGCAAGTTCGCGATGATTCCCACGCTGGAGCCCAGTACTCAGCAGGAGGCCTATGACATGATGGAGAAGGCCTATGAGCTGAGCGAGGAGGTATGCCTTCCCGTGCTCATGCGTGTGACCACCCGCATGGCCCACAGCCGTGCCGTGGTAGAGGTGAAAGAGACTCCCCGTGCCGAGAACGAGTTGAACTATGATGCCAAGGCTAGCCATTGGGTATTGCTTCCCGGTAACGCCATCAAGCGTAATATCACTGTAACTGGCCAGCAGGCCGATCTCGAGGAGCGTGCCGTCAAGAGCGAGTACAACAAGTATATCGATGGTGCCGACCACTCGATGGGTGTTATCTCCACAGGTATCGCTTACAACTACCTGATGGAGTGCTACCCCAACGGTTGCCCCTATCCCGTGCTGAAGATCAGCCAGTATCCCATGCCTAAGGAACTCATCCGCCGCATGACCGCTGAGTGTGACGCCGTGCTTATCGCCGAGGAAGGCCAGCCCTTCGTCGAGGATCTGGTGCGTGGCGTGATGCCCGGCAATGCCGCTATCAAGGGCCGTCTCACAGGTGAACTGCCCCGTACTGGCGAGTTGAGCCCCGATGCCCTGAAGAAAGCCCTGGGCCTCCCCGTTAGCGAGGGTTATCCCAGCTGTGAGAATGTCGCTCCACGTCCCCCCGCATTGTGCCAGGGTTGCGGCCACCGCGACGTTTACACCGCCCTTAACGAGGTGTTGAAGGAGTATCCCAATGCCCGCGTGTTTGGTGACATCGGTTGCTATACACTCGGCTTCATGCCTCCCTTCAAGGCTATCCATTCCTGTGTTGACATGGGAGCCAGCATTACCATGGCCAAGGGTGCTGCCGATGCCGGTCAGTGGCCCGCCGTTGCTATCATCGGTGACTCGACCTTCACCCACTCGGGTATGACGGGTCTGCTCGATGCCATCAACGAGAATGCCAACATCACCGTCATCATCAGCGATAACCTCACAACGGGTATGACCGGTGGTCAGGACTCAGCCGGCACTAACAAGTTTGAGGCTATCTGCCGTGGCTTGGGTATGACCGACGAGCACCTGAAGGTGGTCGTTCCCCTGCCCAAGAACATGCCCGAGATCACGCAAGTGATGCGTGACGAGATCAACTACCGCGGTACCAGCGTGATTATCCCGCGCCGCGAGTGCATGCAAACATTACAACGTCATCTCAAACAAAAGAAAGCACAGGAGGCTAAGCAATGAAAACTGATATCATCCTTTGCGGCGTGGGAGGACAAGGTATCCTCTCCATCGCCACCGTGATTGGCGAAGCAGCCATGCACGAGAACCTTTATATCAAGCAGGCCGAGGTACACGGTATGTCGCAACGTGGCGGTGACGTGCAGAGCAACCTGCGCATCAGCAGCAATCCTATCCACAGCGACTTGATCGCTAAGGGATCGGCCGATGTGATCATCTCGATGGAACCGATGGAGGCCCTGCGCTATCTGCCTTTCCTGAGCAAGGAGGGCTGGATCATCACATCGAGCAAACCCTTTGTGAACATCACCAACTATCCCGAGATTGATACCGTGATGGCCGACTTGGCTAAGGTGAAAAACGTCATCACCCTCGATATCGAGCAGCTGGCTAAAGATAACGAGATTCCCCGCTCGGCCAACGTTATCCTTTTGGGTGCTGCCCAAAAGGCCCTTGGCATCGAGTATGACAAGCTGGAGAATGCCATCCGCCGCGTCTTTGGCCGCAAGGGCGACGCTGTAGTGGATGCTAACCTCAAGGCTCTTGCCATCGGAAAGGAGGCTCAGCGATGAGACCCACCCCCATTAGCCGCGAGATCATCGACCGCGCGATTGACGAGTATGGCATCATCGATTATGCTAACGCCACCATCCGTGAGGTGAAAGCCATCGCCGAGCGCGCTGAGCGCGAGTCGGGACAGGAGTTCATCAAGATGGAAATGGGTATTCCCGGTCTGCCCGCCGCCAAAATCGGTGTCGAGGCACAGATCAAGGCCCTGCAGAACGGTTGCGCCCGCCTGTATCCCGCTTTGCCCGGTGAGCAGATGATCAAGGATGCCACGTCTCGTTTCATCAAGGCGTTTATCGACGTTGACGTGCCTGCTGAGTGCTGCATCCCCACTGTGGGCTCGATGCAGGGTACCTTTGCCTCGTTGCTCACGATCACCCAGAGCAACAAGAAGAAAAACAAGGCCCTCTTCATCGACCCGGGTTTCCCCGTACAGAAGCTGCAGCTCGAGATTCAGGATGTCCCCTATGAGACATTTGATATCTACGAGTTCCGTGGCAAGAAGCTGCGTGCTAAGCTCGAGGAATACATGTCCAAGGGCGACGTGTGCTGCTTGATTTACAGCAACCCCAACAATCCCGCGTGGATTTGCTTGACCGATGAAGAGTTGAAGGACATCGGCGAGTTGGCTACCAAGTATGATGTTATCGTGCTTGAGGATTTGGCTTATTTCGCCATGGACTTCCGTTTGGACATCAGCAAGCCCTTTGAGCCGCCCTTCCAGCCCAGTGTAGCTAAGTATACCGACAACTACATCATGCACATCAGCGGCAGCAAGGCTTTCTCCTATGCTGGCGAGCGCATCGCGATGACCTGCATCAGCCCGACGATTTTCCATCGCCACTATCCCGACCTGTCAGCCCGCTACGACGGACTGCCCTTCGGCAAGGTGTTCATCACCCGCACACTTTACGCTCTGTCCTCGGGAACGAGTCACAGTGCCCAGTATGCATTGGCTGCCATCATGGATGCCGCTAGCAATGGTGAGTACCACTTCCGTGACGATGTCATCGTCTATGGCGAGCGCGCCCACAAGTTGAAGGAGATCTTCACGCGCCACGGCTTCCGTATCGTTTACGGTATGGACGGTGACCAGCCCATTGCCGACGGCTTCTACTTTACCATCGGCTACGGCAACATGACCAGCGGCCAGTTGGCTCGCGAGTTGATGTACTATGGCGTGAGCGCCATCTGCCTTGCTACCACCGGCTCATGGCAGGAAGGTCTGCGCGTGTGCACCTCGTTCATCCAGGATCACCAGTACGACATCCTCGATGAGCGCATGGCCATCTTTGCCGAGAACAACCCCATCGGCTAAACGAATTTAGATGAGAAGTTAAGAAACTGTATTCTTAACAAATACACGCACATTTCATGCGGGAGCCCCTTACAAACGGCTCCCGCATGTGTTTATCTATGGGTGATGTCGGTAATTTTTTAAAAATTACACGGATTTATAGAATTTTAATTATCTTTGCGGTTTATCAAGACAATTAGGAGTATTTGGTAATAAAAAAACATGATATCATTATGAAAAGGAACACAATGTGGCAATGCTTTTGCCTACTATTGGTATTAGCTATCTTGAATGCCTGTGGAGTTGACATTCCCAAGGATGAACTCATGGACAACGGCAAGGCCAGCTATCTGGAGGTACTCACGGCTCAGGAAACCCTGCTGAATGCCCAGCTCAATGAGGCCACCAATATGTACAACGGCGCCATGGGCATCATCGCACTCTATATAGCCCTTGGCGGCGCCACACGATAGTTAGGGGTTAGGAGTTAGAAGTTAGGAGTTAGAAGTGGCTTCTGAGGATTAGGAACAAAAGACAAAAAAGACGATAAAATGAGATACTTTGTATATACCTTATTGGCGGCTTGTGCCGTGGCGTCGCTCTCGTCGTGTGAGCACGATGAGCCTGTCAACCCCATCAAGCCGCTTGAGGATCGCACGGTGCTGTTGGTGACCCCTAGCGGCGAGATTTATGACCAGAACGGTGACTTGGTCCAGCAATTGCCGAATTGTACTTTTGCCGCCGAAATCATCTCGGACGGTGACGACTACTTCGTGTCGGGTGTCCAGTCCAAGGGGCGTGTGGGCTATTGGAAAAACGGCAAGTGGAACACCCTGCATGTGGATTTCATCGATGACGTGGATCACTGGACCTACGGCATTGGCAAGTGGGACTATTACATCTACCTGCTGGACATCCCCAATGTGTTGAAAAACAGCGGTATTTTCCCCCTCGAGAACAATCAAAACTTCGTACCCGCCAATCATGCGCTCTCCGTGAGTGAGGGCAAGTGTTATGTAATTGGTTACGGCTTTAGTGACATCGATCCAGATGGTCATTATAAGCCTGTGCTGTACACCAATTACAAGAAAGAGTTCCTGCCCATGCCCGAGGGTGCCACGGAGGGAGAATGTCATGCCCTTTATGCCTATGACCGTGACCATACCATTATCGGCGGCATAATCGACGACATGCCTGCCGTCTGGGTCGAAAAGCAATATGAAATTTATCCGGTCACTTATCCCCGGGAAACGCTCGGCAACCTGAACTTTATTGGACGAGTGGAATCGGTGACAAAGTGTAACGACCACATCTATGCAGCAGGCTTTGAATTTAATTACGACAATAAGATGATTGCGACTTTGTGGATCGATGGCGTCCCCTCGCATTATCTGTCGGGATGGGAATGCTCCAATTCACAAGCCCTCGAAATCCTCGCCTATGGTGATGACGTGTATATGATCACAACAGAATACTATGGCGCCACTGATGAGTCCCGCGCCCACCTGTGGTTGAATGGCAAACTGATCAAAACCTATAATAACATCCAAGTATCAGGATTTACAGTATTGTAATAATAACATCTTAATCATATTGACAATGAAATTCAGGAGAACTATATTTCTTGCGGTGTTGTTAATGGTCGGCTTACCGATAATGGGCCAGATTGTTACGTCAAAAAAAGGCGTGGAGCAACAAAGAATCAATGTAGACAGCGTTATTAACGACTTTGACAGCCGACCCGCCTTTGGCATCTATAAGGACACCTACTTCGTGGGTGGAACGGCATTGAACACCAAGCCCACCGAATTCAACAGCGACGTGAAGTTCCAAATCAGTTTCCGCCACAGGCTCACCAAGTCCATCCTGCCCTTGCACAGCCACCTGTTCTTGCAATACTCACAAAAGGCGATTTGGAACGTGTTTGAGGAGTCGTTGCCTTTCCACGACCTGAACTTCAATCCCGGCATCGGTATTCAGAAACTGGTTGTGTATAATGGTAAACTTGTGGGTAATGGCACGATCATGCTCGAACATGAGTCCAACGGGCGTGACGGCGAGGCATCGCGCAGTTGGAACAAGGTTTCGGTCAGCTATGCTGCAGTGATTGACCCTCGGCTGGAGGTGTATTTCAAGACATGGATTCCCATCATCGACGGTCAGCAGAACAAAGATATTCTCAAGTACTGCGGTATCTTCCAGACAGGTACGCAGTTTATCTCGGCCGACAGGCGTTGGGTGGCCGATGTCACCTTTGTGAAACGCCAGGGATGGAACCTCAACTTCAACACAATCCTGAATGTGGGATTCCGCTTCAGCAAGAGGGACAACCAGTACCTGATGCTGCACTTCTATGACGGCTACGGCGAGAACCTGCTCGACTACAACAAGTACCACTGCCGCCTGCGCATCGGCTTGTTGATCCGTCCGAATTTCTTCAGCGACTTCTAAAGCAAGATTCATTTATTCTCATTATCTTTGCAGTCGATAATGAGACGTTACATTCTGATATTGTCATTCATGCTCACTGCTGCGATGCTGTCCTGGGGACAAGTGTCGGAGCCGCTTGTTGCTCTGCAGCAAGACAGCCTGCAACAAGCGGTTGATACCGTTCAACGCTTGAGCAGGATCCAGCAGGCCAAGCAGCGGTTCAATCAACGCCTTGAGGAGAAACTCAACGAGCCCTATGACACAACCCGCAACAAGGGCTATTGGTGGCGCGCCCTCAAGCACGGCCATGTGAACTTCAAGGACAGCACGATGGGCTATTCCAAGTTTGTGATGTTCTGCTACAGGACCTACGTGTGGGGTGATCGGGCCTTCAACAGTTACGACAGCGCCTATGTGAAAGCTACTGGTAAGAACTGGAAACTTATCCTCAAGAGCAACAACTGGGTGGACTCTTACATCGGCCATCCGGTCAAGGATGTGAACCAGATTATCATCAGCAACCTGGTGTCCAACATCGGTCTCTCGCTGTCGTTCATGGCCGTCAGCGTGGGCTACTCGGTGGGCGTGAGCAACCTGATTCACGGCGATAACGTCTCTAACAAGGTCGATTTCTCGTTCACATGTGCCCGCTTTGCCGCCGATGCCTACTACTGGGAGAACAAGAACGATATCAATGCGACTTATCGCATCAAGAGTTTGGATAACGTCAGGCACAAAATCAGGCAGTCGGGTGTCACCCGCAAGGCGATGGGTTTGACGGCCTACTATTTCTTCAACAATCGCCGCTATGCACAGGCGGCCGCCTACTGTTTCTCGAAGTACCAGCGGCGCAATGCCGGTTCGTGGCTGGCGGGCTTCAGCCTGCAGCACTACGACGTCACCATCGATGTGGAGCAGCTCTCCCCTGATGTGCGGCCTATCTTCCCCACCCAGGCCGAGGCACCCCGCATACTCTATAACGATTATTGTCTGCTCTTCGGCTATGGCCACAACTGGGTGTTGAGCTCCAAGTGGCTACTGAACTTTACCATCACCCCCTACATCGGCTATCGTTATAACCATTTCCCTAACGAGTATGACAAGGCCACCAACTTCTCGCTCAACTGTCGGGCTCGTTTGGGAGCCGTGTACAACCACAGGCAGTTTTTCATGGGATTCCAGGGTTATGCCGACCATCACCGCTACAAGTCCAGCAACAGCCGATTGGTCAGCTCGTTGCTCGAGTTCACGACACTGGTGGGAATACGCTTCTAAATTCGATTCACCTAATCTTTATAACTATGGACATTAATAGACGTGAATTCCTGCGCCGCCTCGGTATTACCGCGGGCTCGGCGGCAGCGTTGGCGGCTCTGGAGCCGTTCAGCACATGGGCTGGCACGGCCAGCAGTCAGCAATCCTTGGGCACTGCCCCCGACCGCGCCACACGCATGACCTACCGTGTGCAACGAGGCACGGGCGAGCAGGTGTCGCTGTTGGGCTTCGGCATGATGCGCCTGCCCCGCGACAACCAGGAGCTAGTCAACCAGCTCGTGGACTATGCCATAGCCCATGGAGTGAACTACTTCGACACCGCGCCCATGTATGGCGGCGGACTTAACGAGGGCATCACCGGTGCCGCCTTGAGCCGTCATCCCCGCGAGAAATACTATGTGGCCACCAAGATGTCGAACTACAACGAGAGCTTGTGGGCACTTGACGAGGCCAAGAAGATGTATGAGAGCTCTTTCGAGAAACTGCGCGTCGATTACATCGACTATTACCTGCTGCACGGCGTGGGGCAGGGCGGCATGGACAGCCTGAACGGCCGTTTCATCAACAACGGACTGCTCGATTTCCTCCTCGGCGAGCGCGAGGCAGGCCGCATCCGCCATCTTGGATTCTCCTATCATGGCGACGTCAGTGTGTTCGACTGGCTCATCGACAACAACGACAAGTACCATTGGGATTTCGTGCAGATTCAGATGAATTTCCTCGACTGGCGCCATGCATCGCTCAACAAGAGCGGCAGGAAGAAGGATGCCGATGCCGAGTATCTTTACGATAAACTTGAGAAGGCGGGTATTCAGGTCGTGGTGATGGAGCCCTTGCGTGGCGGTTCGCTGGCCAACATGCCTGATGAGTATGCCAGCCAGCTGCGGGCCATGCGTCCCGATGCCTTGCCGGCCGAGTGGGCCTTCCGTTGGGTGGGATCACATCCCAACATCCTGACCACCCTGAGCGGAATGAACCAGATGGAGCACCTGGAGCAGAACGTGACCACTTTTTCACCGCTCGACCTGTGCACCGATGCCGAAAATGCCCTGCTTGAGAAAATCGCCGACGGCATGGCGGGCATGCCCGTTATCCCTTGCACCGCATGCGCCTACTGCATGCCGTGCCCCTATGGTGTGGACATTCCCGGCAACTTCAGCTTCTATAACGAGGCTATCAACCAGCACATCCTACCCCTGCCGGTGCCCTCTGAGCCTGATTATGCCGAGCGCAAGGAGCGTTTCCTCACCGGCTATCGCCAGGCCATCCCTGCCGAGGCCCGTGCCAACCAGTGCGTCGATTGCGAAGCCTGCCTGTCGAAGTGCCCGCAACAGATCCGCATCCCCAACCAGATGAGCCGCATCGTCGAGCTCATGAGAAAATCCTAACTGAAGACAAGTAAACCCAATGAGGGGCTATGTCATGTCGATGGCACAGCCCCTCATTGTTATTGTCTTGTCCTCTGACGGGCGTTAGAACTCGAAACCCAGGTTGATGTAGATCGAGACTTGCTTGGTGAAGTTGCTCCAACTCAGCGAGCCGCCCAGGGGGCCGAGGATACTGTTATAGGCATAGCCGATCTGGGTGCCCCAGATGGGCTTGCCGTCAAAGATGTCACCCAGTTTGTTGTTTTGTTGGGCGACGTGGCCCTTGACCATGATATAGTGCTCCTTGAACAGGCGCTGCTGCACCTTGAGGCCGGCCACGAGCACATTCTTGTCCATGACATGGCAGTGGCCGAAGCCCGAGAACGGCAGTTGCTGGGCATAATAGATGCCACCGCGGTTGCCGCCTAACATGTTCATGGCTGTAGCGGGAATGTCTTTGCCGAACAGCATGCGGCCGTAGATCATGGGCTGCAGATGGGTTGTGCTGGTCAACGGCATGGTCATGCGCCAACGGGCACTCACCTCGCTGAAGCCGGCATGGTCTTTCCACTGGGCGAAATTGTCGGTATAGTAGGCATATAAGGCCTCGGCTCGCATACCCGTGTGGGTAAAGTACCAGTGGTCCTCGCTGTTGTACTGGGCGCGGGCGTGGTAGTTGAAATAGTACTCGTTTTTCAGGAATTCGCTGACACTGTAGGCGCTGTTCAGCACATCATAGTGGTGGTAATGTTCCCAGGCGATGCCCAGGTCAACGTTCAGGTTGAGCGCATCAAACGAGAACAGGGTGGCATTGGCCTTCTGATAGATGAATTTTATGGCGTCAGAGCGATGCTTGCCCTGGTACAGGTCGATGTCCTCGTGCCAGATCTCATAGGACAAGCCTATTTTGCGGTGAGGCTTGGGTATCATGTTCCATGCCAGGCGGCCCATGGTGCGCTTACCCAGCCTGAGGGTGAGGTCCAGCGTCTTGTCGAGCTTGTTGCCGAAGTAATAGGTCGCACCCACTTGTGCCGCTACCAGTTCCTCGTTGTCATAGCGCAGGCCCACGCTCGCCTTGATGGAGTTTTTGGCATTTTCCTCGTTCACGAGTTTGCCCGCCGTGGTGTTGTCGACGTCGCTCAGGCTGATGATGCTGTAATCGGGCTTGTAGTCGTCGGGCACGCCAGCCATTCGCTTGAGAATCAAGATAGAGTCCATTTGGGCCCTAGTGGCCTCCTCGCCGCGCTTGATCAGCTCCTTGATGGCCGAGCGGTAGAAATGGGCCGCAGAATACCCCCTCACAGGCACGCGGATGATGAGGTCGCAATACTTGTCGTTCTCGTCGCTGCGGTTGTGGATGTCGGCTCCCACCGAGCGCTCCAGGATATCGGACGTTGAGTAGTATTTGTCGTTCAGCCCCAAATCGGTCCTGACGCCGATGACGATGTCTGCACCCATCCTGCGCGCCAGGTCGGCAGGAAAGTTGTTCTTGGTGCCGCCATCGACCAGGATATAAGGATCCATTCTCACGGGAGCGAAAACGCCGGGAACGGCCATGCTCGCCCTGATGGACCGTGGCAGCGAGCCGTGGTCAAGCACCACCTCGCTGTCGGTAACCAGGTCGGTGGCAATGCAGCCAAAGGGGCGCGGCAACTTCTTGAAGTCGATGTCCTCGGGCTGGCGCAGGTAGTGGCGCAGCGTTTTCTCGACGTTGATGCCGCGGATGAAGCCTCCCGCCAGCGTGTCCTGGCTCTTGTCCAGGAACAGGCGGTAGTCAAACAGGTAGATGTTCTGCTTCTCGCGTTCGGCAAGCGTCTGGTTTCTCATCGACAGGCGGTCGCGCAGGATGTCGCCCCAGTCCATGCTGTTGACAATGGTCTCGATATCAGCAGCATCATAGCCCACGGCATACATGCCACCGATGATGCTGCCCATCGATGTGCCGGTCACCATGTCGATGGGGATGCCGGCCTCTTCAAGCACCTTGAGGGCACCGATGTGGATGGTGCCCATTGCTCCGCCGCCACACAGCACGACGGCCACTTTTTTACGGTTCCTGTTATCTGCTGGCTGGGCAGCCAAGCTTGTGATTGCCAGCAGCATGATGAGTGATATGATAAATTTTTTCATTGCCTGTTATCATTATTTTAGGCAAAATTACGTTTTTTCCCGCTATTATTGCTACCTTTGTAGATGAAATCAAACCTTTACTGAATTATGAAGACCTATCTCGTGACTGGAGCCGCAGGTTTTATTGGCTCAAACTTTGTGAAATACATCCTCGACAAGTATGGCGACAATATCGAGGTCATTATTCTTGACGCCTTGACCTATGCAGGCAATCTCGCTTCCATCAAGGAGGAAATCGAGCGCCCCAACGTGACCTTCATCCGTGGCGATGTGCGCGACCGCGAACTGGTGCAGGATATCCTGCGCGACAACGATGTGGACTACATCGTCAACTTTGCCGCCGAGAGCCATGTGGACCGCAGCATCACCAACCCGCGCCTGTTCCTCGAGGTCAATATCCTGGGCACCCAGAATATGCTTGACTGCGCCCGCGAAGCATGGTTCACCGGCAAGGACACACAGGGCCGCAACACCTATGCCCCCGGCAAGAAATACCTTCAAATTTCGACCGACGAGGTCTATGGTTCGCTCAGCAAAGACTTTGACGAGCCGCAGCCGCTCGAGGTGAGCGACGACGTGCGCGAGGTGATTGAGGGCCGCACCGACCTGAAGACCTTTGGTCGCCATTTCTTCACCGAGGAGACTCCGCTGGCGCCCCGCTCGCCCTATTCGGCCAGCAAGACCAGTGCCGACCTCATCACGATGGCTTATCACGAGACCTATGGCCTGCCCGTCAACATCACCCGCTGCAGCAACAACTACGGCCCCTACCACTTCCCCGAGAAGCTCATTCCGCTGATCATCAAGAATATTCTCGAGGGCAAGAAACTGCCCGTCTATGGCAAGGGCGAGAACGTGCGCGACTGGCTCTACGTCGAGGACCACTGCAAGGGCATCGACCTGGTGCTGCGTCAGGGCACCGTCGGCGAGGTGTACAACATCGGCGGCTTCAACGAGGAGAGCAACATCAACATCG
>JAEEGH010024156.1_pt1 | contig 12292 bp, 13 predicted proteins | sample 9134181 | NCBI WGS metagenome assembly JAEEGH01 (sample SAMN16246544, study PRJNA631951) | gut metagenome | biome: gut microbiome; feature: rumen; material: DP-attached | host: Bos | place: Iran: Karaj | collected 2018-10
GCGAGGCGTTCGACATCGGGCACGCCGGCCTCGGCGAGGCCGACGACGCGGAAATCCGCTCGTACCCGTTCCTGCGGCGCTGGGGCAATGTCGAGGGGCAGACCGTTGCGGCGAGCGAGTTCACGGTGTGGGAGATGGTGGCGCCGGCGGCGGCCGTGACGGGCTACCTCATGCAGCCGGGGCTCTCGCCCGCGATCGACCTCCGCCAGCCGGTCGCCGACATCCGCGACCTCCCCGGCTACTGGGCGTTGCCGTAGCCCGTGGGGAGTTCATTCTCAAACGGCTTTCGGAGCTGGAGGGCCTCGCGCCAAAATGTCTTGCCGACCGCGGGTCATTGACTTCCGGTCGGCGATGTAGTAGAATAGACTACATCACGAAAAGGAGCGAAACGCAGGAAGCCTATGACCCAAAGGCAGGAGGCGGCGCGGGAGACGCGCCGGAAAATCGTCGAAGCGGGATTCGCGCTCGTGCGGAGCGGCGGGTTCGCCGAGGCGTCCGTCGAGGCAATCACGCATGCGGCGGGCGTTGCCAAAGGCACCTTCTACGTCCACTTCCCGACGAAGGAGCACCTCGCTGCGGAAATCTGCCGTGAACCCTACGAGAATCTGTCCCGCGACGTGATGGCCGCGAAGGGGCCTTTGCCGAGCCGAATCGCCCGGCTGTTCCTCGGCTGGGCGGCCGTCGCGGACGAGACGGGCGTCGAGTGCATCCGCGAACTGTTCCGCATCATGCTTTCCCCGGAGGTCGCAACCAATCTCGGTCTGGCCCTTGCCGAACGCGACCGCTCCGTCGTTGAATCGCTCCTGCACGACGCCGTCGCGTCCGGAGAAATCCGCCCCGAAACGCCGATACAACCCCTCGCGGAAACCCTGTTCGCCCAGATTCGCGGCCTTGCCATCGTCTGGTGCATGTCCCCGTCGGGGAGGGGCAGCCTCCTTGCCGCGGCGGACCGCTTCCTCCGCAACCACCTCCCGGCGCTTCTCGCGCCGCATCTTGAACAACCAAAAACTGGCAACCAAGGAATCCATCCATGAAAAACCGCATCTGCGAAATCCTGGGCATCGAAAAGCCCGTCGTCCAGGGACCGCTCAACTGGCTGACGAACGCCCGCTACGTCGCGGCCGTCTCCAATGCGGGCGGCCTCGGCGTCCTCGGCTTCAACGCCGGGCTGAAGGAATCGGTCTTCACCGTCGAAGAGACGGTCGAAGCCATGCGCCGCGAAATCCGGTCCGTGAAGGCCCTCACGGACCGTCCGTTCGGCCTCAATGTCGCCCCAGTGTCCGACGAGCCCGGAAAGGACCGCTTCACCGGCCCCGTGCTCGAGCTCATGGCGGAGGAGGGCGTGCCCGTCGCCGTAATGGTCGGCGACCTGCATCCGGCATGGATCGCCCGCTTCCGCGAACGCGGCGTCAAGGTTGTCTTCCGCGACGGAAACCCCTCCGCCGCCTCGACGCGCGGGGCCATCGACGCCGGCGCGCAGGTCGTCGTGGCGACGGGCTTCGACGAAGGCGGCACACTGCCCGTCAAGGCCATCGGCACCTTCTCCATCGTCCCGCTCGTCGTGGACGCCGCCGAGGGCCGCGTCCCGGTGATGGCCGCCGGCGGCATCGTGGACGAACGGACCGCCCGCGCCGCGTTCGCGCTCGGCGCCGAAGGCCTTTATGCCGGCACCGCGTTCATGATGGCCGAAGAATCGCCGCTCGCAGAGAACATCAAGCAGATGGCGGTTGCCGCGTCGGCGGACGACCTCGTCATGTACCGCACCGTGCCCGCCTGGTACCGCTCGCTGCCCGGCCAGCTACCGGACAAACTCGTGCGCATGAGCCGCACCGGCGCCAGCGAAGAAGAAATCTACAAGGCCCAGAACGCCTACGTCGGCATGCGCGACGGCATGCTCTTCGGCGACCTTTCCAAGGGCTACGCCTCCTTCGGCCTCGGCATCACGCAAATCCGTGCCGTCGAACCCGTCCGCGCCGCCATGGAGCGCCTCACGGGCTGGATGAACGCCTGACCCCAAGCCAAAAACGCAAGGAAAACATGAATACCAGTCCAATCGTCAAAGGCAGGCAGGGAAAGCCCGGTGCCCGTATTTCGTCACGGGAACCATTTCCCGCATCGCGCAATCCGAACGGATGCAGACCTGGCGATGCCGCCGTTTTTGAAAGGGTGCAGAAATGATTAAAACATGTGTCATCATAGCTTTATTGTTCGTTGCCGGAGCGCTGTTGAGGCTTTTCAGGCCGCACATCAAAGGCTGGTTCGGCGAGCAAATCCTGGACAAACTCCTGAAGGCCAAACTCGATGGCACAAAATACATCATCCTCCACAACATCATGTTGCCCACGGACGACGGCGCGACGACGCAGATCGACCACATCGTCGTTTCGGAATGGGGCATTTTCGTGATTGAAACGAAAACCTATTCCGGGTGGATTTTCGGCGATGCGAAGTCGCCGCAGTGGACCGTGTCGCATTTCAAGAGGAAGGACCGATTCCAAAATCCCCTTCGACAGAACTACAAGCATCTCGCCACTCTCGCCGCATGCCTGGGCATAGCCGAAAGCTACTTCAAAACCATCGTCGCCTTTTCCGGCGAAAGCACATTCAAAACCCCGATGCCGCCCGAAGTCATGCATTTCGGGAATGTGCCGGATTACATTCGGGGGCAGTCGGCCGAAGCAATCATCAGGACGGAGCAGGTTCCCGAAATCGTGGAAGCCATTCAAGAATGGCAAGCGACCCTTTCCCGGGAGCGCAAGGCGGCGCACGTGGCCAACCTCCGCAAAAACCATCCCGCACCGGAAATGCGCGGCCGCGATGCGAACCCGTCACCGGCGGCCGACAAGCCCGGAGACGATGCCGTTCCATCCTGTCCCAAATGTGGCACGCCCATGGTCAGGAGAACCCGCAAATCCGACGGCGGGCAGTTCTGGGGTTGCCCGAATTATCCCAAATGCAGGGGAATCGTTCCGTAGCCCGGCAGGTGGACGGCCGTGAAAAGAGTCCCATGTCTCCCGGAAAACCTGGTGCCCGCAGAACGTTCTTCGGCAGTTGATTTTGACTGAAAACAAGGAACCACACCCATGACAAAGAAAATCCTGATTGTCGACGGCGGGCCCCGCCGCAACATGAACACCGCCGCGCTGTGCGACGCCTTCGCGGAAGGCGCGCGGGCGGCCTCGCCCGAAATCGAGGTGGAGCGCGTCCGCCTCTACGACCTGACGCCCTGGAAGGGGTGCGTCTCGTGTCTCGCGTGCAAGCTCAAGGGCCGCGAAACCGGCCTCTGCGCCTTCCGCGACGGCCTCACGGACACGCTCCGCGCCGTCAACGGGGCGGACGGGCTCGTCATCGCCTCGCCCATCTATTTCTCCGAGTGGACGGCCATGACCCGCGCCTTCCTGGAGCGGCTCGTCTTCCCGTGGCTGAGCTATGAAACCTTCTCCTGCGCCGCGCCGAAGAAGATGCCGCTCGCGTGGATCTACACGATGAACGCGCCCGAGCCGATGATGGCGGAAATCCGCAAGCACCTCGCCATCCTCGAAGGCGCGGTCGCGCGCGGCCTCGGCGACCCGGAACCGCAGTTCGTCGAGGCGCACAGCACCGTGCAGGTCAAGGACTACGCCCGCTACGCGATGGACGGCCTCGACCCCGCCGCCCACCTCGCCTGGCGCGACGCCCACTGGGAGGACGACCTCGCCAAGGCCCGCACCGCCGGCCGCCGCATGGCGGAGAAGGCGCTCGCCGCCAAGCCCTAGTCCTACCCCACTGACGACAGCAAAACCTTGTCGGAGCGCGGACCGCCTGCTCACAATGGCGGCCTGCGGCTGGAGAACCACCCCAGCGTCGCTGCATTCCGCATGGGAATTGAAAAAATGCGGAAGTCCCCATTTTTTGGTAACCTTCCGGGCCCGTTTCGTGTAGACTGGGTGAAAGAAGAACCCAAAAGGGGCCGACGCCCCGGGAGAAAAAAGACCATGCCTATCGAAGCCAACCGAATCGCAGATGTTTCCCTCGCGAACCATTTCCAGGCCACCGAGACGAACGCGCCCGTCAACGGCCAAATCAAGGTCCACAAAAACGTCTACGACGTCACGTTCGCCAACGGCCGGGTGAGCGCGAAGTTCCTGACCGGCAACGCCTTCACGAACTTCTTCCGCTCGAAGACCCTCGGCCGCTTCACGCGCAACCTGCAGTCGCAGTACACCGTCTGGCTCGACCAGCAGCGGCGGATCGAGGAGGAAAAGGCCTTCGAGCTGACGAAGACACTCGGCTTCAAGGACAATCCCGACGCCGCCAAGGTCCAGACGGTCGCCGACGAGTTCACGGCCATCCTCAACGAGACGAATCCCCCCGGCAAGGAGTTGTTCCTCGGCCGCCTCGGCGAAATCCGCACCCTCGCGTCCCTGCGCAACCAGATGACGGCCAACCCCAGCCCCGCGGAATGCAACAAGCTCCTCTCGAAAGCGGGCATTGCCACGCACCTCGACGACCACACCAAAGGCTGGACCGACAAGGCCAAGAAGGGCTACCTGATCAACACGATCGACTCGATCATCGGCGGTTTCCTCGCGGCGGCGGAGAAGATGAAGGACAAGAAGACGGAGATCGTCGAGTTCCTGCGCGAGTTCCGGGGCACGTGCCTCGAGGCCAAGAACGACAACATCCAGGATTGGCTCTCCGTCGGGGCCGGCATCGCCAAGGTCTCGAAGTCCGTCAAGACGGACAACCTGGCCTACAGCGTCACGCTCGAGTTCGCCGCGATCGCCGACGAGGTGAACGCCCCCTACCTCGAGCAGGCCGCCAAGGCCTGCGAAGCGGAAGTCCGCGCCGCCTGCGCCAAGAAGGGCATCACGGACGAGGCCGAAATCAAGCGCCGGATCGACTCGAAGGCCGCCCTGCTGGTGATGGACAAGGAGGACGAAATCAAGCCGATCCTCCGCGAGAAACTCGAGCGCTACGGCAAGTTCGTCGCCTACGAGGCCCTCGTCGGCGCCAAACGCCCCGTCACCCAGGTCGAAAAGAACGCCGAAACCGGCAAGTGGGTCGTCACGACGCTCGTGGACGGGAAAGGCGAGCCCGTTCTCAAGCCCGTCTCCGCGGGCGACATCGACAAGAACTTCTCCCAGTTCGTCGAGATGTTTATGGAAGACGCCTTCGCCATGGGCAACGTCGAGAAGCGGACCGCCACTGCCGAGCCGGTCTTCGCCACCCGCGAGGACCTGCGCGCCGAAGGCGTCCTCGCCACCGCCACCCGCTTCCAGACCGGCGAGGGGGACGTCGCCGAACTCGCCCGGCTCGTCAAGGCGGAGTTCGCCTACGACCCCGGCATCTCGGACGAGGAGTTCCAGGAGCAGGTCAAATCCTCCCTCTCCAAGCTCATGACCGCGAAGCGCAACAACCCGGACGAGTCCAAAGAGTTCTTCAAGCGCTTCGTGGACAACTGCGCGGACGCCTCCTACTTCGACGCGAAGAGCGACCTCGAACGCCTCGTCAACCTCCTCGCGCGCCGGACCGAGATGACCGTCGACCGCAAGAAGGCCCTCCTGGCCCGGATCCCCTCCGCGGCCCCCCGTTGCGCCATGATGATGAAAAACGCCTACGAGAAGATGAACTTCAAGGTCTTCCCCGCCAAGGCGACGGACTACATCGAAATGGCCCTCGAAAAAGCGGTCAACCTGATCTTCAAGGACGACGCGGACCCCCAGGTGAAGGCGAAGGCGAACAAGCTGGTCAACGGCCTCATGCCCACCGGCATCCTCTTCACCGACCACCCGACCTACGACCTCGCCCACCGCCCCGGCGGCCGCGACGAGGTGAAGCTCCACGACGGCATCAAGCTGCTCCGGTGGGGCGTCCGGACCTTCTCCGGCGGGCGGGACGACTACTACATCAAGCACCTCAACGGTTGAGGAGGCGGACGATGGCCTGCACCTGCGAAGACGCCCTCGCGGCCCTCTCGGGCCACCTGGGCGTGCCGCTCGGATTCGACGACGATTCCTGCCCGCTGCTCCTCGACGGGCAGCCCTTCACCCTCCGGCGCGAGGACGGCCCCAACCGGCTCGTCCTCTCCGCGCTCGTGGCCGACGACCTCCCCGACCCGCCGAGCCACAAGCTCGTCTGCGACCTGCTTGACCTCGGCTTCGGCTTGCTCCGCGACGGCCTCCCCGCCGTCGCGCGCGACCCCGACACCGGCTTCATCGCGGCCGTCGCGGTCTTCTCCTGCGACACGCTCGTCGCGGCGGAATTCCCCGACGCCTTCGGCAAGTTCGCCTCCTTCGCCGCCGCCCTGTCCGACCGCATCGACGCCGAACGCGCCGGCCGCCCCTCCCTCCCCGACATCGACCCCGCCGACCCCGACGCCGCCGAATCCCTCCCCCCCGCCTTCGGCGACGACGGCATCATCACCGTATAGCGCTGGAATAGCCCGCCTAGACAATCTAGAATTTCTAGAATTTCTAGATTCTCTAGACTTTCTAGACTATCTAGATGCCCTCCCCCTCGCCACGACTTCCATGGCGTGGAACTTTTTTTGCGCCGCAAGAAATAACGACGACTCCCCGGAGGGAGGGCGCGGCTTCGTCCGCGCCGCCGGCAGGGAGGGCGCAGAAGGATGGGGAAAATGACCGAAAGTCATAGACTTTCGGGCGTCTGGATGAGAGGATTGAGGCGTTACAGGACGGTGGAAATGAAGGCCATGATCCAGCGACAACAGACGGAGCAGGAAACGCGCGGGAAAACAACCGGCGCGGGGCACGAGCCCGTGGAGTACGGCACCCCCGGGGTCCCCTGCCCTATTTCCTGGCATGCGCCAAGGCTGGAGGAGCGCGACACCATGCGCGTCCTCGTCCCCGCAACCGGCATTGTGGGCTGCGACCTCGCCTTCGCCACCCTCTTCCTGTGGCAAGCCCGCTACGAAACCAAAATTGCTTTTGCCGACGGCTGTCTCCTGCGCCGCTGGCGCGGGACGGATGGCACGTTGCTGGTGGCTTATCCTTGCGGATCGGACCTGCCCGGGCGCGCCCGGGCGCTTTCCCGGCTCGCAGACGAGGCCGCCGGACGGAGCGAGCCGCTGGTGCTGGGACGTCTCACCGCAGGCGAGCTCGCCGAGCTGTCGTCGCTGCGCCCCGGGGCCTTCGCCGCCATTCCGACCCCAGAGGACGACGACTATGTCTACGCCCGCTCCGACTTGGCGGAACTGCCCGGGCACCGCTTCGTCCGCAAGCGCAACGCCATCTCGCAATTCTCGCGCCGTCACCCCGGGTTCCAGGTGCTGCCGCTGGATGCCGCCACCGCCGCTGACGCCCTGTCCGTCGCCCGGGGCTGGCTTGACGCCGCCCTCGCGGAAGGGCAGAACGACGCGGAAGGGCTGCGCTTCGAGTTCGCGGCCATCACCCTCGCCCTGGAGAATCGCGACGCCCTCGGGCTCGTGGGAGCGGTGCTGTACGCCGAAGGGCGCCCGGCGGCAATGGCGCTGGCCAGCCCCGTCAACGACGAGACCGCCGACGTCCATTTCGAGAAAGCCCTGCCGGAGTTCGCCCGCGATCACGCCTATGCCGTCGTCAACCAGGGGCTGGCAGCGATGCTCACGCCCTTCGCATGGCTGAACCGCGAGGAGGACATGGGCGACGAAGGCCTGCGGAAAGCCAAGCTGTCGTACCGCCCGGCCGCGATGATCCGGCGCTTCCGCGCGACGCAGATGCCCTGACGACTTTTCAACCCAACGGAGGAAAACACCATGCTCGAAGCTATCCTTGACAAAAAAACCTGCGCCGACTGCCGCTTTTGCTGCGTGTTCGACGCCACCGACATCTGGGAGATGCCGCTTGTGGACGCGACCACCCACGAGGCGGCGCTGGCGGCCCGGCCCGGCGTGGCCTTCGCCCCGGACGGGGACGACTGGCGTTTCGCGGTGCCCATCCCGGCGGGCGGGGCCCTCGTGAACTGTCCGGCGCTCACGCCGCATGGCTGCGCCCTGGGGCCGGACAGGCCATTCGAATGCCGCCTGTGGCCCTTCCGGGCGCTCATGCGCGAGGAGAGGCCCGTCCTCGCCCTCTCTCCCGGCTGCCGGGCGGTGGCCGCCCTGCCCCCCGGCGCCGTCGCCGCCCACGCCCGCGCCATCGCCCCGCAAGTCGCCGCCTACGTCGCCGCCCACCCGCGGATGCTCCATCCCTGGCGCGACGAGTACCGCTGGCTCTGCGATCTGTAAGCATGGGGAAGTGCTCCCAAGTGAGTCCCCCCAACTGACAGCCTGCCCAACCACTAGAGGGGCTAGAAAATCTAGTATTTCCAGAGCGAATCAAGAAATATCGTAGCCACAATGGGCCCGGCTTCGTCCAGGCCAAGCCCGAAGGACACGAGAGAGACGATTCAGAGGCGTGCCTTGCGCACGGCCGCGACGAAGCGCGGCCCTCCGGAAACGGCTACACAATTGCTAGAAATGCTCTAGGATAAGCGGAAGGGCGCGCGGGGCATAGTCTGCTGGCGTGGGGGACAAGCGGCGTGCCCCGGAAAATGCAAACAGCCGGCAGATGGGGGTTGCGGCGGATGGGGTGGTGTGAGAGTATCGGGGCGGAAACAAGGCGGTTGCACGACAAACACAAGGGAAAAACCATGGAATTCAACGAGCTGATCCATTCGTTCGCCGCGAGGCACGGTATCGCGGACTTGCCCATCGACAACGGCACGGCCGTGCTGGAAATCGACGACATGACCGTGGGGTTCGTCTACCAGCCCGCGTCGGACTCCGTGGTGGTGGTCGCGGAAATCGGCTATCCTGAGTCGGACCTCTCCTCGCAGCTCGCCTCGGCGATGATGAAGGCGAACTACCTCTTCGCCGGGACGGCCGGCGCGGTGCTCTGCCAGAATCCCGAGTCCGGCGCCTACGCCCTGATGCGGGAATACCGCCTCGCCGAGCACGACCCGAAGACGTTCGAGGGCGCGCTGGAAGCCCTCGTCAATTCCGCCGACGACTGGAAGCGCGTCCTCGCCGCCATGAACGACCCGGACGCGGCGGAGGACGGCGAGGACGTCGGGACGGATTCCGCCGCCGCGGAGAAAATGCCGTCCATGCCGGCGGGCGGATTCCTGCGGGTGTAACCTTTTCCCGGGCCGCGTGTAAACCCGGAAGGAACCGTTTCAACCCAAGGACGAAACCATGCTCAACATCAACGCCAACACCTACGAAACCCTCAAGGCTTTCGGCGACTTCGCGATCAAGTTCGGCTCCGACTCCAAGGCCGTCGCCCGCACCGGCATCGGCGAATCGGGGCTCGCCGTCAACCGGACGCTCGACGACAAGGCCTACGCGTTCAGTCGCGCGGCGAACCAGAAGCTGCTGAACAACGACACGCGCGCGGAGTTCCGCAACGCGATCGTCTCCCTCTTCGGCGGCGAGGATAGGATTCCGCGGAACGTGAAGAAGGCGATGGTCCTCGGCGACTACGGCAAGGGCAAGCCCCTCACGGCGCGGCGCATCGCCGAGGTGGCCGTCGCCGTGACGGACGCCATCCGGCGGGGTGGCGGGCTCCTGGTCGAAGGCCGGGCGGTCGACATGCCCGCGCTCCTGAACGACTTCGGCGCGGCCGCGGTCAAGGGCGGCGTCAGGCTCGCCGACGGGCTCGGACTGCTGCCCCGAGAGGGCGGCGGCATCAAGCTCGACGTCCCAGGCGGCGCGGCGGACCTCATCGAAAACGGAATCGAGGCGGACCCCTCCAAGGGCAACGGAATCGCCATGATGTCCAAGGCGACCGCCCCCAAGACCGCCGCCGCGCGGACGGCGAAAACCGCCAAGGACATGCTCCCGGTCGCGATGAATGCGCAGGCGGCGCAGAAGATGGTGACGGCCTCGGAGAAACGCCTGGGCGTGGAGCTTTCGGATGAGGCCCGCGAACTCTGCGCGGACCTGCTCGCGAAATACGGCGACGGGTTGCCCGCGAAGTCGGCGCGCGTGCTTTCCAACTTCATCGTGAACAACGTCGCCCACGGCGAGCACGACGAAGATTCCGGCTATCTTGCCATCCCGTTCGAGGACCGCCTCAAGGTGCTGTCGGAAGAAATGAAGGAATGGCGCGATTTCGATTTCGGCGACCCGGGCCACCGGGAGCTCGGCACGAAATTCGTCCAGCTCCAGAACGACTACGTCAAGAACACCTCCGGCAACCCGACGATGTTCTCCGAGGACCAGCCGGACGTCTTCAAGCAGCTCTACGGCGACGCGCACCGCGGCAAGTGGAAGATCAACGGCAAGCAATTCAATCCCGGCACGCCCCCGGAGGTCATCGGCCAGAAATTCCTCGAAACCGTGAAGACCCCCGCCGCGCGCAAGGCACTGTCCATCCTGTGCAACCAGGGCAACCTCGCCGACCTCGAGAAAATCCAGGCCAAGGAGTGGATCGAGGTGGACGACACGGGCAAGCAGGTCGTGAACGGCCAGGCGCAACCCGGCGCCGGGATGTTCGTCTCGCACGCCATCGCGACGGACCAACTCGCGATTGCGTGCGACGTCGCGCCTTCCTTCGAACTGGAGGTTTCCGCGGACGGCAAGACCGCCGTCGTCACCGTCTCGATCGACCGGAACATCTCCTCCAACGCCATGAAAAACAACGACTGCCGCATCGGCACCGTGAAGATCTCCCAGCGCAGCACCGTCGACCTCACCCAAAAGCCGCTGCCCGTGGTCACGGATGTCACGTTCTCCCAGACCTTCTCCCCGGACACCATCCGCCGCGACCCCAACGGCACGAACGCCTACGAGGGGTGACCCCGCCGCGCCTCCCGCTCCGGCCGCGGTTCAGGAACGGCGCGGGAGGGATGAACTCGCACCGAGGCACGGAGAGACAGAGGCACGGAGGGGGAAAAACGCACGCGGAGGCCGGAGTTTCGCCGCATGGAATCGCGTTCTCGTAGGTCGCCGCTTTTTGATTCAACTTGACAGTTGTTGAATGACATGTCATTTTACGTGCATACACGTAAAGGACTACACGCATGAGCAGCATCACCTTGGCCATTCCCCCCGACGTCGTTCGCGACGCCCGCGCCTACGCCAGCCGCAACGGCACCTCCCTCAACGGCATGGTCCGCGACTATCTCGCCGACCTCGTCCATCCCCAGGGCAACGCCGACGCCTTGGCCGACGAGTTCGCGCGCCTCGCCGCCGAACACGCCGTCCGTCGCCCCCGCCCCTACCGCTTCCGCCGCGCCGACGCCTATCCCGGGGAGCCCCTCGCGTGAAAACCTTTCTCGACACCAACGTTCTCGTCTACGCCGTGGACGCCACCGACCCCGACAAACACGCCAAGGCCGTCTCCGTCGTCCAGGACGCCCTCCGCAACCGCCGCGCCTACGCCATTTCCGTCCAGGCCCTGACCGAGTTCGCCAACGTCGCCCTCGGCAAACTCGGACTGCCCCCCTCCGCCGTGCTGGATTTTCTGCGGGTCTTCCGGGGCCTCGACGCGGTGCAACCCGACCTTCCGCTGGTCCTGCGCGGCGTGGAGCTGAAGGCCCTGCACGGCATCCACTTCTACGACACCATGATGGTCGCCGCCGCCGAACGCGCCGAAGCCGCCGAATTCTGGTCCGAAGACCTCAATCCCGGCCAGCGCTACGCCGGCATCCTCGTCCGCAACCCCTTCGCGGCGACTGATTATGAACAAAGGTGACCGTTCACGGAGTGATGGCCCTGACCGGATTTTCGCACGGTCTTACGGACACATCCCCCCTTTGCCCCGCTTTTCAAAACCCAATCTCCTCTTTCGGGCATAAAACCCAAAAACCGAAATCGTCGCCATAAATCACAACGGTTTCCGGGTTGCTTTTGAAAACATCGTACTTGACGGGAACCGTCCCGGACTCGGTGAAGATGATGAATCTCCCTTCTTCCAAGGTCCGATCGCGGTTTGGGCTATACCGCACGGCATTGGACAACCGCTCCTGGAACCGTTGCATGTCCAGGGGATGGGAATCAACTTCCCGTTCGACCCTTGTCCAATCCCGGGCGAGCAACTCCTCTCGCCACTTGTAAAATGTCCGTTTTTCGAGGGCAGCATGATGCTGTTGCAACAAAAACCCGCCAAGGCAAAGCACCGGTCCGACAATCGCCAGCACTTTTGCAAATCGATCCGACATTTTCATCGTTACACTACTGTGCCGCAACCCACTTGCCTTACCTCTGTTCTAATCGTCCCCGTTTCCCTGCTCCTCCACCGGCTCGGTCCCTTGTTCTCCGAGCAGCAAAGCGTCCTCCTCGTCCAGCAACACAAACCTCAAATCGGGGGCCACCTCTGCTTTCAACCCG
>JAEEGH010024157.1_pt1 | contig 12292 bp, 10 predicted proteins | sample 9134181 | NCBI WGS metagenome assembly JAEEGH01 (sample SAMN16246544, study PRJNA631951) | gut metagenome | biome: gut microbiome; feature: rumen; material: DP-attached | host: Bos | place: Iran: Karaj | collected 2018-10
TTGTTCAGCAGGACTCATTTTCCCAAGGGTCAAGTCGTAATCATCCAAACAATCATCAAGCTCGACCACATTATGCTTTGCGGAAAGAATATAAGCAACGTCATAATCTAATTTGGCTTTCGCATTTTCGAAAGGTTTTTTAAAACAAGGTCCAGCATATAGTTCTCTTGCCGGTATCGGATGACTTACGTGTTGTTTTTTACCGGTACACTGTAATAAAAGCACTGTTTTACCCATTTTTAATTAGTTTTTAAAGTTCATAAATTACTATAAATTACTGATACAAACCAACAATTCCCTATAAATCATTTCCTCATGATACTCAAATGCTTCCAGGAACATCTTTTTCACCTGGTCATACAGCTCCATACTGCATTTTCCATCAGGAATTTTTTCGATTATTCCATTGGGAATCCGGCTGATAGTTTCATTGGCTCCTCTGGCCGCAGAATCCTGTTTTTCTTCACGTGACAAACCAAAGTTCATTCCCTCTGCGTAGGCGACCAATGTGGCAATCCCGTTCAGGCAACAATCGGGAACCAATTCATAATCTCCCTTGATTGAACGCAGATAACCGGCTATTTCCGGAATGGATTCCGCAAAGAATTTTTTTTCTGACCGAACCATTGTATGTTTTGCTTTTTCCACAGAAAAAAGAAATTATAACTTCGTGATTATTTTTAAACTATCAACATGCAATAACTGAAATCACGACGGCTGCGCGGTGTGCTGTGCGCTTCAACGTCCGTCCATTTGACAGTGTATTTTCCATTAAGCTTAAAGCCCGGGTTCTTTGCTGCCATATCACTATCCTCCCTTTTCCATTTCATTTCATCACCGTCGACTTTACGCCCTTCGGTCATACGGAATGCATAATAGTTCACATTCTTGTCCACAGCGCCCTCTTTACGGGTGCAGTAAACAGGGTCATTGGTAAGAAACAGCACTATGCCATTTTCAACATTATGGAAGGTTTCGTGTATCAGCTCAATGCGCCGCACATCCTTCCAGAAACCGTACATGCCCAGATTCTGCGCACCTTGGTCACAAAGCAGATTAATGCTCTTCTCAGGTTGGCCGAAGACAAGCATGTCCTTCGACTCCACACTGCGGGTCCTGTACTTGATTTCGATAGGAACATATTCATTTTCGTCATCATATGCAACCAAATCAATATACATATCCTGCGGAACTCCGTAGCGGTTGTGCCAAGGATAGTTCCCTTTCAGACGGTCCGTAGGAACACGGTATTCAGGCAACAGACAATAATTATGTTCTATCCCCTCCTTATTAAGGAAATGAAGCAATTGCATCTTCATTTGCATCTCGTTTGAAAACATTATGTTGAAACCCAATTCAACACCCATTCTCTCGAAATACGATTCGATATCCGCTGCAACTCTCTTAACTAACTTTTGTGTCATAATTTTTAAATTTTAGTTTTTTAAAATTTTTTATATTACAATAATATATAAACGAAACAACTCGAATCTTAAGTTCAAATATGTATTAATTCCTTAACTTTTCCTCCCTCTCCCTCCGTACCGTCGGGATTTCATAGGTGAAACTCTCATACTGCCCCGGTGACCATTCTATGGGCTGGTAGAGCAGCATCTGCACATAACCGTTACGGCGGGTGATGAAGCGGTACAGGCCGCCAACCCGGGCGGTGTCCGCACTGCCGTTGAATCGCACCCCCTTCAACTCCGCGATGGTATGGCCGATGGAATCACGGAGGGTGATGTCACCCCAAACTATGTCCTGCATGGAGATTGTGCTGCGCGAAACCGTAAGGTCGGGGATGCCGGTGCAGCCGGCGCAATGGTACCGAAGCATGCCTGCAGCGCCCTTTGACCACTGGGCGCTGCCAGTAAGCGGCAGCAGTAGTCCAAACACCAGCATGAACCATGCGTGCTTTCCCAGGTGTCCTATTTTACGCCAATGCCCATTCATCGCATTTTTTGTCGCCAAGGATTCCCAACCCGGCATTAACCATAAAAACCGAAAATAAAAAGCGCGGGAATCTGAATTCATCGCTCATCCCGCATATCAGGCTCTCGCATTGCCTTCCAACCGAGGATAAGCAATGCCGAAGCCCACGCTGTTGCATTCCAAAACGGGACATGTTGGGGTTCCCGTTTTGTAGAGACGCAATGCTTTGCGTCTCTACCGGATATACAATCCTATGGGCATTGAACATTGCCTTACCGTGCGGTTGGATTTGAATTTGCGAGATTCGATATGCCGCAGATAAGACGCTGACTCAACGCCTTTTCAATATGTCTGTCGCCCGCCCGCTGTCCCTTACGGGGCTCCGGACGTTTGACGGTGCAAAGGTAGGCAAAAAAAGGATACGGGAAAAGACGGGTGGAATTTTTTTTTTCAACTTTACACTTTTATATTCAAAAAATAACTACTTTTGCATCGCTGATGGGCATTAAGCCCTAAAGAGAGCGGATAATGCGCCAGCCCGGAATGGAGGGTGGTAAGATGGAGAGCTAAGCCGCTCTTCTTTTTTTACAGTTTTAACGCTGTAATGCAATACTGTACGTGCAAACCGCTTTTTCTGGCACCGACAATCACCTTTGCCGTTTTTCCTTGTGCATATTTCGCATGCAGTTCGTATATAACGTCGAATTTGAACCCTTTTCTTTGGTTTCCTGGTTTGGGAATATCAGACCGCACATAGACTGCTCTGTTTAACAGTTCTGGAAAACACAGTGCAGCCACTGTGGAGTCTGCATCCTTCTTTGCATGAAACACTATTTCGCGTATGGATTCCGAAATAAAAAGGACTTCTGTTTTTAGGGCATCACAATAAAAGCGCATCTTATTGAATTGCATCAGATATTGTTTTAAGAGGGATTCGCGCATTTTCAAATCAATTGCAGAATCTCCAATAGGAATTCTCCTTCCTTTAAACACAATAATATCATCATCTTCTTCCATAATGCATTCATTTTGTTCATCTTTTATTCCACACCCCGAGGCATGGAACCTTATCGCCCGCCAGCTGTCCCTTACGGGGCTCCGGACGTTTGACGCTGCAAAGGTAGGCAAAAAAGGGATACAAACTCTCCCTGCTAAGAAAAAAATGAACCTATCAGCGGTTGCGAAGGAATAAAGAAGTGAAGATGTGAAAATGTTAAGATGTGAAGAAAAGTTTTAACACCTTAACATCTTAACAGCTTAACAAAAAAATGCTCATCAAAGCTCACCGCATATATTCGCGGAGCAGCCACAAGCGGAAAACCGGATCGGCAATCAGAACCCTGCCACCTGATTTCTCAATCAGCTCCCTCCTTACCAAAGCCTCCTGTATCCGGCTGATATTCGATTTCGATCCCAAATTATATTTTTTCATGACGCACACTGAGGTGAAATCACTGGTTTCTCCGGCTGCAAGCGCCTTAAGAAAATTCATCTGGTAGGAAGACAGTCCCTCCGTCTGCTGCATGAAAAGAACAGTGTTCTGATCTATCAGCTCATCAATTGCGGCTTCAACGTCAGCATCTTCTATTACAGCATTGCTGTTCAGCATCACATTCCATGCCAACTGCTGCACATACGAGGATTGGTTGTCCACCGCATCACAAATTTTTGCGATTTGCCCTTCAGAAATGGTCTGCCCGTTCCTTTCAAATTTTTGGCGGATGAAGGGAATCCAGTCGGAAGTGGCGATTGGCTGAAGAAACCGTATATCTCCAAACTGGTAGAAAGGCATCCGTTTGTCTTGAAACAGATTGGCCAGCATGTGCTTCTTGCTGCCAAACAGACAATAGGAGACATTCTGCTGCAACTGCCACACACCTCGAATTCTTTTCTGCACCTCCAGCGAATCTGGGAAAGACCCGATCTGTTGGAATTCATCAATACATATAACAATATGCTTCCCTATCTTATGCGCCATTTTTTCAGGAAGCTGCAAGATTTCTTCAGGCGAATAGTCCTTCGGTGTTATGCCCAACGACACTGACATTTCACTGTTGGAATCCACACCGAATGAAATTTTCGGAGTCAGGCGTGTCAGAAATTCCTTAATGTTGCGCAACATCAGCTCCCCTTTGCCCGAGGTCTGCCTCAATGTCGCCGACACCAGTTTGTTATAGAAGTCATACTCCGTACGGCAATCGTAAATGTCAAGGCTGACGACAGCCACTTTACTGGTGTCAACCTGTGACATCACTTTTCTCACCAGCGAAGTCTTACCCATCCGGCGCGGAGATATAAGAATCACATTCTGGCCATTTTCAAAATCAAGTTTCAATCTGCGTGTCTCTTCCACACGATCAGTAAAGTTCTCACCCTCAACAGCTATGCCATATACAAACGCTTTTTTCATTGTTATTGCGAATAACTTTGTTCAGAATGCAAAAATAACACTTTTTCCAATAGGTTCACAACATTGTGGTCCACAAAATTGTGAACTTTTATATTCAATTGTGCATCAAATGCCTTTTAAAATGAAACGCTGATTTTTGCCTGGAATTGTCTGCCCGGCATGGGATAGTTCCGGATAATCTCATAGTTTTTGTCCGCAAGGTTCATCGCCTCCAGATGGATTTTCAGCAGTGCCACCCGTCTTGATGCAGGTTTTTTCGGAGCTTTTTTATCGGAGAAGAATCTGAAGGTATGTGTGAGCGAAAGCCCGTGGTCCCAATAGGGTGCCAGCCTGTTCTCCTCCACATTCTGCCCTTGGGTGAAGCGTTCGCCAACGTACAGCAGGCTGTAGGATAATTGGGTGTTATTGTATTGGCAGCCGATAATGGCGTTGCCCGCATGGCGCGGCGTGTATGGAATCTGCTGCCGGTAGCTCTTGCTGTCGGGGTCGGTCATGTTCAGGGCCTGCTGGAAGGTGTAGGTGAGGTCTCCGGAAAATTCCAGCAGAATATTCGGTTCATAAATGGCGTGGAGTTTGGCCTCACACCCTGTGATATGCACCTTGCCGTAGTTAATCATGGTCCAGACAAAGAGGTTCTGGCTGGGGACGGCCACAATCTTGTTGGAGACGATGTTGTGGAAGGCGTCCGCATCAAAGTGTATAAATAATTTATCTGTAACGATGAAATCTTGCATACTGATGCCCATGTCGAACTCCTGAACATCTTCCGGCTTCAGGTTGGCGGTGCCGAAAAGCCTGTAGAACAGTTCGCTGAAACTTGGCATGCGGAAAATGTTCTTGTAGGAGCCCCTGAATCCCCATTTGAAAAGGCGGACCGGGATGGAACCCCATCCGATGTTCACGGAGGGGCTGAACTTCTGGGTCTGTTGGGTGGTCTCGGCTGTGTTGTAGTCTGCAAAATAGTTGTGCAGCAGGGCGACGTTTCCCGTCCATCCGACTCTTTCCTGATAACGTGCGGCCAGCGCGGTTTGGGAGGTGAAGCGGGTGGGCGGCACAAAGTCGGGCAGGTCCGATTCCATATAATTTATGCTCAAATCGTTGCTAAGGTTCACCCCGAAGGCTTCCCATTCGTACATCAGGGCATTGGAGAGATAGTATTCCCACTGCCTGTAATTGTTTTCCAGATAGTGGGCGGCGTTCAGGTAGTCGGGGTCGATGTACTGCAGGTCGCTGTAGTTGAATTTGCCGTTGTTCTGGAATCTCCAGCGGCACCAATCCTTCTCTTTGTTTCCCAGATTGTTGTTCTGGTAGTGTATTTGGGCGAAGAGGTTGTTCTCGTTCATCTGCTGGTGGCACATCGGATTGTAGTAGACGATGGCTCCCGGAAGCTGCTGCAGGCTCCGGTAGTAGAAGATTTTTGCCTGCGCATCCCGCCATTTGTTGTGATAGAACAGGTTGCCCTCCAGGCGGCAGTTTTCAACCTCGCTGTTCTTCCGCCGGTCGCTGACGCTGAGCGTGTGGTTACGGTAGGTGAAGGGGTAGTCGCCTTTGGAATAGTTGTATTCGCTTGATATGGAGGAGGAGAAATGTTCGCCCAATCTGTTTTCAATATGCAGGAAGGGTTGGATTGAATGGAAACTTCCACATTGCAGCGAGGCGTCCAGGTTCATTTTTTTGTCTCCCCAAAAACGGGGTGTCCGGGTCTGGATGACAAGGGTGGAGGCCGAAGCCCAGTACCGTGCGGGGTGGAAGATGTCAGAGGGGCTTCCGCTGTAGAGCTGCATGTACATCATGTGCTCCTTGGAAAACCGCCCGATGTTGGTTTGTCCGGTGTTGCAGTCGGTCACGGGCAGGCCGTCGTAATGGACGGAGGTGTGGGCCGCCCCCAGGCTGCGCACGGAAACGGTCTTGATACCTCCGATTCCGCCGTAGTCGCGTACGTTCGCGCCTGCCATGTGCTTGACCACATCCCCGATATCCTTTGCGGGAATGTTCTGCAGCATCGTCTCGGTGATGGTCTGCTGCGCATGGCGGATTTCAAAAGGATTCACCGGCATGCGTGCGGTGGTAACATCCACCTCTTTAAGCTCCCGTGTTTTGACGCTGTCCTGCTTTTGGGCATGCAAAAATGTGGGGCACAAGCAAATGCCGCATAGAATATATAGTATCAGATGTCGGTTCCTTCCGTGTGTAAACATGCTGCAAAGATACTTGAAATTGGAATGCGGAAAACATCCGGATGCATATATTTTTCTCTTTCTGTCTTGAAAAAAGCCTCCGTCCGTTGCGAAAAAATGACTATCTTTGCAAATTAAACATTAAAATCATTTGAAATGCGTAAAAATTTATTTGTCATTGTATTATCTTTCACTTTCCTTTGTGTTGGAAGCATGAAGGCCCAGAATTCGGGCGGCATCTCTGAAAAGATGCTTGATGATTTGAAAAAGTCCTACACCAATTCGCCGCAGGACAAGGCCATCCGCAACGCCCTGAACGTGGCCGACATCAACAAGCTGGCAGTCAACAGCGAAAACGCCACCGCGTTCAATTCAAATTTCTCCAACCAGGTTAACATCAAGGCGGTCACCAACCAGAAGTCTTCGGGACGCTGCTGGATGTTTACGGGGATGAACGTGCTGCGCAGCAAGGCCATCCGCAAGCACCACCTGCCTGCCGACTTCCAGTTTTCGCAGGTCTACACCTTCTTTTACGACCAGCTGGAAAAATCGAACCTCTTTTTGCAGGCCATCATCGACACCCGCAAACTGGCCATTGACGACCAGCAGGTGCAGTGGCTCTTCAAAAATCCGATTGGGGACGGCGGACAGTTCACCGGTGTGGCCAACCTGATTGACAAGTACGGTTTGGTTCCGGCGGAGGTGATGCCGGAGACCCGCAGCAGCAACGCCACCTCCCAGATGTCAAGCCTTATTGCACTGAAACTGCGCGAGTATGGTTTGGAACTGCGCGAGATGGGTGCGCAGAAGGGGATGACCGATGCCAAACTGGAGGCCCGCAAGGCCGAAATGCTGCAGACTGTCTACCGGATGCTGGCGCTGAATTTTGGGGTGCCGCCCGAGAAGTTCACCTGGTCGCAGCGTGACAGCAAGGGCAACATTGTCTCCACCAAGGAGTACACGCCCAAATCCTTTGCGGCGGAGTTCGCGCCTGAGGATTTCAGCACCTATTACATGTTCATGAACGACCCCACCCGCGAGTATTACAAAGTGTATGAGATAGAATATGACCGCCATGTCTATGACGGGCAGAACTGGAAATTCCTCAACCTGCCCATGGAGGATATCGCCGCCATGGCCATCGCCTCCATCAAGGACAGCACCCCGATGTATTTCTCCTGCGATGTGGGCAAGTTCCTCGATCGCGAAAAGGGCTTCATGGATATGGACAACTATGACTACGCCTCGCTGATGGGCACCACCTTCAACATGGACAAGAAGCAGCGCGTCCAGACCTTTGCCAGCGGCTCATCCCACGCCATGACACTGGTTGCAGTCGACCTGGATGCTGACGGCAAACCGCTGAAATGGATGGTTGAGAACAGCTGGGGAAACAATTACGGCTACAAGGGCTGCCTGATCATGACCAACGACTGGTTCGACAACTACATGTTCCGTCTGGTGGTGGAGAAGAAGTACATCCCCGCCAAACTGCTGAAGATGTTTGACCAGAAGCCGGTCATGCTCCCCTCCTGGGACCCGATGTTCCAACCGGAGGAATAGCGTTCCGCAATATGTGTTAACGGGGTCATTCGTGACCCCGTTTTTTTATTTTTAGTAAGTGGACAGATTTCCTCCGTTCGCATGAAAGCCGCCAGCGGGCCGTGCGGCTTCTTTTTTTACGCGTGGTATTTCTCAAAAAAGTTGTTTATATCAATTTCAAATTGTATGTATTCGTCGTTAGTCCAAATCCAGTCATAGTGAAAGAAACGGAATTTTTCGCCGTTTTTCAGCCGTAAAAGGAATCTTTCATAAAGCCCTGAGCTATTAAAGAATTTGTAAAAAAATGTGTAATCAGCCATTTCATCCCATTTAAAGGAGCGTTCCAAACCTGTCTTGTGCAGCCAAAAAGGTTTCACGCACTGAAAGCGAACACCAGTCTCATCCATGGTGATTTCCACTTCCGCAGTAGCCGTGTATCGTAATATAACTCCATATAATCCAAAAAAAATTAAAACATTAGTCACAATCCATACCCAAATTTTCCATTGGACATTACATGCGGGCATTCGCGGAATAATCAAGATGAGTGGAAAAACAATTGACAACATGCAAGCTACGAAAGCCCGCCAACGTGAGATTTGCAGGACGCGATAGCACTTTTTCATGAACCGAATATTTTTGCAAAGGTAGCCAAAATGCGGATAGGAACCGGCGGTTGTGTCAGAAATAAACGCCGGTTCGCGGCGGCCGGGGGGGGAACAAATTGATGCGCGGTGAAAAAAGAGCCGAAATTTTTTCAGTTGCACGCAATAACGCTGCGGAAATTGCGTTGAAAAATGAAAAAATCTTCCGTATGAAAACAACCGTTTTTTACAGACTTATCGCGAAAAGGCTCCTGCTGCCTTTCCTGCTGATGGCGGCAGCGGTGCCGTTGGCCTTCGGGCAGCCGGCTGCACTGACCCCGGCCCTGGTGGAGACGGTGCAGGGCTGCACCTCCATAGGCGGTTTCCATGAGAACATCTCCGTTGTCTCTAAGAACGGCCGTTACGGCTACATCCGCCGTGACGGGAGCTGGGTGGTCAGACCGAAGTATGAGATGGCCTTTGATTTCAGCGAGGGGCGCGGCGCCGTGGTCAAAAACGGGCGTTTGGGCTTCGTGGACAGCAAGGGGAAGGAGGTGATTGTCTGTGCGTATGATTATGACGACGAAAGGCGCATGTGGCTTGACGTATATCCCTATGCGTTCCACAATGGCATGATGGTGGTCGAACTGCATGGTGATGACGGTGTCATTGACCGGAACGGAAAGGTGCGGGTGCCTTTTGGCATCTATAACTTTATATGGAACTTTGAGGATGGTGTGGCTTTCGCACGGATAGGTCATCCTGTTAAGGACAGCGTTAACCGGTACCAGTTGGTGGACACAAACGGAAATGTGGTCTTCAACATTCCGGACACGTTGTACGTCGGCCCGTTGCAAGGCAGTGGAGGTCGCTGTTTGGGCGCCTCTGTCCATGTGATTGACACTGCGGATTCTTACTATGGGGTTCGCATGGGCTATATGGACATGAAGGGCAGGGTGGTGCTTCCTCCCCAATACCATGGAAGAGGTATGTTTGACAGCAAAAGATGGTTTTCCATTCATGAGAATGTCCGTCTGTCAGCGGATGACGGGGACACTTCCTATGATATATACCATTGTCTGTATGACCTCATTCTTCAAAAGGAGGTTCCCCTTTCTTCGGAAGAAATCTCCCGTTTTATGGACAGCTGCTTCCATGCACCGGTCTTTGCGGAGGGAAAATGCTTTGTGAATAAGGAGGTGGACGGGAAAAAACGGGTGGTGGTGCAGGACAGCAGCGGCCGGGAACTTTGGACGCTGCCGTTGGGCGTGTATGATTGCCAGCCCTGGTCCGAAGGGCTTTCCGTGGTGCGGCTGAAGGACGGCCAGCATTTCCGGTACGGCCTGATGGATGGTGAAGGGAAGCTGAGTTTTACGGCGGAGCAGCTGCGTGAGGCGGAGCGTCTTGCCATGGCACAATCCCGATTGTCCTGGCCCGCCCTGCAGTTGGACAGCCAGACGATGGCGGGGTTGGCGCAGCTGTTGGAGGAGGCCTACCAAGAAAAATCCGAGGAAAAGAAACTCCTTTATTACCAGCGTTGTGCGGAGCTGGCGAAATCCTACCGGCGCACGGACAATGACACCCTGCGTGAGGTGGAGGAGGTGTTCAAGGCCTTTTATCGTGCCTTGATAGGGGAACTGGAAGATAGGAGTTGTGATATCAGTGTTCAATCCCAAATTCCGCATATCTGTTTCCGGGAAGGGATTGACGATTTGGAAGAGGGCTTCAAGAAGCGTGGAACGGAAGAAGACTATGAAAGCGAGATTGTCACATCAGACTGGTGGTCAGGTTATTGGCTGGGATTGCATCCGGAATGGGCTGTGATTGACTTGGCGGAATGCGAGAATTTCTGTCCGGAGATGGAAGAATTTCCATACGGCTACCATGGTTTGTCGGTTTTCCGCCAAATAGCGAAAGATTTTCTGAAAGAGATGCCTTTCCCAGCCTGGAATGCTTCAGAAGAGTATATAAAACGCAGCAATTTCTTGAGATTCCGGCCTTCCGGTGGTGACACGGCTTCCTGCTATTGCTATAATTTTTGGGGTAACGAGGATTTGCGTATGGAATCCCTGTTTTTTGACAAAGGCATGAAAAGGGCCATGCTTTTTTATACCAAATACACCACCTTCTGGGACGGTGAGGGCGGATATTGCGTGATGGAAAAAGAGGGCAATGAATGGAAGGTGGTCCGTAAGGCCATATTCTTTGAATTCTTGGGTGATTAGCGCGGGACAAGGCGGTTTTCCTGAATCTTTGGTGTTAAAAACATGGCGATACCCTGCGGAAATCGCCAAAAAAAAATGACTTTACCGCGGGTTATCGGCCATTACCGGCAGACAATGGTGTCGTAGCGAGCGTGGTAGCCCGACCAGATGCCGCTCACGGTGCGGCCTTCCGATTCACGTATGTTGGTCTGATATACCCCTGGGCTGACCATCATGTTATTGGTCATGGCCAGATCCATCTGCAACGCAAACCAGAATTTTTTTGTGGCTATATCGGTGGTGGTGGATTTCACATACACTACATCACCTTTCTTGAACATTGTGGCGTTCTTTAGGTCGTCAAGTGTCTTGTAATCAATGCCGAGCAGGTTGCTGTATGGCATCCTTGTAAGTTCAAAATTCAGCTGTTTGCCATCAAAGGTCAGGTCGTCAAATGTGCCGATATATACCTGGGTGAAGGTGGGTTCTTTTCCTTTTACCTTTGTGAGGAAACGGTAGCAGTTGAACTCTCCGGCATGGTCTGTGAAGAGGATGCGGAGAAAGGAGTGTCCTTTTCTGGAAAAATAGAGGCTGTCAAGCCTGACACCGTGCATCGGAATCTGGGTGGATGCATCGTAACGCTTGCCATTGTTTTCCACATGCAGCAGGTATGTGTGCCCCGGTTCCCCTTTGATTTTCTTGCCGAGATAAGCTTTGCCCAACACTCCGTAAATGTGGTCGTTTGTCTTTCCAAGTGTCAGCTGCTCAGATACACCTGTGCTGGAATCGGTGACGGTCACCTTGGCGTTGGTCTGGATGCTTTTCAGAATGGAGTCCATAGAAGTTGTGCTATAGTAGGGGCGTGATATGGATATGGCCACGATGGCCGGCTGTCCGTCCTCAATCCACCCTTCAATCACCGCCACCTGCTGGTGCTCCGGCAAATCAATCTCAATCGGCGTTTCGCAGCCGGCAAACAGCAGCCCGACAAGGAACACTAATCCGATTTGGCGCAGGTTGTTCAGCATTGCTGCAAAAAACGTTCGGCATCAATGGCTGCGCGGCATCCGCCGGCAGCTGCGGTGATGGCCTGTTTGTATTGGCGGTCCTGCACGTCCCCGGCGGCGAACACGCCAGGCACACTGGTTTTTGAAGTCCCTGGTTGCGTGACGATATATTTCTCCTCATCCAGCTCCAGCTGCCCTTCAAACAGCTCCGTGTTGGGATGATGTCCGATGGCGACAAAGACACCATCCACCGCAAGCGTCTGTTCCGCTTTGGTCTGCACGTTTTGCAGCCGCAGGCCTGTCACGCTCTTGGAGAATTTGTCCCCTTCGCCGAGGATTTCCAGTGGAATGTGGTTCCATACCATCTCAATGTTATTCGTGGCAAAGACCTTCTTCTGCATGAATTGGCTGGCCCGCAGTTGGTCGCGACGGTGCA
>JAEEGH010024159.1_pt1 | contig 12292 bp, 14 predicted proteins | sample 9134181 | NCBI WGS metagenome assembly JAEEGH01 (sample SAMN16246544, study PRJNA631951) | gut metagenome | biome: gut microbiome; feature: rumen; material: DP-attached | host: Bos | place: Iran: Karaj | collected 2018-10
ATAGTTTCCTCCTTTACTATAATACCACTTTAAACCCATAAAGTCAAGCGTTTTCACGCGAAAATTTCAAAAAATTGGTCAGGATACTATTTTGAAAGAAAAAAGTCATCATATCGCCATAATCTCATAGTATGTGCTGACTGATACTATACGCAGATCAGAATTTCTCAAAAAAATTTTGCCGCGCAGTATTATTTCTACTACAAGTAAACTATCATAAGAACAGACTTTTTTCTTTCAGTATGTAAGACCTGTGGGTACTCAGAATAGACTGGCATCTGACGGACTACCCCTGGCTTGGAAATTTCTCCGCATTAGCCCTTGACTTTTGGGTGATAATGTGGTATGATGAAATTGTGCTAACGGACACTTTGTCCTTTTCTCAGTGCGGTTGCTGTTCCAGAGCAGCCGCGCTATTTTTTTACTCTGACGGATATGTCCTTCCATGAATCGGACGGTCTGATAATGATTGTCCACAAAGACTCGGTTGTTCTCCCGCGCCCGCTTTCGGATGCGCACAATGAGATGCATGGAAACCAGCTCATTCACGGTCTGGATGACCAGCTCGCGCTTCATACCGGTCTGCGCCGCAATATCCTGATAGCTGTTCCAGCAGATGTTCAACGAAGCGCTGAAGCTTTTGCAGAGGAACAGATAAATGAGCATCTGCCGCGGAGACAGCAGTCCAAATACACGGCGTTCTGCGAAGAAATAACCGTGTGTCTGATCGAGCTGCTTCACCGCATATCGGTATGTACCCTTGTGACGATTAGCTTTCACTAAGCGTCCCAGTGGCTCTGCAAGCCCGATACCGTTTAGCCTTGCAATGATCTTAGCGACTGTGCGCACGGAGCGGATACCGCATTTTTCAGCTATTGAGGATTGCTTCACACACACAACTGCCGCGCCGTCCAACGTGTACCGCAGTGCCGGGAGACTGTACAGGTAGGCATAGACCGTTAGTTCCTGTGCGTCCAGACCGAGGTTGAAGATTTGGTTGGATAATCGGAATAGGCTCATGAGATGGCTCCTTTCATAAAAATGTATCAATCCTCTTGATAAAGTATATACTTTCGTATATACTAATAATAGGAGGTGGTCGTATGATGACTGCAAAACTGTTTATGAACGGCAGTAGCCAAGCCGTTCGTCTGCCAAAGGAGTGCCGTCTGAACGGTGAGGAAGTATTCGCACAGAAGATCGGCAATGCCATTCTGCTCGTCCCAAAGGACAAAGCGTGGGAAACCTTCATGGAGGGAATCGGCGAATTTACCGATGATTACTTTGATGCACTGGATCACCGTGAGGAAACATCCTCTCCGAGGGAAATGCTATGAAGTATCTGCTTGACACTAACATCTGCATCTATGCACAGAAACGAAATGCAGCGATCCTTGCGCACATGAAGGACGCATGGCAGGACGGTATTGCAATTTCCGCGATCACACTTGCAGAGCTGGAGTACGGTGTGCAGCTTGCTGATTGGTATGAATGATCTGAGTGCTGCCATCCGGCAGCATTCATTTTTCAGCACCCCCATTCTTAAACCCGCCGATACATCGGTTTGGAAAATTCAACAGCAAATGATTTTTATTTGGTGTGGAAAAACTTCTACTTGCAAACCTGTCCGGGATATGGTATAGTTATATCCGGAGACAACACATCGAAATTCCAAAAGGAGAGGTGTGTTTATTATGAGTTACAGAGTAGAAGGCGGCGAGCTGGCACAGGGAGAAGCGGAGGAGTACATCCGTATGCTTCATGAGCAGCATCCCGACCGGATCATCAAGAGCGTTACGTTTAAGGTCGATGGGGAGTATGTGGATGTGTCGTATACCTACGATACCGTTCCGTTCGACCGCATCCGCAGAATTACCGGCTATCTGGTCGGCAGCCTTGACCGTTTCAATAACGGCAAACGCGCCGAAGTGAACGACCGCGTGGGACATAGCGTCAGCGGGTTGTCATGAAACATGAATCCTCCGGCATTTGTCAGCCGGAGGATTTTTTATATCCACTCATGCTTTTTTCACGCTCCACTGATAACTCAATTTTCCCAGATACTCGCTCTGTTCGACTTCCGGCAATACAATAGTCGTTCTGCCACCACGCACAAATGATGCCGTCCTGCCGGAAAGTAGCTTGGCAAGCTGTGCTTTGGTCAGAACCTTGCCGAAAACTTTGCCCACCGTCATCCCGCATTTCTTTTCGCAGTAATAGCCGTACTTTCCATGCCGTATCTTGCCGCCGCACTTCGGACAATTCCCGATGGACGGCGGGTTATTTTTCTGTTCCATGCGGCACCTCCCCGTCCGTCCCCAGCAGTTTGACTGCCTCGGCAGCCGCATCCACATCCATCGTATCCAGTTGGTTGTGAATCTGCCCACTGAGCTGCAACAGCTTCGTGATCTGCGAAGGGGTCAACCTTTGCTCCTTGAACAGCGCGGTGGCGATCTGCCGCTGCAGCTCCTCATGATGCAGCGTTGTGCAAAGTGCATCCAGTTCCTTGATCTGCTTGGTGTCCTCCTTGATGGATGCTTTCAGGGCTTTCATCCTTGCACATTTCGCATCCCGCGCTGCTATGCGCTTTTTCAGTTCATTCTGCACATTTTTCAGTGTATAGTTTTTCTCCTTATCACTCATTTGAATCTTCTCCTTCATTCGTAATTGTCAGTAAATCCTCGATGCTCTCCGGATACGGCAGCGCACCGTTTTCAGCGCCAAACAGCGCAGCATCCCCGAACCGGAAACTACCCGTGAAAATTTCGCCGGGACTGTCCGGATGCACCGTGTTCCGGTTAATGACGCTCAGAATGTTCTCCTGATAGAAAGCATACTCCGGAGCCAGCCGAACCGTGTCATCAAAGCTGGATTTTGCAGCGTTTCCAATCACTGGCATTTCGACCGGAGACACGCAGCCCGTCACCAGATGCCCGTTCTTTTCGTTACCGTCCGTACCGATGATGCCACCCGTCATGCCGGCTTTTTTCAAATTGGTTCGCTCAGAATCACCATATTCCCCGACTGTAAAACGCAGCTCTGTCGCATAGCAATTGGCGATCATCGCACCCTCTGCGCCCGTTCCGGCTTCTCCGGCGATGCCGCCGCCCGACACCTCACTTTTGAGGATAATATTCCGCGCCGCACAGCCCATAATGATCCCACCGTAGCACTGCGGCAATTCGCGCCCGGCAGCATTGTAATACCGTGAACCGCCTGCACAGCCAACAACCCCTCCGGCATTGAAAATGTTCCCCTGTGCGGAAAAGTAGTAGACGCAGGAATTTGTCACACTCGCAGGCTTTCCGGAGATGCCGCCCGTATACAAAATGTAGTCATCCAGATACGCAAAGATGCCGAAATCCGTAACATAGCAGTCCTCAATCTGACCGCCGAGCCCCGTGATCGCGCCCATCGCAAACTCCGCCGACTTGCTGGGCTCCGGCGTTTCGACTGCATCCTGCTCGATTGGATTGCCGTCCTCATCATACTCGATGAGATCGGGCGGCGTAGCGGTCGGTGCGGTGATGATCTGCACCTCCTCGGTGGTTTCCTCCTGCGGATACTGAGCGCGGATGGAGGAATGGGACACGCTGCAATGCAGGATGATGGTTTCGCCGGTTTCAAACTGCGCACCGTCCTCCGTTTTGTAGCGATAATTGTACGCATGGCACACGATGAAGCCGCAGTCCGCGTATTCCTCCGTATGGATCTCAGAATCTGTGACATTCACATTCTCAATCATCGCGCCGGATACATCCCCGAACAACGGCGCATCCAGACCGGTGATCGTATAGCCGCCGCCGTCATACTCGAAATGCTCCGCATCCGGGTCAGCTTTCAGCTCGTTCACCGTGTCGATGGGCGTATGCGCAGCCCACTCCGGGAAAGAAATGTTCTCGGTCTGCACGAAATAGCCCCGTGCCTGCTCCTCCGCCATGAGTTCGAGTTGGTCATAGTAATTGATAAGGTACGGGTCATCCTTTGTTCCGCTGCCGCCGCCATATTTGACAAGTACCCGATAGAGCTTGGTATCCTGCGAAAAGCTGTATGTTTGTCCGCCGTAGTACTCGATTCTGTCCGCATCGGGGTCGCTGCTGAATCCCCATGTATAGCCCGGAACGTGGGTAAAGAAATCCGTCCGGTCAAATTCCGGCAGCGTGATTTCCGCCCTGCCCTTGATGACCGCACCCTTGATCTTTAAATCCTCGGTCGGGATGGCGGCGTAGGAACGGTCGATGGACACCGTGATTTGTTCCGCAGAATCACTGACTGGATTCTGTTCCGGAATAATCAGGCCGTCCTCGTTTGCTGTCCCGACCTTTGTACTGGATTCCTCGAATGATGCACTGTTTTTCCCCAGCTTCATACCAAATCCAAGTGCCATGATCGCCAGCACCAGCACACCACCGATCAAACCGAGGAGCATCACTGGCGAGAGCTTTCCACGGCGTTTGCCGCCAGCCGCCTTGTCTCTGACCGTATCCATTTGCAGCTCTGACTGTGCGATACGCTCGGTCGTACTGTCCGTAAGTAACTCGGCAAATGCATCATCCTGCATCCCGGCATGGATGGGCGTTTCGGTGGCATAGACCACATAATCCACCATGACGAGCTTAGGCTTGTAGGTGTGGACGAAATCCCGGTACTGGATGCTTTGCAGCAGAATCTCTTTGGTGAGATGCGGCTGCTCCCGGTCATTCGCCGGCGCGTCCAGAATGACGAAAATGCGCCGTTCCTGATCGGCTTTCGACTGCACATGGACATCGCAAAAGTAATTCATTTGAGTGTTTCCCTCGCTTTCCGTTTTTCGCGCAAAATCATCACTGTGCAGAAACCGCCGCCGACACCCAGCACCCACAGGTCGATGGGATAGAACCGCCATTGCAGGTCATCCTGCACAGTTTCAGTCTGAACCGTAGGTTCCTCTGCGACATCGGTTTCTCTTTGCGTTCGGATGCCGCTGCCGATCAGAGACAGGCACAGCACTGCGGCGATGATGACAAAGAGCTTATTTCTGGAAACAAACCGCTTGACTGCTTCCTTTTTCTGCTTTCGCTTTTCTTTCATAACTGCTCCTTTCTCACGGAATCTCCGCATTATTCTCAAACCCCGTAATCGTCATATCCACCCACTTCGCATATCGGTCGCCGTCAAGCCCAAGCGCAGCTAAAACGCTGTCCTTGTCATAAAACGTCAGCGCAATGGAATGGTTATCATGTTCTTTGGGACAGTAGTCCTCATCAATGTACTGCGGATACGCATCCCGCGCCGCTGACCAATTCTCATAGTCACGCCGCGCCTGCTCCACATCGCCGGGGACTACGCCGTTGATGATTTTCGCCGCTTCACCCATCTTTTCATCGCAGTACGTCCACGATGGATTGACTACCTGATGTACTGCGCAGTCCTTGCCCGGACAGCCCTGATGCTCGTAGACCGTCTCCGTCACCGCATACAGTGCCGTAACCACCGCGTCCAGCGCCTCCTGCGTGTACTCCACCATGTAGAGCGCCGCATCCGTTCCATGCGCATCGTTTTCCTGCTTTTGCAGATAGACGTAGGCGATCGCCAGCACTTCCTTCTCAGACAAACACGGCAGCCAAGTGTCCTTGATCTGCGTTTTGATGGAATCCGATGCCAGCTCTGAACGAGACATGATCGCATCCGGGCTGCCCGGAGAGGTGCGTTCAAAGTAGACCAGATCGCTGTTTTGCAGATCGTCCTCGGCAAAATACAGCGCATCGATCTGCGCATCAAATGCATTCTGTGCATTTGTCATTGCCGTCTGGTAAAACGTCGCACCGTCCGCATATCCGGCAGCCGGATCGGGCAGCCCCTCCGCATTTTCATACGCATGGCGGATGTTACCCGTAGCCCCTGCGGTACTGCCGATAATCACAACAATTACTCCTGCCGCGATCACCAGCAGCAAAAACACCGCGACCAGCACTGCAATGGCAGGCGAAAGGGATGCCACTGATTTTGCAACCGTTGCACTGATCTTCTCCACCACTTTCGCGGTGGTTTTGACAGCTCTGGCAGTGATGCGCACCGCCCGTTTGGTCGTTTTTACCGCTGTTTTAACGGCATGATTTGTCGTTTTGACAGCCTTCTCCGTCTTTCTGACAGTTTTAACCCCTAAGCGCAGGCTCTCCGCGCCAGTGTCGGATGCTTCGTTCCGGTCAAACTGTTTCGCCATTTGTTGCCACCTTCTCCGCAAATTTCGTGGAGATGATCCGGTAAAGCTCCGTATTGCCCGGAATCTTGTTGTCGAATGGGATCGTCCCGTATTCGCCCGCGTAGATCAGACCGCTGCCGGGGGATGCGTTCTGCGTATAGGTCATTGTTTCCGGCGAAAGGTTCAGAAGCTTCGCAAGCTGCTCCCGGTCGGTCGCATTCTGCGCCAGCATCACGACAAACTCTGTGTTGGCGATCATCGTCCGCGCAGTTTCCGAGCGCAGCAGATCATCCACATTCTGCGTGATGCCGGTCGGAATGCCGCCCCACTTTCTGGCGCGTTTATACAGCTCATAGAAGAAATTTGCCGATTGTTCGGACTTGAAAAGCAAATACAGCTCATCGACATAAATGCGCGTCCCGATGCCCCGTGCGCGGTTGTGTGCAACACGGCTCCAGAGATTTTCCAGCACGATCATCATGCCAAGTGTCTGCAAATTCTTGCCCAAATCCTTAATATCATAGACCACAACGCGCTTTTGGATGTTCACGTTGGACGGGTTAGAAAATACATTCATTGACCCATGCACATACAGATGCAGCGTCTGCCGCAGATATGCCGCCGCCGACCGGATCTCATCCGCAGCGGTCTGCTCGTATTGCTCCAGCTCTGCGTAGTATTCCTTCAATGTCGGTTTTTCATGTTTTTCATAAGTCACATGCCTCACATTGTCGATGATGGATTTCTGGATCGGCGTGATCTCCTGATTGCCCATGATGCATGAGAAGAACGACAGCATAAAGTCAAGCTTTGCCTTGATCGGGTCGTATTCCGTATCTGCTGTGTCCGGATTTTCCGTCAAATCCATTGGGTTGATGTGCGTGGGGGAATTTTCGGAGATATAGACGACCTCGCCGCCGAGCATCTGCGCCAGCGCTGTATATTCGCGCTCCGGGTCAATGATGAGGATCTCGTCCGTCGTGGAAAGCACGGCGTTGCACATCTCGTTTTTTGCCAGCATACTTTTTCCGGCACCGGGCAGCCCGAAGAAAAAGGCGTTGGGGTTTTTGAGCTGCTTGCGGTCAAAGAGGATGATGTTCTTTGTCATCTGATTGATGCCGTAATACAGCCCCGATTCGTGCAGAAGCTCAATCGCGTTGAACGGCATGAACACTGCCGTACTCTCCGAGGACAGCGTTCTGCGCACCTGGAGATTATGCTCCTTGTCGTATGAGATCGAGTTGCCGATCGGCAGCACCGATGCGAATGCCTGCTCCTGACGGTAGGGCGCGTTGATGGGCTCGATGGGATAGGTGCGCAGCACGATCTCCACCGCTTCGGTGTTCTTTTCCAGCTCCTCGCGGCTGTCCGCCGTCAGCATAATAATGAATTGACAGAGCGTCATTTTCTGGTTGCGCTCCTGCAAATCCTGCAAAAATTCCTGCGCCTGTGCCTTGTCAATGGCAAGCTGCGAGCCCTCGATGGGGTCAACAAATGCACCGTGCGATTCCTCTGCCGCCTTGCGGACTTTGGTGATTTCCTCCTGCTTCATGTCGGTGATTTTCCGTTGTAATAATGTCAGGGCTTCGGACGGCTCGACAAATTCCACGTTTTGCGAGATGACAAGGCTCTGGTTCAGCTCGATCAGATTCTTGTACAGCGTATCCGCCACTCTGCTGGGAAGACGCCGGAAATACAGACACCGCGCATACTTATTGTTGTACAGAAAATAGTCACGCTTGAACTCAAAATAATCCGGGCAGCATAACATTTTCTCGGATTTTCGGGCAAATTCCTCCCGGCTGCAAGGACGGATGGGTGTATTGACATCGCGGAGAATATCCGCCATTAGCCGCACACGGTCATTTGCCGTCAGCGGGATCAGCTTTGTCCCCAGCTTGTTCATGTAGGTTTTGAGATGCGCTTCGGTATTGAAAAACCGCGTGTTTGCCGCATCAAAACTGATCGCAGCGACTGTCACCGTGATGTACTTCCGGCAGTGCAGTCCGCGCTGCCCCTGCATGATCTTGTCCAGAATGATCTGGTTCAGCTCATGCCGGACGTTGTTCAGACCGTCACTCCGGTCTTTCAGCAGGAGGCGCTGTGCAATCTCATCTCTGTTGATCTTCGTATTGACGATGGAAAGCTGCACACTCACTGTACTGTCAAATCCGTTCAGCAGATCGACATAAATCTGCATGATCTCATGCTGCTGTGCTTCGGTCAGCACAGAATAATTGATGTCCGGCACCAGATACGTCTTGCTGTAGAGATTTGCCGTGTCGTTCCCGATGCGCACATTGCTCTTGTTGAGCATGACAAAATTGCTGACGAAACACTCATACGGCATGGTCTGGATGGTTGTTATCTTGACCTGTCGGCGTTCCCGCTGACTGCGTTTTGGTCTGTTGTAGGATTGTTTTTTCTCCGCATCCAACTCCCGGTCAATGTCCCGCGCAGACTTTTGCTTGGGCTCTGAATGGAATAAAGAAATGTTCAATCAATACCCCTCCATTCCTGTTCGGTATCTTCATATTCTCCGGCATCCATGCGCTGCTGCAAAATGTCCAGTGAAGTCAGTTCCTCGTTTAACTGCGAGAACAAATTGACCTCCGTATCCTCATAAACGCGGCGCTGCGGTTGGAAATAAAACCTCCATAACACGACAACAAACTGCTCAAACGGCATCCCCTTGAAGCTCACAAAGCCGTACCCGGCAAAGGGTACAACGAGCAGAATGATAACCCAGAGCAGAATGTCCGGCGAAATTTTGCCGTACCCGAACACCCCGACCGGCACCGCTGTCACCAGTGCGCCGCCGATGGCGATGATCTGCCGGACGGACAACCCGGCGATCAGTTTCGATTTGTATTCCTGAATGTCCGCAGGTATTTTTACCTCGATCATAAAACCTCCTTACCCGATTCCACAGATCTTTTTCGACCATGCACTGCTTTTCATCACACCTGCCGCGAGTGCGAGCAGCGCGACAAATTTCAGAAACGCCATTCCGGTTGACGAGCGTATCATCGTGTCCAATTGCAGTGTGACCGCGACATATACTGAGAACATCGCCAGAATCACCGCGATTTGCAGCACAACGGCGATGTAGTTTTTCAGGAAATTCTTAGCCACATCGTGCGTGGTTTCCGATGCGAATGTCGCCAGCGGCAAAGGCGCAAACAGCGTGTAAAGGCACAGCTCAAACACCCGCCCGATGGTGATGACATAGATGAGATACGCACAGGCTTTCAGGATCCAGAAGTACGGCTGCACCAGAATCATGTGCAGCGTCGGCATGAAATTGACCGTCGTGGTCGGATTCTCAAAATCGTCGATGCCCGTCCCGATCAGGTCATATTCCAGTACCGTTTTCCGGTCAGCGCCGAACGCAGCATCCGCAAAGCCATCCACCCAATGCGCACTCGCGCCCGGATAGAACATTTCGACTGCATCCTTAGAAATGACGTATTTATAGGTAAAACTGGCGTTGTAGTTCTCCTGCCAGTAGTTCCACCAGCCCTGCGTAACGGCAGCTTTCAGGATGCCGCCCTCGTCCGTCCAGTAATAGTTGACAGTTCTGCCGCAAGGGAGAAAATCCAGCTCTTTTGCCGCGCCGATTACGGTATCATTGACGTAATTGAACAGCGCATACAGACTGCTGATAATGACATCCGCATTCTGCACCACCTGTTTCATGACCAGAATCTTGATGAGAAACAGCAGGACATTTTCCCACTTTGATGACCACTCAAAATTGACTGACTTTCGGAAGAAATCAACGAACAGTAAGAGCGTCGCCACCGCAAGTCCCGCCGTCATGGACGCATTGTGGACTGCACGAAGTACACCCTCCTGCGGCGAGTGATGGTAGAACAATCCGTTGACAATACTGTACGGGGAGAGCTTTGCAAACTCAAATGCACTCTGCAAAATATCATTGGTTTCCCGCACATTTTCGGTGATTTCAGCGTACACATCCATAATACGGTAGCCGAGAATATCCGCATGGGCGATGAGCGGCGAGGAGAAGAACATCAGAACAATAAACGCGAGCATGTAGAGCTTCTGGCGCACCGTGAACCGGTATCTCCGAAGCGTCGCGCCCGATTTCCAGTGTTTCATAGCATCCCCCTTACTGCACGAATGTGCTTAAAATACCCGACACCGCGACCGTCATGCCGCCCGCAGCCATTGTTTTCAGTCCGGAGATTTTGGCGCCCGGATCACTGTTTTTGGCGGCAAAACCAAAGATCGCAGCGCCGAGCAGCATTGCCAGAGCGCCCACTCTGCGTGACCAGCCGCCGATGAAATCCAGGATCGACTGAAATTCCAGCGTTGCCGCCGCATCTGTGTAAACAGGCGGCATGTTGAACACGCCGAGATTCCCGATGGCAGCTTGGATCATAAAGCCTGACACCATGACGAGCGCCGCCTGCAATTGCTCTCTGGCATCCTCGGATTTCACGGACAGCGCAAATTTGATCGCCCCGATAAACGCCACCAGACCGCCCACCCGTGCTATCCACCGGCTGAAATCAATATGCAGCAGCAGATGATCGACGGCATCCGAGGGGCTTGCGATGCTGGGATCAGGGGGGACGAGGATCTCACCGTCCAGCATCATCCGTGGAATATGCAGCAAAGACTGTATCAGCATGATTTCTCCTTTCCGGCGACTGCCCCGGAATGACCGGGGCAAGCCACCCTTTACTTATGTGAATAGATCGAACATGGACGAAGCCAGACAGATCGCCACGACCACGAAGCCTGCGACCATTGTCATCAGACCGGTCTGCTTCTGGTTGGAATCGTTGTCCTTGATTGCCAGACCGAACATGATCGCACCGATGGGCGCGACCGCCGCGCCGATGCGGCGCAGCCATGTAATAAAGAATGTCAGTACCGTGGTGTAGGAGGATTCTGCATTGGAGGACGCTGCTCCACCGCCCTCATCCTCTGCGCCTGCCGCATGAGCCGTGATCGATGGGTTCCATGCGGAAAGCTGCGCAGTGTCGGCAGTTTCTACCGTCACGATCTCATCGGCAGAAACTTCCGCCGCGCTCGCCGGAACAGCGCTAAACGCCAGTACCAGACCAAGCGACAGCACCGCCGCCAGCAGGCGCATCATTCTTGCAAAACTTGTTTTATTCTTCATGGGAATTACCTCTTTTCTTTATGGGAACATCTCCGCATCTGCATCGACTTCCGCTTCAAACTCACTCAGATAATCGTCCGGAATAGCTTCGGCATAATGCGCTGTGACCGGCACATTCGCCTGTGCGACGGTATCCGCGTCCAGCCCCTCAACGGGCGAAGCTGTTTCCTCCGGGACTGCATAACAGCAGTCTTGTCCTGCCACTAAGGTGCGTGAATCATCCGCATCTTCCATCACCTCCTCCCGCGGTTGTCGGATCGGTTCACCGAGATCGAAGCGCTCCAATGGCGAGAGCGCTCCATACCTCGGAGAGCTGTCCGCATATTCCTCGGAAACATTTGAAAGCAGCGCAACATCTGCGTATTGCTCAATATCTCCGTAGGTTTCGTAAGTAATTTTGGCTTGACTTCTCTGAAAGAAGATGTCGATCTTCTCCGGCTCCGGCGTGGGCAAGTTGCTATTTGTATCAACTTTTTGACGGCTGTATGTTCTCTCAAATTCCGCGACCGTAACGGAGTGAATTGTCCTGACATCAAAGGCATTCGCCTTGTCGTAATCCTCCAGATACTTGTAATTGGGATGCTCCTCGATGGGAAATTTGGTGCAGTAGAACGGGTTGTGCGAGCGTATCATGAGGATGCAGTCAGTGATCGGCATCGTGGCGATCTCGTTCGGCTGCATCAGCTCGCGTCCCATGATGCTGTTGTTCTCGGATGTACTGGACTGCTGACCCTTCGTGCGATTCATGCCGCGCACATCAATGGTTTCCTTTCCAAGCGCTTCGGAAATATATTTGAGTGTGGATTCCTCCTTGCCGCCAAGAAACAGCAAAGAATCGCAGTTTCCCGTGATGACCTCCCACGTTTTTTCGTACCGTGCTTGGAGCTGGGCAAGGTTCTGCACAATGACGTTCAGCGACATTCCCATCCAACGGACGAACGCGATCACCTTGT
>JAEEGH010024160.1_pt1 | contig 12291 bp, 9 predicted proteins | sample 9134181 | NCBI WGS metagenome assembly JAEEGH01 (sample SAMN16246544, study PRJNA631951) | gut metagenome | biome: gut microbiome; feature: rumen; material: DP-attached | host: Bos | place: Iran: Karaj | collected 2018-10
TCTTCATCATGCACGACGGTAAGATCGTGAACCAGGGTCCTCCGGAAGAAGTGCTCGACAACACGACCGAACCGCACACGCTCAAGCTGCTCGACGATATCCCGGAAGTCCATAAGACCGAATGGATTAAGAACAGCCATCGTTCTAAGAAGTAATTGGAGTGTGTCATCCTGAGCGTAGCGTAAGCGAAGTCGAAGGATCTAGAAAACTCGGCCCCATAAGGAGCCGGGTTTCTTTTTTTCGTATTTTGCGAGAAAAAAGAGTGAATTGTTTTTATAAAATGTATTTTTTGATAAGTGATTATGCGGGAAGGACAAACGCTAGTGTTATAAAATAATGGTTCATCAGTATGCAACCTTATTCCATGTTGCTTTTGAACAACATTTAGATAACAGTTTTTATGCGATAGATTGGAGGATAAAATGAAATACATCGCTCTTGCCTTATTCCTTATTCCGTTGTCCGCTGCCAATGTATTTGCGGCAAGTTGCGACATGAAAAAGTCCGTGACGTTTTTTCCGTCAACAAGTATTTGCCTGTTCAAGAAGGATTCCTTGAATCTAAGGAATAAGAAGAATATCGAGCCGCCTGTAGTGAATCTGCAAAGGGGTGGAAACCTGTGGATGTACCGCTCGCACTTAAATCCTGTGATTGTGGTAACGACGAATGGAAGACGTGTAGTGCTGAGCAATATCTGTAAGAAGGATCCCTTGTGTGATTCATTGGACACGCATATCCCTTTTCTTGAAGTCTTGAAGGATGAATTTTTGCGGTGGCAAAAGGCCTCTGTTTTTGAGGGGACGGAACAGGAGGCGGATTCCTTGGTGAGCCATATTATTGAAAAAATGTCGAAGGACTTTGGTGATGAATATAATATCGATTGCGATGACACGGATTCTGCGGTATCCGTCTTGGGTCCTTTTTATGTGCTTCACTGGGGAAAACCGACGGTTCTCGATTCCCTGTATTTATGCGACGAGTATACACTAAAGATTCCTGTCGCTTCGACAGGTTTTCACTCGTTGAATATCGAAAGAGTTTCTAGGAATACTTTCTCTATTGGAGGCATAAAGGATTCTTCTCCATATAATGTTTTTGATCTGAATGGAGTTTTGCTTAAACAGGGTTATGTACGAAAGGGATTGGTCGAAATAAGTACGGTTCCTAGTATTTTGGTGATTTCAAATCTGAAGGTTCTGTTAAGGTAGGAAAAATAGGTCCTGTTTCCTGCTGAAAACGGAAAAAAGGGGCGGATGTTCCGCCCCTTGTTTTTGCAGAAAGATTCTATTTTATGAAAAGATGAAACGAGTACTTCTAGCATTACTTACAATACAATTTTTTGTGTTGCCGACGTTTGCAGGGAATTGTGTTCTTGAAAAGTCCTTGTCGTTTTTTCCGTCAACAAGTATTTGCCTGTTCAAGAAGGATTCCTTGAATCTAAGGAATAAGAAGAATGTCGAGCCGCCTGTAGTGAATCTGCAAAGGGGTGGAAACCTGTGGGTATATCGCTCGCACTTAAATCCTGTGATTGTGGTAACGACGAATGGAAAACGTATAGAACTGAGCAATATCTGTGAAAAAGATCCCTTGTGTGATTCTTTGGACACGCATGTCCCTTTTCATACGGTCTTGGAGGATGAATTTTTGCGGTGGCAGAAGGCCTCTGTTTTTGAGGGGACGGAACAGGAGGCTGATTCCTTGGTGAGCCACATTATTGTAAAGATGTCAAAGGCCTTTGGCGAAGAAGACGATGTTGACGAGCCGGATTTGGCATATATAGAGTACAATATCGATTGCGATGACACAGATTCTGCGGTGTCCATCTTGGGTCCTTTTTTTGGGCTTAATTGGGAAACGCCGACGGTACTTGATTATTTATATTTATGCGATGAGTATACGCTAGGTATTCCGGTAATTTCGGTGGGTGGTCGGTCTCTGGGCGTGCGAAAAATTTCTAAAGGCTCCTTTGCCGTTGATGGCCTGAAGGAGGTTTCTGCGTATAAGATTTTTGACCTGAATGGGATTCTGCTTGAACAGGGCTATACGCAAGATGGACTTTTGAATGTGGACTATGCTCCTGCCGTTCTGGAAATCTCGAATAAAAGGTTTTTGTTGAAATAATCGGTCTGTTTTCTACTGAAAACAGAAAATCACCCCCTGGAATATTCATTCCGGGGGTTTTTTAAGTATATTCAGGGTATGAATTTCTCTAAAAGTGCGTTTTTAGCCGGTGCAGCTTCTGTAGCTGTGTCATTTTCGTCTGCTTTTGCGGGCCCCCTTGTAAACCAGCTGGGTTTTGCTCCCGATGCAGAAAAGATTGTCGTTTACCCCGGTAGTGACGCCAACGGTCTCGAAGTTCGCGACTTGAACGGCAAGACGGTGTTGAAACTGGATGCGCCGATGGTCTATGACTGGGATTACAGTGGCGAAGAAGTGCAGATTTTCGATATTTCTGCGTTGAAGGCTCCGGGAACGTATCGCCTGTTCCGTGGGGGCGAATATGTGGGTACCCCGATTGTCGTCGGAAAGAACGTCTATAACGACCTCGTGAAGGCATCTCTCAAGTGGTTCTATTACCAGCGCTCGAGCATGGCGCTTGCGCCTGAATATGCAGGCAAGTGGGCGCGTGCGATGGGCCATAAGGACGACAAGGTGATTGTCTACGGCTCTGACAAGGTGACGGGCGGCAAGGGCGCCGGCAAGACGATTAAGTCCGACCGTGGCTGGTACGATGCGGGCGACTACGGCAAGTATATCGTGAACTCTGGCATCACCGTGTTTACGCTGCTGCAGGCCTACGAGAATTTCCCGAAGTACCTGGATTCGCTGACCTGGAACATTCCGCGTGAATTTGCGAAGTATCCCGAGATCCTCGAAGAAGTGCGCTACAACCTGGACTGGATGCTTACCATGCAGGACAAGGATGGCGGTGTCTACCACAAGGTGACAACGCTTAAGTTCGGTGGCAGCGTGATGCCCGAAAAGGACGATGCCCCGCGTTACGCGATTCTCAAGAACGTGACGGCGACGCTTGACTTTGCGGCGGTGATGGCGCAGGCGAGCGTGGTGTATCGTAACGTGGACAAGGCTTATGCCGACAAGGTGCTCAAGGCGGCCGAGAAGGCCTATGCCTGGGCGAAGAAGAATCCGAAGGCTTTCTACAAGCAGCCGGCCGATGTGCAGACGGGTAACTATATGCACGACGGAGAAGACGGCAAGGACGAATTCCGCTGGGCCGCGGCTGAACTTTTCCGTGCGACCAAGAAGAAAAATTACCAGGATGACCTGAAGGCGAATCTCTTTACGCCCGATGGTGCTTGGTGGGGCAACGTGAATATGCTCGCCGCATTCCGCGTGGCGCTGGACTCCGCCGATTTCGACAAGGACCTGGTGGCCGCCGCGAAGAAAACCGTGCTGGACGAGGCGAACAACCTCCGTGCCGTGGGCGATACAAGTGGTTACCGCCTGCCCGCTTTCCCGTGGAGCTGGAACTGGGGCAGCAATAGCGCCATGGCGAATAACGGGATGGTACTGGTGCATGCCTACCTGCTCACCGGCGACAAGAGCTACGTGGATGGCGCCCAGCAGTGTCTCGACTACCTGCTCGGCAAGAACCCGATGGACATTACCTACGTGACGGGTTTCGGTTACCGTAGTCCGCGCAATCCGCACCACCGTCCGAGCGAATCGGACATGGTCGATGATCCGGTGCCGGGAATGCTCGTGGGTGGCCCGCACCTGGGCAAGCAGGACATTAACCTGAACGGCACGGAAAGCTGGAAGTGCCCGAACTATGCCGCTGCCGACAAGCCGGCTCTTGCCTACATCGACAACCGTTGCAGCTATGCCACGAACGAAGTGGCGATTAACTGGAACGCCCCTCTCGCTTACCTCGCCGCTGCCCTGGAAGCGATTTACAGCAAGTAGCGGATATTCGCTTTTATGATTTGTCACGGGTTCGGTGAAAAGCCGGATCCGTTTTTTATTGTATATTTTATTTGAAATTCAAAATGGTGGAGAACATGAAAAAATTATATACTCTCGGATTTGCGGCCTTGCTGTTTGCCGGATGTAGCGATAATGGTTCCGATGCCGAAGATGTTTTCGGTCCCGGCAAGAAAAAGGGAAAGACCGTTACCGTATCGGGGGTGGTGCAGCGCGGGTTTGGTGAGACGACTGCGAGCGATTCCATCCAGTTGGGGAGTCGTCTGGCGCCGGAATATTGGATTGGCGAATGGGGCGAATCCGTAGGTATCGATAGTGCCGGTAGCTTCAGTGCGAGCGTGTTCGGACTCAAGATCAATTATGCCGAACTTTATTCCCCTTCCAATATACCCCTGTCGGCGGCGCTCGATGTTTCGAAGTCGGATACGGCCAACGTGAATTACCTGACCAGCCTGATTACCGAATCGGTATGGCATTATATGGAACAGGGCATGGCTTATGAGGAAGCCTGGTCCAAGGCGGCGAAATCCCTCCTGAAAAATCTCCACATGCCCGAGAATTTGACGGACTTTACCCATTATTCCCTGTATGGCGAAGGCGAAGGCGATGCGATGCTCGCGGCGCTTTCTATCGTGATTGAAAGAAGCGTGATGAGCGGGGCTTGGCGGGTTTTTGAAATGGATACGGCGACGGGCCTTTTCCGCGAGGAGGAGGCTTTTAAGAAAATTTCGGCGAACGTGGCGGGGCTCGTGTATGGCGACAAGCTGGATTCCCTGCGCAAGGCTGTCGAGGCGCAGTCGCCTACGGGGAAAGTGGCGGATTACGAAAAGTACCTGAGCGAGATTTTTGCCGACGGCGAAGGCTATGACCGCTGCACGGCAGAAAATCAGGGCAAGTTGATTGGTTACGAAGATTACTACTACGCATCGATTGTCTGCGACAAGTCCGTATGGCGCAAGGCTCATTTGGGAGATTTTATCGGGCCCAAGTACAACCCGGACCTTACTTACGGAATGTATATAGACGATCGTGACCACCATGTTTATATGACCATCAATATCGGCGGAAAGCTGTGGATGGCGGACAACCTGAACTATGCGGACAGCTCCGCTACTCCGAACCTTGCGGGACAGAGCTGGTGCTACGACAACGATTCAACGAATTGCAACGTGTTTGGCCGTATGTACACCTGGAGTGCCGCGATGGATCTCCCGTCGGCGTTCCTGGATTCTTCTTATGACGAAGAAGAGGGATTCCACCAGGGCATTTGTCCTGAAGGCTGGCATATTCCCACGGACGAGGAGCTGAATTCTGTGACATTCGAGGGTTCGCCCCTGTCCGCCTTTATGACGGGCTCCGATAACGCGAGCGGCTTTTCTGTCATTCCTGGTGGCGCTGCGTATGCGGAAACGGAATACGGGGACTCGGATGAATATACCGGCGTAATGCATTTTGAGGCCATGGAGTCGTATACGAATATATGGATCCGCAATGAATACAATTCGCGAAATGCGGAGGCTTGGTATTACCGGTATTCGATGGAAGGCGGAAGGTCTCAGGCGTATTCCGAATTGAACGATAAGCATCACGGCTTTTACGTGCGCTGCCTCAAGGATTACTAACGGAAGGTTGATTTGTTGAATTTTGCTGCAAAGATTGTCGCCATGTTCGTGCTGTGTGCCTTGTTCGGGTGCGCGGGGAACAGGCCTGCGGTGGAACCTGCCGTAAAGCCCGCTGACGGTGTTTCGGCGGAGGCTCCGCGCGACAGCTTGCGTGCGAAATTCCAGCTGACGATTGTGCAGGACAGCTCGACGCAGGAACTGGATGCGGTCCTTTTCTCGGTGCCGGGAAAGCGCTACCGCATGGAACTCACGGGGCCGCTCGGTATCGGTGTCGCCTCGCTCCTGTGGCAGCAGGAAGGCTGGCAGATGACTTTCCCGACGGAAAAGCTCTACATGAAGGGCGAAGGGTACATGGTGGGACTCCTGAACAGCGACGCGCTCCCGATGGTGCATATCCACCAGGTGGCAGACATTTTTGACGGCCGCTTGCTCCCCGAAGGGTTCGAGGAAGTGGCTCCGCCCGACGATTCGACCCGCATCGAGGGGGTTGTCTATGCACGTGAAAAAACAGGGCGCAAGTTTACTTTTGGCCGCGAGCCTGTGGAGGGCGCCCCGGAAAAGTCGCACATCGTATGGCTTTCGCGTATGGGGGTCGGCGGCAAGACCGAGACGATCCGTTTCTATGATTTCAAGGCATTCGAGGGGGTAGAAACCCCGTCCAGAATCGTATTCGAACTTGACGGTGCGAAATTCCTCGAAATACGCATCAAGAAGATTGCCCGCAACAAGTCGTTCAGCTCGGGGACCTGGCGCCTGAACATTCCCAGGAGCTTCAAGAAAGTCGGGGAATGACTATTCTAAGTCACGCCGACGCTCTACTTTCTGCTCCCTACTTTTGTAAATTGTGGATATGAAGTTAAATGCTAAGATCTTTGCATTGGTTTTTGGGCTATTCTCTTTTGTGCCGACGCTTGCTGCGGATACGTTGCAGGTGTATGCGATCCGCGTGCAGTTTGCGGATGAAAACCCTAACGACAACAGTCTCACGACCGGAACGGGACTTTTCGATTCCGACAAGGGAAAGAAGGGCGACTACAAGCTGGACCCTTCGGGGCGTCGCAACAGCGTGCCCTACTGGAAAAAGCATTTCGATTTTGCGAACGCCTACTTTAACAAGGCGAGTAACGGCAATGTGGTGATTGATGCGCATATTTTCCCCACCTCATCGAGCGCCTACACGCTGAAGAAGCAGATTATCGACTATAACCGTACGAGCAAGATGAAGGGCGAAAAGACGGCCGAGTTCGACGAGGCCCGTAGCCGCGATTACCTGCAGTTCGTTTACGACGCCGTGATGGCGGCGCATGAGTCGGGCGAATCCCCGTTCAGCGAACCGTTGTCGAAGAACCCGAACACGAAACGCGTCTATATGATTATCCACGCGGGGGCGAGCCGCTTGCTGGATGGCGGCAGTATGGGTACGCGCGGTGCCGATACGCCGGGTGACTTCATGGATTTCTATGTCAGCAGCAACGACTGGCAGTATCTGCCCGATACGCTCGAAGGTACGGCTGTCCGCAAGGTAAGCAAGGATTCTTCGGTGGTCAATGGCCTGGTGCTTAAGGATGCCTCTATCGATACGTTGCGTTCGATCATGGTGACGAGCGAGACCTTCTCGCAGGACGGACTCAACTGGGGCGTGAACGGAAACATCGTGAACCAGATTGCGCATGAACTCGGGCTCCCGAACACCTACGACGTGGTGAAGGGTATCAGCCGCCTTGGTTATTACGACCTGATGGACTTTGCGGGCTACAATGCGGGCAACGGTTTCTTGCCTTCGCTGCCGGCGGCGTGGGAACGCGCCTACATGGGCTGGACGCAGGTGAAGGAAGTACGCCCCGTGGCGGGCAAGCCCGTGACGGTGGAAATTGCCGCTGCGGGAACGGGCAAGGGTACCGAAATTGTGAAGGTGCCGCTTTCTGCAAGTGAATACCTGCTGATTGAAAACCGTCAGCGCAGCTGGGACAAGGACGGCCTGGTGAGCGTGACGCTCGGCGACGATGACGAAAGCTCCGACACGATTGTCAAGACGGTGCCGGTGGATAGCCTGAACCTGGTTTTTGAGGACAGCGTCTGCGTCAAGGGTAAGTGCAAAAAGAACACCAAGAAGGCGAGCGGGATTATTCTGGATGTGAGCAGCTATGACGCGGGGTTGCCGGCGAGCGGTATCGTGGTGTGGCGTGTGAATGACTGGTACTTGCGTAAGACCCTGGAATACGGCATTGCGAATTTCTGGGGCGGCGATACATTGCGCGATCACCAGTTCGGGATTGCGATGGTCGAGGCCGACGGTATCTTGAGTATCGGCAAGACGTTCAAGAATGCGATCGGTGAAGACACCTACGATTACGGTTCGGGGACGGACCTGTTGCCGCACCTGCGCAAGCCGGACAAGGATTCCAAGCAGAAGTTTGATACGGTCAAGACGATAGGCGCGACGGGCTATGCGAACACGATGACGACTCAGGGGGGGTACACCGGTATCAAGATTGCGGTGAAGGTGCCGGAAGATGCTCGCGTCGAAAAGACTGCGAATGCCTTCATGGGCGACAGCGTGGTGAATTTCGGGGCGCAGACGATCAGCGTGACCATCAGCATTGATGACGGAAGCATTGATGGTTCCGAGTTCCCACGTAACATTGGCCTTGATGCCGCCGTGCGTGGTGTAGTGTTCGTGGATGATCCCGAGAACGAGGGCGAAAAGCTTCTGGTCGTAGGGGCTGCGGACGGTACGCTCCAGGTGTTCAATGCGCTGGGCGATACATTGTTCCCTGCGGATACGGCGATCGTGCAGAAGACCCTGACTCGCAACGCGGCTGAACGCGAAGTTCCGCTCTACCGCGTGGGTGCAAGCTACGGCCCGCTCGTGGGTATGGCAAGCGACGGCAAGGATGTTTACAGCCTGCACAGGAAAAAGCTTATCAAGACAAGCATCGCAGGCGGAATTCCGACGCAGCAGGAAACGGACATCGATTCTGCGACGGCGGGGCCTGTGGTGTACGGCGGTGCTGTCTACTTCGCGACATCGAAGGGACTGGCCTCTTTCAATGTGAAAGACGGGAAGGTGAAGCTTGTCGAGGAACGCGAAGGCATCAATGATTTGGCCTACTGCGGTTCTGCAGATGGAAAGGATGTGTTCGCCTATGTGACCACTTCGGGAAGCGCCTACGTGCAGGATCGCGAGGTGAAATTGAGCGGAAAGGCCGATGAAATTTTCCGCATTGCCTGCGCTGATCTGGACCGCGACAATACGGTTGACATGGTGGCGTTGGGTAGCCGCGGAACGGTGACGGCGGCTAGTGTCGGTAGCGTCAAGGGTCCCCTGAATTGGAGCAAGTCCTACAAGCGTGGCGCAGGCGGTACGAGCGGCCTGAAGGACGAGACTTCTGGCATTGCGGTGGGCGACATCAATGGCGACGGTTACCCTGAAGCCGTGTTCCTGGGCGACAACATGGTGTATGCGCTTGACCGTTCGGGACTCCCCGTGGCGGGTTTCCCGGTAAAGATTTCTCGCGGCGCCCCGATTTATGGATTCTTCAGCGACCCGATTCTGGTGGACGTGACGGGCGACGATGTCCCTGAAATTCTGGTACCGAGCAGCGACGGTCTTGTGTACGCTTACACGGGCAAGGGCAAGGCGGTCACGGACGGTTTCCCGATGGCGATGGGCAGCTACGAGGACGTTGAAACGGTGGCGGAGCTCCAGCCCATGAGCATTTTTGTGGCGAATGCCGTGTCTGACAAGAAGTCGGCTGGTCCTGAACTCTACGCGCTGCATCGGAATAACTTGTCTGCACTGCGCCTGCGCAAGGCTTCTGCCGATGCGGCTTCGTCGAATTCGGCATGGGCGCTTCCGGCGGGTGGCAACGAACGCACTGGCTACTTTGACGCCTCGAAGCTTGGAGATGTAAAGAAGCAGACCGCGAAGGATGAAATCACGGAATTCTTTATGTTCCCGAACCCTGTCCGCGGCGGTGTCGCCAAGGCCCGCTTTGAAATCGGCGCGGCGGCGAAGGATGCGACGCTCGAGCTCTATGACATTACGGGACTTTGCGTGTTCAAGACGAAGATGAGCGATGCAAAGCGCGGACGCAACCAGTTCGAGAATCTCGACCTGAAGCACCTCGGTTCCGATGTCTATACAGCACGGCTCAAGGTTAAGTTCGAAAGCGGCAAGACCAAGCAGAAACTCTACCGCGTGGGCGTGGTGAAGTAATGGTGTACTTTAGGGCTGAAAGAAATGAAGGGTCTGCTTCTTGTTATACTCCTTTTTCTTGCAGGGTGCGGCAACGAGTCCGTGAACGAGGCTAAGCCTAGCCCCGGTGGAGTTTCATATTCCAGCAGTCCAGAAAAAGACCCGTTCGTTGAGTCCTCGGATTCAGCTGAACCTGTTGCTTATTCAAGTTCCGAAATTGTTTTAGAGAAATCGTCCTCAAGTTTGCAAGTCTCCTCGTCGGCGGAGGAATCTTCATCCAGTGAGGATACGGAATGGAGTTCTTCTTCGATGTCGCAAGGTTGTACTGGACCTGCCTGCTATTTATATAGCTCGTCTTCCTCGTCTGGAATTACAATCGTTTGTGATGAAATGGTTGACGAACGGGATGGGCAAACATATAGAACTGTGACTATAGGTGGTGAAGTTACTTGGATGGCAAAAAATTTGAACTATGCTTATCTGCAACCGACCGCAGACTTGGATTCTTCGAGTCGGTGCCTTGGTAATTGGTCAACAGGATGTGACGAGTATGGACGACTTTATCTATGGTCCGCGATGATGGATAGTGCAGCCATTTTTTCGGATAAAACGAGGGGATGCGGTTATTATGAAACAGCAGATGAATGGGTAAAATGCGATAGTAAGGGAAATATTCGGGGAGTTTGTCCAGAAGGATGGCGTCTTCCTACATACAGTGATTATCGTAAGTTGATTCCTGCGCGAACTTCTATAGACATGTTTTGGGCTTGTGATGATGTTTTTTTTGAAGAAAATGAGATTTGTGATGATGTGTTTTGTGAAGAACAATTGCGAATAAAGGAAACTGTTTTTTGGCTTGCTGAGGAAGAAAATTTTGCATATGGAATTGTTGATAATTATGGATATCGCGTGGTATTAGAATCTGAAGTGAGAGATTTGATTAATGCATCTAAGAAAGAGTATTACGCAGTTCGTTGTGTAAAGGATGAAGAGGTTGAAGAATGAAACGTCGATTTTTTTGTTTGTTGGCGACAAGTCTGTTGGCTTTTGTTTTCGGGTGCTCCGCTGACGGGAGCGCTGTGGAATCGGATGTCGTTGGTCCCGATAATAGCGGGAATCATTCGGGGAAGAGCTCTGGCAGGGAGGATGTGGTGTCTTCCAGTTCTGGCGCCGAGGCGGATTCAACCCAGGATTCTACGGTAAAACTTTCGGACTACTTGAAGATGGTCGATGTCCCGGCGATGACTCTTTCGAAGGGTTCGGCAAAATACCAGATCTCGGCGTTTTCTATCGGCGAGACGGAGGTGACGCAGGGCCTTTATCGCGAGGCGATGGGTGAAGTTGAGGATTGGCTGGGGGAAAACTATCCTGTTTTCAACGTGGGTTGGTACGATGCGGTTCTCTTCTGTAACGCGCTTTCCAAGATGGCGGGGCTCGATACCGCCTATGTTTATGAATCGGTTGATGCGAAGGGGACTTTGAATAATTTGTCTGTAAATTACGCAGCGAAGGCAGTCCGCTTGCCGACGGAAATGGAATGGGAAGTTGCTGCTCGCGCGGGAACGTCAACCACCTATTACTGGGGCACGGAAACAGCCTCGAAATATGCGTACTACGCACAAAGTAAAGGTCCCGTGGAGGTCGCTGGATATCTGCCCAATGCGTATGGCCTTTACGACATGGACGGAAATGTTGCCGAATGGACGAACGACTGGTATGCGGCCTATCCGACGACCGCCCAGGAAAACTATACCGGTGCAAAGAGTGGCGACTACAAGGTGGTTCGCGGAGGTGGCTGGCCTGACAAGGCGCCTGCGCTTGCATCTGCCGAGCGTGACAAGGAAGACCCGAAATACCGTAGCCAGAAGGTGGGTTTCAGGGTCGTGTATTCCGAAGGTTTTTAGAGGCTATCGCCTAGTCCCAAGAGCCAGAACATAATCCTTTTTTCTAAATTAAGCGTATGAGTGGAAAAAAGTTGTTGTTTTCGCTGTGCGCCGTAGCCCTGTTTGTGGCCTGTTGCGAGGAAAAGTCAGAACCGCTGCCGGACCTTCCGCCTGTTGAAATTCCGAAGGATGTTCCGGGGCTCTATTCGGGGCGCCTGCCGTGTGATGACTGCACGAGCCGCATGGTCCGTATGACCCTCGCCGAAGACAATACCGTCGTTGCGACCCAGCTCACCCTGCGTGACACCATGGTGACGGATACGCTCCGGGGCTCGTACGTGGTGACGGATTCCGCTATCAAGATTTCGCTTTCTGAAAATCAGGTGCATTGGAATTTCAAGCGCATCAAGTTCGGTAACCTGCGCTACATGACTTCTGCCGGCGTACCCTACGAGGACAAGGACGGCTTGCATGCCGACTTTATTCGCATTTATAAGTCTCCGCTTAAGCCTGCCGCCAAGAAATCGGCTGCCCCTGATTCGTCTGCGGAACAGAAGCCTGTAACGACGGATAGTTCGAAGGAGTAACGATGCAGTGTACTGCCCTTGTGATTGATGATGAACCGCGTGCACGCAAGCGCATG
>JAEEGH010024163.1_pt1 | contig 12291 bp, 8 predicted proteins | sample 9134181 | NCBI WGS metagenome assembly JAEEGH01 (sample SAMN16246544, study PRJNA631951) | gut metagenome | biome: gut microbiome; feature: rumen; material: DP-attached | host: Bos | place: Iran: Karaj | collected 2018-10
GTTCTACGCGCAACATGACTCTGAGGGGGCACAGTGGTCCGAGGAGTTCCAGGCCGAATACCTCTCCAATTCCGTGGACTTTGCGATAAGGGACAAGGACATCCAGGGCGTTGCGGTTTGGCAGTTCTGCGACTCGCGCTCGTACTTCCGCGGTGGTTCTGACATACGGACGCGTCCGCTTGGCTGCAACATGGCGGGTCTCTTCGACATCCACCGCCGCGAGAAACTGGCCGCCAAGGCTGTCCGCAAGCTCTTCACCCCCTCGGCGAAGTGACGTGGACGAGCGCCGGGAGCCGCAGGCGTATCCGCGAATCGTGCAGAAGCTACGAAACATCCGCTAAAATGATAGTGCCGCTTCGCCAAGGCCTCGTCATCATCGTCAAGCAGCCGACGCACCTAATTTGACATTTGCGATTTAGGTGCCGTAAAATGATATTGATTTTTACGTCACCTAAATAAGATTTTACAATTTAGGTGCCGTTAGTCTATTGACGGTAGTAAATAAAAATTGTACAATTTCGCGCGAAAGGACAAATTGACGCCATGGAGAATGCATTTTTTGGTCGAGAAGACCTAATGGCAGATATGCTCGCACTTTGGCATAAGTGCGTGCCCTCGTTTGTTACTTGCCGCGGACGTAGGCGGATTGGAAAGTCAACGCTCATTGAACGGTTCGCCATGCGCAGCGGAGCGCGATTCATCAAGCACAAGCGGAACCTGCCCGGCGGGAAGGTCGAGCTGCTCAAGCCCGGCATCTACACGCTTGCCGTCTCCGTGGGACGCAGGGACGGGAAGCCGGAGATCGCGCTGCCGCTTGAAGGCGGCATTGATCGGATCTATCCAGTCGGCAAGATCGAAGTGAAGTAGAAACGATTTAAACTCTGCGCTCTTCGCGTCCGGCGAGTCGATTTCCCGTCTTGGATATTGGCTTGACGGCGTCGGCTCGGGCGTCAATGCCTTCGGGGTTTCGCGCATGACAGCTGGTAATGCTTGGTAAAAAGTTGTAGAAATACATCAAAAGATAGTCCAAAAAGTTGCAAATTATTGTGTTGGACGAGTCCTGAAAGTTGCATATTGACAATATGAATCGGGATCTGGTATAATCTTGCCGTTTAAAAACAGGAGTTTCAATGATAGAACTCAGGCGAAAATTCTATGACCGATTGATGCAGTGGAAAGCCACACGGCATCAAGAGTGCCTTCTTGTCAAGGGGGCTCGGCAGATTGGAAAGACCTTCATCATTGAAAAGTTCGGAAGGGAGCAGTACGAGAGTTTCATCGAGTTCAACTTCATTCTGGATCCGGACGCCTGTTTGATATTCGACGGCAGCCTCAAGGCGGAAGATCTCTACCGGAAGATTTCCGCATACGATGCGTCGCGGCGTCTTCTGCCCGGTCGGACGCTGATTTTCCTCGACGAGATACAGGAGTGCGCGAACGCGCGGACGGCATTGAAGTCGTTTGCGCTGGACGGGCGCTACGATGTCGTCGCCTCGGGTTCTCTGCTGGGAATCAAGTACAAGAACAAAAAGAGCCGTGACCGTCATGAACCGAAGTCAATTCCAGTCGGCTACGAGCGGCAGGTTACAATGCATTCCCTTGATTTTGAGGAATTCCTCTGGGCGAGGGGTGTGACGGAAGAGGCCATTGAGGTTCTGAGGGGATACTGCGAGCGGCGAGAGATCGTGCCCGACGCCGTGAACCGCAAGTATTTGGACCTGCTGAAGGAATACATGATTGTCGGCGGCATGCCAGCTGTCGTGAAGGCGTATGTCGAAGCCGGGGATTTCGGTCCGGTACAGGAGGAACAGGAGAAGATACTTGCGTCGTATATCGACGACATCCACAAGTACGCGGACACGACGGACATCCCGAAGATCGAAGCCTGCTACCGCGCGATTCCGCGTCTTCTGGCAAAGGAGAACCGCAAGTTCAAGTATGCGGAAGTGGAAAAAGGCGGCAGCGAACGCAAGTACGCATCCTCGGTGGATTGGCTCTGCGATGCCTCATTCGCCTCCCGTGCGCAGAACGTCACGATGACGGAAGTGCCGCTCAACGCGCAGGTCCGCGACGGATGGTTCAAGCTGTACCTTTCGGACATCGGCCTGCTCTCGGCCCTGTATGGCACGGAAACGAAGGGGCTTCTGTATTCGGGAAGACTGAAGGGGAATGCGAAGGGAGGTCTTTACGAGAACCTGATTGCCGACGTGCTTGACCGTAAGGGCATCCCGCTATACTACTTCAAAAGCGAGGACGGTGCGCGTGAAGTCGAGTTCGTAATTGAGCGCGACGGCGGAATCGTGCCGGTCGAGGTCAAGGCGTCCAATGGCGCGACCATCTCGTTGAACGAGGCCCTTGAGAATCCGCAGGTGCCGTACGGGTACAAGTTCATTGACGGAAACGTCGGCGTTTCGGATAAGAAGATCACGTTGCCGCACTACATGGCAATGTTTATTTGATTTCGTGGCAATACCTGGGCGCATCTGTGAAATTCGCCGCTGAGCTTTTGATGATTGGAAACAACTTGCCTTTGGTGCGCGGGTTAACGCGCCCGCGCCCATTTGCCGATCCTCAAACTATCACGATTCTGAATGTTCAAGGTACGTCCGCAGGACAATGTCATCGATAAATCCTGCAAGAACATGGCAACCGAATAAGGATTATTACGTCGGCATATTCCTTGTGACGCAGGCGCAATACACCAAACTCGGCCTTTCCAATCCGTCAAGCAATAAGGCCAACAGCGGCTGTCCCGTGGAGCAGGTCTCGTGGAGTGAGATACGTGGGGTGTCCTCGATACCCGATCCCGTGCCACTAAGTGATGAGGGGATGGAATGATGAAGATGTTGTTGCCATTGCTAGCGGTTGCGGCAAGCGCGCGGAGTCGTTTACATTCAACGCAAAGGGCGTGTGGACGATCACGCTGAAGTTTGCGAATAACACCACGCGCACGGCGCACGTCGACATTCAGGCGGTGGGCCTCACGCTCATCGTCAAATAGCCCAAGATGGCGGCTTCCCCAGTCAGTTCCGCCGCCACATCCACCCGTTCCGCAGCGTACTATCGCAGTCCGCACCTAAATTGCAAGATGCAAAATAGGTGCGGAAATTTCCAAAAGGGAAAATCCGCACCTAAATTGCAAAATGCAAAATAGGGGAGTTTTTCGGGTTGACCTCCACGACCGGTTTCTGTATAATACGCGGCGTGAAAAAAAGTAAGGAAAAGTTCTTTGGTCGCGATTCCGAGCTCGCGCAGCTGGAGGGGTTGTGGTCTAAGGATACGGCCTCGCTCGTGACGTGCCGCGGGCGTCGGCGCATCGGCAAGTCCACGTTGATCGAGGAGTTCGCGCGGCGTTCGGGCGCACGGTTCCTCAAGCTGGAGGGGCTTCGGCCGAAGCCGGGCATGACCGAGCGCGACCAGCTGGCGTTCTTCGCGGCAAAGCTCTCCGCGCAGACGGGTTGCGAGAGGACGCCGCCATCAGACTGGTATTCCGCCTTCGTGCGGCTTGACCGCGAGCTTGGCGGGCACGGGCGCACGGTCGTCCTCTTTGACGAGATTTCGTGGATGGCGCATTATTCGCTGACGTTCCCCGAGATACTGAAGAACGCATGGGACGATCTCTTCAAGAAGCACCGGCATCTCGTGCTGGTGCTGTGCGGAAGCGTGTCGAGCTGGATACGTGACGCGATCGTCCAGAGCAAGGCATACGTCGGAAGGCGTTCGCTTGACATGGTGGTGGGGGAGCTGCCGCCGTGCGAGTGCGTCAAGTTCTGGGGACGTAAGGCGGCGCGGACCGACCCTCGCGAGATCATCGACGTTCTTTCGGTGACGGGCGGTGTTCCAAGGTACCTGGAGGAGATTGATCCGTCGCTTTCCGCCATCGACAATATCCGGCGGCTGTGCTTCATGCCGAGGAGTCTCTTGCGGGAGGACTTTGACGATATGTTCGGCGATGTGATCACCGAGCAGACGAGGCTTTCCGCAAGCGTGCTGAGGACGTTTCTGGACGGCTCTAAGACGGCGGCAGAGGTTGCCGAGGCGTTGAAGATCGAAAGGGGCGGTGACATCACGGCGGTCATCGAGAACCTGTCCGAGGCCGGGTTCCTCGCGGAGGCGGGACGGATCAATCCGGAGACGGGTCGTGAACTGCGTGAGCGGCGTTTCCGTTTGCGCGACAACTATGCCAGGTTCTACCTTAAGTGCGTTGAGCCGAACAAGCATGTTATCGACGACGGCGCGTTCGCTTTTGCGTCCCTGAGCGAACTTGAGGGGTATGACGCCCTGATGGGGCTTGCATTCGAGAACCTTGTCCTGAACAACTACCGCTTACTTGTTCCGTATCTGCACCTTGACGGACTCGTGATTACGTCCGCCGGATCGTACCTGCGGCGTGCAGCGAAGGGAGCGAGAGGGCGAAAGGGATGCCAGATAGATCTCCTGATACAGACGCGCCGGGCGATTTGCGTGGTCGAGGTCAAGCGCAAGAGGGAGATCGGACGTGAAATCATAGACGAGGTTGACAGGAAGGTTCGCGCCATCAGACGTCCGAATGGGGTTTCCGCCAAGACTGCACTCGTCTATGACGGTCACCTGTCGCCTGTCGCAAGCGCCGACGGCTACTTTGATGCGATTGTTCCGTTTTCAACATTACTCAATTGTTCGTGCGCTTGACAAAAGCCTTTAGGGCGAATGACTGAACATGAATAACAAACAAGAAGAAACAAAAATGAGCAAGATAATCAATATAGTTTGGAGGGGAGCGCTTGTTGCGGCGGCACTCTCCTTTGTGCCTGCGTATGCGGGTGAGGCCGATGTCTCAAAGACTCTCCGCCCAGGGCAGCACTGCATCTACGACGCGGTTCCGCTGGAGGGCGCGTGGGAGATGTTCTATTGCTCCAATGCGTGGGATTCGGTGGAGTGCCCGCTATTCAAGGGCGTTCCAATTTCAAAGGCCGTGCCGGGGTTCTGGGAGAACATGGTTCCTGCGCTGCGCGCGGCGGGGATGAAGGACGCGTTCCGGATCAACCCCGCGTACGAGCGCCAGACGATTCCAATGACGCAATGGGCCAAGTGTACGACGCTCCCCAACATCTACGGATGCTTCCTCTACCGCCGCGCGTTCACGCTGGAGAAGCTGCCGCGGCGTCCGGCGTTCCTCGCGTTCGACTGCGTGCGCAACCAGGTCCACGCATGGGTGAACGGAAAGTTCGTCGCATTCCGCCAGGGATTCTCCACGCCGTTCGAGCTGCCGATCCCGACTGGCGTTCTCCGCGAAGGCGAGAACGAGATCGTCCTCGCCGTCTCGAACAACCCGAACAAGGGGTACAACGGGTCGGACGTCAGCGGACTCACAACGCGTGGGCTCATGGAGTCCACAGGTGGAATCGACGGACGCCTTGAGTTGCGTTTCGCGAGGAATGGCATTCGCGACGTCTATGTAACGACGGCGAGGGATCTCAAGACGTTCACGGTGCATGTGGGAGATGATGGCAGTGTAGAACGTGTAGGAGTGGGGAAGTCTTCGTATGAGATCACGAATGGTGATGAAAAAGTTTTGGCGAAGGGTGAGGCGAAGGGGGATTTCACGCTGCCGACGAAGGGATTCTCGTTCTGGTCGCCGGAGAATCCCGTCCGCTACACGCTCACGCTCACGACGCCGGAGGGGACGTGTTCGCAGAAGTTCGGCATCCGGCGTCTCGTGCCGGACGGCGAGCGGATGCGCCTCAACGGAGAGCTCGCGTATCTGCGCGGCGTCACGGAGCACTGCTACTTCCCGGAGACGGTGCAGCTCCCGCGAGATCTCACGTACTACCGAATGATCACAGCGAAGCGCAAGGAGCTTGGCTTCAACTTCCTGCGGTTTCACACGTTCGTTCCGCCGGACGAATATCTTGAGGCGATGGACGAGCTGGGAATAATGGTCCACATCGAGTCGCCTAACTTCGTTCCGCTTGAGGAGTACGACGCGATCATCCGCTTTGCGCGGCGTCATCCGTGCGTCGTCGCGTACTGCACCGGCAACGAGACGTGGATAGACGAGACGGCGGAGAAGTACCTTGAGTCGGTGGCAAAGCTGGTCCACGCCGAGACCGACTCGCTCTTCACGCCGATGAGCGCGATGCGCAATGTGGAGTACATGGTGAGGCGCGGCAAGGACACGGCGGACAAGCCGTTCCTGCACGTCCCGTCGCGCATGGCGCGGCTCGCCGCGTACTCCGACTACTTCACGTCGTACCAGCTCGGCGCGGTGTCGTACAATTCGCTGAACGGGGAATCCGCCGCGACGGTGGACGCCTGGGGCGACGCGTACTGCGGCAAACCGCGCACGATGCACGAAATCTGCATCGACGGAACCTTCTGCGACATCACGCTCGAGAAGGACTATCCGAAAGACTCGCCGATCACGAAGGAAGGCGTGTTCTCCGAGGTCAGGCGCCATCTGGCGGAGCGCGGGCTCCTCGACCGCGCCCCCGCCTACGTGCGCAACTCGAGCGAATGGATGCGACGAATCCGCAAGTTCACGTTCGAGAAGGTGCGCGCGTCGCGCAGAATCGTGGGGTACGACTACCTCGGCGACATCGACTCGCGCTGGCATACGTTTGGCTACTCGGACGGGATGATGGACGAGTTCTACCGCCTGAAACACGGCGAGACCGTCGAGAACGTGCGGCGCTACAACTCCGCTGCGGTCTTGCTGTGCAGCCTCGGCAGCGACTTCAACTTCAAGGCGGGCGAGAAGAAACGCGTGGCGTTTACGATCTCCAACTTCGCTGGCGACGCGAAGGAAGGAGTGGTCAAGGTGTCGCTTGTCGCGTGTCGGAATGAGGATGATTCTCACACAGAGGGACAGAGACATAGAGAGGGAGGGGAATGTGTGTGGAGCGATGAGAGAAAGGTGAGGGATGTTAGAAATGGCGAGATTGCCGCAGTTGGGGAGTTTGAGGTGCCGATTCCGGCGGTGGATAAGCCGGTGAAGTATCTGCTGCGCGCGTCATTCGCCGGCGGAGCGGTGAAGGCGGAGAACGAGTGGGAGGTCTATGCGTTTCCTGAGGTAGGGTCACGCGTCCCGCGTGACCGCTCGCCCTGCCGCGTCGTCTCCAACATCTCTCGTGACGACCTTCTTGCGGCGATGGGGCGCGGCGAACGGGTACTTCTTCTCGGGAAGGGACCGTTCAAGTCGCTTCGGACCTCGTTCCGGATCGGCCTTGCCGGACGCACTTCCGGACACTACGCGACAATCATCAAGCCAGGGCATCCCGCGCTGGAGGGAATGCCCCACGAAGGATTCTGCGGCTGGCAGTTCAGGCGGCTGATGCAGAATGGCGCGGCGGTGCAGCTCGAGGCGGGCGTTCCGTTCGACCCGATCGTCGAGGTTGCGGCATCCGACAAGTATCTGATCCGCCAGGCGATGCTCTTCGAGTACAAGGTGGGTGAAGGGCGGCTTCTCGTCTGCTCGTTCGCGTTCGACGCGAAAGACCCGGCGGTGGCGTGGGTCAAGGCGCGGCTTGAGGCGTACGCAGCATCTGATGCGTTCAACCCGAAGCAGTCCCTGACGCCCGACCAGCTCCGCGCCGTCATCGACGCGCCGCTCTTCTCGGCGGAGGCCAACAAGAACGTGGCGCTCAATCCTGACGACCCGGCGAGTTACGTGAAGCCCAAGAAGAAGTGAGGCAAGGAGAAGCCATGGTGAACAAGGAATTGTTGCCTCTTCTGCGTGGTGTGGTAATGGCGTCTCTCGCCATCTGCACGATGGCGGCGACGGGCTGGTCCACGGATTTTGGCAAGACGTGGAAGCAGACGCCGTGTACGCCGGCGAATCCTCTGTTCGGGGAGAATGGACTCCATGGCGAACCGGTGAAGATCGGGTGTGGCGTGATCGGCGGCTATCCCAACGACATCTCCGCCGAGTGGGCCGCGAAGAACGAGACCTGCACGGCGTTCATTCGACTCGACTGGGACAAGCCGCAGACGGTCAGTAGCGTGTGGCTCTTCGACCGTCCGAACGACATCGTGCGCATCGAAGACGGACTTCTCGTGTTCAGCGATGGTACGGCGATCCGCACGGGTACGTTGCCGGACGATGCGAAGAAGGGTGTAGCGTTCGAGTTCCCGCCGAAAAACGTCCGCTGGGTGATGTTCACGGTGGAGAAGGTGAACAGGGGCGGATGCCACGTTGGCCTTTCGGAAATCGCCGTGTTCTAATCGTTTTTATAAGGAACGTTAAGGCAATAACAAATGAAAATGATGAACATACTGCTGGCGGCGGGTGCCGCATTGATGGCGAGCTGCGGGCTCGCCGCAGAAAAACAGGACGTTGAACTCATCCGCGCGGCCACTCGCAGTGCAGGTGGTGCTGTTTCCGTCACCTCGCCGGACGGCAAGAACGTGATTCGACTCTACGCGAATCCGCTCGCATACGAGGTTGTCCGGGACGGTGTGACTGTGGTCGCGAAGTCGGAAATCGGACTGACCGTGGATGGTGCGCGACTGGATGGCGAGGATGCGGCGGGGCGCGTTCCTCCCGTCGTGAAGAGGGGAACGCGGAGCGGCGTCGCCGATGCGCCGGTGTACAAGAAGTCAAAGGTCGATCTATCCGCGAACGAGACGTTCGTCGACTTCGGCGCGTGGGGCGTGCGGCTTGTCGCGCGCAACGATGGCGTCGCGTACCGCTTCGAGACGAAGAAGCCCGGCAAGATGAGGGTCGATGCCGAGAAGGCGTCGCTGCACCTTCCCTCCGCCGACATGAAGTGCTGGGGGTATCGGACGCGGGCGTTCGGCGAGGAAGAGTCTGTGCCGTTCGCGTCCAAGGCGGGTGAGATCGACCTTTCGAAGATGATGCTCTACCTGCCGTTCGCGTACGAGGCGGGCGGGAAGTACGTGTCCGTCACGGAGTCCGACGTGCGCGACTACCCGATCTGGTACTTCGGTTCGCGTACGGGAGCGGCGTTCGAGGCGAAGTTCGCGGGCGCGCCGAAACGCGTCCAGAAGCGGGGCGCGGGGATCAAGGTGCTGGAGCACGAAACCTGGCTCGTGGAAACGGAGGGGACGCGGACGTTCCCGTGGCGCGTGTTCATCCTTGCGGACGCGCCGGCGAAGTTCTGCGAGGCGGACATCGTGTGGGCGCTCGCGCCCGCGCAGGACAATGACGCGGACTTCTCGTGGGTGCGTCCGGGGAAGGTGGCGTGGGACTGGTGGAACGGATTCGACGGCGGCAAGACGTGCGACACGAAGGGATACGAGCGCTTCATCGACTTCGCGGCGAAGAACGGGCTTGAATACGTGGTGCTGGACTGGTACGGCTACGAGGTCCGGTTCGGGTTCAACATCTGGAAGCCGTGTCCCGTTGTCGATGTGGATCATCTCGTCAAGTATGCGCGGGAGAGGGGCGTCGATCTCTGGCACTGGATGGCGTTCCACCAGGTGTACGGCAACGAGGAGCGCGTGGCGTCCCACTTCGCGAAGGCGGGCATCAAGGGCTTCAAGGTCGATTTCCTCGACCGGGGCGACGCGGACGTCGCTCGCTTCATGGAGAAGTTTGCCGCCGCGTGCGCGCGGAACAGGATGCATGTGGAGTATCATGGCGCGTACCGTCCGACGGGCCTCCACCGCCGCTATCCGAACGTGCTCAACTACGAGGGGATCCACGGACAGGAATGGATGCTGCCGGGGCTGTACAAGCTCGACGAGAAGGGGACGATGTTCAGCGACGTGGCGGCATGCTATTTGCGCATGACGGCGGGGCCGATGGACTACACGCCGGGCGCGATGAACAACCACGGCATCGGCTCGGGCTTCCGTCCAAGGGACAAACGCAACCAGCCCGGCACGCTCGGCACGCGCTGTCGCCAGATGGCGCAGGTCGTTCTTTACGAAGCGCCCTTGCAGATGCTCTGCGACTCGCCCACGAACTACGAGAAGAACAGGGAATGCTTCGCGTTCATGGCGAAGATCCCGACCGTGTGGAAGAACACCGTCGGCCTTGCCGACACGCCCGATACGATGTTCGTCGCGGCGCGCGAGACGCGGGACGGCGCGTGGTACGCGGGTGGCATCACCACCGCCGAGGCGCGCGACTGTACGCTCGATACGTCGTTCCTCGGCGCAGGCGAGTGGACGATTGAAATCTTCCGCGACGCGGGCGACGCGAAGGAGGACGCGCAGAGGTACGTCCACGAAACGCGGAAGGTCAGGGCCGGGGAGAGGATTCCGCTCCACATGGCCCCCGGCGGCGGATTCGTCGCCCGGTGTTGCCGAATAACTCCTAAATCCGAAGTTGCCGAAAAGCCGCGCAAGTATCTGGTGGGGCACGGATGGGACCTCCTCGCCGTCTCTCCGGCGGAAGTGGCCCGTCATGCCGATGAGCTGTCCAGAACGGGCCTCGATGGCGTATCGCTTTCGCTTCGCGCGCGGCTGCCCGACGGACGCAAGCTCTCCTTCTCGTCGATCCTCACCGATCCGCCGTGGACGAGGGAGGCCTTCGCCGACCAGATTCCCGCTCTCAAGGAACTTCACGGCAAGCCGGGGCTTTCCCATTGCTACCTGAGCGCGTTCTGGACGCCCGCCAGGCGCCTTCGGTGGGACGACGACAAGGCATGGGCGCTCGCCATCGGGAACATGAAGACTCTTGCGCAGATCGCGCATGAGGCGCAAATAGAAGGTCTCTTGATCGATCCCGAAGACTATTCAGCGACGAAACAGTTCGTCTTCCAGAACGAAGACGGCGATTTCGATTCGACGAGCAGGCTCGCGCGGCGGCGCGGCGGGGAGTTCATTGACGCCGTGGCCGCGGCGCATCCGCGCGCGAAGCTCCTCTTCTTCTGGTTGCTCTCGCTCTCGTACCACGACTTCTCGGGCGTGGCGGATCCGCAGCAGTTCCTGAAGTCCCGGCGCGACCTCTGGCCGGCGTTCGTCAACGGCATGCTGGACAGACTGCCCGAGACCATGAAGCTGATCGACGGCGACGAGCGCGCCTACAGGCAGGAGGCGTCGCGCCGCGACTTCTACGTGGCGGCATGGCAGCAGAAGCAGGGCATGCTTCCCGTCGTTGACGTGAAAAACAGAGATCGCTTTCTCCTCAACGTCTGCACGGGATCCGGACACTACCTCGACAGCTACATCAATCCCACGAACAGCCCGTGGTATTTTGGCCCTGTGCATGGATCACGCCTCAAACACTTCGAGGAGAACATCCGCCAGGCTGTCGCGTGTGCGGAAGACACCGTGTGGGTGTACGGCGAGAAGTGTGCATGGATCAGATGGCGCGGCGTGGCGAATGCGAAGTGGAACGGCGATCGCAGCTCCTACAAGACGTGGGAGGAGGCTCTTCCCGGCATCTCCAGCCTGCTTGGATACGTACGTGACCCGCGGGGATGGATGGAGCTGAAGCTGAAGGAAAAGACGCGCGCCGGCGCGCTGACTGATTTGGTGGGGAACGGCGAGTGCGCCTACCACGAGCCTCTTGCGCCCGGGAAGTTCCATGCGGGGAAGGTGCCTCGGCCGTTTGGCTGCTGGCAGGATGACAAGAAGATCAAGGGCGTGTTCGGCGTCGACACCGGAACCGGCGTGGGCGATTCGACCTCGATCAGCATCAAGGGGAGCGGTAATGGATGCTTCACGTTCGAGTCGCCGAAGACAAAGCCCGGAGCCGTCTATCTGGTGCGGTTCTACACGAAGGGCTCGCAGCCTTCGGTGTCCATCTACTGGAAGCGGAATGGATCGTGGAACTGGTCTCTCCCAGGCTGTTTCCCGACAATCGGCGAAGCGGGGTCCGACGGATGGCGGCAGGGCGAGATGTTCGTGCGCGTGCCGGAGAACGCAGACTCGTTCTGTCTTCTTCTAGGCGCGAAGCAGCGCGCTGACGAGCAGATCTGGTTCGACCGCGTGAACGTACATCCGCTGGATTGATTACGTATCTTGACAACTCCAACTCGAAAGGAAAACAGCATGACGACGACAAGACGCTCATTCATTGCCTCCACCGCGCTGGCAACGGCCGGCGGGGTGGCCGCCGCACGCACGCCGCTTTCTCGCTTCACGGCGCCTGGCGAGATCAAGGCGTTCCTGCTGCACCTCGGCCACAACATGTGGTGCGACTGGTTTCCGCCGGACGTCGATCTCAATGTTGTGAAGGCCGCAATCCCCTCCAACGGAAAATCTCCGTTCCCGGACACCGAGCTGCGCAACAAGGATGACCTGTGGCGCAAGGCCACCGACTACATCGCCGCAAAGGGGATGAACATGATCGTGGTCGACCTCGGCGAAGGGCTGGTCTATCCCAGCCATCCCGAACTG